>JAABUX010006212.1_pt1 | contig 14321 bp, 13 predicted proteins | sample 5561851 | NCBI WGS metagenome assembly JAABUX01 (sample SAMN10711883, study PRJNA513361) | rock metagenome | isolation source: Antarctica rocks | place: Antarctica: Victoria Land, Richard Nunatak red sandstone | collected 2016-01-03 | reverse complement strand
CCTCGACCGCTGCCCACCGCCGCCGCCCTCGCTCGTCTAGATCGTCGAACAAGGCGAAGTATTTGTCCCGGAGGATCAGTATGGTATCGTTGGTTTGCATCTCCCTATCGTGGTGTTAAACGCCATGAAAAACAAGAGCAATGCCGGTAACTTATTTTGGCGCGGATCCTAACGCCCGCCTGCCCCGCCGATGTAGGGGGTGTATCGAGGCAAGTTGATCGCGGTGATCCGGGTGATCTTCCAGACCTTGGGCGACACTTCGCGGAAGCCGAGCGACCATTCGGTGTTGGCCGCGGCGAACGGCTGGTCGGACCCGAAGCTCCCGCCGGGGTCGACTACACCGCCGGCGGTGACTTTGAACTCGGCCGAGCCTCGCTTGGTTTGCGAACCCGCCTGGGCCTGGAGTTGCCGGACCTTGAGGAAGTCGAACCGGACCCGACGCAGGAGCGGGAGCAGCGTCCGGAGCTTGATGATCCCCTCGGTCTCGTTGCGACGACCGAGCGTCACTTCGGGCGTCAAGAGCGCATCGACCCCTTCGACGTTCGAATCCTTGACCTCTTCGGCCAACTGGTAGACCACCGCCTCGACCCGCTCGGAGTCGGTGACGATGAGCCGCTCGACCCCGAACAGGACGCCCCCGACGCCGAGGATGCCGACCGCCCAGATCAGGAATTTGCCTTGTTGTGTCACCTGGAGCGCGACCAACGCCCCCAGGGCCGCCATGGCCAGGGCGACCAGGATGATGGTCGGGTCTTCGATGAGGTAGTACATGGACCTGGCCGATCATCAAAAAGGGGGGAGGGATTGACGGCTCCGGGCGCGACCCGCGGGCGATCGACTTGATTTTATCGCCCCGAAGCGCCTGGGGAACAGGGGCGATTCGGTTCGATCGGGTCGCGGCGGTCGGCTCGGCCCGTTACAATGCTTGACCGATCGCCCTCGACTGGACCCCAACCCGAGGGCAACCCGAAACGTCCCGCCTTTGGCCACGCACCTCTCGCCCAGGCCCGAGCGTTCCGCCCATCGGTCGGGCCGGCGATGGAGTCATCCCATGATCCGACCTCACCGCAGTTTGATCGGGCTTTTCGCCCTGGCGATCGCCGCGACCGGGGCGTTCGCGCCCGGGTCGGCGGCCCTGGCGCAGTTGCAGCCGCAGACGCGGACTCAAGCCGTGAACCCGCCGCCTCCTTCCCCGCAGCCGGTGGCCAAGGACGACGTGGTCCGAGAGTCGGTGGTGAAGATCTACGCGACGATGCGAAACCCCAACCCGATCCAGCCCTGGCAGAAGCAGACCCCGCAGGAAGCGACGGGCACCGGCGTCGTGATCGAGGGGAAGCGGATCTTGACCAACGCCCACGTCGTCAGCTACGCCACCCAGGTGATGGTCGAGCCGAATGGGTCGAGCGAGAAGCTGTCGGCCACCGTCGAGTTCATCGCGCCCGGGATCGACCTGGCGGTCCTCAAGATGGAGGACGAGGCGTTCTTCGACAAGCGGCCGCCGCTCCCTCGCGCCGAGACCTTGCCCGAGATCAAGGAGGCCGTCACGGTCTACGGCTACCCGACGGGCGGGACGAGCCTGTCGATCACCAAGGGGATCGTGTCGCGGATCGAGTTCACGAATTATTCGGCGAACACCTTGGGGCTTCGAATCCAGATCGACGCGGCGGTCAACCCCGGCAACAGCGGCGGACCCGCCTTGGTCGACGACAAGATGATTGGCCTAGTCAACAGCGGGATTCGGGGGGCCGACAACATCGGCTACATCATCCCCTCCGAGGAGGTCGACCTGTTCCTCAAGGACGTCGGCGACGGCCAGTACGACGGCAAGCCGATGATCCGCGACCAGTTGCAGAGCCTGGAAAACGACGCGCTCCGGGCCAAGCTCGGTTTCAGCAAGAAGTCGGTCGGGTTCGTCGTCCACGAACCCGACTCGCAAGACCCCGGCTACCCGCTCAAGAAGTGGGACGTGATCACCAAGCTCGGCGACCGCGAGGTCGACAACGTCTTCATGACCAAGGTCCGCGACAACTTGCGGCTCCGGTTCGAGTATCTCCTCCAGTCGCTCGTCCGCGACGGCAAGCTGCCGGTGACCTTGATCCGCGACGGCAAGGAGATGACGGTCGAGCTGCCGATGTCGCCCAAACCCGACGAGCTGATCCGCCCGCTCCGGGGGCGTTATCCGTCGTACTTCATCTACGGTCCTCTGGTGTTTTCCCCCGCGTCGGTCGAGTTCCTGGCCGCCCTGGACCGCATCGCGGGACTGCAAACGGGCCTGGCGACGATCGGGAGCCCCCTGGCCGCCCGCCGAGGCGACAAGGCGGCGTTCCCCGGCGAGGAGCTCGTCGTGATCTCGTCGCCGATGTTCCCGCACCGGCTCGGCAAGGGGTATAGCAGCCCGCTGGCCAAGGTGGTCAAGGAGGTCAACGGCATCAAGGTCAAGAACCTCCGCAACCTCGTCGAGATCCTCCGCGACGCCAAGGACAAATACGTCACGATCACCTTCGACGACCGGGCCTCCGAAACCCTGGTCTTCGACCGCCTCGAAACCCTCAAGGCCACCGACGACATCCTCTCCGACAACAGCGTCCGCCAGCAAGCCTCCGACGACATCGCCCCGGTCTGGACCAAGAAGGAGTGAACCGCGTTTGATCGACCGAGCGTCAACGAGATCACTTGACGCTCGGCTCTATCGGACCAAGATTTGAGGAGGGTGGCGAGGGATTCTTTCGGCATAACTTTTTGGGAGCGGAGCGATGGGAAGAGTGACGGTCGCCGCGAAGGTGGAAAACTTGGGGGACCTGATCGCCGTGGATCAGGGGCGGCTTGCCCCCGAGGAGGTTCGGAGCGTCGAGATCGCCGACGCCCTGGTCGACTCCGGGGCGACGCAGTTGTCGATCCCGAAGTCGATGCTGGCAACGCTCGGTTTGACATTCTTGCGGAACCGAAAGGCCGTCACTGCCGCCGGTCTGGCCGAGGTCCGCGTCTTCGGCACGGCCCGCCTGACGGTGCAGGGGAGGGATTGCCCGGTCGACGTCACCGAGGTCCCCGACGGCTGCCCGGTCCTGATCGGCCAGATCCCCCTGGAAGGGATGGACTTCGTGATCGACCTCCCATCACGGCGTGTGATCGGCAACCCCGCGCATGGGGGCGAGCAGATCATCGAGTTGTATTGATCTACGGGTTGCAAGCCACCCCAGTAGATACGTCAGGACGGAGGAGGCGAAGCGGCCAGACGCTCACTGCCCGGCGGGATGAGGCGAATTCCCCTCAACGGTCGGAGCGGGCAACTGGCCGAGGCGACCGGGCACTCGAAATCCTTCGGGACCCTCCCCGACTCCAGGCAGGCCCTCGCCGCGGAATGCTGGGTGCAGCCGATGTGGAACGTTCGAGAGGTCGGGTCGAAGATCGGGAAGGATTCGGGATGTTCGAGCATATACTCGAAGTATCCCGGCCCCCACTCTGCCAAGCCCCAGGCGTCGTCCGACGCGAGGAAGCGACCCCCTCGGGCTGTCGGCACCTGCTCCCAATCGTCGAGCCGCCCCGCTTCGTCCGCCTGGGGCTGGAAGAAGTGGACTTCGAGCCGATCGTCCCAAAGGTCGGCAACCTTGAGGCGTTCCACGTCCGAAAGCGAGTCCCACCAGCTTCGGACCACCAACTCGGACGTCGAGGGGATAGCCGCCGCGAGGTCGGCTGGAAGTTCGATCATGGTCGCTCAATGAACCTCTTGGAGGACATCAAATTCATTGGCTTGGAGAACCACGCCTTCGGCGACAGCCCATCGACCTTCGAACAGGGAAAACGTATGACCAGGATTCAACGACGAAAAGGGAGCCTCCTCGGCGACAAACGAAAGCAGAGCGTTCCGGCAATATTTGTGCTCGGAGGGCGGCGATAAATCGAGCGCGACGCTCCAGGCTTCTTCACCAATGTCGGGTGATTTCGACTGGAATACCGCGAAATATCTGGGACCGGGTGGGGGAGTTTTCCGGCCATGCTCCTCCGCCGGATACCAGAAGATTTTGACTGGTTTTTTCTCAGTCATGATTGTGAACTTCCAGGATCGGAGAGATCATCGCAAGGTCGCCAGATTCAAGGTAAGTTGCCGGCCCGAATTGGTCAAGATTACCCAGCTTGTAGAGTTGTTCCAGCATGCTCGCCGGAACGTCGGCGGCGACAACATGGTAATCGCCGTCGGGATAAAGTCCTGCCGCGTGCAGCAAGACTCCCTTGTACGTGTCCGCAAACCACTTTCCTTCCATCATCCCCTCGACGGTGCGAAACCGCCCGGTGGTTCGGATGTCTTCGTATTCTTCATGCCCCACCGCTCGGTAAACTCTCGTTTTTCAGGACTCCCGTTTGGCTATCTTACCAGGTGCGGACATCAACCCGGGCCACCCTTCGCCAAATCGTTCTCATCAATCCCCGTAATCAACTGGCCCCTCGACATGTTCGCCTTGGACTCGCAGGCATGACGCCGCTTGTTCGGCCACTCGCAAATCTTGAAATTCATAGGTCAAGCAGATGGGACCGACCCCCACCACGTCCGGTTCTTCTCGACAAGTGAGATTGCCGCCGAATTGGCCGATGGATTCTCCGATCGTCGCCTCGCGCCGCTCATCCGAAGGGGATTTGTAGAGAACTTCGAGCATGAATGACATCGCACACTTCTCCTATTCCGGTTCCGGGAAGAAGAGATGACCCCATCGTCCACCCTTGAACTTCTTGCCGCCCGTCCAGTCTTCGTATTTGACATGTGGCAACATGTTGCCGACGTCAGGCTCGGAGGGTTGGACTTGACACCACGCTTTGACGCCCGGGTCCGGTTGAGGATAAGGCAGACCGGCGACGGCCCGAGGGACCTCGATCGCATGAGGGAGCGCCGTCCGGACGATCCGACATGCCTCTTCCGCGGAGCCGACGACCGCATTATACCGGCCCGGGGCTTGGATGGCTCTCGCGTGCTCCGTTTCGGTTGGCACAATCTCAGGTCGCCTTCTCCGGCCCGGCGATGGGGAGGGGTTGCGCGGGGTCGATGTAGACTCGGCTGAGGAGGATGAGTTGGTCGCCGGCTTTGATCGGGCCGGCCTCGTCGGCGATCGGGTTGAGCATCATCTCTTCGCCCCGCTGGATTCCGATCAGGAGGCAGGATCGGCGGTCGCCCCGGTAGCGGGCGAAGAGGCCGATCAGCTCGACGAAGTCTTTGCCGATCAGTTCCTCGGGGGCGTCGTAGAGGAACATCTCGTTGGCGTCTCGGCCGACGGTGAGGAGTTCCTGGTAGACCCGGGTCATCCCGTGGAACAAGGCGGTCCGGGCCAGGAGGCGGAGGCCGAGTTCGTCGGAGGAGATGATCTCGTCGGCCCCGGCTTTCTTGAGGTGGTGGCGGTTGTTGGGGTTCTTGCACTCGGCGGCGATGTTGGGCTGGTTCTCGCCTTTGCCGCAGATGTTTTTGATGGCGATGCAGGTGAGGATGCTCTTGCCGTCGGCGTGCTTGCCCTCGCGGTCGTCGGTCAGGATGACGACGGAGTGGGCGCGGGGGACCTTGGCCCGTCGGAGGATCGTCTCGCTGGTGGGGTCGCCTTTGACGATGTAGACGTCGCTGAAGGCGGCCTCGTCCTGCTTGTCGGGCAGGTCGATCTCGTCGGTGTCGTCGTGGATGATGACGACCGGGCGCTTCTCGGTGATGATCTTGCTGTGGACCTCCCTGATCCACTCCAGCCCTCGCGAAGACCAGTTGCATAAGACAAGGTGTTGATCCATTTCAAACGTGGACACGTCACGCCTCCGGAGGTACCGCTCGATCAACAACGAGGCCACGCTGGCGGTGAACAAGCCCGCGAAGCCGACCCCGAGCACCAGAAGCGCCATGGCGATGATCCGCCCGGCGAGGGTCTTCGGCTCGGCGGCGTCCAGGCCGCTGAACAGCAACACCCAGACGCCCCAGAGCGAGTCGCCCCAGGTGTTGAAGGACCCGGGGGATGGGTCGCCGCGCTCCACGAAGTGGAGTAGTGTGGCCCCGACCAGCCAGGTCAGGACGACCGCCAGCGCGATCTGGACCACCTGGTTGCGGTTCCAGGACGCCAGCTTCGACAGGATCAAGGTCCGCCACCGCCCGCTCAGCAACCCTTCGAGGATGACTCTCCGCCGCGTCATGAAACCAAAGCCTCGACGGACTTACCGAAAACCGCAGCCAACCAGACCCCGGTTCATCCAACACGATTCGAGCGGCGGCAGGCTGCGAGCCCGGCCCCGAACCCAACTCCGCAATCACCCGAGTGGAGCGGACGATCCTACCACAAGTCGCCCCGGTTCCACTCGATCTTCTGTCGAGCCGGTCGGGCCGATCGCCCCTTTAGACGCGAACTCGACCCTTTGATAGGATGAATGTCTCGCGTGTCGCCCTGGTTCGGACGGATTCGACGGATGGCCCGACCGACAAGGGGGTGTCCACCCATGCCGACCCCCTCGAAGTTCCCCCCCCGATATCTTTTGCTCGACTCGTGGCGAGGGCTTGCCTGCGTGCTCGTGGCGCTCCACCATGCCGGGTTCCTGATCCAGATGTCGGAAGCCGAGGGCTCGTCGTGGGAGTCCACTCTTCAAGGGTGGGCGGTCGCGCTTTACCGACGGATGGACGTGGGCGTCCCCTTGTTCTTCGTCATCAGCGGCTACTGCATCGCCGCGAGCCTCGACGCCCACCGGGTCAAGCGGGCGTCCCCCTGGCGGTTCCTCGGGCGGAGGTTCTGGCGGATTTACCCGCCTTACTGGGCGGCGGTCGCTTGCTTCATAGCGGCGGTGGCCGGCTTGAACGGGGCTGGCTGGAAGCCGATGAGCGTCGGCGTCCACTCGCTCCACCTCGACTCGCCCGAGGAACTGACCCGGGCGCAGTGGCTGGGCAACCTGACCCTCACCGAAACCTGGAGGCATCCCGTCCTCGGCGGCGACGACTCCAAGAACCTCACCCGGATCAGTTGGACGCTCTGCTTCGAGGAGCAGTTTTATTTCCTGAGCTTCGTGCTCCTGCTCCTGGCCCCCCGGAGGCTGTTCGAGGCGCTCGGGGTGGCGACGGCCCTGATCCTCGCCTGGTCCCTGGCCGCCTACGACGCCGGTTGGTTTCACCAATTGAGCGGGATCTTCCCCGAACTCTGGTACCAGTTCGCCGTCGGCCTCGCGGTGTACTGGAGGCTGGTCCGAGCCGACTCGAAGCAAGCTCGACGATCCGTCGACGCGGCTTTGTTCGCCCTGGCGCTCGCGGGCTGGGTCCAGGGGGCGGCCGGAGTCCGCGACGTGGGGCTGTTCGGCCTGGCCTTGATCGCGCTTCGGCCGTTCGACGCGACCCTGGCCGATTCGCGCATCCTTTCGCCGCTCCGAGCCTGTGGTCGGCGGTGCTACAGCATCTACCTGATCCACCTGCCCGTCTGCGTCGTCGCCGCCGAAGCGGCCGTCCAGCTCGGCTGCACCGGCTTCTGGCCCCGGGCGTTGCTCGCCGCTCCCCTGGTCGGATCGCTGGGGGTCGGCGCGGGCTGGCTGTTCTACGCCGCCGTCGAGTCACGATTCTGGAGCCGGTCAAACCCAAAAATTCTAGCCGCGGATGAAACACGGATGGGACACGGATAAGACAAATTGTCTTTTCTTATCCGTGTCCCGTCCGTGTTCATCCGTGGCTCAATTCGGATTTGATTCGATCAAGACGGCAAGGTGAGCGGCCCGACCTGGCGGGCGCCCGGGACGACGGTCACGTTGCCTCGCTCGCCGACCAGGCGCGAGTTGGTGACGATCGCCACGTTACTCCGGTTCTGGATCGACACGTGGCCGAAGGGGAGGCCGACGACCGACGAGTTGGTCGCGGTCCCGATCGCCAGCAGGTTGAGGTTCCCGGCGTCGTTGAGGACCAGGCCGGCGGCCGTCTTGGCGGTGAACGACTGGATGTTCCCCTGGACGTCGATCAGGGCCGTCCCGGCGAGTTCGGGGTGGAACGACTCGCTCAGGTCGGACAGGGCGTTGGGGTAGTTGAAGCTCACCCGCCCCTGGGTTGCCAGGTTGCTCGGGTTCAAGAGCGCGATGACGTTCTGGCCGTTGGCCACGCCGGTGTCGAGGGCGAGGTTCGACTCGATGCTCCCCAAGGCCCTCGACGGGTCGTTGGCGATCGTCCCGGCGTTGGCGGGCACGTCGGTCCCCTGGCTGATCAACGGTGCCCGGCCCACTTCGACCAGCGTCCCGTTGGAGGACGGGGCCAGGGTCAAGATCCCCGCCTGCATGAGGTTGGGCTGCGCGGTGTCGAAGAATCCCGCCCCGAGTGCGAAGATGTTGCCCGAGCCCGCGACCCCGGTGACGCCCCCGCCGAAGAGGAACTCGCGGGCGGGGCCGAACGGTGCCCCGACGGGCACGGCCGAGCCGACGGTGAGGCTTCCCTGGACGTTGATCACCTGCGCGACCCCGTCGGGCGTCTCGGTCGGGTCGACCAGGACGGTCGAGCCGTCGCTGGTGGCGATCCCGCCGACGGGCCTCATGGTCGTGAACTGGCCGACGAAGACCCCGGAAAGCGCGTCGTAAGCCTGGACGGTCCGGCCCACCCCGACCAGGGCGACGAGTTCGGTCCCGTCCCGGGCCAGCGCGACGCCGCCAAGCCCCGCCGTGCCGGTCGCCCCGGGCAGGGTGATCGTGCTTAACACCGCGCCGTTGATGGCGTCGAACCGGATCAGCCTGTTCGTCGAGGGGTCGAAGCCATAGATGTTCGCATCACCCAGGGGTGCGTTGGCGTTGGGCGACGCCCCGTTGATGTGCTTGATGTTCACGATCACGCCGGGCGGCGGGATGTGCCGGAACCCCGGCAGGCTGATGTCGCGAGGCTCGACCAGGTTCGATCCCGGGTTGAACGACCCGCCCACGTTCGTCAGTAGGATCGCGTTGGATCGAGACGACTCGAAGGCATACGCCAGGCTCCGGCCGAAGCTGACCTGGGCCTGGGTCAAGCCGGGCGTCCCCCGATAGTTCTGGCCGTTGCCGATCGTCGGGATGATCGGGATCGCCCCGTTGATCGCGCCGACGCCCGTCCCCCCGAAGCCGGCGATCGACGGGTCGAGCGTCCCGGGGTTGAACACCCCCGCCAGCGAGCTTGAAGTCGTCGAGCTGCCGCTGCTCGGGACGCTGAGCGTGTGGTATGGCTGGTTCCCCGGATACCCCAGGCCCGCCCCGGAGAGGGGGTCGACCGTCGTGCTGATCCCCAAGGTGGTGTTCAAGGGGGTGTCCCGGAGGTGGAGCTGCGAGTTGGCGGCGACCGAGTTGAGCGAAAGTTCGTTGACCCCGGCGAGCAGGTTGATGTTGCCGCCGGAGACCAGGTTGAACTCGGGCAGGCTGATCCGCCCCATCAACTCGCCGCCGACCCCGGTGGTGGAGTTGAGCGCGACGTTGGCGTCGCGGATCGTCCCGAGCGAGGCTTGCCCCGAGCCTCCTCGGACCGTCCCGATGATCGAGGTGAAGATGCTGGTGCCCGAGAACACGATGTCCAGGTTGCCGTTGGAATCCAGGGCGGTGCCGGTCAAGCTGCCCGGCCCGTCGAGCTCGACGTGGACCTTGGCCCCCCCGGAAGTCGTGTAGTCGAACCGATTGCTCGAGTCGACCGTGACCGTCGTCGTCCCCGCCTGGGAGTGAATCGCCGGGATTTTCGACCCGTTCAAGAGGGCCCGACCCTCCAAGCCTTCGAGGCTCGGTCGGGCGCGTCGCTGTGTTCGCTCCATCATCCGAGGGGATCTCCGCTTCCGTGCCGATAATGCCGTTGAAACGCGGTCGACGACGATCCATCGCCCGTCGAAGAGGGTGGTCAACCCCACCATCGACCCCCGGACCTGGGCCGCTTGATCCGATCAAACCGGCGAATCCCGGGCGCCCTCCGCACAACCGGCGGAATGGTTGCGAGGCGTATCGCTTTCGAATCCGGAGGCTCTTTCGGTATCAAGAATCGCAAATGGCAGGATCGCGAATCGCAAAAGGTTGAAGAACCTTGGCTTCTGGATTTCCTGCGATTTGCGATCGGGATCTCCAGTTTTTCGAAAGCGACACCCGGTTGCGAGCGGCGGAGACATCCGCCCGATCGAAGTTCTGGCACTGGAAGCCTCGGGCCGTTACACTTTGCGCATCCCGTTTGACGCGCCGGGTCGGTTGGTTGGCCTTTGAATCGGGCCGGGCGACCCCCGTCGCGGCTTCGATTTGGGGCTTTGGCCCGTGTTCGGCTTGTTTTCCCCGAAGGAGACTTCCAAGGTGCGCCGCTTTGCCATGACCATGTTGTCGCTGCTCCTGATGCTCGGGCTTTCGATCGCCCAGGATACGAAGAAGGTCGAACCGTCGAAGACGGCGGATGCGGCCAAGGACAAGGAGGCGGCCAAGCCCAAGGAGAAGGAAGCGGCCAAGCCCGCCGCCGAAGCTCCGCTGCCGAGCATCCCGCCCGAGGTGGAGGCGAAGCTGGAGGCCGCCCGGTTGGCCGTGGCCGAGGCGATCGTCGCCGCCCAGGACGCCGGCCTGGTGGAAACCACCATCGACCCGCCGCCGATCCTCGACATCCTCGTCACCGGCCGCGCCATCGACCTCCGCGAGCTCAAGGCTGGCCCCAAGCGAGGCGTCAGCCCCGAGGTGTTCGCCGCCTGGTTCACCGGCTACGGCAACAAGAACATCGAGGGGATCAAGCCGATGGATGACGTCCGGATCGTCATGCCGTCGAAGGGCCTGAAGTCCTACTACGACCAGCGCTCGAACCTCATGAACCGGCACATCGACGCCGTCCGCAAGGCCAAGGCGACCGCCAAGACCGACGCCGAAGAAAAGGCCAAGTCCGCCGAACTCGCCGCCAAGGCCAAGACCGAGGCCGACGCTGCCCTCAAAGCCAAGGAAGAAGCCGACGCGAAGGCCAAGGCTGACGCCGATGCCAAAGCCAAGGTGGATGCGGACGCCAAGGCGAAAGCCGATGCGGACACCAAGGCGAAAGCCGATGCGGACGCGAAAGCCAAGGCCGACGGGGATGCTAAGAAAGCCAGGCTGGACGAGCTCAATAGGGCTGACGCCGCTGCTGCCAAGGCGAAGGCCGACGCCATTGACAAAGCCAAAGCCGACGCCGACGCCAAGGCCAAAGCCGCCGCCGACGCCCAGAAGGCCGCCGACGAGGCCAAAGCCAAAGCGGACGCCGAAGCCAAGGCGAAGGCCGACGCCGACGCCAAGGCCAAAGAAGCCGCCGACGCCGCGGCCAAGGCGAAAGCCGAAGCCGACAAGCCCAAGGAAGAACCGAAGAAGGACGACGTCCCGAAAGCTTGAACCGGCGAGCCGGCCCGATCGGATGGCTACGGTCGGCCCGGCGATTGGCTCTCGCCCTCAAAAACTTCCCAGAGTGCCGCGATCGACGGGCCTTCGCCCGTTGGTCGCGGCCTCATGGCTTTCCGAGCCAATCAACCGACGGGTGGGCTGGCGAATTCGTCGTTAAGTTGTTAGCCTGTTGGCCCCTTCGACGTTTACCGATTGCTGGCTTGGGGGGCGAGTCGCGCCCCTCTCTGGGTTCTTTGGGGCTTCGTTTCGGCTCGGCCTCCGACGGACGGATCGGTCTCTTCACCGGGTCGAAGGGAAGGGACCACCTCGATTGACCAAGGCGACGCTCTACCTCCTGGAACTGGCCCGAGACGCGGGCGCCCGCTCGGGCGCCGCCGGCCTCCTGCTCATGCCCGAGGGGGCGATGGACTGGTCCGCCGTGCGCGGCCTGGGCGAGTCGCTTCGCATCCTCGTCGCCGTGGAAACCGACCGCCAGGAGGAAGCCGTCACAAGTGCCGGCCTGATCGCCGTGGTGGTCGAGCCGAGCGAGGCGTCGATCACCGAGCGGATCACTCTGGCCTTGATCGAGGCCGTGGCCAACGACCAGCTCAAGGCGGGGGCCAGGGTCGTGGTCGCCTACTCCGGCTTCGAGGCCGAGACCCTCGACTCGATCACCGTCGTCCGCCTCGGCGAGCACTTGGAACGGCTCTCGTCGCGCGACCTCCGCGCCCTGGAAACCTCGGTCCCCCTGGAAACCTTGAAGGCCGTGGTCGACGTCGCCGTCGAGATCGGTCGCGAGGGGCGCGAGGGCAAGGCGGTCGGCTCCTTGATCGTCGTCGGCGACGCCCGGAACGTCCTGGCCCGGACCCGGGTCCTCGGCTTCGACCCGTTCAAAGGCTACCTCCGCAAGGAGCGAAACGTCCGAGACGTCCGGGTCCGCGAGGCGATCAAGGAGATCGCCCAGATGGACGGCGCCTTCGTCGTCGCCCGCGACGGCACGGTCGAGGCCGCCTGCCGGATCGTCGACGCCCCCAACGCCGGCCTGACCCTCCCCAAAGGGCTGGGAACCCGCCACTGGGCCGCCGCCGCGATCACCAAGGCGACCAAGGCCTTGGCCGTCGTCGTCAGCCAGTCCACCGGCGCCGTCCGGCTGTTCCAGGAAGGGGAGATCCTCCTCCGGATCGCCCCGATGAGGCACGCCCGCGCCATGAAGTGGCACGACGCCGAATCCGAACCCCCCGCCCGCGCCGAGAAGGCTTGATCCATCACCCCCACTCGTCGGGCAGTTCGCTGAGGTAAGCCTGGAGCCGGACGCGGGCTTCGCCGATGGTCATAGGCCCGGGGGTGATGTCCGACTCGTGCGCCCAAAAGTTGCGGACCCGGCGCACTTCATGGACGCCTTGGCGGATGCTCGGCAGGATGCCCCGACCATACCTGCCGCCAATCTGGTCGATGAAGGTGGATGCGTCGATCGAGCGAGTCGGGTCGTTGTGCTTTGCCCGGTCGTACGAGCGAAGCCCCGCTTCGAACGCGGCGAAGAGGCGGATGATGTAGGAGTCCGCTAGTGTCCTGAGTTAGAAATTCGCTCACAAACCCTCTTGACCCGATCCAGGATCAGATCCGCCCCGGCGGTCCAGACGAAGGGTTTGGGATTCTCGTTATGAGCCGCCAAGTATTCCATGATCGCCTTCTCCAACGCCGCCACGCTCCGGAACACGCCACGGCGAATCCGCTTCTCGGTGATCTCGGCGAAGAACCGCTCCACCTGGTTCAGCCACGATCCGCTGGTCGGCGTGAAATGGAGATGGTACTCGGGATGACGCTCAAACCACCGCTTCACCGAGGCCGTCTTGTGCGTCCCATAATTGTCCATGATGATGTGGATCCGCACGCCGGGCTCGCCGATGACCTGGCTATCGACCTCCTTGAGAAATTCGAGAAACTCCCGCGACCGATGCCGCTTGTAGCACTTGCCGATCACCCGGCCGGTGGCGACATTCAACGCGGCGAACAGCGAGGTCGTCCCGTTGCGGACGTAGTCGTGAGTCCCACGCTCGGCCTGACCGGGAGTCATCGCCAAGAGGGGCTGGGTCCGATCCAACGCCTGGACCTGGCTCTTTTCGTCGATCGAGAGGACGATGGCGTTCTCCGGCGGGCTCATGTAGAGTCCAACGACGTCGCGGACCTTCTCGACGAAGTAGGGATCGGTCGAGAGCTTGAACGAGTCGCTCTGATGAGGCTTGAGGCCGAAAGCCCGCCAGATCCGGACGATGGCACTCCGCGAGAGGCCGACCGCCTTGGCCATTGCCCGCGTGCTCCAGTGGGTGGCCGCCTTGGGCTTCTCCTCCAAGGTCTTGGTGACGACCTCCTCAACGTGGGCATCGGTGATTTTTCGTGGGGCTCCGGGCCGTGGCTCGTCGGTCAAGCCTTCGAGACGATCCTCCAGGAAACGCTTGCGCCACTTGCCGACGGTCGCGATGTTGACGCGAAGTCGAGCGGCAACGCCCTTGTTTTCCAGGCCATCGGCACAGGCCAGGATGATCTTGACGCGGCTGGCGAGGCGTTGGGTGCTCTTGGGTCGAGACGCCCAGGTCTGGAGCTTCTGACGCTCTTGGTCGGTCAGGATCAGCGGGGCTTTGGGGCGACCACCTTTGCTCATCATATGTCTCATTTGCTAGATTATATGATGAAAAGCCAGGTGGTGCAAGGTTAATTAGCGAATTTCTAACTCAGGACACTAGGCATAAATTGCGGGGAAAATCCTCGCTGAAACCGTCAAAATGGCAGGTTTTTCCCGGCAAGATAAGATTGGTGGTCTAGGGCCTGTCTGGCAATAGTCGTCGTGCATATAATGGAGTGGACAAACCACCACTTTAGGCCCCCGACACGACCTTGACCAAACTCCGACATGCCTTAGAAACTATCCCAAAACCGGTTCATTGAGCAGATGTGACAGCCTTCGATACCAATAGGTGCAGCAAGCCAACTGGATCAATCCTAGGTAGTTCACGTCGTGGAAGTCATAGCGGATGAGAATG
>JAABUX010006210.1_pt1 | contig 14328 bp, 28 predicted proteins | sample 5561851 | NCBI WGS metagenome assembly JAABUX01 (sample SAMN10711883, study PRJNA513361) | rock metagenome | isolation source: Antarctica rocks | place: Antarctica: Victoria Land, Richard Nunatak red sandstone | collected 2016-01-03 | reverse complement strand
TAACCTTCTAGCACCTTGTTCTTTGCACAGCTGGATCCTTGCTGCACATTGCCATTGCCATTCCGGCCTGCCGCGCCGGCCGCCCAAGGAAGGGTACGTATATCGATGTCTTGGCAACCTAACTTCTAACTGTCTTCTGGCACGCACGGACTCCTGCCTTCCCCACTTGCCGTTCTTGCCTGAGCCAGGACAGGGGCTGTCTGTCCCGGCAGCTAAGTTGGGCTCATCGTCCACTGAAAGCCCCTCATAAACTGCCTTCCACCACTCACGGAAAGCTTCTCATGGGGTCCCATGAGGTACTCTGAAATCTATGCCTGCGCCCAGGACTGGCAGCAGCCCAGCGGCAGCGGCCGCCTTGGAGAGTGTGGCGGCGCGCGTGGCTGCCGCTAGCGGGGTGCCTGTCACGCTCGCGCGCGGCAGCGGCGGCGGCCGCAAGCGATCTTCAGCCGGCGCCAGCACGCCTGCATCGGAGGCAGCAGCACCGTGCGCCCCTGCATCAAACGGCAGCATTTGCGGGTGACTCACGTGCGCGTGGCTGCCTCAAGCGGGCTGCCTTTGCGCTCGCACTGGGCAGCCGCGGCGGAGTCCGCAAGCATTCCACGGCCGGCACCAAAGCGCCTGCATCAAGCGCTTCCTGCGCCACTGCCCCTGAGGGCGGCTGAGAGGTGGATGCTGGGGGCCTCGAAACATGCTCCTCAAAACACCATCAAAACATGTGCTTATTCTGCTCCACGCAAGCAGAAGTGTGCAGCGGCGCCAGGTGTGCCGTTGGCTGGGCCAGACCTCCAGTCCCTAAGCCATGCACAGCCACCAGCAGCGTCTGTAAACCCTGCGTCCCGCGCAGGTGCCCCGCCAGCGAAGCGACAGAGGTGCGCCTGGCGGTGCCGGGCGTGCTGTCGGCGGTGGTCGCGCTGGCAGGCGCAGGGCGCCCGGCGGCGCAGCGCGTGGCAGTGTTTTCGGCCGACGAGGCGGCGGCTGCGGGCCGGAAGGACGCCTGGGGTACATCCGAGCAGCTGATGTTCAGGTGCGGCTTTTGCAGGCGTTGGTTGTGGTAGGCTGTGGTGCCGTGCATGGCGGTGTTCTTGGCAGAGGAGGCGCTGGCCGTGGGCGGTAGCATGGCCTAGGGCATGACTGATGAGCCGATCATCAGCGCAACCTTATTTTAGGGCTTCGGTTCGCGGTAGTTAAGGGGCCTGTGCGGAATGGTGTTCTTAGCTGAGCAGGCCGGCGCGGCGGAGAAGGACGCCTGGGGCGAGTTCGTGGAAACGATGTTTAGGTGCGGCCTCCTTGGGAAGGGTGACATCACTCACCGTCGGTTGTAGAGAGATGCAATGCCTGGAGAACCCTTGAATGGCTCGCCTTCAGGCCCTGCGCTGAGGGTGCTTAAAGAAGCCCCGAGCCTCACGATGAGAGCAGTCAGGCAAGCCTCCTGTGCAGCTTGGCAAATGAGGTGGGCGCAAAGTCATTTTTCATCGTCTGTCACGCGCCCGGGCCTGACTGCGTGGCTGCGGCGCAGGCGGCTGTCGGACATGGCCACGCGGGCGCTGGCGCACTTTGCGGCGCGCGGGGAGCGGGCGGCCGGCTGCGGCAGTGGCACTGACAGCGCGCTGGCGGCCGGGGCCGCCGCCACGGCGCTGGAGGACCTGCTGCTGTGGCTGATTTCCTACAGGTGAGGCAGCAATCCTGCCGTGCATATGGTCAATCAGTTCTGCCTTTCTCAAGACGCCACCTAGGCGTTGGACGACCTGCTGCTGCAGCTGACCTCCTACCGAAGAGGCATCTATGTGTTACAGGGATATCATATCGTAAGGTATAGAGCTTCATTGTCTAGCATGCCCAGTACGTGCTGACCAGCGCAGCCGTCGCCATGGCGCTGGACGGTCGGTTGCTGTGGCTGACCTACCGGTGATGCGACTTAAGGCGTTGGTTGCTTCAAGAAGTTATCATGCTTGGGAATCGTATCGCGCATCTTAGCCTCAGTCCGCATGTCTTCACCCTAAGCCCTACTGCGTGAACCCTGCATACTCTCAGTTGAGCATACATGCTGCGTAGGGTTGGCCCTGAGCCAGACAGGGATGTGCACATGCAGTCCCAGTCCGGCCTAGCTAGGGTCCCAGTCTGCCGAAGGAATGGAAGTCAGCACACGACGCCTGCCTGCCGCAGGGATGTGTTCACGCGGCCATGCGCAGCGACCGGGCGGCTGCTGACGGTGGACACAGCTCTGCAGCTGCTGCTGCCGCCGCTGGTGCGCCCTTACCGGCGCGTGTCGCGCGCGCGCCTGCTTGCGGCTGCGCGCATGCCCGAGACGCTGCCGGCGTACAGCCTGCGCTCTGCGCCCGCCGGCACATTGTAAGACGAACGGGGGCAAGAGTATGGTGAGTGTTCTCTCGGGAATCTGGCAAGTGAGGTGGTTTTGGGCCGGGTTGTCGCGTGCGTGCCTCCCGTCGGCCGCGCGCGCCCCGGAGACGCTGCCGGCGTACCCTGTGCGCTGAGCCCGTCGACAAGCTGCGACCCTAGATTTTACGTGGTCCCAGTTGCAGAGCAGGTGGCTTGTCTGCCGGCATGCCACCTGCGCTTTGTATCTAACAGCGCGCTCTGGAGGCAGCTGCTGCGATGAAGCAAGATACTGGAGGGCAGGGTGCCAGGAACGCTTGGAGCTGTGATGTCGCGAAGTGACAGGGCTGGCCTCACTGACAGCCAGTCAGCTTTCCATGGCTGTGGAGATGACTTCCTGGGTCTTCAGGGTTCGAGTAGGGCATGTGCGCGTCCTCGCGGCCTCATGCGCGCCCGTGACCCTGCTGGCATACAGCCTGCACTCTGCGACTGGCGGCGCACTTTGTGCTGCAGCATGGGCTGGGCATGCCAGCGCCTCTTGCTCCTGCGCAAAGTCCAGGGCAGTCTCAACCGGTGCTGAACGTGCTTGCTGGCGCCGGCAGTTTTGTGCGTTGGGCTTGGCTGCCTGCTCATGTAATGTTGAAGTGCATGAGATGGCTGGTTACCTCAAACATCTCGTTGACAAATATTGATAGCTCTGGGGAAGGCGCATGGGCCTGGCAGAAACCCTGAAAACCCCAGATCTGTCTGCCCTGACAGTGCTTTGGGAGCCGAGCCATGTCACAGCGAACACTACCCTGAGTCCTTCCCTAGCCGGGGGGAGCCAGTGGCCGCAGGTAGCCGCACGCGAGATCACAAGCTGCATGGCGGTCACAGGGGTGCACAGGACGAGGAGGTTGAGACGGGAACATCAGATTTTGGCAGGTCTGAGTTTGATGGTGATGACCACGAAAGTAATCGCAGGGGCGAGCGGGGGGTGCATAGGAGGCAGGTCGCCGCGCTGAGCAAGGAGGACGAGGACTCATTCTGGAACGGCAGCTGGGGCGAGCCAGAATCAGGGGAGACTGCCAGCATTTCACCTAGCCAAGAGGAGCTAGCTGGTACGGCAGGTGCTGGAGAGGCTGTATGAAGGGGGGCATGTAATGATACGAGCCACAGAAGGAACGACATGTGCCAATGCATGTTACACATCCCATGTAAGCAGAACTGTAGGGATGCAGTTTTTAGAAAAAACTCTGGCGAGCCCGAATCAGGGGCGAATCTTGCTGCAACATTTGACTTTAGACTGCTCCAACATTTACTGTTAAGTTGGTTGCAGGGCACTCGCACACTTCCTCGCTCTCGCTTCTTCGCAATTTGCTATTGGGAGAACCAAGTATATGTGTTTTGCATAGCCAACATTGTTAAGTAATTCCACAGAACGTGCCGACCAATATTGTCCCATATGCACGCAAGGCCCACTTCCTGCAGTCTACTGCTCAAGGGGCATGTCCTGCGTGGCCGGCTGGAACCGAGGGTCGACCTCGCTTATAATCCGCAGCGTCTCATTGTACAGCCGCTGGCACGCTACGGGGTCATTGGCAACTGGCGCGTTGGCGTCCTCCTTGATGTGCGCGTTGAACAGGTTCACGAAGCCCAGCTCGGGGCTGCCGACATACCACCCGGTCTTGCCTGCGCCATACGACCCAGATCAGGTTCACTGTTTCCCTACAATAGCCAGTGGACAGTGATAGAAGGGTGACATGCTGGGGGAGGCTGACATGTTTACAGCAACACCACGCTGTGCATGCCTGAGGGCTTGCTCTCCAGGACCTCTTTGCAAGAGCTTGCAACGATCTGGCACCTACAGGCCTAAGCAATCTAGGCGTCCTCCTGCCGACCTCAGCACAGCCAGGCATGGTTCGGCACTCCAGTGCCTGCAATATGTCATCCCAAGCACCCTACAAGGAGACAGCATGGACACCCTCCATATACTCCCAACAGGCGAAGCCACATTCCTTCGACCAACCCCCTGCGGGCCACGCACCGTCCATGTCGGGCGATGTGCACGCATACTCCAGCGAAATGGCACCCTTTTCTGCGCTCTGCCCAAACGGCGAGTTGGCGAACGTCTCCACCAGAGCGCTCCCGAACTTGTTCTCAGTGTCGGCCTGCAGAGCACACCATCCCCTGACAGCACTCTGATCACTCACAACATCCATTCCAGCATCTATGCACTTCTGATAGTGTGCCAAGGTGCCAGACCCGAGTCAGCAAAGGACTTGTGCCCTTTCTATATTGTACATATGCTTAGCAGTGTACCACAGGTAATGAGATGGCATGAGCTATATGCATCTCACTATGCGAAACAATGAACATACCCGCAAGGACCTTCATCACACATGTCTCTCATCGCCATGTCAGCTATGGCCGCAGCCTCAGGCGCGCTGCTCGCTCAGGTGTACATGTGTGCCAGAAACGACCAGTCTGGGCTGATGATGGCTTACCTTGCCAAAGTGGTCTGTTACGGAAAGCCCCGGATGTGCAACAAACACCTCCACTCCAGAGCCCTTCAGACGCCGCGCCTCCTCCTTGCAAGTCATGATGTTGAACAGCTGCAAAACAATGAAACACTGCATTTCAGCACAGGAGAACCCCTGCATGCACCTTCTCCAGCCTGCAACTCCTCTGTACGTGTTGGCGCGCATAAAATAAGCTTGATGACACAAACGAGATGTTAATACTCACGAGCTGCCTCATTACATGAAAGTAGCTTTTTAGCATCGCTGTGCGCCAAATCCTTTCTACATCTAGTTTGCATGCGCCATACCTTTCCACATGGCTACGTTGCAACATCTTTTAAAGTGTCACGCTGCTTACCTTGGTACGCGAGTACGCCCACCAGTCACTGTCCTGAGCCTTCTCGCCCCTGCCCCAAACAGTTCACAATATAATAACCATTGGTTGTGCAGTTCTCCTCATCCAAAATTTTGGAGGCAGTAAGGGCTTTGAGCATGAGCACTTATTCACGCTTCCATTAGCAAGTCAACCCATAATTTGGGTAACTTGCTGTAAGATCTTGGTGTACAGCACCCAAAACACTGCTGATAAGGCAATCCGCACTTGAGGTCATCCCAGGGGATAAGGTTTATGCCATCCTTGCTGGACTCGTCGCCGCCAATAATGGGTGGGTTCACCAGCTGGCTGCCCTGCATCACCAGCAGGCTGCGTGTCAGAAGAAGTCAACGCTGCTTTGTTGCCAGGTTGATTCTTGCCAAAAACAACACTTGCGCAGCAGCCTGCTGTGCACTGTGCATTGTGTGAAGAGTTGCAACTTGCATTCAAATTTGTTGTCTTGACCAAAATTCCAAAGTTCGCACCAGGCTGTCGACCCAAACAATGCGCGCCGGCGTGCTCTTCTTGATGATCGGCAGCAGCTGCTCTGTCAGATAGACGGGCCCAAAGTGATTTGTTCCGAAGGTGATCTGCTGGGAGGCAGATGCACTGCTCAGTTATCATATGTCATGCTGTAACGCAATTCAAGCCAGAAGTGCCCCAGACATACCAGCCAAGAACTAGGCCAGACACACGCACCTCAAAGCCCTCCTCTGTCTTGGCGCCGCGCTGCCCCTTAGGTGCCTGCACAATTACATTTGCATAAGTGTTAAGGGTCGACCTTGCACAGCTTCGCACGAACAAGTGTATTGTGTTTACATTGTTTGTCAAAGCTTGCGCATAGCCTTCAGCCATATGCCACACGGTGCAGTAAAGCCAAGTTAACAAATCTGTCCAGTAGTGCCGTGTTGGCAGAGTCTGTCCGGAGTCTGTCCAGTACAAGCATATGAAGACCACGCACTTGAATGCCTGCATTGTTTAGCAGCACATGCAGCGGCCAACCCCTCTCCTTGTATTCGTCCACCATCTGGCGGATGGACCTGTTTGTACCACAACAGTGTGCTTCATTTTTAACAAGCAAGTTCAGTGGCTGGTGAAAAACGAGATCATATTGTGCACAACAAGACTATAAGAACTGAAAAGTAAGACCCTACGCATACACTGTGAAGGGGCTAGCAGCGCACTTGAAGGAGGTGAGATCGCCAATAATGTAGTCAAGCTTTGCGTTAGGCGCCTCAGTCTTTATTTCCGCGACGGTCCTGGTTTATGAAAATACTGTCAGCCATCTATACTAGATGGTAAGGCAACAAAAAGCAGCTCCTCCGATGTACTTCTGAGTAAAATCGCAACACACAGAAAACATAATACTCAGAACGCACTGGCGTGTCTTTTCCAAGTCGCGCCCGTGCACGATGACATGCGCGTTCTTCTCGGCAAAGGCTCCAGCTGCAACCCTCCCCACTCCATCTGTCGCCTGCAAGCACACTTGGACAAGTATGGCATATTGTATGCACACACATGTGTCACCATGGACCAGCCGGTGCACGGCCACTGTCCACTTAAGCGCAAGCGCACCCCTGTTACAAGGTACGTCCTTCCTGTGAGATCAGGAATCTTGCTCTTGTCCCAGGTGGCTGCCTTCCCCCACTCCTTCGCTGTCTGCACAATCGACTGCATACTGGGCCACTCCTGTTGACACAGTACAATTTACTAAGCGTTTGAAAAGCTGCTGAAAGTGTCTTACTAGCGTAGGAAACTAGCTAGAACTGAATTACGCGACAGGCAAGCTACGTCTCTTCTTCACGGTCAGCACACCCGACTTTTGGGCTGGTGATGTAGGACCAAAGTAAATCTGGCAGTGTGCCAGGCAGGAGTGCCCCTGTATGACTAGAAATGCACGGGACGTCTTATACAGCTCTCGTTGCACTGTGCTTGGCGTGACAACTTTAGCATAATCACCACTCGCGAACAGCTCAGGTTTGAACCCATGTGGGGCGATCGGGCGGTTCGGCGGGCCTGGACGACTACCAGTTCGACGAAGCGCTCGACGGCGACGACGTCGAGTTCATGTGATTGGCGCATTGATCTCAGCAGGGTCTGTAGGGTCTGTCAACATGGTTTAGGGGCTCCGTCGGCCACTGGGTCAACGCCAGTTGGATGTTGATAGCTTAGGCCCTAGTGTGGGTAAGTTCATCGGGGTCCAGAGTCCTGGTGAGCAGGTTGAGTATGGCTTTGCCGCGGGGCGACAACCTAGTGCGTGGATTGCGTCTCGTGGTGGGGGGCATGTGGGCGTTGACACGCGGCTGACGACGATGCCCTATAGCGCAACCTGAGGCGCATGGCACCCTACCCTATCCTACTGCAGGCAGCTGAGGCTGCTTCCAGCACACGTTTGCAGCCATGCTGAGCTTGGAGTGTGCAGAATTGCCAAACAGTCTGCCGCTAGTTTTAGCGGCTGCGCCCCAGCGGTGGCTTGACAGCGAGGTTTGTGTACGCATGGGTTGGGCAGCGCCCGATTGGCTCTGGAGCGGAATCAAGCACTCGCGCTTGATTGCCACCGCCATGCGTGCATTCCCGATGTCGTCTTGCCACACATCACACAAGGCTGCTGGTGTAGGCAAGTGCACAAGTCAGTGTTCTGTTCGTATTTTGGCCGCACAAGATTATTGCTGTACGCAGCTAGTCGTAGAATCCAGTGCTCATCAAGCGCCAGCGAGCTAGCACGCAGAAAATAGCGTCCCTGTATTCAGCTCACACCCGACACCTGTCACACAATCAAAGCGCCCCCAAGCCCCTCCCCATGCGGACGTGGGACGCATGTGGAAGCAGGAGCTGTCCCCCTGGCCGCGGGGCCCCGCCACCTCGGCATCCTGCATGGCTGCCCTCCAATCCTCTGGCATCACCGCATTCCCCAAACCCAAACACTGCAGCAGCGCCTGGCTCCCAAAACATCAACCGTTTCGGGGGCGGGCCGCCTGCAGCCAGGCCCAGCGCTGCCCCAGTGTGCCCGGCATTACATGTGCCTGGCAGCGCTAGCCTTAATCCTGGCTGCTCGTGGCCCACACCCGCGACACTGCCATTTCACCCCTTGATATAAGTACAGGCTGGCGCATCCAAGCTCTTTTTCGATATTCGCCATACCCCTGTCCCATAACACCGGCCAATTTGGCAGCAGCGCATGGGTCACCGCGCTTTCGGCCCAACACCCAAGTTGCTCTCGCCTCTGCCACCTACCGCTCATGCAGCGCCCAGGACATGCAGCTCTGGCCCGGACTGTGGGAGGTCTACTCCCCCCCCCCGCCCGGGCCAGCATGCCGCTTGTCCCAGATCCGATTGACGGCCGCAGCTGCGCTGGCTCATGGAACCTTCGGCCTCGGGGCCAAGCTGCTGTCACGCGCGCCGCTGATGGGCATTGCATGCGCCTCGGATGCGCCTGAGAGGTGCAGCTCCGACGCTGGCCGCGGGAGCCCTGGCACCCCGGTTGCCTCAAACGACGGCGCTTGGGCATGACCCGCAGGAGTCACAAAGCCCCGCGGTCGGGTGCCCGTGCCCAGCGTGTCGCCCGCCTGCGACATCAGGCTGTACGCCAGCGAAATGCCCGCCTCCCCTGTCCCCACAGGTCCAATGCGTAAGACAATCTCACCAATCGTTAAATCCCATCATCGTGTTGTATGTATGTTGGGTGTTAGGCTCCACGTCAGAAACATGCGTGCCTCCCCTGCCCCCGTCACAGCTCAAGTGATAAAACTTCATTGCTTTGGTTTTCCTTCCATTTACAGCTTGGCATCAGTATTGGAATGTGCTGAGGCATCAGGCTGTGTGCCAGCAAGCCGCCCGCACCCCCTGTCTTGACACTTGGCAAGGAGTCAGGAAATCAATACAGAAGTGATCAGCGGCGGTCACGTTAGCAATTTTCCCTAACTGCTGTATCGGGCTGTGTGCAAAGGGTGGGCCTTTGTCCCTAAGTCAGGTGCCAAGGAGTGCCACTGACCAAAGAACAAAGATGATGCACAGAAAATTAAACCCATGGCAGGAATCTATGGCGCCTCCTCCGCATGCTATGCCGCGCTCTCAGGGTGCGCATACCCTGCTCGGCGACGGAGAGCAGGTCGGCGCCGCTCTGCGCGCCGGCGCTGTTGCGCTTCCGCACTGCGCGCGTGGCGCGCGGGCGCGCCCCGTCGGACCCTCCTGACAGCCGGGGCCGCAGGTCGCTGTCTTTCCTGCACCGCACGGGACAGGCTTCAAACCGCAGGCGGGTGTGAGTTTGATGTCAAGGAGCTGTCTGGCACCAAATACATCAGCACGCGCGACCGTCCCACGATGGAGCCTCCTGAACATCTGTGGCCATGGTTCGCTGACTATCCTGCCCTGGTAAAGTGCATAAGCCCACAAGGAGGTGTTAGGGGAGGTGCAAGAGCGCATGTTCGAAGTTTTTGATGACACTGGGGTTGCAGGTCATTGATATTTCTGCATGGTCCAGTATGCGCAGAAAGCAGCACATCATTCCGCACGCGCGATGTGCATGTACAAGTACTGTCCTGGTACCTGCTAGAATTTGCGGTTTAGGGCTGACCGTCAGGTTATGCAGGGCTACCTGGCCATGACGTTGTCTGAAGGCCGCCCGCTGTGCCCGGACAGGATCTGCTGCTTGTACTTCTCGTGGAAGGCCGTCCACCGGAGCGACAGCTTTGCCTGCATGATAGCAACGCCCGTGTTCATTTCGAGTATTTGTATCCCGAGGTTCGTATTAATCCTGGGCTGTTTCAGAGGACAGCCTTCCCAGAGACGCATGCTCGAGCGGAGAGTAAAGAGAGAAAAGCGCAACTAGAGACAGCGATAGAGTGTCAAAGAGCCTAACGTTGGGGGCAAGTCTCTGAATTGAGTCAGGAGGTGGGGCGCACTCGCTCAATGTCTTTCTCCACTGCAGACTTGGCCTTGTCGTTGGCCAGCTCGACCAGGTAGCGGTTGTTCCAGTGGCGCCGGTTCTCCCACAGGAACTGCATGGTCGGGCGCAGCTCTGGCAGCACGCGCACCACCTGCGCGCTCGCTGCTGGCCGATCAGCGTCGTGCATGCCCGCATCTTGCAGCTATCTCACAGCAACTGCAATGGTCGGTCGCAGCTCCGTAAGCACGCGCATTATCCCCCTTTGTTGGCCTCTTGGTGTAGCATGCAGGCGTGTTGCTCTCTTGAGGCTTCATTAGTACTGCGCTTCGCTTGTCAGAGCACCCCCGTGCCGGGGTTGCTTGTCAGATGTGTCAGGCATGCAGGCATGTCATGCTGTTTATCGCCACTTTGATTCAGATCAGGTCGCATCGCTAAAGAAGGCCAAAGCAATGAGTAGATGGACTATATTTCGCTAAGCGACTGCAATGACCTTGCTGGATGCTGGATGCTGGCCAAACACCATCATCAAAAGAAAGAGCACACATGAGGGCTCATGCCTGGCTGAAGAGGGGCGCGACGATGAACTCGATGAAGTTGATCTGGCTGAGCGCGTGCGAGGTGGCCGCGCGGTCCATCATGGGCGACACCGGCAGCCCGGCCGCGCGCTCGCGGTCCCCCTGCGCGAAGAACTCCTCCAGCACCCGCGCCGCCCACCTCCCCCCCGCAGCTCCAGAGCCGTCAGACGCGAGAAGCAGGGGAGACTCTAATGGATAACAGGTATGAAACCCAGAGCGCGCTTGCGGGCCCCTACCCACACAACTCCTCTAACAACCGCACCACCCACCTGCACTTAACAGCACCAGACACATCAGCAGCACCAGACATACCAGGCGCAGATGCTATGCGCCCGTGGCACTCGGCTGCGCATCAGCAGCACGCGCGCCTCCTATGTACCAGCGAGGATGCTCCGGCTATGAGGTGCGAGCGCAATGCCGGTGCTTGGCAGTGGTGTCGCGCGTCAGCAGTACGCGCACCGCGCGTCAACAACACACGCACCTCTCCGCGGTTGGGCGAGGCTTGGTGGCAGCGGAGACGCTGTCAGCGCAGCTTCACAGCGGTCAGGTGTACCGTGAGACTGACAGGCGCATGGCTTGCTCACGCCGAGCGCCGGGGAGCGCTATTTGGCGTTGGGGCGAGGCTTAATGGACTTAAGGGTGTCAGCAAAGTGCAGCGTTGTCACAACATCGTGTGTTCTTGCAACTTGGAAGTCAATGACGCGCTCGTGCCAAGCGCCAGGCCTAAAGCCAGGCGCCAGGCGGTACCTCTCTGCTATCGGGCGCGGCTTGGTGGCATTAGAGATGTCGGCGCAGTGGAGCATCATCGCGATCAGCATGGCGCGGTCCTCCTGCGTGCGGAACACTCCGCCCTCCGCCGTCTGGCCGCCGCCGCCGTCGTCGGCGCCGCCGGGCGCGTACGCATCGTCAGCGGCGCGCGCGGCGCCCTGGATGGCGGCCGAGTTGAGCTCGTAGAACACCTCGATCTGCGCGAAGGCCCGAAGTTGTGACGCATGACTTGCGACGCAACTTACTCGCGGCGCCAATGCATGCAAGCATGTCTTCGCTGAGTCGCCAGGGTCCTTGTTTGGCATGAGTTGCTGCGCATGCTTCCCAATGTTGTCATCCACACCTTTCGAGCGCCTTTATATTGGAGACGCACTTAAAACGGGTACTGCAATCATGGGACAGTACTGGATCATGATGGTATAGGTGACCGCAATGGGCGCAGCTTGCGCCAGCACACGGGATCCGTATTAGGTAAGAGCATCAAACTGTGCGACCTCAATGTAATATGTAGTATGGTAGCAATCATGGTGCACGTCTGGACTGCAGCCAGGGCGGGCGCGCCTTGGAGACCAAGGGGAAGTGGTGGACCATGTCGGTGTGGATGACCGCGTTGATGACCATGCGGCGCAGCTCGCGCCAGCGCGCGGGCTCCACTGCCGCCAGCACGTCCGCCTCCGGCCGCCCCGCCAGCAGCCCGTACATGGCCGCCAGGTGCCGGTTCTCCAGCACGCTCGCGTCGTTGTACACCAGCGCCAGCTCGTGCCGCACGGTGACCAGGTACGCGTTGTTCACGCCTGCACAACGTCTCAGCCAGGTTTTGTGAGACGTTTGGGGGGCAATGTGGGGCTCCATGCGCTTAAACACAAACCGATGAGATTCACTTCAAGGCTGCCATGGGGGGTGCAAGCGGGTAAGTCACGCTGTAACAGAGTGCGGCAAGCATGTGCGGCCAGGCACTCCACATATGTCAGGCCAGCAGCGCAACTGAACATCGCAATGAAGCAACATTGTCAGTTCACCTCCAGGTTCCAACATAACTGCTTTAAGAAAACCTCAAGCTTTTCATAAGGGGCCGCGCCTGGGTGCTCCATGTCATGACAGAGCGCGGCAAGCATGAGCGCCAGGCGCTCCGCGTGCGTCAGGGCAACCGCGTGGCTGACCAGCGCGATGAACCGGTACGTCACGTGCGTGACATCCACGCAGTGGAAGAAGTTGTGGTACGGGTTCTGCCGGTACGCCTTGCGCACCTGCGCGCGAAAGCATGACCTCAGCCCTGCCAGCAATGTATCTCTGGGCGTAGTTTAGTAACATTCAGTGTCTCCAACCCTACGTATGCGACCCTGACTTTGCTAAACTCGAGTTCAAGCCTGCCAGCTCGCCCTTACTCAGGTCGTTTGCTCATCCCTCTATTTGGCCGAATCCATGTGTGCCCTGAACCCTTTCGATACCTGGACCCGATCTGTGGAACAAGAACGGAGTCCGGAAGGACTCCGTTCTTGCCACACACCAACGAGGGACATTCACCTCCTGCACAAAGATCCACAGCGTATCCAGGTCCAGGAAGAGGCCGTCGGTGACCTGCGCCGCGGCTGCTTCGGCGTTCGCTAGCGCTGCGGCCTGCTTCGCTGCATTGCCCCCATGTTCGGCCACCCGCCCGAGGCTCCCCGCCTGGGGACGCGGACTGCTTATCAGGCACCTCAGTTAGTCCAATTAACAGCCTGCTGAAGCTGCCCGGTTGGACGCATGCTGCATAACACGCATGGTACTGGGTATGATTTTTCAACATACGCCATTGCCTGCCTCTGCTGTGACTGCACCCCCTATGCCCCAAGCTACGCCCTCAATGTTTGAGGCCCGGGCACGTGCGGGGACAAAGTGCGTAGCAGATCTAGGGCATAGGGGCGCCTGCCTCATGCTGGGTGAGGCCCAGGCGTATGAACATGACGAGGACGTGCGGCACGAGCTGGTCGTGCGTGAACTGGAATACATCCCAGTCCCAGCTGTCTAGCGCCTCGCTGTCCACCGCCGCCGCCGCCAGCCGCCGCGCGATTGCCGGCGACGCGCCCATCTCTGCGTGGAGCGCCGCCTCCTCTGCGCTTGTGGAGGCCTCCTGCAATGCAATGTTTCCTTGCAACACTGGCCAGAATCGGCACTAACATTCAATATAACTCTCAAAATAGCTTTGCAACGCCTTGCAATCCACCGTCGCCAACCGACTGCCGCCGCGCTGTCGCCGGCGTCGCGCCGTTCTCCGCGTGAAGCGCCCCCTGCTCTCCATCGGCTGGGGCCTTCCCGCAGAACAGCTCTGGAAGTTCCACGTGTTGCCAAAAGTGTGACCAAGAAGGGTTCCTCTCACCTCCGCTGCACGCTGCTCGGCGCCCTCCTCCGCCATGACGGCTCCATACGAAGACACCTTGCGCAGCAACGTCACCATGCGCGCGGACACCGTCGACTGCCGCCGCTGCTTCGGCGGCGCCGCATGGTGCCATGCATGCACCGCGCCGCTCCCGCTGTCGCCGGCGCTGCCGACCCACTCTCCGCCGCCGCCGCCGCCGCCGCCGCCGCCGCCGCCGCCGCCATCAACTGCATCATCACCACCCTCGTTGCCGCCGCTGCCCCCGCCGCCGAGCCCGAGCGAGGCAGTCCTGCCCCCTTCCGCCGATGCCTCGCCCCTTTCGCTGGTGCTGGGCCCCTGGCCGGGCTCTTCCTGAGCGTCAGCAGATCAGAAAGATTAAGCCATGAATAAAATGCAAGGTGTCCTCGTACAGCTTTGATTTCTAGCTTTTCTGGATCCTGGGATGGCTGCCGCCATTTGAACAATTTGAGGCTGTTTCTTGCGAGCCGCGCCAGTAAGCACAACATCACAGGCTGAGCGCATGGACGGGTGCCCAA
>JAABUX010006209.1_pt1 | contig 14330 bp, 14 predicted proteins | sample 5561851 | NCBI WGS metagenome assembly JAABUX01 (sample SAMN10711883, study PRJNA513361) | rock metagenome | isolation source: Antarctica rocks | place: Antarctica: Victoria Land, Richard Nunatak red sandstone | collected 2016-01-03 | reverse complement strand
ACGACATCGTCGACCATTGCGCCGACGCGTGGAACAAACTCGCCGCACGACCATGGACCATCATGTCGATCGGGATGCGCGATTGGGCGAATGCGTACTGATCAGCGGGAGATGGTATAAGTTGATAGTGCGATGGACCTTGAAGGTGGGCGTCGTGGCACGGGGGATATATACCTCGATGACTTCGTCAGCGTCCTTGTATCCAGGTGTTATGATGACCCGATAGCCGGTCGATAGGATTTCCCCTGCCCAGCGAGTCGCAATCAGAGTGTCCTCAATGGAGAACGCACATCCTGAGCTCAGAGGCGCTCGCTGACGCGTAGCTTGGGAAGGGGAACTGGCCGAGTTCATAGCTTGACCGCCCATAGCGGGGAGTTCAACGCGATCACTAAGACATTCATGCAGCAGACCGAGCCGATGTAGAGGAGAGAACCTTCCAGGAGGGCTTTTGACCAACCTCGCGGCCGCAGCAAGCCGAACCGGCGGGTCCAGAGAACGACCATTGTCCAGACAAGCACCAGGGTCAGGACGAAGAGGCCTGCCCCAAGCTTGGCTGCTCGGATCGCGGCTCCACTGGAATAGAGCGCTGCACCTATCAGGATCTCCAGGGTCAGCACCCGCACGGCAAAAGCCAGCACGAAACCCCTGCTGGACCAGCCATCCCGCTTGGGAGTGCCGCCGGGCGGGAACATCCCGTGCCGGCTCATGGTCCCCGATCCCTCTTCCTCGTCATGTCTGGAAACCGTGCACGAGGTGGGCGAGCCTGGACACTGCGACGAAGGCCAGCGCCTCGTCCCATTTGTTCAGGCTGCCCCTGCCTATGACGTCGCCGCGTGACACGGCCCTAATGGTGCTGAACATGGCGCCGAGGGCGCACGCCAGGGACAGCATCCCGGTCGTGTTGTGCAGTGGCCGCGAGTTGAACAGAAATGGCCCTAAGGCGATGACGGACAGGCCGAGCAGTCGCGCGAGAAACTCAATTATTGCACGGCGGGAACGTGGGTCCAGGTGACGCGCCGGCTCCGGCGAGGAGCGGCGCACAGGCTGCCGCGGGTCGCTCACCTGGTCGCCTCGTGACGCTCGGACCACTCCTGTGTGCCACAGCCCGGCGACGCAGCGACGTAGCAATGGGCCAGGCTGAACGGCCACACGGTACCGAGGGTCCGGTTCAGCCCGGTGGTAACGGAGCGAGTAAGAAGCGTCCCGCCCAGGATGACGGTAGCTGCGAGTGCGACCGGGACCAGAAAGTCGACATAATCACCGCGAGGCATTGCCGCTTCCGCCTCCTCTTACCTGACCAGCGCGAGGCGAGGCTTGGCGGCGGCCTCGCTCTCCGCCCTGGTCACCTCGGCCAGCACCTCGGCCAGCCGGTTTCGCGTTGCCTCGGCGGCATGAGTCAACGGCAGGCGTAGCTCGCCGGTGCACAGGCGCAGCATGCACAGCGCCATCTTGAGCGGGATCGGATTGCTCTCCAAGAACAAGGCCTGGTGCAGAGGAGCGAGCAGGTCGCGCAGCCGGGCGAACGCGCCCAGGTCGCCCCGGTCCCAGGCTACATGCAGTTGCGCGCAGAGTGCGGGCACCAGGTTGGCGGTCACGGACACGCAGCCGTGCCCGCCCATGGCGCGGTAGGCGGGTGCGGTAGCGTCGTCACCACTGAACTGCATCAGCTCCTCGCCACACAGGGCACGCAGGCGCGCGGGACGCGACAGGTCGCCCCCCGCGTCCTTGATCGCAGAGATCAGGCCGCACTCGAACAGCCGCGCCACGGTCTGGTCGGCGATGGCCACCCCCACGCGCCCAGGCACGTCGTAGAGCATCACGGGCACATCGGCAGCATAGGCCACCGCACGGAAATGGGCGGCGATCCCGTCCTGTGTGGGCTTGGCGTAGGGCGGCGATGCGCAAAGCAGGGCGGTGGCGCCGTTTCGCACGGCGGCGGTCGCGAGGGCGGCGGCCGGCTCCGTTGCCGGCGCGCCACAGCCGGCAATGACCGGCACCCGGCTTGCGGCGGCCTCGACCGCCACCGCCACCACGCGGGCCTGTTCGGGAGCGGACAGGGCAGGAGCCTCGCCCGTACTGCCGCACACCACGAGGGCAGCGCTGCCGCGCCTGATTTGGCGGTCGCAGAGCAGGCCGAGAGCGGCCGTATCGAGGCGTCCGTCGCGGAACGGAGTGGCCGACGCGACGAGCGAGCCGCCCAGCTTGGCCAGACATCCGGCAGGGTTGTTCGTCTTGGGCTGGACACGCATCGCCGTGCCGGCCCTTACGCGTACGCCGCTGTCAGGCGGCCGAGCAAGGGTAGCTCGGCGGACAGTACGATATGGTTGGCCAGCGTCCTCGTACGCACGGCGGAGAAGCCGTGCAGACGCAATGAGCGAGCGACATGCCGCAGGAGGGAAACGGGCGCGATAGCGGGCAAGCGCAGCACCACGCTGCCCAGCGGCACCAGAGCCCACCTGGCCTGCACCAGCATCTGGTCAACGTACTCAGGCGATGCTGCTTGCATGACGATGGCAATCTCGGCCGATGCGGCCGCGGACCGGTCAGCCGGCCGGAGAGCCGTAACGCTGGCGCAGTCGCTGCGGATCAGCGCGCACATCATCTCTAGAGCGTTCGGGCCAAGGAGGAGGATGCGGGCGTCCGTTAAAGGACCGATGCTGTCCAGCAATGCGCGGTCCGCAGCGTCGCTGCCGGATAGCGCCGGTTGCGGGAAATGGGACTGAGTGGGCTGGGTCAAGACGTTGAGCATGGTGAAGTCCTCTCGTGCACAGGCCCGCGCCGAGGAATGGGTGCAGCGGCGTCGTCCAGGACAATGGCCTTCGCCCCGTAGGAATTCGATTGGTCTTGAAGATGCGAGGAATAGCCGCGCCATATAGGCCGGTCAGCGGGGTGTGGGCCGCTCGCCACGCCCTGTGTCTCGATTGCTTCGCCGTACTGGGCGGTAGTGCGGGCGCTTCACGCCAGATATGGAATTTATATGCGATTACGCTGTTCTTCTCTCTGCGTATCCAGCACGCAGAAAGAAGCCTCGTCATGAGAACTGCACCGCGTTCCTCTATTCCCTCGATCTACGCTGGCCTTATGCTACCCCTTCTCGGCACCATGGGTGCCGCGGCCGCGGAGACCTCGACGGCGCCGGTGCTCACGGCGCAGGCCTCGAGCTCGACAGTGCAGGCACCCGCGCCTCCGAAGGAGACCTTGCCCGCACCGACTCCGGCCACGACGAACCCGGGAGCGACCGCTCCCCTTTGGTTCAGCAGCATCAAGCTCTCCGCTCAGGCGGAAGGAGGCATCGTGCTGAACCCGCAGCGCCCGAGGGACGCCAACAATTTCGGCCAGCTCTTCACCGACAAGGCCAACCAGTTCCAGCTCAACCAGATCCTGCTGACCGCCCAGCGAGCCATCGACCCGAAGGAAACCGGCTATGCCGTCGGCTTCAAGGTCCAGCTCATGTACGGCTCGGACGCGCGTTACATCCACTTTCTCGGCGAGCTCGACCGCAGCATCGGCAACCGCTACCAGCTCGACGTCGTCGAGGCGAACGTATCCCTGCACCTGCCCTTGCTGACCGAGGGCGGCATCGACGTGAAGGCCGGGCAGTACCCCTCGCCGCTCGGGTCGGAAACGATCGACCCCTCCACCAACCCGTTCTACTCGCACTCCTACATCTTCAACTTCGGGGTTCCGTTCAAGCACACGGGCGTGCTGACGACGACCCATGTCAACCCGGTGTTCGACCTCTATTTGGGCATCGACAGCGGCGTGAACACGTCGCTCGGTGCGGGCGACAACAATGGCGCGGCAGCCGGGATCGGCGGCTTCGGCCTGAACCTGCTGGGCGGCAAGGTGACGGTGCTGGCGCTTACGCATCTTGGCCCCGAGAACGCGTCGCGCGCCGTGCCGAACGCCGACAGCTATCTGCGCTACCTCAACGATGTGGTCGTCACCTACAAGCCCAACGACACATGGTCGTTCACGACGGAAGCCAACTACATCCGGGACGACTATGCCCGGGCCGAGGGCTACGGCGTCGCGCAATACGCCTCCTACGCGCTGAGCAATCAAGTGACGTTAAACGGCCGGGCCGAAATCTGGCGGGACAACAGCAACTTCTTCGTGGCCGCCTTCCCTGGCAACCTCGACTACGTCGACAGCGAGCGCGGCTTTCCCGCAGCGGTCATCGGTGCGCCGCGGCCGACCACCTATAGCGAGTTCACGGCCGGGCTGACCTATAAGCCCAGCCTGCCGGGCGTGCCGCTCTCCACCCTGATGATCCGCCCCGAGCTTCGTTACGACCGCGCCCTGAACGGCTCGCGCCCGTTCAATAGCGGCCGAGACAACGGAGCCTTCACCGTGGCGGCGGACCTGGTGCTGGGGTTCTGAATGGGGCCCGGACGACACCAGCCTATACGGGATTTATATATTATGCCGGTCGCGGACTCTCTCGATTTTATATGCCGTTCCGGTGTTTCTGATCTTGGACAGGATAGGAACTCTCCATGCTCGACGTCGTCTACATCGTGATCGGCATTGTCGCCTTCGTGGTCACCGCCCTTTATTTCCCCGCCTGCGACAGCCTCTGAGAGATCGACCATGGCCCTCGACTATTTCCTGGGAGCGGTCGTGACGATCGGCCTGCTCGGCTACTTGGTCTATGCCCTGATCCGCCCCGAGCGGTTCTGAGGAGCCCTCCATGACAATCAACGGCTGGATCCAGATCGCGCTGTACTGCGTGGTCTTAACGCTGCTTGTGAGGCCATTGGGCGGCTACATGACGCGCGTGTCCAAGGGCGAGCGCACGCTGCTCTCGCCGTTGCTCCGCCCGATCGAGCGCAGCTTCTATGCGGCGGGCGGCGTGGACGAGCAAGGCGAGCAGCATTGGCTGACCTACGGCTTTGCGATGCTGGCTTTCTCGTTGGCCGGCTTCCTCAGCCTCTATGCATTGCAGCGCCTCCAGGCTTTTCTCCCGTTCAATCCGCAGGGCCAGACCGCGGTCTCGCCTGACCTCGCCTTCAACACCTCGGTCAGCTTCGTCACCAACACCAACTGGCAGTCCTACACGCCAGAAAGCACGATGAGCTATCTCGTGCAGATGGCCGGCCTGACCGTCCACAATTTCGTCTCCGCCGCAACCGGCATCGCGCTCGCGATCGCGCTGATCCGCGGCTTCGCCCGGCGCTCCGCCAAGACCGTCGGCAATTTCTGGGTCGATATGACCCGCTGCGTCCTCTATATCCTGCTTCCCGTCTCGATCGTCGTCGGGCTCTTCTTCGTCTGGCAGGGCATGCCGCAGAACCTCAACGCCTACACGGCGGTGACGACGCTTGAGGGCGCCAAGCAGGTGATCGCGCAAGGGCCGGTGGCCTCGCAGGAGGTGATCAAGATATTCGGCACCAACGGCGGCGGCTTCTTCAACGCCAACTCCGCGCATCCTTTCGAGAACCCGACCGCGCTCACCAACTTCATCGAGATCCTTCTGATTTTCTCGATCGGCGCGGCACTGACCAACGTGTTCGGCCGCATGGTCGGGAGCCAGCGCCATGGCTGGGCCGTCTTCGCGGTCATGGGCATCCTCTTCCTTGCCGGCGTGTGCACCGTCTATCCAATCGAGTCGGGCGGCAACCCGGCCTTCGTAGCCATGCACGTGGACAGCGCGCCCAGCACGCTCCAGGCCGGCGGCAACATGGAAGGCAAGGAGGTCCGCTTCGGCATCACCGCCTCTGCGCTCTTCGCGACGATCACCACCGACACCTCCTGCGGCGCCGTCAACACCATGCACGACAGCTTGCTGCCGCTCGCCGGCATGGTCCCGATGATCAACATCATGCTGGGCGAGATCATCTTCGGCGGCGTCGGCTCGGGGCTCTACGGCATGCTGCTCTTCGCCATCGTCGCGGTGTTCGTAGCCGGGCTGATGGTCGGTCGGACACCCGAATACCTGGGCAAGAAGATCGAGGCGAAGGAGGTGAAGATGGCCATGCTGGCGATCCTCATTCTCCCATTGTCGATCTTGGGCTTCACGGCGATCGGGGTCGTGGTGAAGCCGGGCCTCGACGGGCTCTCAAATGCCGGGCCGCACGGGTTCAGCGAGGCGCTGTACGCCTACACCTCGGCGACGGGCAACAACGGCAGCGCCTTCGCCGGCCTCAGCGCCAACACGCCCTTCTGGAACACCACCCTCGGATTGGCGATGTGGATCGGGCGCTTCTTGTTCATTGTGCCGATGCTGGCGGTTGCCGGGTCGCTCGCGGGCAAGAAGATCGTGCCCGCCTCAGCCGGGACGTTCCCCACCGACGGCGGCCTGTTCGTCGGCCTGCTGGTGGGCGTGATCCTGATCGTCGGCGGCCTCACCTTCTTCCCGGCACTGGCGCTCGGTCCGATCGCCGAACATCTCGCCATGCGAACCGGCACCCTCTTTTGATCTAGGCGGACACCATGGAAACCAGACTGAACCCGCGCGGGGCGAAGACGTCGATGCTCGACCCGGCAATCCTCGTGCCGGCGATCGGCGCCTCGTTCAAGAAGCTCGATCCTCGCTCGCTCTTCCGCAACCCCGTCATGTTCGTCGTCGAGGTCGTGGCTGCGCTCACCACGCTTCTGCTTTTACGCGACCTCGTCACCGGCGGTCCTCGACCCGGCTTCACGGTGCAGATCGTCTTCTGGCTGTGGCTGACCGTGCTGTTCGCCAACTTCGCCGAAGCCGTCGCCGAGGGCCGTGGCAAAGCCCAAGCCGCGACGCTCCGTAAGGCGCGAACCGAGACATTGGCGAAGCGGCTCGCCTCGATCACGGCCACCACCTTCGACGAAGTCGCAGCCCCCGCGCTCAAGCAGGGCGATATCGTGCTCGTGGAGAGCGGCGACCTCATCCCGAGCGACGGCGAGATCGTCGAGGGCATCGCCTCCGTGGACGAGTCGGCGATCACCGGTGAATCCGCGCCGGTGATCCGCGAGAGCGGCGGCGACCGCTCGGCCGTCACGGGGGGCACGCGCGTGCTCTCCGACTGGATCAAGGTCCGCATCACCGCCGCCCAGGGCTCCACCTTCCTCGACCGGATGATCGCGCTGGTCGAGGGCGCGCAACGCCAGAAGACGCCGAACGAGATCGCGCTCAACATCCTGCTCGCTGGGCTGACGATCATCTTCGTCTTCGCGGTCGCCACCATCCCGAGCTTCGCGACCTACGCCGGCGGCTCGGTCTCGGTCATCATCCTGGTGGCGTTGTTCGTGACGCTCATCCCGACGACGATCGGCGCCTTGCTCTCGGCCATCGGCATCGCCGGCATGGACCGGCTCGTCCGCTTCAACGTCCTGGCGATGTCCGGTCGCGCCGTCGAGGCGGCCGGCGACATCGACACGCTCCTCCTAGACAAGACCGGCACCATCACGCTGGGCAACCGCCAGGCGGCCGCCTTCATTCCGGTGAGCGGGGTCACCGAAATCGACCTGGCGGACGCGGCCCAGCTCGCGTCGCTTTCCGACGAGACGCCGGAAGGGCGCTCCATCGTCGTCCTGGCCAAGGAGAAATACGCCATCCGCGGCCGCGACATGGCCCCCCTCGACGCCCGCTTCATCCCGTTCACCGCGCAGACCCGGCTCAGCGGGATCGATGCCGATGGCTCATCGATCCGCAAAGGCGCGGTGGACGCGGTCCTGGCCTATGTCCAGGCCCCGTCCGCCGGGCGACCGGATCAGCGGGCGAGCGGCACCGTGGCAACGACGCGCCCCGCCGTCTCCGAAGCGATCATCCGTGAACTGACGGCCAAGGCGGACGCGATCGCGAAGTCGGGCGGCACGCCGCTCGCCGTCGCCAAGGATGGCCGCCTGCTGGGCGTCATTCACCTGAAGGACATCGTCAAGGGCGGCATACGCGAGCGCTTCAACGAACTCCGCCGCATGGGCATCCGCACGGTGATGATCACCGGCGACAATCCCCTAACCGCCGCCGCCATCGCTGCCGAAGCCGGGGTGGACGACTTCCTCGCCCAGGCGACCCCGGAAGCGAAGCTGAAGCTGATCCGCGACGAGCAGGCACAAGGCAAGCTGGTCGCGATGTGCGGCGACGGCACGAACGACGCGCCCGCCCTGGCTCAGGCGGATGTCGGTGTCGCCATGAACACCGGGACCATGGCGGCCCGCGAGGCCGGCAACATGGTCGACCTCGACAGCGATCCCACGAAACTGATCGAGATCGTGGAGATCGGCAAGCAACTCCTCATGACGCGCGGTGCGCTGACCACCTTCTCGATCGCCAACGACGTCGCCAAGTATTTCGCCATCATCCCAGCGATGTTCATCGTCTTCTATCCGCAGTTGCAGGCGTTGAACGTGATGCGCCTGGGCACGCCGCAGAGCGCCATCCTGTCCGCGATCATCTTCAACGCCCTCATCATCGTCGCGCTGATCCCGCTATCGTTGCGGGGCGTGAAGTACCGGCCCGTGGGAGCTGCGAGCATCCTGCGGCGCAACCTGCTGATCTACGGCGTGGGCGGCATCGTCGTCCCGTTCATCGGCATCAAGCTGATCGATCTCCTGGTCAACGCTATTGGCCTTGCTTGAGAACATGACCTCCATGCTGAAGCAACTCCGCCCAGCGATCGTGATGATCGTCCTGATGACCGCGCTCACCGGGCTCGCCTACCCACTGGCAATGACCGGCATCGCCCAGGCAATTTTCCCCTACCAGGCCAACGGCAGCCTCGTCAGGAGTGGCGGGAAAGTAATCGGCTCCGCACTGATCGGGCAGAACTTCGCGGCCGAGAAGTATTTCCACGGCCGCCCGTCGGCCACCACCGACACGGATCCGGCCGACTCCACCAAGACCGTGCCCGCCCCGTACAATGCCCAGAACTCGGGAGGCTCCAATCTCGGCCCAACCTCGAAGGCCCTGACCGACCGCGTGAAGGGCGACGCCGCGACCCTCGCCGCTCAGAATCCGGCGGCGCCTGTGCCCGTTGACCTGGTCACCACCTCCGCCAGCGGCCTCGATCCCGATATCACGCAAGCTGCCGCCTTGTTCCAGGTGCCGCGCGTGGCCAAGGCCCGCAACCTGCCCGAGGACAAGCTGAGGCAGTTGGTCGCCGAGCACACGACGGGACGCCTGTTCGGCCTCATCGGTGAGCCGCACGTCAACGTGCTGGCGTTGAACATGACGCTCGACACGCTCGGCGGGAGTGGACAATAGCGGCCCAGCCGACAGGGGAGGCCCGCGGCGCAAGGGAGACGGCTGGCCGCCGGCCCCACGCTACGGCGCGGGCTGGCCACGCATCCTCGTGGTGGACGATGATCCCGCGATCCGGCGCTACCTGAACCGCGACTTGCCCCGGGCTGGCTTCGTTAGCCTCGGCCTCAAGCCGGGCCAATTCGACGCCGAGCGGCTGTATCAGCTAAGGCCGGACGCCATCGTCATCGGCATAGATGCCTTCTCGGATATCGACATGGAGCTCATCCGCATCGCCCGGCACACGTCGCAAGTGCCGATATTGGTCTTGCTCGGCAGCGAGAGCCCGAGCGCGGTCATCGAGGTCCTCGATCTCGGGGCGAGCGATTGCCTCGCGAAGCCGTTCTTGTTCGGCGAGCTAGCAGCGCGCTTGCGCAAGACGCTCCGCCAGGCGCTGGCGAACCGAATACCCTCGCACACACTCCGGGCTGGCGCGCTCGAAGTGGATTTCGTCCGCGGGACCGCGCGCTTGCGGGGCGAAAATGTCCCTCTAACATCGGTTGAATACTGGGTGTTACAGCGGCTCGCGGAGGAGGCGGGCAACGTCGTGAGCGCGCGCAGCCTCTTGGCCGACGGCTGGGCAACGGACGACATGCACAAGGCTTATCGGGTCCATCGGGTAGTCCGGGCGCTCCGGGCAAAGCTGTGGCTCGGGCAGGACGGAGCTGCCGACATTGCGAGCGAGGCGAGCCTCCGCTACCGACTACACCGGTCCGTGGCGCCGCGGCGAGGCTTTCGGCCGGTGAGGGAGAGCTAAGGCGATGAGCGAGCGCGATGGCCGCCCGAACCCGGACGCGCTGCTCCGCGAGGCCCGGCAGGGTGGGCGAGGGCGCCTGAAGATTTTCCTCGGCGCCGCACCAGGCGTAGGCAAGACCTACGAGATGCTATCGGCCGCGCAGGCCAAGCGGCGGGACGGCGTCGACGTGGTCGTGGCCGTGGTCGAGACGCATGGCCGCCGCGAGACCGAGGCGCTGCTCGACGGGCTGGACGTGGTCCCACGCCGCGAGAGCGAGTACCGGGGACGGCTGATTACCGAGATGGACCTCGACGCGGTGCTGGCTCGCCGGCCCAGCCTGGTGCTCGTGGACGAGCTGGCCCATACCAACGCGCCCGGCAGCCGCCATCCCAAGCGCTTCCTCGACGTGGAAGAGCTGCTCGAGGCCGGGTTGGACGTTTACACCACGCTGAACATTCAGCACGTCGAAAGCCTGAACGACGTCGTGGCCAAGATCACGCGCATCCGCGTGCGCGAGACCGTGCCGGACTCGGTCATCGATGCCGCCAATGACATCGAGCTCATCGACCTCACGCCCGACGACCTCCTGCAGCGCCTTCGGGACGGCAAGGTCTACGTGCCGCATCAGGCTGAGCGCGCGGTCCGCCATTATTTCTTGCCCGGCAATCTGACCGCGCTCCGCGAGTTGGCCCTCCGCCGCACGGCGCAGCGCGTCGACGAGCAGATGGTCGACTACATGCGCGCGCGGGCCATTCCCGGTCCCTGGGCTGCCGGCGAGCGTGTCCTGGTCTGTATCGACGGCCAGACGAGCAGCACCGGTCTCGTGCGGCATGCACGGCGCCTGGCCGACCAACTGCGGGCGCCCTGGACGGCGCTCCACGTTGAGACCTCCGGCGCCACGCGGGGTGCCAGCGAGGCGGCCCGCACCCGCACGGCAGACGCGCTGCGCCTGGCGCAACGGTTGGGCGGCGAAGCCGTGACCGTACCCGGCGCGGACGTGGCAGGCACGGTCATCGACTACGCGCAGGCGAACAATTTCACCCACGTCGTAATCGGCAAGACACGTCGCTCGCGTTGGATGGAGCTGTTTCGCGGATCAGCGACCCAGCAGCTCATTCGGCAGGCGGATGGGCTCAATATCCACGTCATAACGGGGTGGCCGGACCAGGGCGTACCGTCGCGGCAGAAGGGCACAGCCTCCCTCAATCGGTCGGCGGTGCAGGGCGGCCCGAACTCCTGGGCCTATGGTGGGAGTGCCGCAGCCGTAGCGGTGGCGCTGGCCTTGGCCCTTGCCCTGCATCAGGTCCTGGGGATCACGAGCGTCGCCCTTGTCTTTCTCATGGCCGTCCTGGTCAGCGCCGTCACCTGGGGCCTATGGCCTTCTCTGCTGACCTGCCTCCTCAGCGTTCTTGCCTATAATTTCTTTTTTCTGCCGCCGCTCTACACTTTCACGATCGCCGACCCCGAAAACGTCGTCACCCTCTTCTTCTTCGCCGCTGTCGCGGTTATCGCCAGCAACCTCGCCGCGCGCGTACGCGGGCAGGCCATCACCGCCCGCCAGCGCGCCCGGATTACCGAGGAGCTCTACCAGTTCAGCCGCAAGCTCGCAGGCGCCGCCTCGCTCGACGACGTGCTATGGGCGACTGCACACCAGATCGCGCTGATGCTGAAAGTCCGGGTCGTGCTCCTCTTGCCGGGTGAGGCCGGGCTGGCGGTGCAGGCTGGCTACCCGCCGGAGGACGTGCTGGACCAGGCGGACCTCGCGGCCGCCAAATGGACGTGGAACAACAACCAGGCGGCGGGGCGCGGCGCCGACACGCTGCCCGGCGCCAAGCGCCTGTTCCTGCCGATGCAGACCGGGCGCGGGCCAGCCGGGGTGATCGGGATCGACCGGGATGAGCCCGGCCCGATGCTCACCCCCGACCAGGGCCGCCTGCTGAACGCGCTCGCCGATCAGTCCGGCCTCGCCATCGAGCGGATCAACCTCGTGCAGGACTTGGACCGCGCGCGCCTGGCCGCAGAGAGCGACCGCCTGCGCTCGGCCCTGCTGACCTCGATCTCCCACGACCTGCGGACGCCCCTCGCGTCCATCATGGGCTCGGCGAGCAGTCTGGCCAGCGAGGGCATCACCCTCGGTCCCGACTCCCGCCGCGAGCTGGCCCGCACGATCCAGGAAGAGGCCGAGCGCTTGAACCGCTTCATCGGCAACCTGCTCGACATGACCCGCCTCGAGGCAGGTCCGCTCCAGCCCAGCCTCGGCCTCGCGGACCTCTCCGATGTGGTCGGGGCCACCCTGCAACGGGCAGGCAAGATCCTTGGCGCCCATCGCGTCGAGGTGGACCTGCAAACCGACCTGCCGATGCTGCGGATCGACATGGTGCTGATGGAGCAGGTCCTGTTCAACCTGCTGGACAACGCGGCAAAATATACTCCGGCCGACTCAGTGGTCCGCCTTTGCGCCTGGCGCGACGAGAGCTGGGCCCGGCTGCGCATCCTCGACGAGGGCGATGGCATCCCGCAGGCCGACCTCGAACGGATTTTCGATAAGTTCTACCGCGCGCATAGCGCCGACAGCCGGCGCGCCGGGACCGGCCTTGGGCTCGCAATCTGCCGCGGCTTCGTCGAGGCGATGGGTGGCACGATCACCGCGGCAAACCGCACCGACCGGAATGGGGCCGTGTTCACCATCAGCCTGCCCGTCCCCGCCGAGGCAGCCCTCCTCCCGCGCGAGGACGCGGCGGCATGACGCCCGAAGCCGGGCCGCTGCGCATCCTGGTGGTGGACGACGAGCCGGCCATCCTGCGCTTCCTCAGGACCGGCCTCGGCGCGCAAGGCTACAACGTGTCCGAGGCCCAACACGGGCGCGGCGCCCTGGAGGCCCTGCGCCGTAGCACGATCGACCTGGTCGTCCTCGATCTCGGCCTGCCGGACCTGGACGGGCTCGAAATCCTGCGGCAGATGCGTGCTGCAGGCTCGGTGCTGCCCGTCATCGTGCTTACCAGCCGCGACGACGAACGCGCCAAGGTGGAGGCGCTCGACCTCGGCGCCGACGATTACGTGACCAAGCCATTCGGCATCGACGAGCTCTTTGCCCGCATTCGCGCCGCCCAGCGCCACCGTCTCCAGCAGCAAGGCGAGCGTCCGCTGTTCCGCAGCGGCGAGCTCGCGGTCGATCTGGTGCGCCGGATCGTCACGGTGCGCGGCGACGAGGTGAAGTTCGCGCCGCGCGAGTACGACCTGCTCCGGCTGCTGGTCGCGCACGCCGGCAAGGTGCTGACCCACCGCTTCATCCTGCGCGAAGTCTGGGGCGCCAACACCGACGTGCAATATTTACGTATCTACATCCGCGCGCTGCGCCAGAAGATCGAGCTCGATCCTGCCCGCCCGGCGCACATCCTCACGGAGATCGGGGTCGGCTATCGCTTGCGGGCGCCGGATTGACCTGGCCGGGCAGAGCGCGCCATCCACGCCAATCAACCGAGCGAGCAGACGATGGTGGGACGATATGGATGTGAGTGACCTCGTGCCGCCGGACCGGGTCATCGCTGGCTTGCGCGTCAGCGGCAAAGCCCAGCTCACGGCGGAGCTGAGCCGGCGCGCCGCTGCGGTTCTGCACATCCAGCCGGGATCCATCGAAACGGCGCTGACCGCGCGGGAGCGGCTGGGCTCGACCGGTCTAGGGCGAGGTTTCGCGCTTCCCCACGCTCGGCTTGCCGGGCTGGACCGCTTCTTCGGGCTGTTCGCCCGGCTGGCGCGACCGATCGACTTTAATGCCATCGACGAGCGCCCCGTCGATCTCGTCTTCCTGCTGCTCATTCCCGAAAGCGCCGGCAATGAGCACGTCGTCGCCCTGGCCGCCATCTCGCGGCGTATGCGCGACCAGACCGTCATGCAGCAACTCAGGAAAGCAGCCGGCGTGGCGGAGATCTACGCCCTCCTCACGGACACTCGGGCCTAACGCCAAATCCCTCCGATCCCAACCCCTGCAAAACCCGTTGCGTCCGACTCTGCGGGGTCTCCGACGGCGCACGGCAGTTCTGCGGCTCTAATCGGCAGGACGTGGCTTGGGAACTGTCCAGAGATTGGAGGGGTCGGGACGAGATCAGTATGACCGGTCGGGTCGCTGCCGACTGGAGCATTATAGATGGCGTGGGTTTTGCGGTTGGTCGAGACGGGGACTGGTGGCCAGGCAGAGAGCCTGGACGTGCTGGAGATCAGCCGGCCCAGCGGACTGCGCGACATCACGAGCTTGGGGCTGACGCTACCCGAGGCCAAGCAGCTGCTGGCGCGTGTCCAGCAAGCGGTCGTCGCCGCGCAGGCCCGCGATCATGCGGCGCTACGGCCGGCGTGCGCGCGCTGCGGGGCGAGATGCCAGGT
>JAABUX010006207.1_pt1 | contig 14332 bp, 8 predicted proteins | sample 5561851 | NCBI WGS metagenome assembly JAABUX01 (sample SAMN10711883, study PRJNA513361) | rock metagenome | isolation source: Antarctica rocks | place: Antarctica: Victoria Land, Richard Nunatak red sandstone | collected 2016-01-03 | reverse complement strand
CGAGCGGGGACAACTCGCCCGCTCGACCCCTTCGAGACCGCCGGCATCCTTGCCGGCCTACGCTTGCCCTCCACCATGTCAAGTAATGGGCAACCGTTGGGGGCCGGCATGCCCCTTGGGACCAACGGCATCCTTGCCGGCCTACGTTCGCTCTCCACGATGTTCGGGACAGCAGACTCGTCTCCGGCAGCGTCAGCCGGTTGGAAGCTGGCGGTCCCAGAGGGTACGACTACTGTTCACCACGTGCCACACCCGACCGCAGTCGGCCCGTGGTTTGCCATGCGACCGCAGTCGCAGGCCTCGGCGCCGGGGACCTCCCGTCCCCCCGCCATGCTCGGCGACGCCAACGTGACGCTGGCCGGCGTGCCCGTGGCCATCCACGGCCTCACGCTCTCCACCGGCGGCATCGGCGCGCAGAGCGCCACGGCGACCTTGCCGAGTAGCCTGACCCCGCCCGGCGGCGGCGCCATCACCCTGACCGGCGCCGGTCTCTCGCTCAACACCGACGGCTCGTTCACGGGCAGCCTGACCGTGTCCAGGGCGGCCATCGCCGTCGCTGGCTACGCGGCGCAGGCCAGTCCGATCACACTGGATGGCAGCGGACTGCGCATTGGCACGCTCAGCCTGACTCTGCCCGCCGCGTTCGGCGGCGCCACGCTCAGCGGCAGCAATGTGTCCATCGGCGCCAACGGGACTATCGCCGGCACGCTGACCTTCAGCCCCGGCACGGTCAACTTCACGCTGGGCGGCTTTGCCATCGCCGCCAGCGGACTTAGCCTGGGCAGCAACGGGGTGACCGTCGATACGCTGAGCGTGTCCTTGCCCTCGGGCGGCGCGCTGGCGGCGCACGGCATCACCCTGCGCGCGGACGGCTCCTTCGGCGGCAGCGTGGCGTTGCCCGACACAACCTTTACCCTGGCCGGCTTTAGCGTAGCCGGTCAGGGCGTAGCCCTATCCACCAACGGCCTGACCATCGCCAACGCCACGGCCGCCCTGCCCGCCGCCCTGAGCGGCGGCTCGTCCGTGGCGCTGACCGGCAGCAATCTGACCCTGGGCACGGACGGCTCGCTCCGGGGCACGCTGACCGCGCCCGGCCAGCAGTTCACCCTCGACGGCTTCGCCGCGCAGACCGGCGCCATCGCGCTGGACGGCGGCGGCCTCAAGCTGGCCAGCCTGACCGTCACCTTGCCGGCGGCCTTCGGCGGCAACACGCTGACGGCCAGCAACGTCGCGGTCGGCAAAGACGGCAGCCTGGCCGGGACGCTGGCCCTGTCTCCGGGGACGCTGGACTTCTCATACCAGGGCTTCGCGCTGCACCTGGAGGGCCTGTCGCTGGGCTCCGGCGGCGTCGGGGCGGGCCTGCTCACGCTGACCTTGCCCAGCGGCATCGTGCCCAGCGGCGCGTCCAACACCATCAGCGCGCATAACGTCACGCTCCGGCCCAACGGCAGCATCGGCGGGACGCTCGACTTCCCGGCGGTCCAACTGTCCTACGCTGGCTTCACCGTCAATGCCAGCGGCTTCGGCTTCGGGCGCAACAGCCTGAGCATCGCCCATGTCTCCTTCACGCTGCCGGCGGCGCTGCTGCCCGACGGCGCGCCGCCCGTCACGCTGTCCGGTTCGCTGACGGTCGCGGCCAACGGTTCGCTCTCCGGCAGCCTGACTGCATCCAACGTCTCGCTGACCCTGGCCGGCTTTAGCGTGAGCGCGCAGAGCGTAACCCTCGACGGCAACGGCGTCAACGCCAGCGGCGTCAGTCTGGCCCTCCCCGCCGCGCTCAGCCCCGGCGGCGGCCCGCCCATCACGCTGGGGGGCAACCTGCGCGTCACGCCCAATCTGTCCATCCAGGGCACGCTCACGGTCAGCCCGGTCAACCTCTCCTACAACGGCTTCACCATCGGCGCCGACGACATCCAGCTGGGCTCGTTCGGCATGGTGGTGGAGAACGTGCGCTATACGCTGCCCGCCACGCTGGGCGGCTCCACGCTGGTGGGCACATTGCACGTCAGCCCCTCCTTCGCGCTCAGCGGCCGGCTGGAGATCGACAACATCCGCTTCGACTACGACATCTTCCACGCCAGCGCCGACAGCGTCATCCTGGATAGCAGCGGGATCATCGCGATCAACAACGCCCAGGCGAATCTGCCCGGCCTGGCCGACACGAGCCTGGGCGGCAACCTGACGGCCAGCCTCTCCGGCGGCGGCCTGCGCGTCTCCGGCCAGCTCACCGCGCATAACGTCAACCTCAAGTACGCCGGTTTCGTGGCGCAGGCGCAGGCCATGACCCTGGACAACAGCGGCGTGGCCGTGGACGGGGCCAGCCTGACCGTGCCCGCGCTGGGCGGCAGCGACGGCGCCTCGACGCCCTTCGTCCTACGGGGTGCCTTGCACATCGACTCCGTCAACGGCTCCTACACTGTGAGCGGCCACCTCGACCTCGCCAGCGCCAGCCTGTCGTTCTTCGGCTTCCGGATCGACGCTACCAGTCTCAGCCTGGGCAACACCGGGCTCACGGTGGGCGCATCGACGCTGCACCTGCCGCCGCTCGACGGACTCTCACAGAGCACCATCACCATCCTGGACCTGCGCGTCACGCCCGACTTCCACGTCGCGGGCGGTCGTGTGCAGGCCGGCACCAACCTGGACTTCGGCCTCTTCGGGGCGCACATCAGCGCGCGGAGCGTCAACTTTAGCGCGGACGGCATCTCCGCCGCCTCGGTCACCGTGGCGATGCCCGACGCCCTCGGCGGCGAGGGCCAGGGCTCGTTCACCCTGACCGACCTGGACATCCGCGGCGACGGCAACGTCAAGGCCACCGTCCCACCCGCGGCGGGGCTCAAGTTTACGCTGGCCGACTTCTCGATCAGCGCGCCCGGCGGCGCCACCTTCAGTACCACCGACGGGTTCAGGGTCCCGAACCTGACGCTGAGCCTGCCCATCCTGCAAGGGACCTTCGCGCTGACCGACCTGCGCTACGACGGCCACGCGCTGACGGTCGGCGGCGGCAAGGTGACGATCCACGTCGATCTGCCGCCCATCAACGCCGGCGGCTTCAACATCAGCGCCTCGGCCGACCTCACCCTGTCGCTCGACCACGGCCACGTCGGCTTCGACCTCGTGGGCATCGGCGACGTGACCCTGGCCAGCGTCGGCAAGCTCCACGCTCTACTGGAGGTGGGCACGGTCGACGACAGCCATCCGTCGAACCTCTACCGCGCCAAGCTCGATGTGCAGATCGTGGGCGGGGGCATCCCCATCCCGCCGCCCAGCCCCAGCTCGTTCCCCGTGCTGTACATCAACGGCATCAGTGGCGAGATCGACATCACGGGCACGCACGGCCACCCCATCTACACCTTCGGCATCGGCGTGGACCTGGAGACCGTCGACGGCGGCTTCATCTTCCATGGCAACGGCCACGGTACCTTCTCTAGCGACGGCAACTTCGGCTTCGGCGCCTCGGGCACGATCTTCGAGTTCTTCACCATCGCCGGCGGCTTCTGCGTGCGCTTCGTGGCCGTCCACGACTACGTCTGCCAGAATAGCCTGACCAACCACGGCGCGGGCGTGGACACCAATTTCAACTCCACCGGCCTCTACGCCGAGGTCAGCGGCGGCTACAGCATCTGCCTCGACAACTGCGCCAGCATCACCGCCGACGCCTACGCGCACGTGTGGATCGACTCCGGCGGCCCCGAGATCGCCGCCAGCGCGCGCATCGCCGCCAAGGTCGACTCGAGCTTTATCGCCTGGGAAATCGCGCCCTGCGGCTTCAGCGCCGGGGCCGATGTCGAGTTGGGCCGCTTCAGGGACCTGACCGCTGGCGGGACGGCGCGCGGCATCAAGGGACGCATCGCCGCGACCGTGGACTGCGGCAAGTACGTCCCCGACTTCCACTTCCACAAAGATATCTTCATCGACGACCACGCCGGCGTGCATATCTTCTCCGTCGACGACTACCAGCTGATCGACGATAGCAGCGGCGCGGCCTACCTGGTGACGCGCCTGCCCGACGGAGGCACGATGGCGCGGCGGGTGCGCGCCCTGGCCGGTCCCCTGCATGCCCGCCAGGTCACCGTACCCCTGCGCGTCGTGCCCGGCCAGACGGACACAACCGTCACGCTGTTGTGGCACGGCGGCGCGCCCAGCCTGACCCTGACCGCTCCCGACGGCACGACCTACACGCCCCGGACACCTGGGCCCGGCAACTATGCGCTGGCCGACGCCGACCCGCGCGGGCTGCCGCCGGGCTTCACCGCCGGCCGCGGCCTCTACCTACCCCGACTACAACCCGGTCTCTGGCACGTCACTGTCGGCAACCTGCGCGGGGGCGAGGGATACCACCTGGCGGTCGACCGCACCACGCCCGACCCCGTGCTGCGGGTCCACAGCCCCCGCGCGCGCTCAGATGCTGGCGGCCAGCCCCCTGGCCGTGCTACAGGGCACGCTGCGGGGACCCAACACCGGGGCCAATCCGACCGTCTCGCTCTACTACACCACGGCGCCGACGACGGTTATCCGCGGACATACCATGCCCAACTACGCCGGCCAGTCCATCGCCGCCGGCGTGCCGGTGCGCCACGGCCGCTGGTCGTACCGCTGGGACACCAGCGCGCTGCCAGGCGGCGTCTACTATATCTACGCCATGCTGGACAACGGGACCGGCCCGGCCGTCAACGGCTACGGCGCGGGTACGGTCTGGGTGGTACAGCCGGCGCGGTCCGACGTCCCGCGCGACGTGATGGCCGTGCAGCAGAGCGGTCGGCTCGCCGTGAGTTGGTCGCCCCCGCGGCGCGCCGGGATCGTGGCCGGCTATCGGCTGCACTGGCGCACCAGCGCCATGCCGGCGGGCCGGTCCTACACGCTCGACCTGGGCAACCTGCAGAGCGACAGCATCAACGAGACCGAGCCGGGCATGCGCTACGCCGTCTCGATCTCTGACTACGACCTGTCGGGGCACGAAAGCGCGGCCGTCCCGGCACGCCTCACCGTGCTGCGGCCGGGCCAGAACGTTGGGGCGGGCGCAGCCGACTTCCGGCTGGCCGCGGGCCGGGGCGCCATGGCCGCCGGCGGCTTCATCCAGATCCCGCTGACGCTCACGCCGTTGGGCCGGCCCCTCCACGGCCCCGCCGACACGGTGACACTGTCCGTGCAGGGGCTGCCCGACGGCGTGGTCGCCGGGCCCAATCTAAGCAACGTCGACCTGTTCGACCTGCCGTCCGGGCTGGCGCGGCCGGCCCTGGTCGTGCTGACGCGCGCCACGGTGCGGCCGGGTGTCTACCCCATTATGGTCACGGCGCGACAGGCTGGCTCCGGCCGCGCGCGTCGCGCCCGCGCCCGCGCCATCCTGGTGGTGCGGCGCGGCGAGGCCGACTTCATCAGCCTCAGCGCCGGCCCCGCGCGGACGCGACCCGACCGCTTGCGCGGCGTCGCGGTCACGGCGCGCGTGGTCGACCGCTCCGGCGCGCCCGTCGCCGACGGTACCATCGTCCGCTTCAGGCTGCCCGAGGGTTTCGCGCAGCCCGGCGTCGCGCGCACCCGGAGCGATCTGGCCCACGCCACCGTCGTCTACCTGCCGGGCGCGCACCCCGTGGTCACGGCGGATGCGACCGTGGTGCTGGGCCACTTGCTGCTGGGCCGCGCGCCCAGGGGCGCCAGCACGCGGCGCCTCTTCGCCGCCGCGGCCACGCGGCCCGCAGCGGCGGGCGCGCCGCTGGCTGGCGAGGACCTCGTGTTGCGCAACCCGCTGGGCGCGCAGGCGCAGGTCCGCGTGCACCTCCATCTCGCATCACCTACCGCGACAGGCGCATCCGCCAGCACGAGGACGACCGAGCAGGTCATCGCGCTGGCGCTCAACCCCAACGGGGCCTACACGCTGCGCCTCGACACGGTCGCGGGCAACGCGCCCCTGATCGGCGTGGAGGTGCGCAGCGACCTGCCGATCATCGCCACGCGCGTGCTGCGCTATACCGTCACGACGCGTCGCGGGCACGGCAAGTATGCCGGCGCCGTCGTCCGCACCGTGGTCGTCGGGAGCACCGACGGCGTCGACGCGCCCCGGCAAACCTACCCCTTCAGGTTCGTGACGGGGCAAACGGGGCAAACGGGGCAAACGGGGCAAACGGGGCAAACGGGGCAAACGGGGCCGTCGGGGCCGTCGGGGCCGACGGGCCAGGCGGGGCGGCGCGTGCTCGACCTCTACAACCCCGCCGCGAGCCCGGCGGTCGTGCGGGTGACGGCTAGCGGCGTGGGGTTACGCCGTCCCACGGCCACGCGGCTCACCCTGGCCCCTTATGGCTCGACGCGCCTCGACGTCACACCCCAAGCGCCCGCACAGCGGGGCGGCGGCCGCGCGACCGGGCGCCTGCTGACGGTCACGGTGCAGGCATCGACGCCGGTGGTGGTGGAGGCGGAGCCATGACGTTCATCGGCGCGCTGAAGCTAAAAAGGTAAATGCCGACGTTTATTTCTGTAGGGACCGCACCGCGCTTGTTTTGGGCGCGCTAGTAGAAATGAGGAGTTAGGATGAACCGCCGTACGGGTAGGCTGTACAGTCTTGTGGTGGTGCTGGGCATGGTGGCGCTGACCGCGTACTCTGCCCCGGCAGCGGCTGGCGCGACGAGCCAGCAGGCTATGTCTCGAACGTCAGCGCCTCTGCCATCAACGTCACGGAGCGATGCTCCGCTCGTCGTCCCCGCCCCTCCGCGCGCCGGCACACAACTCGGATCAAGGCCCGAGAATGGGCGCCGACCCGCGGGGCTCACCATAGACCCGAGCGCCGCCGGTCCGGGCGGGGCTGCCCTCCCGCTGGCCGCCCCCGCGGCGAGCGGCTCACCCCTGTCCCTTTCGCCGGTCATGCGGCGCGCGGCTGATCGGCCACGCACCATCGCACCGCAAAATATCACGGTATCGAGCGGCTCGTCCGCGACCTCTTGCTCGCGGCTCTCGGCGGTGGGGAGGGGCACGCCGGGGCAGTACGCGGCCGTCCGCGTGTATGTCGGCGCGATCGGTAGCGGCACGCCGCTGATCGACAGCTACACCGACAAGACGAGCCAGGGAGCAGGGACCTCCCGCACCCTGATCGGTTCGGACGGGACCTTCCATGTCGAAGCCGCCTTTACCGCGCAGCCCGCCGGCACGATGATCGCGTATCGGGTCTACGACGCGCCGACCAATGCCTACAATAGCTACGACAACGGGTCCTATTTCGACACGGCCGTGGCCTCCTGCGCTCCGCAGGCGCCCATCAACGCGTCCTCGGCGACGACCTATTGCTCGCTGTTCGGGGCGCATGGAACCGGCACGCCGGGGCAATACGCCGCCGTCGAGGTGTTGTCCGGCAGCGGCACACCGCTGATCCAGAGCTATGCCAATACGGGAGCGCCAACCTACTACGCCCCCATCGGCTCGGACGGGACCTTCAATGTCACGGCCCCGTTCACCGCGCAGCCGCCCGGCGCCACGATCCAGTACGTCATCTATGACGCGCCGCTTAACACCTTCAGCAGTTATGACACTGGAGGTGGGAGCCCGTTTAACACGACCGTAGCCTGCACGCAGGACCCGGCCACGCCCGCCGCTCAGACCGCTGCAGCCCAAACCGCAGCCGCCCAGACATCCGTTGCCCAGACTGCGGCGGCGCAAACAGACGCCGCGCAACAGACGGCGACTGCGGTGGCCCAGACTGCGGCGGCCCAAACCGCAACTGTGGCGGCGCAGACATCCGTTGCGCAGACTGCGGCCGCGCAAACCGCAGCCGCCCAGACAGCCGCAGCCCAGACTGCGGTGGCCCAAACAGCTGCGGTGCAGACATCCGTTGCCCAGACCGCCGCGGCGCAAACAGCCGCGGTCCAGACCGCCGCGCCGCAACAGACGGTGACCGCGGTGGCGCAAACAGCTGCGGTGCAGACATCCGTTGCGCAGACTGCCGCGGCGCAGACTGCGGCCGCGGGAACGGCGGCTGCGGCACCAACCAGCGTACCCGCGACCAGCGTACCGGCAAAGACCTCGACCCTACCCACCGCCACGTATACCCCAATGCAGTCCGGCCCGACCGAGACTGCGGCGACCGCCACGACTGATAGCGGTTCGCCCTCGTCCCCGACGCCGGCCGCAACCGCCATCGTGGCGCCGCCGTCCACCAGATGTCTCCGCCTGAGCAGCGGACAGGTGGCCACGGGCGGCACTCTCACGGTACAGGTCTGCACGGCTCCCCGCGCCGCCGTCACCCTCACCTTACAGGTGCTCGGAGCCCCCGCTCGTAGCGGCAAAGACCACGGGCACGTCCGGCCGCCGGCGGTGCTCTACAGCGTCGCGGTCACGGGGCATGCCAGCGCGCATGGCCGCTTCACCGGGCAACTGCATATCACCTACCGCGTCAAAGGCACGACGCCGGCGCGGCTCACGCTGCGCACGGCAGGATACGTGCTGACCACGACCGTGCGCCTCACGCCGGCGTAGCTCTCCCTCCGGCTGCCCGCCGTCACGATCGGCGGCAGTCCGCGGGCGGTGGCCCTCTCCCCCTCCCCGACGGGCAGGTCTATGTGACCGAGAGCAGCGGAGTCAGCGTGGTCGACCCTTGCGCCGGAACGTCGGGCGGGCCATTGCCCTTGGCGGGCCCCTCGGCGTTGGTGGTGGAGGCGGAGCTATGACGTTCATCGGCGCGCGAAAAAGATGCTGCCTGACGTTTATCTCTGTAGGGGCCGCACCGGGCTTGTTTTGGACGCACCGTGTGACAGGCGCCATTGTCAGAAAGGTAGGGTCGAATGATGCGGCATACACCATCTCCCCGCGATAGCACGGTCATGGTCCGGCTCGCGACCGTCAGGCGCCTGTTCCAGCGATCGCTCGGGTGGCGGGCACGACGATCCGCGCGGGTTGTCATGGCGCGCGTGGTCGTCCCGTTGGCCGTCTGCGCGTGTGCTGCGGCGCCGTGCGCGGTACCAGTACGCGCCTCGTCGCCGGCGTCCGTCATGGTGGCCGCTCCGCTCGCGGCGACCGTGTCGGGTCACGGTGATCCGTCTCCCGCGGCGGTGGACCTGTCGCAAGAGGGAACGTCCGACTGGGTGCACTGGGGGCGGCTTGACGCGTACAGCGTCGACCGCAAGAGCGGCGGCGGCCAGATCGGCAGACTCGGCATTATCGGAGCGGGCGCCGTGGCGCAAGATACCACCAGCCAGACGCGCTACAGCTGGACGGGGGGCGCTCCGACGACGAGCATCTCGGACACCGCCACTAGCACCCCGACGACGAGCATCTCGAACACCACCGGTAGCACCCCGACGGTGAGCATCTCCAATACCGCCACTAGCACCCCAACCGCAAGCATCTCGGACACCGCCACTGGCGTCTCCGTCACGGGCGTAGGCAGCGGCTTTCGCCTCCACGTCCCGGCGAGAGCGGGGGTCAGCATACTGAGGGTCTACGTGGGCGTCTCTGGAGGACGTGGACTGCTCACCGCAACCCTGGGTCACGGAGCCAGGCCGGCCTACAGCGACCGTCCTTTCCTCTACACACGCGGCGCCAGCAACGTCGTTTACACACTGACGTACCGCTCGGCGTCCATCACCGTTGATTGGACCTTGCTCCGCGATAACGGCAATGGAAGCGTTACGTTACAGGCGGCAACACTGCGCAACGTATCGGGGGTCTGACGGTCATCGCCGTCGTTCGCGCCATCGGACGCACAACAGAAACACTAACACGAGCAGAGGAGCTTTGTCGATGCACCGTCACCACACTATCTTCGAGTATGCGCGCTGCGCGCTGGTCGTGATCATAGCGGCAAGCGCGCTCTTCCTTCAGTCCGGCAGTCCGAGCCGCGTGGCCGCGCAAGCCGCCGCGCCGCTTGTCTTCGGCCATACGCCCTGGGCCGTCCTCCTGTGCAAGTTCTCCGACCAGCCGCAGGAGCCACAGCCGCCCTCCTATTTCGCCCAATTCATGACCGACGCCGGCGCCGGGACCGGCGGTCTGTACGACTACTGGCACGACGTGTCCTACGGCAACATCGACTTCGCCGGCTCCGTGGTCAAGGGCTGGTACACCGAGTCGGTCACGCTGGCCCAGGCCCGAACCAAATCGCGCTACGACCGCATCAGCGACTGCATCAACGCCGCAAGCAGCGCCGCCGTCTCGCCCTACACGGTCCCCACCAATTACCACATCGCCGTCATGGTCAACGCGGCCTTCGACGCGGGGAGCGCCGGAGGCCGGGTCATCCTCGACGCCGGATCATGGGACGACCTGTCCTTTGCCGCGCACGAGATGGGCCACGGGTACGGACTGGACCACTCGTTCTCCACCGGCCCCAGTGGCTGCGCCGACAACGGCGAGTACGGCGACTCCTGGGATATGATGAGCGCCATGTGCGTCTCCACGCGCCATGCCGGTCCCTACCGCGACGGCGGCCCGGGGCTCGCCGGCCCGTACCTGGACCGGTTGGGCTGGCTGCCGATCCACCGCGTCTACACCCTGGGTCAGGAGGGAACGGGCTCCAGCACCATCACGCTGGCCGCCCTGAACCATCCCGAGGCCGCCGGCTACATGCTGGCCAAGGTACCGTTCGACGTGTCCAACCCCTTCCACTATTATACCGTCGAGTTCCGGCGGGCGACCGGATGGGACGCTGGCATCCCGCGGGACACGGTGCTGATCCACGAGGTCCGCGCGAATGGCCATTCGTACCTCATCACCGACAACGGCGGCCCGGAGTGGCAGCCTGGCCAGACGTTCCAGGACGCCGCGCACGGCATCAGCATCGGCGTCGGGTCGATCGACAGCGCGTCCTCTATGGCCACGGTCACGCTCACCGGCACGGATTATTGCGTGCAGGGCTACGTCTGGCGCGAAGCGACGCCCGGCGACCACGTCTGCGTGACGCCCCAGACCCGCGCGCAGGCCGCCGCCGACAACGGCCAGGCCGCCGCCCATCGCTCTCCCACTGGCGGCGCCTACGGTCCCGACACTTGCCTGCAAGGCTACGTGTGGCGCGAGGCCGCCCCCGGCGACCACGTGTGCGTGGCGCCCCAGACCCGCGCGCAGGCCAGCGCCGACAACAGGCAGGCCGCCCCTCGCCGCGTGCTATCGGGGAGCAACTACGGCCCTAACTGGTGCAGTGCGGGATATGTGTGGCGCGAGGCCACGGCAGCCGATTATGTGTGTGTGACGCCTCAGAGCCGCGCGCAGGCCGCCGCCGATGACCAGCAGGCTCTGAGCCGCATCGCCACGCACTGAACCGCCGTGAGGCTAGAAGATTGTCCCGCCGTTGTGTCGGCTTCGAGCGAGCGGAGTGGACCCAGCGGCGGGCGTCCAGGTCGCAGCAACGCACGCGGCATCAGACGCGCACGATGCCACGCGGTTGAGAGTGAGGAGGAAAGATGAAACGATCGAAGCTGACGTCGTGCGCCCTCGCCCTGGGCATCGGCCTCGCGTTCAGCGTCGGGATGGCGAGGGCCTGCGCGTTCGACGGCAAGCCCTCGGCCTTTGCCGATGGCCTGCGCGCCGTGCTGGACACGGCGCCGCCCGGACCGGCGACCTCCGCCTGGTGGGCGCGCTTTGCCTTCGCGCAGGCGTTTCGTACCGGGCAGCGCGTCGTGTTCCATGAGGACGACGCGCAGGTGCAGCCCGTGCTCCCCGCGGCCGACCTGCGCCGCGGATGGCGGTGGCGCTTCGGCGATGGCAGTGGCCAACCCGGCGACCAGGTGACACACCGCTACGACCGCCCGAGGCACTACAGGATATCCGTCGATGCCTACTTCGCCCACTATGGCTGGCAACCGTTCGACACGATCACCATCACCATCAAATCCTGAGACATAGTCCAGTTCCCACCCCCCTATCACCTGCCCTCAACGCTTACCCGGCCTATGCTGCGCCGCTGTGCGTGTGAAACCCGCTCACGTCCTCTAACGCCTTCCATACCCGCCATCTTCTCAGGTTCGTCTCAGCAAACTGCTCTACAGTGTGTGATAGACCGGTCCGAACGCGGCGCGCGGACCCGGTGCGGTCGAACGGTCATGCCCCTGCCCTGACGACCGTGTCCCCCGCGGGAGAAGAGAGCGAGCGTATGAATCGTGTGAGGAGCGGACCGATGACCACACAGACAGCACCCATTGACAACAGAGTTGGCGTGGGGGCGCCCCTGTCGCGCTTTATCCAGTGCCGTGCGCCAGCTGCGCTGTACGAGTGGATGCGGCTGCCGGGAGACTCGATCGATAGCATCGTCCTGGAGGCCGTGGCCGCCTACCGGATAGAGCTGGACGCCAGCGGAGGCGCACCGAGGCACGCCACGCGCGACGGTGGGCCGCAGGTCACGTACAACGTCCGCCTCGACACCACCATGTACGCCTGGCTGCGGACGACCGCGGTCCACGCGGGCGCCTCGATCAATGCGCTGGTTGGCGCGGCCCTCGTCCAGGCCCAGGCTGACCAGGGACGGAAGGCGGCCGCGACCGATGCCTGATGGAGGGGCGCTCTCGCGCCGTCCATTCGGCCCCGCACGTTCCACCCGCTGGCGTCCGGCGTGTAAGAAAGGAAGGTGATGATGCGCGCGTGGCAGGGGATAGAGGGGCTGGACGACCCGGATGCGCTGATCGGCGCGGTGTCCGATGGCGCTGTGCGCGGCTGCACGACCGCTGAGGTCGCGGAGGCCCTTGGACTGTCGATCGATGGCGCGACGCTGCAGGAGGCGTTGGAGGCGCTGGTGGATGATGGCGCGCTCGCGCGTAGGGGTGTCGGCCGCGGCGCGCTCTACACCTGCGCGCTACCCTCACCAGATATCCCCCTCCTCCTCGACGCGCCCCTCCCCATTGATGGCGCGTCCTCCCGCGGGGGCGACGCGCTGCGAAGGGACAGAATGTTGCCGGGACAGGCGACCGCGGCAGCAACGGCGGAGGGCATGGTCGTGCTGATCGCGGAGGACGAGCAGGCGATCGCGGAGCTCGTGTCCATTGTGGTGGCGGACGCCGGGTTCACGCCGGTGGTGGCGGGGCACGGGGGGGAGGCGCTCGCCCTCGCGCGCCTGCATCGGCCGGTGCTCGTGATCACCGACCTGATGATGCCCCACCTGACGGGGGCGGATCTGATCGCAGCCCTCCGCGCCGAGGCGACCGTCCGCGGGGGGGAGGCGGCGCCGGTGATTCTGATGACGGCGTCGGGGGCGGTGGAGGCGCGCGTCACCGGGGCGGACGTGGTGCTGGCGAAGCCGTTCGCACTGGAGGCGTTGGAGGCGCTGCTGTGGCGCTTCCTCGGCCCTCCCGTGGCGTCGTGACCGCCGCCGGACGAGACGGACGAGGTGAGATGCGTCCCCGGCGCGACCTGCTCGTGCCTTAAGCCAACGCTCTCGTGGGAGGCGTGAGCGCCGCGGCGATGGCCTGCTCGGGCGATAAGGCGCGTCCCGCCGCCCACGCCGTCGCGAACGCATCCTCCCCCAGCGTCTCGCGGAGCGCCGTGGCGCGGCACTCGTGCGCGGCCCGCTCGACCGGCGGGAGGGGCGCGCCGAGTGCCGCGCGCAGGCTGGCGGCAGCCCCGTGGAGCAGAGCGGTATGTTCGCCCACGCCAGTGTGGCCGAGCGCAGCCGGGCCACCGGGCTAGACCCCGAGACTGTCGGTGAGAAGGCGCGCCGCTTCGTTGAGGGCGGGATGCGCGGCCTGATCGACCGACGGACGACCACGACGACGGGCCAGCACCGCTACCCCGACGTCGTCGCGAGCTACATCCTCTATCTCCGGCAGCTCTACCCGCCCATCCGTGCCCGCGAGATCGCGCGCATCGTCGGCCGCAAGTACGGCTACAAGTGGTGCTCAGCACGAGCGGGCATGCCCGCCTCTCCGACGGGGCGAGCGTCGAGCAGGTGGCGGCGGGCTACGCCGCCTTCTGCACCAACACCGACCCGCAGGGCCGTACCTGCCCGTCCGGCAGCGTCTATCAGGGTCCGGCGCTCACCCCTCTGGCGCGGGACGCGGACCTCGCCGTCACCGGCGGCCCTAATGGGACGCGGGTCGGCCTGAGCGGGCTCTCGCTCACCAGCTTCTGCCACGGGCGGGCTCTCCCGCCCCCTTCACCGACGACCCGCTCTACCCTGCCCGATCCCTGCGCGCTGGTGGCTGGGTCGGTGCCCGCACGTGCTCTATGGCACACATCGTCTGGACCTTGCGGGCGCCCCGACGGGATCGGTCCTCGCTATAGGCAAGGGAAACAGCTGGAAGACGTCAAGGGAGGCAAAATGTGGGTGAAATGTGGGTAAACGTCCTGGTCAAGGGCCACGGACGGTCCCATACTGGGAGACAGGAGCGGGAGTTGGCCTCACTGCAGGGGACGGGGACGCTCCGTACGGCCG
>JAABUX010006206.1_pt1 | contig 14333 bp, 13 predicted proteins | sample 5561851 | NCBI WGS metagenome assembly JAABUX01 (sample SAMN10711883, study PRJNA513361) | rock metagenome | isolation source: Antarctica rocks | place: Antarctica: Victoria Land, Richard Nunatak red sandstone | collected 2016-01-03 | reverse complement strand
CTCGACCCGCCATGGCGCTTCGGATGTGGCACAAATGGGCTCCTTACCACCGAATTTGCTTTGGCCGACGAGCTTGCCCTCCCGCCTCACTCCGACAGACTGCTAGAGCAGCATCAGTCTGACTGGAGTCGCTTTGCGATCCCAGGCAGCTGATAAAGCTGCTCTTTCCTCAGTCAAGCAGAGCATGATCGAAGTGATCATGCTCTAGGCTGTGGCTGGCTCGTCGCAGGGTATGCCTGCGTAGAGCTCGGCGACCGGGATCTCGATGCCGGTCTCGGGCATGGCCGGCACGTCGCCATCGGTCGGGACCGAGGCAGTCCAGGGCTCGTCGTGCTGTCGCGCGAAGACGGTAAGCCCGATGCTCTCCTGCTCGGCGATGATGGTTCGGCGAATGGATGGAACGGCATGATACTCGCGCAGCTTCACGATCCGGTCCATGCGGGCGGCCGATCGAGGTGCCTTCGCGCACGTCACCAGCATGTCGGGATAGCGGACGGTATCACCGACCGTTGCGACTCCAGCATCCGGTCCCAGCGGCTCACAGGAGCCGCCAGCCGGTCGATCTTCCAGCGCACGGCCGATACGCCTCCGCAGGCGACTATGGTCGGCCGTGCCACTGGTCATGGCGACCGGCTGGAAGCCATCGGACTCGTACCATTCATCCTGGGCCTCCGCCCAGTCGAAAAATTCGTCCTGCGTCATGGCCGGTTCGCGGAGGGTAACGCTCATGCGTCCAACCTAGCATCGTCGTGCCCATGCTTCCATGCCTTCACGGCAGGATGCGCTGGCGCCTGAGGCTGTCGAGGGCGGCGAGCAACGATTGCGTGGTGCTCATCGTCTCGCCGAAGCCGGCCTCGCGGATCTTGTTCACGTCCGAGATCACGTCGGTCTCGGTGTGGAAGATGAAGTCGCCGAACGCCCAGCCGACTAGCCGTCCCAGGTCCGGCTCGACCAGGTCGTGCCGCTCGGCGATCCGCCGCCATACCGGACCCTTGTCGGCCATGTGACGGGCCAGCGTCAGCGGGATCGGCGGCGCGGTGGGCAGGTCGAGGTGGGCGGCGATGTCGTCCCAAAGCCGCTCCCAGCGGAAGACATCGCCGTTGGTCACGTTGAACGCCTCGCCGGATGCCGCAGCGCTGGTCGCGGCCCAAATGCTGGCACGGGCCAGCAATAGGGAATCGGTGCATTGCACGAGCTGGCCGAACGCGCGGTCGGTGCCGGGAAAGCGCAACGGCACCCCGAGCTCGCGCGAGAGCGCCGCGAACACGCCGACGACCAGGGCGATGTTCATCGGGTTGCCATAAATATCGCCGACGATCACGTCCGGACGCAGCGCCACGTAGTCCCAGCTATTGCCGGCGGCACGCTGGCGCAGTTCGGCCTCCTGCGCGAGATACAGGTTGGGCGGCATGTGGATGGGGTCGTTCTCGCGTGCGGGCGTGCGCACCTTGGCACCGAGGTGGATGCCGTAGATCTTAAAGCCCTGGTAGATCACGACCCGGGCGAGGGGAGCACGTGCGGCCTCGAGGCCATCGAGGAGGTTGCCGAGCATGCGCGCGTTGCGCTCCGCCTCGATGGCGAGGTCGGGATCGGGGGCGAGCGAGGCGTAGAACACATGCGTGGTGTCGGCGGCATGGCGGAGGGCTTCCCTGGTGGCGGCCAGGTCGTTCAGGTCGGCCTCGATCGAGGTCAGGCCGGCGACCGGGCGGCGGCCGAGGCTGCGCACCTGCCAGCCCCGTCCGAGCAGTTCGTGCGCCACGGCGCGGCCGATGATGCCGCCGGCGCCGGCGACCAGTGCGTTTCCCGGTGCGGCCTTGGCCTGGGTATCGGTTGCGGACATGGGATCGGCTCCATTCTGGCGGCTGCGGGCGTCGCCCCGGCATCGTCGCGCCGGCGGGCGGGGGAGTCACGCCCGCACGCTCCGGCCGACCTCGTGCGAACCGCATGATCCCGCTTCGCCGACTGGCCCGGCGGCTGGTGACGTTCGGCGGGCTGATCCTCGCCTGGTGGATCATCACGCGGGTTTCATCGGTGCCGTCCTACCTGCTGCCCGATCCGGTTTCGGTCGGCCGCGCGCTGTGGAGCCAACGCGTGCTGCTCGCATGGAGCACGCTCACGACCTTCTCCGAGGTCGCGATCGGGCTGTGCGCCGGCACGCTGCTGGGCGCTGCCCTCGCACTCGCGATCGTGTTCTCGCCGCTGCTGCAACGTTGGCTGATGCCGGTGCTGCTGCTCAGCCAGGCGGTGCCGGTGTTCGCGCTCGCCCCTCTGCTGGTGCTGTGGTTCGGGTTCGGCATGGCATCGAAGGTGGTGATGGCGATCCTGGTGATCTTCTTTCCGATCACCGCCGCCTTCTCCGACGGCCTGCGCCGCGCCGACCAGGGCTTCCTCGACCTGGCGCGGACGATGAACGCCTCGCCGCTGGCGATGCTGCGGCATGTGCGGCTGCCGGCGGCGCTGCCCGCGTTCGGATCGGGGCTGCGGGTAGCGACCGCGATCGCGCCGATCGGGGCGATCATCGGCGAGTGGGTCGGATCGTCCGCCGGGCTGGGCTACGTGATGCTGAACGCGAACGCGCGTATCGAGACCGACCTGATGTTCGCGGCCCTGTTCGTGCTGTCGATCATGACGATCCTGCTCTGGATCGCCGTCGACCGCGTGCTCAGGCGCATCCTGTTCTGGGCGCCCGACACCACGCTGTCGACATGATCACGGCCCGGACTCGTCCCCGTCGTCGCTGGTATCGACCTCCCGATGGCCCGCTGTCTTCCGCGGCGGAAGGTCTGCCCTTGGATAGGGAATGATGTGGAAGAAGGCATTCTCGATGAAGTCCACGCCGGCATAGCCGGCGGCCGCAATCCCGGCGAGCACGTTGATGTTGTCGGCGTTGAAGTGCATCAGCTTGTCCAGGCCGATCAGGACCCCGGCCAGGGCGCCGGCGATGAAGCCGATCATCAGGCTGGTCGCGAAGTAGGCCGGGCTGAACTCGTTCCGGCGCGCTGCGGTTTCCGGCGCCGCCGCCAGGGCGTTCTTGAGTCCGATCGCGGCGCGGATGCCCTGGCCAAGCATTCCCATCAGGCCGCACAGGAGCAGCGTCACCAGGATGTCGGAGCTGCTTTCTCCCGAGAGTGGACGATCGGGCACGGTAGGCTCTCCACGGCATTGCAGGTTTTCGGTCGATACGATGCGAGGTGCGGGACCGCGTGCCCGGCGCGAACATCAATGGTTGAGGATCGGCTAGCGACGTCAGCGGCCGCCTTTACCGTTGCACCCGTTTCCAGCTCTCGAATAACGGGAACATAACGAGAACAAACCTGCCAAAGCAAGTTCTCATTGCAAGTTCTCGTTGGGCGAACCGATCGCATTCGCGTGCCTGCCGACGGCACGCGTCCGACCAGCTCAGGACTCGTTGAACTGCAACTGTGCCAGGTGGGCGTAGAGGCCGCCCTCGCGCACCAGCGCCGCGTGGGTGCCGGTGGCCACCACCTGCCCCTTGTCGAGGACGATGATGCGGTCGGCGCGGCGGACCGTCGCCAGCCGGTGCGCCACCACCAGGGTGGTGCGGCTGCTCGCCAGCAATGTCAGCGCATGCTGCACCGCGCGCTCGGACTCCGCGTCGAGCGCGCTGGTCGCCTCGTCCAGCAGAAGGATCGGTGGGTCGCGCAGCACCGCGCGCGCGATCGCGATGCGCTGGCGCTGGCCGCCGGACAAGCGGATGCCCTTCTCGCCCAGGAAGGTGTCGTAGCCGTGCGGCAGGTCGTCCAGGAAGCCGGCATCGGCGGCCTCGGCGGCGGCACGCACCTCGGCGTCGCTGGCATCCGGCCGGCTGTAGCGGATGTTCTCGCGTGCCGTGGTGCTGAAGATGACCGGGTCCTGCGGCACCAGTCCGATGCGCCGGCGCAGCGCCGCGGGATCGACCGAGGCGATGTCGACGCCGTCGATGCGCACCACGCCCTCCTGCGGATCGTAGAAACGCAGCAGCAACTGGAACAGGGTGGTCTTGCCGGCGCCCGAGGGGCCGACCAGGGCCGCGAACTCGCCCGGCTGGATGGCGAGGTCGATCCGGTCCAGCGCGGCGGCGGTGGGTCGGGCCGGATAGCGGAAGCTGACCGCCTCGAAGGCGATGCGGCCGCCGCCGCGCCCTCCGTCGCGCGCCGGGGGCAGGTCGGGCAGGCGGCGTGGCTGCGCGGGAGCGACGATGCCGGGCTGGGCGTGCAGCAGTTCCAGGATGCGGTCGGCCGCACCCGCGGCCCGTTGCATCTCGCCCCACAGCTCGCTCATGGCGGCGCCGGAGGTGGCGAGCAGGATGGCGTAGAACACGAAGGCCGACAGCTCGCCGCCGCTGAGACGGCCCTGGATCACGTCCCGGCCGCCGATCCACAGGCTCAGGGTGATCGCGCCGAAGCCGAGCAGGATGACGGTCAGGATCTGCGTCGCCCGGGTGCGCACGCGCAGCAGGGCGCTGCCGACCGAGCGCTCGACCAGCTCGCCGAAGCGGGCGCGGTCGACCGCCTCGTGGGTGAAGGCCTGCACCGTGCGCAGGAAGCTCACGGTCTCCTCGGCATAGGCGCTGAGGTCGCCGACGCGATCCTGCGCCGTGCGCGACAGGCGCCGCTCGCGCCGGCCGAACAGGATCACCGGGGCGAGCACCATCGGCACCACCAGGATGATGATGCCGGCGAGCTTGGGGCTGGTGACGATCAGCATGGTGAAGGCGCCGACCAGCATGAGCGCGTTGCGTATCCACTGCGAGACCGCGGAGCCGATCAGCGCCTGCAGCACCGACACGTCCGCGGTCAGCCGCGCCAGGATGTCGCCGGTGCGCGCGGTCTCGAAGAAGGTCGGGGATAGCGAGATGATCTTGTCGAACACGCTGCGGCGGATGTCGGCCGCCACCCGCTCGCCGAGCCAGGAGACCAGGTAGAACCGCGCGCAGGTCGAGGCGGCGAGGGCGGCGACGATGACCGTCATCGCCAGCGCCGCCTGGTTCAGCCGGGTCAGGCTGCGCTGGCCGAAGCCGCCGTCGATCAGGTGGCGCAGCCCCTGGCCGAGCCCGAGCACCAGCACTGCGGCGAGCAGCAGGGCCGTGGATGCGCCGAGCACGCGCCACCCGTATGGCCGCAGGTAGGTGGACAGCAGGCTCAGCGAGCCGAGGGCGGCGCGCCCGGAGGTCGGAGGCTTGCGCGCGCCCGCCGGCGGCGTTGCGTTCATGCCGCCGGATCGTGGTGGCGGACGGACCTGAACAGATGCGGCTGCGCGCTCAGGGCCGCGGTCGCTGCCTCCCGACCACAGGCGAACACCCCGACCAACTCGCCGTCGCGGGTCAGGCGCGCGAGGAAGTCGCCGGCGTCGAGGTCGCCTTCGATATGAACCTGATCGAAATGCATCTGATCGGAATCCTGCGGGTATCCGAGATACTCGTAACGCTTGCCGTAATGATAGGTCCAGAAGAACGGCAACTGCTCCAGCCGGGAAGCCTGCCCGAGCATGCCGGCCGCCGCGACGCGCGCATGCTGCTGGGCGACGCGCCAATGCTCCACCCGCACGCCATCGCGGCCGCCGAACGGAAACCGCGCGACGTCGCCGGCGGCGAACACGCCCTCGGCGGCCCGCATGCCGGCATCGACGACGATGCCGCCATCCGCGGTCTTCTGCAGGCCGTCGGCGAAATCCGTCGCCGGCGCGATGCCGAGGCCCACCAGGACCAGGCTGGCGTCGATGCGCCGACCGTCGTCGAGCACGACGCCGGTCACACGGCCCTGGCCCTCGATGCGCGTGACCCAGCATCCGTCGATGAAGCGGACGCCGCGGCTCTCGTGCAGGCGCCGGAACATCGCACCGACCGCCTCGCCGAATTGCGACGCGAACGGAAGCTCGTCCGGCGACACCACGGTGACGGCGACCTCCTGCTCGCGCAGGGCCGACGCCGCTTCCAGGCCGATGAAGCTGGCGCCGGCGATCACCACGTGGCCGGGCCTTTCGCCCGGGCTGGCGAGGCCCAGGCTGGCGAGGATCGTGCGTGCGTCCTCACGCGATCGCAGGGTATGCACGCCGGCCAGATCGGCGCCCGGCACCGGCAACGGGCGCGGCACCCCGCCGGTGGCGATCAGGATGCCGTCATAGTCGAGCGAGGCGCCGTCCGCGAGGGTCAGCTTTCGCGCGGGGCGGTCGAGGGCACGCGCCTCGCCGTGCACGCGCTCGATCCGGTGCGTCGTGTAGAAGTCCGCCGGGCGGAGCGGCGCGACCTCGTCCGGCGGCATGGCGCCCTGCAGCACGAACTTGCTGAGCGCGGTGCGGTCGTACGCATCGCCGGGTTCCTGGCCGACCAGAACGATGCGCCCGGAGAAGCCAAACTCGCGCAGCGCGCAGGCGGCGGCCGTGCCAGCGGCGCCGGCTCCCGCGATCAGCATGGTGCGGGGATCGTCCGCCCGTTCGTCCGCCTGGGGCGCCGGCCGTGGCGGTATCGGCGTGGGTGACACCAGCACGGCGCCGTCCTCGATGCGGACCGGATAGCGGGTCAGCGGGTCGAGGGCGGGCGGCTCCAGCAGGGTACCGTCCCGCAGGCGAAAACTCGCCTTGTGCCAGGGGCAGACGATGCGGCCGTCGCAGACCGCACCTTCGGCAAGCGGCGCGCCGGCGTGGGGGCACTCGGCACCGAAGGCATGCACGAGGTCCCCCTCCCGCACCAGCAGGATCTTGATGTCGCCGATCTCGACGGTCTCGGGTTTGCCTTCATCGAGGCTGGTGAGCGTCGCGACCTGCTGCATGGGTTCGTCCTCCTGTTCGATGACCAAGTTCTGCCGATGCGGACCGGTTGCAGGATAGGCGATGGCCCCGGGGAAAGCTGGTTCCGGGCTCGGCTATGCCGGTTGCCTGTGGCAGGATGAAGCCTGGCGAACGGGCCGGCATCGCTGGCCTCGCCGAAATCAGGAGACACCTCGTATGCGGAAATGGATCACGGCAGCCATTGTCGTGGCGCTTCCGGCGGCCTCCGGGCTGGTCGGCGTCCCGGCTCGCGCACAGCCATTGGACAGCCTGCAGAAGGCCCTGGGAACAGGGAATTCATCCGGATCGGCCGGCAGCGGCATGAGCAGCGGCCTGGGCAGCAAACTCGGCGGGATGTCGATGCCGTCGGTGGGTTCGGCGAGCAGCGGCAACATCGCCGGCCTGCTGCGCTACTGCGTTCGAAACAACTACCTGAGTGGAAGCGGCGCTTCGTCGGCCGAGAGTGGCCTGGTCGGCAAGCTGGGCGGCGGTGCGACCAGGAGCAGCCAGTTCGAGTCCGGCGACAAGGGCGTGCTGCAGACCGGAAACGGCCAGAATGTCAGCCTCGGCGGCGGCGGCCTGAAGGCGCAGATGACGCAGAAGGTGTGCGATCAGGTGCTGAAGCATGCAAAGTCGCTGATCTAGCCCGACCTGCCAGGTGGAGTGCGGGCGGGGTTCGATGGCCCCGCCTGCGGAAGCCCGGTTTTAGACGGCGGCCTTCTGGCCGGCTGCGCCGAGTTCCATGAAGCGCACCGTGGTCGGAACGATCTGCTCTCCGACCCACTTCGCCATCGCCAGCTCTTCGGACAGGGACTGGCGCAGGGGTGCCACGGAAGCCGTGTCGCCGATCTTCTCGACCATCGCGATCAGGCTGGTGTATGCCGCGATCTCCTGATGCTCGAAGGCGAAGTTGGCGGTGTTCTTGAGCACCTCGTCGGGCGCGGGCGCGTGCAGGGCCGCCGCGACGTTGCCGACGACGGCGCCGACGCTATTCCTGGCGGCGGACGGCGCCGTCTCGTGCCGCTTCAGGATGTCGACGAGCCGCTCGGTCGGCGCCTTCGACTCCATGTTGTGCTGACGCAGGCGCGCCGCCATCTCCGGGTAGTTCTCCAGCCGCTCGACCTGACGCTCGGTCAACTCGATCGCGCCTGCCTCGGGCGTATGCAGGTTGCGCACGCCGGTGTGGAACAGCTCGTGCAGGGGATTTCCGTGCTCGTTCATGTCCATGATCGTCTCCCGGGATTTTGCGCAGGTGGTCCTCCGCGAGGCCATGCGGCGGTTTCTGCATGGTCTGGCCGGCACCGCGACGATTGGCTAGCGTCGGGCATCAACACCTGGGGAACATGGATGATGGCGAGCGGTCAGGTGCGTGTGCTCGGTGTGATGGCTGCCGCGGCGCTGGGGCTGCTGCCCGGCCTGCTGCCGATCCGCGCGCCCGCCTGGGCCGTGGATGCGTCGGCGCCGGCGACGACCGTCCGACCGGTGCTCGATCATTATCACGGCACCACGGTGCGGGACCCCTATCGCTGGCTCGAAGATGGCGCGGCGCCGCAGGTCCAGGCCTGGTCCTCCGCCCAGAACAGCCGGACGCGCGCCTACCTCGACCGGCTGCCGATCCGTGCCGAGCTGCATGCCCGCATCATGGCCGCGGCATCGAAGACCTCGCCCTCCTATCACGCGCTGACGCTGGCGGCGGGGCAGTTGTTCTCGCTCACCGTGCAGCCGCCGCGGCAGCAGCCGATGGTCACCGTGATGCCGCCCTCCGCCGACCCGCGCGCGTCGCGCATCGTGGTCGATCCGAACGTGCTCGATCCCTCCGGGCAGACCGCGATCGACTGGTTCGTGCCCGCACCGGACGGCCGCAAGCTGGCGGTCTCGCTGTCGAGGAACGGCAGCGAGGACGGCACCGTGCACGTGTTCGACGTCGCCACCGGCCGCGACACCGGCGAGGCGGTGCCGCGCGCGCAATATCCGACCGCCGGCGGCAGCCTGGCCTGGAAGGCGGACAGCTCCGGCTTCTGGTACACACGCTATCCCGGCGACGACCAGCCGCCGGAGGAGCGGCATTTCCATCAGCAGGTCTACTACCACACGCTGGGGACGGACCCGGCCAGGGACACGTACGTCATCGGCCGCGACTTCCCCCGGATTGCGGAGATCGCGCTCGACGCCCGGCAGAACCCGAACGCGGTGCTGCTCTCGGTCGCCAACGGCGACGGCGGGGAGTTCGAGCAGTACGTCATCGGCGCCGGCGGCCATATCACCCAGGTGACGCGTTTCGCCGATCAGGTAGTGGCCGGCACCATCGGACCCGACGACGTGCTCTACCTGGTCTCCAAGAAGGACGCGCCGCGTGGCAAGATCCTGTCCCTGAAACTGTCGGACCTCGGCCTGTCGCACGCCCGGACGCTGATCCCGCAGGGCGAGGGCGCCATCCAGGGCGGCGGCGAGTTCGGCGGCGTCCCGGTCGTGGTCACCAGGGATGCGCTCTACCTGCGCGAGCTGGTCGGCGGTCCGTCCAGGGTGGCGATATTCGCGCATGACGGTGTCCCGAAGGGCGAGATCGCGCTGCCGCCGATCACCGCGGTCGACGAGCTGGAGCCGGCCGGCAACGGGCGCGTTCTCTACGGCGTGCAGAGCTACCTCACGCCGTATCACGTGCTGGCCTATGACGAGGCCACCGGCGCCAGCACCCCGACCCGGCTCGCGGAGACCAGCCCGGTGCACTTCGACGACGCCGAGGTGGTGCGCCTGTTCGCGGTCTCCAAGGATGGCACCCGGGTTCCGGTCAACGTCATCCGGCGGCGCGACAGCCGCGCCAACGGCAGCAACCCGACCCTGTTGTACGGCTATGGCGGCTACGGCGTGTCGATGACGCCGCGTTTCGCGGGAGAGCAGACCCGGCTCTGGCTCGATGCGGGCGGGGTGTGGGCGGTCGCCAACCTGCGCGGCGGCGGCGAATACGGCGAGGACTGGCACAATGACGGCGCGCTGACCCACAAGCAGCACGTGTTCGACGACTTCCTCGCGACTGGCCGTGCCCTGATCAGCGCGCACATCACGCAGCCGGCGCACCTCGCCATCCTCGGCGGCAGCAACGGCGGGCTGCTGATGGGTGCGGCGCTGACCCAGGCGCCCTCGATGTTCCGCGCGGTGGTCTCGCTGGTCGGCATCTACGACATGATGCGCATCGAGCGCGATCCGAACGGCGCCTTCAACGTCACCGAGTTCGGCAGCGTGACCGATCCGGCCCAGTTCAGGGCGATGCTGGCCTACTCACCCTACCAGCATGTCAGGGACGGGGTGCGCTATCCCGCGGTGTTCATGGCGACCGGCACGCATGACGGGCGCGTCAACCCGGCGCAGTCGCGCAAGATGATCGCCCGGCTGCAGGCCGCCGACGCGTCGGAGCATCCGGTCTACCTGTCGATCAGCGACAAGGCAGGACACGGCATCGGCAGCGCGCTGAGCGTGCGGGTGGACCAGCAGGCCGACACGATGGCGTTCCTGTTCGATCAGCTCGGCATGACGCTGCCTTCGGGCACGGACTGACCGCGGCTGGCAGCTATGCCCGGACCGGGTCCGTGGCTTTGGCATCTTGCGGAAACGCGACGGCACCCCTTAGTAAATAGCAGCCGGTCGCTGTGACCGGTGGATGACGTTCTCAGGGCGGGGTGAAATTCCCCACCGGCGGTATTTGTACGGGCATGGTCACCATGCCGGCATATCAGCCCGCGAGCGCCCGCCGGCACTTCGGCGGGGTCAAGCAGATCCGGTGCGACTCCGGAGCCGACGGTATAGTCCGGATGGGAGAGAACGCAGCCAGGCGCGACTGCCGTGAAGCGGCGGGTCGCGCGTGGCCGGCTGCGCCCTGGGTTGCGTCCGCAAGGACGGGACGATGCGACGCTTTGGTGCGGAGACGCATGACGATCCGGCAGGCGGTGACGATACGATCGCACGAGGGTTTCGTGCGGCGGTCGCGGAAGCCGTGCGCTTCGTCGGCGCCACCGCGCCCAACCCGCCGGTCGGCTGCGCCATCCTCGATGCGGATGGTCGGATCCTGTCGGTGGCTGCCCATCAACGCGCGGGAGAGCCGCACGCGGAGGCGCTGGCCCTGCGGCTCTGTGTCGAGGCGGGGCAGATCGATCGCGCCGCAACCGCCATCGTCACGCTGGAGCCGTGCAACCACACCGGCCGCACCGGCCCCTGCACCGAGGCGATCCTGGCCAGCCCGATCCGCACGGTCTGGATCGGGGCGTCCGATCCAAACCCGCGCGTCACCGGCGGCGGCGGCGAACGGCTGCGTGCGGCCGGCCTCCGGGTCGGCAACCTGTCGCCCGACAGCGAGCTGGGACGCGACTGCGCCGCCCTGATCGCGCCGTTCACCCTGTTCTCGCGGGGCGGACGCCCGTGGATCACCGTGAAGCAGGCGCTGGACGCGACCGGCAGCATGGTTCCGCCGATGGGGGCCAGGACCTTCACTGGTCCGGATGCCCTGCATCTGGCGCACCGGCTGCGCCGCGCCACCGACGCGATCATCACCGGCATGGGCACGATCCTGGCCGATCGCCCGCATCTCACGGTTCGCCACGTGCCGGACCATCCCGGACGGCGGCGCATCCTCGCCGTGCCGGACCGTCGCGGCGAGCTGCCGGATGCCTATCGACGCGAGGCGGAGTCGCGCGGCTTCCTGCTGCGCACCGCCCCCGACCTGCCGTCGCTCCTGCAGGCGCTGACGCGGGAGGGCGTATTGTGGGCGCTGGTCGAGGGCGGCCCGCGATTGCTGGCAGTCATCGAGCAGGACGGGCTGTGGGACGACTGGCTGACCATCCGTCAGGACGCTTCCGGTCGGGATGCGCTGGCGGTGCGGACGCGCCACGATACCAGTCCGCTCCGGCTGATCGACGGGATCGTTGGCGCCGACTTCACGACGGTGCCGCTCGCGACGCCGGCCATGCCAGCGGCCATGAAAGGACACGCATGTTTTCCGGCATCATAGAAGGCCTCGGCCGCGTGCGGGCCATCGAGGCTCCCGGCCAGGGAGGCGACGGCGCCCGCGCGGTGCGGATCGTGCTCGACACCCCCCTGACCGACCTGGTGCTCGGCGAGAGCGTGGCGCTGAACGGCGTCTGCCTGACCGTGACCCAGTTCGACGCCGTCGGGATGGCCGCCTTCTTCGCCAGCCCCGAGACCCTCGACCGCACCACGCTGGGCACGCTGCGCGAAGGCTCGCGGGTCAACCTGGAACGCGCGGTGACGCCGTCGACGCGGCTGTCGGGACATATCGTGCAGGGCCACGTCGACGCCACCGCGACCCTGGTCTCCGCGACGGCCCTGGGCGACGCCGACGAGAGGGCCTGGGCGCTGGTGCTCGACCTGCCGGTCGCCTTGCGGCGCTACTGCGTCGAGAAGGGATCGATCACGCTGGACGGCATCAGCCTGACCCTGAACGCCATCATGCCTTCCACCGCGGCAGGCCGGTTCAGCATCGCGCTCACGATCATCCCGCATACCTGGAACCACACCAACCTCGGCACACTGGTTCCAGGCGCCCCGCTCAACGTCGAGGTCGACATCATCGCGAAATATGTGGAGCAGCTATGCCAACCCCCAAGTTGAAGCCACCGGAATTGAGCCGTTCCCTGGCCGATGCCATCGCGGCGCTGCGCGGGGGCTGCATGGTCATCATGGTCGACGACGAGGATCGCGAGAACGAGGGCGACCTGGTGGTCGCCGCCGAACACGCGACGCCCGAGGCGGTCAACTTCCTCGTCACCCACGCGCGCGGACTGGTCTGCCTGGCGCTCGAGGCGAACCATCTCGATCGCCTCAGCCTGCCGATGATGGTGCGCCACAACACCGCGCCGCGCGGCACCGCCTTCACCGTGTCGATCGAGGCGCGCGAGGGGGTCGATACCGGCATCTCCGCGCATGACCGCGCGCGCACGATCCAGGTGGCGACCGCCGACGGCGCCAGGCCCGAGGACCTGGTCTCGCCGGGCCATGTGTTCCCATTGCGCGCCGCGCCGGGCGGGGTGCTGGCGCGCGCCGGCCACACCGAGGGCTCGATCGACATCATGCGGCTGGCCGGACTGAAGCCCGCGGCCGTGATCTGCGAGGTGATGAGTGCCGACGGCCACATGGCGCGGCTGCCCGAGTTGCGCGAGTTCGGCGCCCAGCACGGCATCCCGATCGTGAGCATCGCCGATCTGGTGCGCCATCGCCTCGCGCTGGCGGCGGCCGGGCGGCAGGGGACGATCTCCGCGGCGCCCGACACGCTGGAGCCGCTCGGCAGCGCCCGCCTGCCGAGCGCATTCGGGCAGCCCGGCGAGTTCGTCGTGCACGCCTTCCGCGATCCGCGCGACGGCACCGAGCATCTGGCCATCGTCAAGGGCGACCCGGCCAACTGCCCGCGTCCGCTGGTGCGGCTGCATTCGGAATGCCTGACCGGCGACGCGCTCGGTTCGCTGCGCTGCGATTGCGGTGCGCAGTTGCAGGCAGCGCTGCGACGCATCGCCGACAGCCCGGCCGGGGTGCTGATCTACCTGCGCGGCCATGAGGGCCGGGGGATCGGGCTGGTCAACAAGATCCGCGCCTATGCGCTGCAGGATCAGGGACTGGACACGGTCGAGGCCAACCATCGCCTGGGCTTCGCCACCGACGAGCGCGACTGGGGCGTGGCGGCGCGCATCCTGCGCCATTTCGGGGTCAGCACGCTCGACCTGCTGACCAACAATCCGGACAAGATCAAGAGCCTGCGCGCCAACGGCATCGACGTCGCCCTGCGCGTGCCGCTGGAGATCCCGCCGAACCCGCACAACCAGGTCTATCTCGAAGCCAAGCGCGCCCGCATGGGACACAGCCTGCAGGCTTCGGGTGCGGTCGCCGCCGAATGACTTCCATGGAGCAGGACGTCGCATGAGCAGCATTCGCCAAGAGGACGTGCCTCTCAGCTTCGCCGTCCCGCCGCGTCTGGCGGTGGTCGTCAGCCGGTTCAACACGGAGGTGACCGGTGGCCTGCGCGAGGGTTCCCGTGCCTGGCTCGGCGAGCACGGCATCTCCCTGCGCGACGAGGACCTGTTCGACAGTCCGGGCGCCTTCGAGTTGCCGCTGATCGCGCAGACCCTGGCACGCAGCGGACGCTACGACGGCGTGATCTGCCTGGGCTGCGTGGTGAAGGGCGATACGGCACATTTCGAGTTCATCAGCCTCGGCACCGCCACCGGGCTCATGCAGGCGTCGCTGGCAACCGGTGTCCCGATCGCCTTCGGGGTGCTGACCACCTACACCGAGGAGCAGGCCATCGTCCGGTCGCGCGGCGATGCCCACAACAAGGGCCGCGAAGCCGCGGCAGCCTGCGTCGAGACACTCGCCGTGCTGCAGGCGATCAGGGCCTGAGCCGGAGCGATCGCGAGCGCCGCTCCTCGCGTTGACACCAAAATAATCGCTCTTATTGCAAAGCCTGTTGCGATCTGTGACGCTGCGAGGCTGCGGGTGGGAGAGGTCGGCCATGGATTCATCGACATTCGCGACTTGGTTCGGTGGCATTCGGCACCTGGACGCGTCGC
>JAABUX010006205.1_pt1 | contig 14333 bp, 12 predicted proteins | sample 5561851 | NCBI WGS metagenome assembly JAABUX01 (sample SAMN10711883, study PRJNA513361) | rock metagenome | isolation source: Antarctica rocks | place: Antarctica: Victoria Land, Richard Nunatak red sandstone | collected 2016-01-03 | reverse complement strand
CTCGGCCGGGAGTTGCGCGAGCGCGAGCCCGAGCACGATGAAGTGATCGGCGGCGGTGTTGGATCCGGCGTTCCCCGGCCGCAGGATCGCAGCGAGCGCCTCCCCGGTCTCATCCAGCCAGCACCCCAACGGCCGAGGTTGCGCGGCGGCGCCTCGCCGCAGAGGTCCGTGCGCGAGAGGTCAGGGCGTGGACGCAGTTGACATCCGCGGGATCTACGACCAACTCGAGGAGCTGCGGCGATACGGCATCGATACTGAACGAATGCTCGAGACCGAGCTGGAGTTCGAGCGTCGAGCACTGAGACCGGTGGCCGCAGGGCGTGATCCGCAGCGGTCGACGAATCCTGTTTGTCTCGGACATGTACCTGCCGTCGACGCTCATCCGCGACAGCCTGAACAGCTTCGGGATCGCCCACCCTGGTGACCCGATCTACGTCTCCGGGGAGATCGGCGCCTCGAAGTACTCCGGCCGGTTGTTCGATCACGTATTGGCCGAGGACCGGTTGCTGCCTTCGGAGCTGCTGCACTGCGGCGACGATTCGATCACGGACGATTCCGTTCCGGCGCGGCGGGGCATCGCGGTACGTCCGCTGACGATCGGCAAGCTCAACCGCTTCGAGGTCGAGACCCTCCGCCGTACGCCGGCGCCGCGAATTGCGCGCGGTCACCTCGGCGGGGTGGCCCGCGCCGTGCGTGCTGCGGCTGCTCGGGAGGATGAACCGGCTGCGCAGTACGCTGCCCTTGCGGCCTACGTAATCGGGCCGCTGTTCGCCGGCTTCGTCCACTGGGTGCTGCAGAGCGCGAGAGCGGACGGTGTCGAGAAGCTCTACTTCGTTTCACGCGACGCCCAGATACTCCTGAAGGTTGCCGGTGAGATCGAAGGGCCGGGCGACCCGAATGCCGCTAACTGTGGCTCAGGTGCGGGTCGGGTTGAGGGCAGACGATGGCTTCGCGGACCACGTTTGGCGAGAGGGTTCTCTGGCCATGTCTCCGCTTCCCATCCGTGCTGCGCTCGGGGCGATGAGCTCGCTCGCCGACGGTCGCACGCCTTCGAATGGCTGGTCGGGCGGCGGGAGGCAACCGGTAGACCTCGAGACCCGAGGCGTCCCCGCCCTTCGCTGTGGCTAGAGAGCGCCCGAAGAGGCCTTGTCTATCAGCTGCGGCGGCTCGAGCCTCACGAGCCCGTCGCGCAGGGCGCGCAGCACCGTCTTCATGCTCGCGACGCTGAAGCGATTCGCGCGCACGTACTCGAGCGATGACTCGAGAAGCCGCCACACCATCGCCGGCTTCTCGGCCCGGCCCCACGAATTGCCCCGGGCCATGAGGACCGTGTTCCGGACGTGGTAATAGATTCGGCCGCCGTCGCTGTCGGGGAGCGCGTGGTGGGGGTTCTTGGTCCGGTGCTCGACCACGCTCTCCGGAACCAGATAGCCGGTTCGTCGACGCAGGATGCGGGCCGTGTACTCGATGTCGTCGGCTTGGAAGAAGAACTGCTTGAGCGGCAGACCGTGGTGCTCGACCGCCTCCCGGCTGAGCAGCAGCGAAACGAAGGTCGAGGTCCGCAACGGGATCAGCCCTCGTTCGCAGGCCGCCACCAGGTGAACGATGTCGCGGCGTCTGACGATCGGCATGTTGACCGGGTGCGGTTCGCCGTCACGCCACTCCACCCGACTTCCGAGCACGGCCGGAGCGGGAAGGCCGTCCAGGCGGCGCAGCGCCCCGACCAACTCTGCCAGGGCGCCGGAGCTGGGGATCGTGTCGTCGTCGAGCAGCCAGATCCAGTCGGCCCCGTGAGCGTAGCCTGCCTTGATGCCCTCGTGGAACCCGCCGGCGCCCCCTTCGTTGTGGGCGAGCGAGACCAGTGTCGCCTTCGGAAACTCAGCGGCGACCGCCGCTGCGGTTCCGTCGGTGCTCGCGTTGTCGATGACGATCAGCTCCGCGAGCTCGCCGGACTGGGCCTCGATCGCGGCCAGGCACTCGCGCAGGAGCGCGAGGCGGTTGTGGGTCACCACCACGGCTGCGACTCGTGGGCGCGCGAGCTGCCCAGCCGCAGCCTCAGGGCCCGGTGCTATCGGATCCAACATCATGCGGAGCGGTCGAGGACGCCTCGCATGGTCTCGAGTGAGCCGATGCCGCGCGCGGCGAAGCACTCGAGGCCCAGGTGCCGCCACCGCACACCGAGCCCGAACATGATGCTCAGAGCGCCGGTCAGCGCACCGAACAGCGGGTCGCCGGCCAGCGTCGGCAGGAAGCGCCGGAGCGGCTTCGGCAGGCCGAGGCCAACGGCGTCGTCGACCTCGGAGCCCTTTGCTTCGTGAACCAGGTCAGGGCCGAGCAGATCGTCGTGCACGTCGTGGATCAGCTTGCGCGACTCGCCCTGAACCCGCATGTCCCGGCGGAACTGCTCCAACGTCCGCGTGTAGAGATGCTGCCCTTGGAGGTTGGAATCGAACACGCCGGCGATCCCCGCCTTCAGGCAGCGGATGCCGAACTCTCGGTCGTCCTGGCCGCGCTTGACCGCCAGCTTCTCGACTCCGATGCGGAGGAAGTCCTCACGAGGCAGCGAGAAGTTCCCGCCCCAGAGGCCATGCAGGACGAAATCGGGGTCAACCGCGAACCGGCGGCAGTGCGCTTCATAGGCACGCCGGTAGATCAGGGCGATCCCCCGCAGGCCAGCGGGCAGCGGCTGCCAGTCGTTCGGCATGTAGCCGAGCACGAGCTTGTGCTCGCCGGATCCGTGGTGGCGCGCATGCCCTGCGACCAGCCCCGGGGCCGCCAGCACGTCGTCGTCCATCAGCAGGACGATGTCGCCGCTGGCGGCCTCGATTCCGGCTTGGCGGGTGGCGCCCGCGCCGCGGTTGGGGAGGTCGAGGACCACGATGCGTGGATCGTGGGCGGCCTGCTCCCTGAGCCAATCGAGCGAGTCGTCGGTGGAGCCATCGACGGCCATGACGAGCTCGTGCAGCCGGGGTTGGCGCAGTATCCGCTCGACGAAGGTCGGTAGCGCTTCACGCCGGTTGTAGGTCGGAGCGACCACCGATACTCGCGGCGACGGGTCAGCGGGAGTCGGGTTGGATATGTGAGCGGCTCCGTGGACGGGCAGGCGGAAACGACGTGCGGGCACCGATGACTGGCAGGCGCAGGCGGATCGCGCCGCCAGCTCGGGGTCAGCCAGCGGAGAAAATTATAGAGGTGCCGACGCCGTGGGTGCGAAGGGCAAGAGGGACCGCGCGGCTAGGCAGAGAACCGCCCACCGGCATCGCGACCGCCGAACCCGTCGGGCGAGACGGTGGCCTGGTTGATGCCCGTGCCGCGCAACCCGTGCGGGGTGGCCGGGCGCCGTAGCCGGCGCTGCGAGCTCGAGGATGATGGGAGAGCCTCCCACGCTGAGGCTGAAGCTGCCGTCGCGGTTGGGGCTCAGACGCGTCGCGGCGGGCGACTTGACCGGCCGCACGACGCTCGCCTGACCGAGCGGCGGGCCGAAGCTGACCTTGACCGAGGCAGGCTTCAGGCTGATCGGCCGATGAGCGTTCTGGTCCCACATCTACGCGGCTCGCCACAAGACGAGGTCCAGTGAGCCGTCCCGTTTGTGGAACAGCATGTGAACCAGATCGCCGGTGCGGGCCGTCACCGTCAACGGTACGTCTCGGCTCGGGACGCGCGGCCCGGGGTCGGCGAGCGTCTGCAGCAGGTTGGTCAGCGAGGTGAACGCCGGCTTGGGACTGAAGTCGGCGTTCAGCAGACCGAAGCTGGCCTCCGGGTTCTTCGCCTCCTGGCCGGGCCACTCGTCGACCAGCTCGTAGGTGAACGTGCGCACCACGCCCCGCGCGAAATAGCTCAGGAACGTCCTCGGGATGTAGGACGCGGTGACCGGCTGAGGCACAGGCGGCTGTCCCCAGGTCGCGCTCATCGCGTTGTGGTAGCCGGTTTCGGTCGCCATCACCGGCTTCGAGCCCGAGTTCGTCGTGCCCAGGCGCAGCTGGGCGCCGATGTTGCTCTCGGGGGGAGCACCTCCCGGATAAGAATGCATGTTACCGTAGTCGAGCGAGGGAGTGAGGTTGCCGAGGGCCGGCCGGCTGCCGAGGGCGAGCGATGGGCCGACCACCACCATGTTCGCCAGCGCGGGGTCTCCCTTGATGTCCTGCCAGAGCTGCTGCTGGTAGGTCCGCAGATGACTGGCCCAGGACAGGGCCCCGGACATGTCCCACTCGTTGGGTCCCTCGACCGACACCACCGAGCCGAGCAGCGAGTTCTTGATGGCGCTGACGTTGTGGCTCAGTGTGTCGGGCTTGCCGTTCGGATTGCCCATGATGAGGTCCGACTTGATCCCGGCAGCGGCGAGCCGGTGGAGGTTGCCCAGCTGCCAGGCGCAGGAGCCGCAGAGGCCGTCGCGCACGTAGCGCACGCCGAGCTGGCGCAGACGTTTCAGTACCATGTCGGTCTTGCCGTAGGACGTGTCCCCGTAGGTCAGGTGGACGTTGACGCCGACGGAGTTGACGAACGAGTCGGCACTGCGGGCAATTTCGGCGCTCGCAGGGGAAGCGAGGGCAATGCTGGCCAGGCTGACGGTGATAGCGAGGGTGGACTTGAGCGGCATGCAACAGCAGTCGGACGTAGGGACCGACGCCCCGAGGGCTTGCGGGGACGAGTGGACGGATGTCCGTCGCGAACGCGCCCGTTGTCACGACTGGCAAGTGCGATGATCTGCGGGTGAACAACTCCGAGACCACCAGCGCGCCGCTGCTGCGGCAGTTGCGTCGCCGCTGGCTGATCATCGCCGCAGTGACGATCGTCGCCGGGGGGGCTGCGTACGGCATCAGCTCCGCCACGCACAAGACCTACACGGCGACGGCACTGCTGCTCGCCCAGCCCAACTCCCCGGAGACCGCACTGCTGGGGGGTGCGGTGGCGGTCGACTCCGGCACGCAGGCCCGCGCCCTGGCGACGATCCAAGACCTTGGGGCCGGTCGGACGGTCGCGGCCACCACATCGAGGACGCTGGGCGGCTCGCTCACCCCCACCCAGGTCCAGAGCGAGGTCAAGACCACCGTCGACCCGAACGCCAACGCGATCACGGTGAGCACCATCGACAGCCAGCCGGATCGGGCCGCGCGGCTGGCGAACACCTTCGCCCAGGCCTTCATCAACGCCGATGCCCAGCAGCGGCGCGCTGCCGCATCCACGGCCTTGATCGAGTTGCAGGCTGGCCGAGCCGCGCTTACGGCCGGAAGCAACCGAGCGGCGGCGAAACGCACGCTCACCGACCAGATCGCCAGGCTGCGCGAGCTGAAGCTCGCCGGCCCCAGCCAGCTCTCGCTGACGCAGCCGGCGGCCGTCCCCACCGTCCCCAACTCGAGCACCGTCCGCAACACCGTGCTCGGCGCCCTGTTCGGGCTCCTGCTCGGCTGCGGGATCGCGCTCGTGCGCGAGCAGGACGACCGCCGCGTTCGCAAGGAGGAGAATCTCGAAGCCGAAACGGGCCTGCCGATCCTCGCCGAGGTCCCCAACAGCAAGTCACTGCGCCGTGGCCGCCCGGTGGCCAAGCTCACGCCGGGCGAAGCCGAGGCCTTCCGGATGCTCTGGATGCGGCTCCGGTTTGGATTTCCCGATCGAGCGATGAACCGCGTGCTAATCACCTCTGCTGGCCCGAAGGAGGGTAAGTCGACTGTGTCGTGGTATCTGGCCTCGGTCGCCGCCGCCGGTGGGGGGCGAGTACTGCTGATCGAGGCCGACGTCCGGCGTCCGGTCCTCCAGGAGCGGTTCGGCGTCGAGCCGCGCGCCGGCCTGATGGACGTGCTGCGTGACGGCGTCCCGCTCGCCGAGGCGATCACCGAGGTGTTGGTGGCGGGCCCAGAGGCGAACGGCAACCTGTCGCTCGCGCTCGTCGCCGGGCTCACGCGCGGTCGGTCTCTCGATGTCCTGGTCGCCGGCGGGCACACGAACGAGCTCTCCGGGATTTCGACCACCGATCGGCTGCTCGAGCTGCTCCGCGACGGCGTCGCCGGCTACGACCTCGTGGTGATCGATTCGCCGCCGGTGGGTCTGGCGGCTGAGTCGATCGCTCTCCTGGCGGCCGTTGATGGTGTGCTCATCACATCGCGTCCGGGTCTGACCGATCGTGACGGGCTCATGGATCTGGTAAGTGAGCTGAAGCGATTCGGCTCACCGCCGCTTGGGATCGTGTTCGACGGGCGGGAGGTGCAGTCCTACGGCTACTACGCGCGCTCCGGCAGGTCGTCGGGGGCTCCCGCGCAGCGCTGACAGGCTGGAGCCACCGCACCTGCGGCGGCTCCAGCCTGTTCACGGCGCAAACCCTCTCGGCGCGGCCGCCTGGGACTCCGCGCCGCCGTCGCCACCGTCTCGGACGAAACCCCGACGCGTTAGGTGACCCTCTGGCTGCCCGGCAGCCGCGGCACCGAGCAGATACCACATGATCGTGCCGGTTACGCCGATGAAGTGGTCACCGGAGAACATCACGGCGACCATGAAGACGATCGACCCCAGCATCAGCGCACGCTCGTCGGGGGCGATTCCGCGGGCGCCACGGAAGGCGGCGACGAGTGCGATCACGAGCGCCGCGATCACGAGCACGAACCCCACCAGTCCCGCCTGGTAGACCAGCGACAGATAACCGTTGTCGGGCGCGCGCAGATTCTGGGCGCTCGTCAGCTTCGCGGCCTCGCCGGCCGAGCCGTCACCATGGCCGAGCGGCAGCGATATCGATTCGGGAATCAGCTGGGCCGGTGTGGCCAGCCGCGCTTGCGCCGAGGTGTCGCTGCCGAGGGAGCTGAACGATCCGGCTCGTTTGACGAGGGCGGACGCGGCCTGATTGACGGGACTGAGCACGATCGGCACCCCGATGCACACGGCGAGCGCGAGCAGCACTCGCCGCAGCCCTCGTCCGCGGCTGAACAGCAAGTAGGCCACCGCTGCGACAGCGAGCGCGAACCAGGAGGAGCGGACGAAGGTCAGCGCGAGCGCGAAGACGACGACCAACGCGCTGAACGCGGCCGCCACGCCGGCGCGGCGCGAAGCGAGATAGCCCAGTAGCGCCAGCGCCATCACCGGCGCGAAGATCCCGGGTGCGTTGAGCGTGCTGAACACCCGGTACTTGCCGGCGATCGGCGACCCGAAGGTCACGATGTCGATCGACTTCAGCCAGTGCGCGTCCCAGCTGGTCAGCGGGAGGACGTTCTGAGCGATTCCGTACAACGCCAGCAGGGGCGCGAGCACCGCGAGGGTACGCCACAGGCTCAGCTCGCCGAGCCTCCTCCGGGGCTCGCGGTAGCCGATCACATAGGCGGCACCTGCAGCGCAGTACGAGGTGAAGGCATAGATCATCGCCGACGCGCTGGCGGCGCCGGCGGGGATGCCGATGGCCCATCCGGCGATCACGAGCAGCAGCACTCTGCGGGCCAGCGGCGGAATCGCGACTCGCGATACCTCCAGGCCGGCGATCATCACCGTGATGAGCACCGGCGCGATCGATAGTGGGTCGGCCTGGAGGTATCCGGAGAGGCCGAGCACGCGGCGTATGCCCGGCGTCAGCAGCCAGACCATCCACATCGCGCACATCCCGGCGCGCCGGTCGGCACGGTAGAGGCCGTAGGTGAGGGCGAGCAGCGCCAGGGTGAGCGATGCCTGCGGCGAGAAGCTGGTGACCACTGCGAGCAGGCATGAGGCTGCGAGCGCCGCGATCGCCGTGAGAGCTTCTCCACGCCGCCGGCGGGCGATCAGCGAGAACACAAGTCGCTAGCGTAACGAATGGCTGTGCGCGTCCTGTTCACCGACCACACGAGCAGCTTCAGCGGGGCCGAGGTCGCGATGATGCGGCTGATCCGTGCGCTGCCCGCTGATGTCGAGCCGGCAGTGGCCTGTCCGCCCACGGGGCGGCTGGCGGAAGCGCTGGGCGAACAGGGCATCACGCAATTCCCGATCGCGGGAACCGACGTCAGCTTCCGGCTGCATCCCACGACCACGGCCTCGGGTCTGGCCACGCTGGCCCGGTCCGCGATCGCGCTGCGGTCGATCACGCGCCGCTGGCGGGCGGATGTCGTGCACGCCAACGGCGTTCGTGCGGGGCTGCTGGCCATCGCCGCGAAGTACCTCGGCGGTCCGCCGGTCGTCGTCCAGGTACACGATCATCTCCCGCAGACGAAGCTCGGGCGGGCAGTGAGGGAGGTGATCGCGCGTGGCGCGGATGAGACGATCGCGGTCAGCGACTGGACGGCACGGGTCTTCAATCAGGGACTCCGGCGGGCCGTCGCCAGAACGGTGTACATCAGCTTCGACCAGAACCGCTTTCGCGCTGAGGCTTACGATCGCTCGGCGGTGCGTCGCGGCCTGAGCATTGCGGATGACGCGCCGCTGCTCGGCGAGGTTGCCCAGATCACGCCGTGGAAGGGCCAGATCGTCGCCATCGAGGCTATGCCGGGCATTCGGGCGGCTCATCCAGAGGCTCAGCTGCTGCTGGTCGGGCACATCGCGTTCTCGGGTAGCGGAGTGCGCTACGACAACGCGGCCTATCTGGATCTCCTGAAGCGCCGGACGCGGGAGCTCGGTCTCGAGGCCTGCGTGCACTTCCTGGGTCAACGGTCGGATGTGCCGGCGATCATGACCGCGCTCGACGTGCTGCTGCTGCCATCGTGGGACGAGCCCTTCGGCACGGTGGCGCTTGAGGCGTTGGCGGTCGGCACCATCCCCGTCGTCGGCTCCTCGGGAGGCGTCACGGAGTACGTGGAGGACGGGGTCTGCGGCCAAGTCGTGGCCCCTACGGACACCGCACGATGGGTCGAGGCGGTGACCGAGCTGCTCTCCTCCGAGGAGCTTCGCCGGGCGATGAGCGAGCGCGGCCGCGTGGTGGCGGCACGGTTCACCGACGAGGCCTATGCGGCCGGATGCACAGCCGCTTACGAGGCAGCTCTGCGTAAGCCCCGACCAAGTCGACATGCACGGGGGGTAGCCTGAGCTCGTGCCCGCTACGAAATTAGTCGTTCGAACCGTTGTTGCTGCCGGGCGCAAGACGCTGCCACGTCATACGCGCCGCGCGCTTCGTCGGCGCCTTCCTGGATGGGCGTGGTACCGGGTTGAACGTGCGAACTCCTACCTGCGCGGGCCGCTCGACCCAGCGCCGCTGGCGCGGATTGGCACCGAGCCGCTCGAGCGCTTGCAAGACGAGGAATGTCTGGTCGAGCTGCTGCCGGCGATGGGACTCACGAGCCTCAACCCGGCGTTGTTCCCGTCCGAGCTCGCTGTTCACCTGGGCAGCGGGGTTCAGTCGATTCAATTCCCGATCCAACTCGCGCCGTATCTCGCGAAGTTGACCACGGCGAACGTTCGAAGCTATCTCGAGGTCGGCGTCGAGCATGGAGGAACCTTCGCGATCACCGTGGAAGTGCTGCGTCGGTTCGGGCTGGAGCGCGCATTGGCCGTCGATCTCGGGCCGACGCCGCTGCTCTTCCGACGTTGGAAGCGCCCCGGGGTCGGCTTTGCGGCCGTCGACAGCCACACGCCAGCCTTCGAACGAGTCCTGGCCCGACACGGCCCGTTCGATCTGGCAATGATCGACGGAGACCATTCGGAGGAGGGCGTACGCGCTGACCTCGAGGCGGTGCTGCCCCGCGCACGGATGATCGCGCTCCACGACATCGTCGAACCGGTTTGGCCAGGCGTAGGCCGAGTATGGGCGTCGCTGCGCTCCCAGCACGCCGATGAGTACTGCTTCCACGAGTTCATCGCCCAGTATCCTGGACAGGTGACACCGAGGCTGGGGATTGGGTTGGCGATCAGGCGCTGATTCGCCATCGCCACCTTTGTTCGCGATCCTCCGGTATCCGGTACAGACCGCTACAATTCTGTCCACCGGTGGTGGGGACCGCGCGGCAGGTGAGCGCGCGGGCTGGGGGCTGCTCATGACGCCAAGGACGGAGATTTGCCGATGAGTCAGGACAGGTTCGATGTGCTCGCGGTCGGGGCCGGATTCGCCGGTGCGATCGTTGCCGAACGGCTGGCCAGCCAGTGCGGTCAGCGGGTGCTGGTGATCGACCGGCGGGACCACGTTGCTGGCAACGCCTACGACCACATCGACGAGCACGGAGTGCTGATCCACAAGTACGGGCCGCACATCTTCCACACCAACTCGGAAAAGGTCGTCGACTACCTATCCGACTTCACCGACTGGCGAGCTTACGAGCACCGCGTGCGGGCACGCGTCGACGGCAGGCTCCTGCCGATCCCGATCAATCGCACCACCGTCAACATGCTCTACGGGCTCGACCTGCGGACCGATGAGGAGGTGGAGGCGTTCTATAGAGAGCGGGCCGAGCCGATCGAGATGCTCAAGACCTCCGAGGACGCCGTCGTCGCCAAGGTCGGGCGCGATCTCTACGAGAAGTTCTTCCGCGGCTACACGCGCAAGCAGTGGCAGCGCGATCCCTCGCAGCTGCATGCATCCGTCGCCGCGCGGATCCCAACCCGGACGAACACGGATGATCGCTACTTCGGCGACTCACACCAGGCGATGCCCGCCGACGGCTATACCGCGATGTTCGAACGGATCCTCACCCACGACAACATCCAGGTGCGGCTGTCCACCGATTTCTTCGACGTCGGCGACGACATCGAGCGCTCGCACACGGTCTATTCGGGCCCGGTCGATGTCTTCTTCGGCCGCTGCTTCGGCGCGCTTCCCTACCGTAGCCTCGAGTTCGAGCTGCGCAACGAGGCGACTCCCGGCGAGGGGCTTCTGTTTCCAGTCGGCTCGATCAACGAGCCCAGCGAGGACGTGCCGTACACCCGCAGGACCGAGTTTCGCCATCTGACCGGGCAGCGCCACCACTCCTCGACGGTCGCGATCGAGTATCCGCGCAGCGAAGGCGACCCCTATTACCCGATTCCCAGTGATGAGACCCGGGAGCTCTACAAGCGTTATGAGCAGCTCGCGGCCCACGAATCAGAGGTCACGTTCGTCGGGCGGCTGGCTCGCTACCAGTACCTGAACATGGATCAGGTCACCGCGCAGGCGCTGAGCACCTTCGAACGGATCGCGGCCGAGCGGGAACTGCCGCTGCGCGCCTGACGTTCGAAGCTCAACCGTAATTGACGGCGATCACGTCTGCACCGAGTGAAAGCGGCACGTTACGCACTCCAGGATGCTGCGCGAGCGGGCTATCCGAGGTGGTGGGGTCATACACCATCACGTGGGCGGCGCGTCTGGAGAGCGACACCGTCACGGGCTCAGGCGTGGCTTCCAGTGACTGATGCGCATCTGGGTTCCATATCTCGAGATCTCGCCACAGGAAGAGCACCCGTGACCGATCAGGTCGCACGAGCGTGAGTGAACGAACGTCATTGCCACTCACCTTGGCCTTTATCGTCCTACCTCCACCTGGTGAGGCATTGGCGATCCGAAGCAGGTTGCGGATCGCGTAGAACGCGGGCTTCGGCGTCATATCTGCGCGAACCAGGCCGAAGTGCGCCTCCGGATTGGTGAGGCCCGGGTCCGGTGTCTCGTCGAGCAGCTCGTATATGTAGGTGCGCGCGATTCCATCGGTGAAGTGCTCGAGCAGCAGGCGCGGGAGATAGGTCGCCGCGACCTGCTCGGGCACCGGGGGCTGTTCGACCGAGGCGTTCAGTGCGTTGTGGTATCCGTCCTCGGTCACCACGACCGGCGCGGACGGATCGATGTCGCGGGCGGCGCCGAGAATCCGAGCGAGGTTGGTGCCCGGCTGGTGTCCGCCCGGATAGGAATGTAGGTTCTCGACATCCCATGTTGGGGCCAGGCCGTGGACGGCCTCGTAGTCGATCTTGTGCACGAAGCTCGGTCCGATCAGCGGGAGCTTCGGCTCGGAGCTGTGTTCAACCGCCCGTCGCAGCGCGGGCATCTCGACGTGCAGCCCCACCTGCCAGTTGGGCCGAAGATCGGTCTCGTTCGGGCCCTCGAGCGCCTCAACCGCGCTCCGAAGCGCCCCGGTAACGGTCGTCACCGCCTGCTCTACGGGCACGGACTCGGGCACGATCAGCGTCGTGCGTATCCCGTCGGCAGCGAGCTCGTGCAGAACCGAGAGGTCCCGCGGGTCCGCGAGTACCAGGTTGTCACGGAGGTGGCGCACGCCAAGCTCTCGCAGTAGCGGCAGCCACGCGCCGGGATTGCCGTATCCGGTCGGGTAGTAGGACACGTGCGTGTTCACGCCGACTGAGTCGATGAACTCGGCGAGTGGCGCGGTGGCATGCGAGGGCCCTGTCGCGAGCCGGTTGACCGCAAGCAGCCTGGCGACGACGAACGCGGCGACGCCCAGCAGCGCCAGAGCGATGAGGAGGCGCCAACGGCGGCGCCGCCGGGCGACGGCTGAGGGGATCGCGTTTGCGGTGGCGTCGTTTGGCGTCATGGTGCTCAAATCGGGTGCTCCTCGGGCGTCCATAGGCGCGCCCGCGTGCTCCAGCCGTTGGTGGTGGACATCGTCCCAGGTTTGTTCAGCCTCGGCCCCGGCGAATCCCACGCAGGCCCGTCAGGTCGTCCGGCAGAGGTGATGTCGCTGGTGCACGGGATGCTCGCCGGTGGCGAGAGCATCGATGACATGAACGTGCTCAGGGCCGGGTCGACGCAGCTGATCTTGGGGCACCGGGTGATGGCCCGGTCGACGCTGGGGACGTTCCTGCGGGCGTTCACGTTCGGGCATGTCCGCCAGCTCGATCACGTCCTTGACCAATCGCTCGCGCGGGCGTGGGAGGCCGGCACCGGACCCGGAGATGGGCCGTTGGTGATCGATATCGACAGCTTCATCGGCGAGATCTGCGGCGATCACAAGCGGGCGCCAGCTACGGGTACACCCGTCCGCTCGGCTACCACCCGATCGCGGCCGTCCGGGCTGATACCGGTGAGGTTGCTGAAGATCCGCAGCCGCAAGGGCAAGGCGAACACCCAGCGCGGCGCCAGCAGATTCGTCGATTAGCTGCTCGCCCCGTCCGTCGCGCTGGGCATACTGGCCGGATCGTGATCCGAGCCGACAGCGGCTTTGAGAACCACAAGGTGATGAAGGCCCAAGGGCCACGAACAGGGCAGGAGCTGGGAGGCGGTCGCAAGGTTCGCTTCGACGGCGCGACGGTCGGTCGCGTGGCGCTCGCGTGGCGAGACGAGCGCCATCGATCATCTCAGTGATCCCGCCCCCATCACGCCCGTCGCTCCGGATTCGTTGAATCCGCAGGAGCAGGACAATGATCCAAAAAGCGCTCTATGCTACGGTCTTATCCGGATAGAGTTCCGGAACGTTGACCCGGCAAACGCAGCGCCCGTCCGGAGCCTGTCAAGCCTGATGAGATGCCTTCGGTTCGAAATTAGTGTGTGACCTGCTTCGTGTCGGCGGGCTTGTTGATCCACGCGGCGGTCAGGGGGCTCGGGCGGCGCTGGCGACTTGCGGACGAACCGCTCGGGGTGCCGCTGGTAGGCGGCATCGAGCCATCGAGCGTGCTCCTGGTGCACCGCCGTCGCGGTGGCGTGGTGGACGGCCGCCGGGGTCATCAGCCCGATCCTGGAAATGGCGATGCGCGTGGTTGTAGCAGTCGACGAACGCGCAGCAGTGGGTGCGGGCGCGCTCGATCGTGTCAAAGCGGGCCGGGAACGCGGGCCGGTACTTCTAGCGTCTTGAAGTTCGCCTCGGAGTAGGGGTTCTCGGTGAAGGTGTACGGTCGGCTGTGGGTCTTGGTGATGCCGAGCGACGTTGTGTCGCACTACTCACGTTGTGGATGTTTTGCCGGATCGGGTGCGGCTGGTGGCCGCGCCCCGAGCGCTGCGGGACGTGGAGCTGGACGTCTGGGTCGCTGCCGGCGGCTCTCATCACTGTGATGATCTCCTCGATAGTTGGAGGGTCCGGTGGGTAGCCCAAGCCCTTGTTACGCGGCGGGTGCCCTTGGTGAAAGCTCGCGAGGGTCGCCGGTGAGCGCCGACGGCCGGCGCAATCGAGAAGCGGAACGGATTGCATGACGTCCTTCCTTCGGGGTGGGCGAGACGCGACAATCGTCGCGCCCCGCTGAAGCGGCGGGAGAGCCGCAACTAAGAACCGGCCATCGCCGCGAGCACACGCTCGGCCGTCGGGCGCCCGCTCAAGCCAAGCGCAGCCGGACCAGCGTTACAGTTGAAGGGGCAATGACTACGCGTGAAAAGCTGCATCTCCTGGTTGACGGGCTCACCGATACCGAAGCCGAGGCGGCCCTCGCCCGGCTGGTCGGCGAACGTGAGCTGTTGCGCCAATGGACCGGGCCTACGGACGCTCGCGTGGAGGAGGACGAGTGGGCGCTCGCTAACGCGCGCGAGGCGATCCGCGAAGAGTCTTGGTAGC
>JAABUX010006204.1_pt1 | contig 14338 bp, 15 predicted proteins | sample 5561851 | NCBI WGS metagenome assembly JAABUX01 (sample SAMN10711883, study PRJNA513361) | rock metagenome | isolation source: Antarctica rocks | place: Antarctica: Victoria Land, Richard Nunatak red sandstone | collected 2016-01-03 | reverse complement strand
GAGACGCTGATCTTCGGACCGGTGGATCTGGCCGCCGACCTGCGCCTGCCTTCCCTCCGCTCCGGCGACCTTCGGGAGGACTATCCGGGCGACTTCTGGCACCACTTCCACGCGACGCTGCTGGTAGCGGCCCGCGCGCATGGCCTGCAGGCCATCGACGGGCCCTACGTGCAGGTTCGCGATCTGGACGGCCTGCGCCGGTTCGCCGCCCGCTCAGCCGCTCTCGGCTACGACGGTAAGTGGGCGCTCAACCCAGCGCAGGTCGAGGTCCTGAACGAGGTTTATGCACCCAGCCCGGCCGACTTCCGGCGGGCGCTCGAGATCGTGGCGGCGTACCGGCAGGCGACGGACGACGCCAGTGGCGCCGTCATGCTGGGTGATGAGATGATCGACGAAGCGTCGCGGAAGCTGGCGCAGGTGATGGTTGAAAGGGGCCGCGCAGCCGGCTTGGAGGACGCGCCATGAACGGAGGCACACAGACATGGAAAGTTTGATCAGTCAGGTTCAGGCGGTGCTCGAGACCACACCCGAACGCTGGCGCTCGCTGAGTGAATCACTGGCCGCCGAGATGCTGCAGCGGCGGCCGAGGCCAGGTGACTGGTCGGCTGCGGAATGCCTGCTGCACCTGGTCCAGGCCGAGCCGCTCTTCGCCGGCCGCATCCTCGGATTTCTGACCGGAAAGACGGAGGTGAAGCGCTTCGACCCCGATGCGGCCCTCGAGACGGCCGCGGCGGGGGACGCCCGCCAGCTCGCCGAGCAGTTCGCGGAGCTGCGCCGGGCGAACCTGCAGTTGCTGGCTCAGGTGGGCGAGGCAGACCTCGATCGAAGGGCGGAGCACGAAGAGTACGGCGCAGTGACGCTAGGCAACCTGCTGCACGAGTTCGCCGCCCATGATCTGAACCACACGATGCAGGCCGAGCGGGCGCTGGCGCAGCCCTTCGTTCAGAGGTGCGGCGGCTGGCGGCAGAGCCTGGCCGGGATCGACGACGGGGACTGAAGCCAGGGCGATAGCGCGGGTCGGCCGCTCCCCGGCTGCCGGTGTCGAGTGCTTCTAACCAGTTCGGGCCGGGCGGCTCAAGGCCTCAGCGTAGAGTCGACTGCGGGGTAGGCCGCGACGCCGGGCAAGGCGATCGGCGCTATCGAAGAGCAACTCGGGGATCGACATTGTGATCTTGACAGTCTTCGCTGAGGGCACTACCGCAGCAAAACCGGTAACACTCGCCATCCAGGCGAACCGCTACTACGACTAGTGGCGGGGCAGCAGCTCCAACTGTTCGGCTCTGTCGCTCAGGTGGACCAGGGCCTGACGCACCAGACCGACGAACAGGCGCTGGTCGTCCGGATCGCTGAGCTGCACCGAGCGGAGCCTGCGCAGCGCAGCCTGCAGCGCGTAGATGCCTTCCGCTTCGCGCACCAAGGCGCGCTCGGCGGCCTGCCTCAGAGTGGCGGCGTTTCGTTCCTGGCGGTTGTCAGCGAGCAGCGCGGCCGCCCGCTCTGCGGTCTTCACGGCCTTGGCCATGGTCGGGTGCATCTCGGCGGTGGGCTGGGTCGGCTTGTTGGCCCGCGCTCTACCGGGGCGGGGCAGGCGGCGGCGGCGCAGCTGGAGTTTGCGCTTCAGGTTGGGACCGGCGATCACGAGGATTCCGGTCACGATGAGCAGCCCGGCCAGCATGGCGATGACCAGCTCCAGCACAGCATCAGATTACGTCCGAACCGGCCGCTGCGCCAACTTGCGAACGGGGCTGAGCCAGGGAGCCTCAGCCGGGGGAGCGCAAAGCGTCGCGGAGGTCGATGTGGCCCTCCAGCAGGGACTTGCCCAGGATGACCGCCGCCGCCCCCGCTCGCGCCACCGACTCCACATCGGCGAGCGAGGAGATGCCGCCCGAGTAGGTGAGAGGATGCCTGCGGTTGCCGCGCTGCGCCTCGCTCAGCAAGGCAAGGTCGGGACCGGCCAGCGTTCCGTCGCGATCGATGCTGGTGAGGATGACGCCCGCCAGGGGCGCCGGCGCCCACTCCTCCAGCAGGACGGCCACGCTGAGATCCGCGACCTGAGACCAGCCGGTGACGGCTGGGCGGCCCCCGCGCGCGTCGAGGGCGGCGAGCACGCGGCCGGGCAGCTCCCCCGCGACCTCGGCCAGACGCTCCGGTTCCTGGACGGCCACCGTCGCCATCACCACCGCGGCGGCTCCGCTGTCCAGCCACCGGCGAGCGGTTTCCAGCGAGCGAATGCCGCCCGACACCTGGACCTCGATGTCCACCTCGCGCACGAGCCGCTCGACCAGGTCACGGTTGTGGCCTGAACCGCGGGCGCCGTCCAGGTCGACCACGTGCAGGCGGCGGGCGCCCGCCTGCGCGTAGTGCTGCGCCTGCACCACGGCGTCGGTGGCATAGCCGGTCTCGCGGTCGAAGTCGCCCTTCAGCAGTCGCACGACCCGGCCGCCGCGCAGATCGAGCGAGGGGATGATCTCCATGGTCCACTAGGCCAGGCTGACCAGCTCGCTGAAGCTGGAATCCCAGTAGTCCAGGCTGCCTTCGGGCAGCATCAACACCCGTTCGGGGTGGAGAGCCTCGACGGCGCCCTCATCGTGAGTCACCAGAAGCACCGCACCCCGGTAGCTCGCAAGGGCCTTCAGGATCTCCGCCCGGCTGGCCGGGTCCAAGTTGTTGGTCGGCTCATCCAGGAGCAGGACGTTGGCGCCCGAGGAGACGAGGGCCGCCAGCGCCAGCCTGGTCTTCTCGCCGCCAGAGAGCGTGCCCACCTCCTGCTCGACAGCCTCGTTGGAGAACAGGAAAGAGCCCAGGATGCCGCGCAGCCGGGGGAGGTCCCCCTCCGGCGCGGCCGCGCGCATATTGGCCAGCACGCTTCGCCTGGGGTCGAGCGTCTCGTGCTCTTGAGCGTAGTAGCCCAGCTTCAGCCCGTGGCCCGGCTTGACCTCGCCCGCATCAGGCTTCTCCAGACCGGCTATCAGCCTCAGCAACGTGGTCTTGCCGGCTCCGTTCAGGCCCAGGATGACCGTGCGAGAGGCGCGCTCCACCTCCAGATCGATGTCTCGCAGCACCTGTAGGTCGCCGTAACGCTTGCCCAGGCCGTGGGCGGTCAGCGGGGTGCGGCCGCAGGGCGCGGGGTCGGGAAAGCGGAGCTTGGCGACGCGATCACTTCGGCGCACTTGAGCCAGGCCGGAGAGCAGGCGCTCGGCACGCCGGTCCATGTTCTGAGCAGCCTTGGCCTTGGTCGCCTTGTAGCGCATGCGGTCAGCCTGGGCGTGAAGCGCGCCCGCCTTCTTCTCGGCGTTCTGGCGCTCGCGACTGCGGCGGCGATCATCCGCGACGCGTTGCTGGGTGTAGGCGCGCCAGCCAAAGTTGTAGATGTCCAGCTGCGTTCGCATCGCATCCAGATGGAAGACCCGGTTGACGGTCGAGTCCAGGAGGGAGACATCGTGGCTGATGACTACCCAACCACCCTTGGTGCCCTTCAGGAAGTCGCGCAGCCAGTCGATGGAGTCGGCGTCGAGATGGTTGGTGGGCTCGTCGAGCAGCAGCGTGTCGGCGCCGCTGAAGAGGATGCGCGCGAGCTCGATCCGGCGCCTCTGGCCGCCCGAGAGAGCGCCCAGGGGCAAGTTCAGCACTCGTTCGGGCAGGGCCAGGCTGGCGGCGATCGTGGCGGCCTCGGCTTCGGCCGCGTAGCCGCCCAGCGCTTCGAAGCGGTCCTCGAAGCGGGAGTACCGCTCCAGCAGCGGTGCGTGGTCTCCTCCGCCGCCGGCCATGGCCAGCTGCGCTGTCTGCAGATCCCGCACCACGCCATCCAGCCCGCGCCCGGCGAGGATGTGATCGCGGGCGGCCAGGGTCTGATCCGCCTCACCGGGCCCCTGCGGCAGATAGCCGACGGTGCCGGCACGGGTCACCGTGCCCGAGTCGGGCAGACCTTCACCGGCCAGCACGCGGGCGAGCGTGGTCTTGCCAGCACCGTTGCGGCCGACCAGACCGACGCGATCGCCGGGCGAGATGAGGAAGGTCGCGCCTTGCAAAAGAGTCCTGGCGCCGGCACGCAGGGCAAGGTCTTTGACGGTGATCATGGGTGAGCTCCTGAAAGGTGAAACGAAGGACGCGCTTGGTTGGGACCTGCCGCTCAGAACGGCAGACGCGTCAGATCGGGGCGGGGAGCGTCACAACGAACAAGGATTGTACGGGCAGCTCAGGGTCGACGCTCGCCCAGGTCCGCACGGATGCGGATCGGATCCGCACGGCTCCGAACGTCCGGCCGCCCCGGGCCGTCCTTGCGCTGAGCGGGCAACATGCTGAAGGCTCTCGCGTCACGTGACCGTCGTCTCCGGGCTCTATCGCCGGTGAGCACCTGGCGCCGGCTAGCCGGCGACCGTGTCTAGGCCAGGCTTTCGCCAGGTGATCACCACCCCTGCTGACGCGAGCAGGAAGCCGAGCCCGATCAACGCGAATGCGACAGGGCTGTTGGTGCCCCGAAGGTGGCTGGAGAGGTCAATCACCGAGCCCACAGCTTGAAGAAGGCTGCCGCCAATTGCCGCCGCGACGGCCGGCCGCTGCCAGGACTGCTCCCGGCGCAGCAACCAAACGCTCCCCGCCAGGAGGACGATCACCCCGAGGTTGGAGACGATGTGGTCCCCGACGACCCCGACGAGCGATCCCCGCCACAGGGCATCCCAGCCGACACCGCGACGAGCTCTGTCACCAGTCCAGCCGTCATCACGCGCACCGGGCTGAGACGGCGATGCTTTCTCAAAGATTCCATCTTTTCTACCTTCCAGCGAGTATGTGAAATACGGATCAGTCGGAATGATACCATCATGTGGAACTTGAACATGGAAGGAACGGCTCGGGTCACGCTCCGCCAGCGACGCGCCGCCGAGACTCGCTTGCTCGTCCTGGAGGCCGCTGCCCAGGTCTTCGCGCGCCGCGGCTATGCACAAGCCTCGATGGATGACGTGGCGGCCGAGGCCGGGGCCTCCAAGGGCGCTCTCTATCACCACTTCGCAACCAAGCGAGCGCTCTTCCAGGCACTGCTCAGCCACCGCGCGGACCAGCTTCAGCCACTCCGGCAGGTGGGGGACGACGCCGATTCCCTGCCACAGGCCCTCGATCAGCTTGTCGGGCTGTATCTCGAACGGGCTCGTGGCGACCCGGCGTTCGTGGCCCTGGCACTCGAGTCCCGGCTGCAGGCGATTCGGGAACGGGCAGCCGCCGAGGTCCTGGGCAGCTACTACCAGAAGATCCGCCAGGAACTCGATCGGGCGGTGCGGCGCATCGCTAAGAATTTTGGTGGCCGTCCGCCCGAGGAGCAGCTGGGCGGGATGGTGTTCGCTGTCCTGGATGGCGTCTGCCAGCAGTGGGCGGTCGATCCCAAGCGGGTCGACCTCAGGGCGGTCCGCCGGCCGGTCGTCCAGCTCCTGCTGTGCCTGCTGACGCCGAGGGACGACCAGCTGCTCGGAGATTCTCGACAGCCCGGCCCGAAAAGGGTTTAGAGCGAGGCGTCCGGGTCTGCTGCCCGGAACTGCTCAACCACGCCTGCGGCACGGTCTGGGCCGCCGGTTTCGCGCCATCACGGGCGTTGCTGGGGGAAGGCCGGTTCCCGGAGCCCTCAGCGGTAGTTCGTGAACTGAAGAGGGACGGGGATCGACTCGTCATCGCGGAGTCTGGCGATCACCGCTTGGAGTGCGTTCTTCTCCTTGGAGGTGACGCGGACCTGGTCTCCCTGAATGCGGACCTGGGCTTTGGGCGCGACCTCCCGCGCCTTCTTGGCCAGTGATTTGGCCAGGTCATCCGAGATGCCCGCGTTCAGCTTGACCTCGATCTGGCCGCGCCCCTTACCCACCGTCCTGGCCTCGTCGGCCTTGAACAGCTTGGCCGACAGCTGGCGGCGGACCGCCTTCTCGACCAGCACCTGGACGGCCGCTCGGGCCCGATCCTCGGTGGATGCCTCCACGACCAGCGTGCTGCCCTTGTGCTCGATCTGGGCGTCCGTGCCCTTGAAGTCATAGCGCGTCGCCAGCTCCCGCCGCGCCTGGTCGAGCGCATTCGTCAGCTCCTGCTTGTCGTACTCGGAGACGACATCGAAGGAGAACTCCTGTGCCATCGGTTAGTGTCCTACTACCCGTGCGTCGACTGGATGGAGTGCACGATGGCCGCCGCCACCAGAGCAATGGGGAGGAGCGAGCTCAGCGCCAGCAGTGCGGCGATTCCCAGCATCGAGCCGTCGACACCTTCCCGGCTGGCGCGCTCCTCGTCGGTCGACCCCGGCGCCGATGAGTTGTCCACTCCCGCCGCATCAGCGCGCTGCCCCAGCTCCTCCAGGATCGCGCCACCGCCCGTGGGCAGCGAGTTGTGGTCGATTCGGCTCAGCGCCCCGCGCAGGTTGTCGTTCGACTCGCCCAGTGCTGACATCACCATGTCGAGCGTCTTGGTTCCCGCGGGGCCACGATGCTCCTGCCGCAGCTCGGCGATGATCTCATAGAGGGTCTCCATTAGTTCCGATACGAGTTATAGCCGATCCAGCGGGTAACGCCGCCCGCCGCGGCCTACAATCCGGCTCAGCATGACTGTGGAAACCGATCTGAAGAGCCGAGTCGCCATCCGCCCGGAGCACCCCAACAGCTGGATCTTCTACGACGGCGAGGTGCGCCGATACCACGACGCCCATCTCGGCGTCGCCACGCACGCCCTCCACTACGGCACGGGCTGCTTCGAGGGCATCCGGGCTTACTGGAACGATGCGCAGGAGCAGCTCTTCCTGCTTCAGGGCCCGGCGCACTACGATCGGCTCTACAACTCGGGAAAGGTCCTGCGCATGCAGCTGCCCTACTCCACCGAGGAGCTGGTCGGGATCACGCTGGATCTGCTGCGGCGCAACGATTACCGCACCGATGCGTACATCCGCCCCCTGCTCTACAAGTCGGTGGAACAGATCGGCGTCCAGCTGCACGGTCTGGCCGACGGCTTCCTCATCTACACAGCCGCGATGGGCAACTACGTCGAGATCGACTCCGGCATCCGCTGCATGGTCTCAAGCTGGCGTCGCATCAGCGACTCGGCCCTGCCCGCTCGAGCCAAGGTGACTGGCGGCTATGTCAACTCGGCGCTGGCCAAGTCGGAGGCTCTGGAAGCCGGCTTCGACGAGGCGATCGTGCTCACCGAGGACGGGCACGTCTCGGAGGGCTCAGCCGAAAATCTGTTCATCTACAAGGAAGGGGTGTGGGTCACGCCGGCCGTCACCGACGACATCTTGGAAGGCGTGACGCGGCGGCTGGTGATCAACATGATCCGCGACGAGCTGGGCGTACCGGTCGTCGAGCGCAGCATCGACCGCACCGAGCTCTACACCTGCGACGAGCTGCTGCTCTGCGGCACCGGAGCGCAGGTCTCCCCGGTCGTCGAAGTCGACCGTCGTGCGGTTGGCAACGGTCAGGTGGGGGAGTTCACGCAGGAGATCCAGGGGCTGTACTTCGACGCCGTGCGCGGCGAGAACAGCAAGTACCGGGATTGGACCATCCCGGTCTACTGACTCGCGCCGCCGGCCAGCAGGGTCACGGCCGGCTTCCAGCCGGGTTCCTCGGGCGGTGAAGATCGTCGTCGCCCCCAACCCCTTCAAGGGCTCGCTCGGCGCTCCTGCCGCCGCCCACGCCCTCGCCGCCGGCGTGCGGGCGGTGCTGGCCCAAGCCGAGGTGGTCGAGATCCCGGTCGCCGACGGGGGCGAGGGTACCGTCGAGGCGCTGGTCTCGGCGCGCGGCGGCTTTCTCGCCCGGGCCGAGGTGGAGGGCCCGCTCGGCGACCCGGTGCGGGCGGAGTATGGACTGATCGAAGACGGCCGGACAGCGGTGCTGGAGCTGGCGGCCGCCAGCGGCCTGCCCCTGGTGGCTGCCGGCCGGCTGGATCCCCTTCGGGCCTCCACCTTCGGCTTCGGCCAGTTGCTCGAGGCAGCGCGGAGACAGGGCGTCGAGCGCATCATCGCCGGCATCGGTGGCTCGGCCACCAACGACGCCGGCGCCGGGATGGCGCAGGCTCTGGGCTTCCGCCTGCTGGACGGCTCCGGTCAGGACCTGCCTCAAGGCGGCGCCGCTCTGAGCCGCCTGGAATGGATCGACGCTTCTGGCGTGAACCCCGGCTGGCGGGCCGTCGAAGTGGTGGTGGCCGTGGACGTGAACAATCCGCTCTGCGGACCACGCGGGGCGAGCGCGGTCTACGGTCCCCAGAAGGGCGCTACGCCGGAGATGGTCAGAGCACTGGACGCGGCGCTCAGCCGCTTCGCCGAGATCGTCGGCCCTGGAGTGGCTGAGCTTGCCGGCTCGGGCGCGGCCGGTGGCACCGGGGCCGGACTGCGTTATTTCCTCGATGCCAGGCTTACGCCGGGCGCGCCCCTCATCGTCGGGGCGGCGGGGCTGGAGCAGGAACTGAGCGGCGCGGCCGCGGTGCTCACCGGCGAGGGGCGCGTCGACGCTCAGAGTGTCTACGGCAAGGGGCCGATCGAGGTTGCCCGCCGAGCGAGAAAGGTAGGGGTGCCGGTCGCGTTGATCGCCGCGCAGCTGGGCGAAGGCTGGGAGGCAGTCCGCCAGGAGGGCGTGACGGTGGTGGAAAGAAGCACTCCGGAGGGAATGCCACTGGAAGACGCTTTGAACCAGGCCGTGCCGCTGCTTCAGGAAGCGGCCGGCCGCGCGGTAGGACGCCTGCTCGGCTGCTAATCTCTCGCCCATGAGCACCGCCGCCGACTTGCTCCAGGTCGAGAACCTGCGCACTTACTTTCACACCCGCTCGGGACTCATGAAAGCGGTGGACGGCGTGGACCTGAGCCTGGACCCGGGCCAGACGCTGTGCCTCGTGGGCGAGTCAGGCTCCGGCAAGAGTGTGACCTCGCTTTCGATCATGGGCCTGATCGACGGCCGCGGCGAGGTTCTGAAGGGCAGCCGCATCACCTTTCAGGGCAGGGATCTGCTGAAGGCGGGCGAGGGCACTCTGCAGAGCCTCCGCGGCAACGAGATCTCGATGATCTTCCAGGAGCCGATGACCTCGCTCAACCCGGTCTACCGGATCGGCGATCAGATCGGTGAGACGCTGAAGCTGCACCGGCACCAGATGAGCGACGGGCAGGTCAAAGAGCGGACTGTGGAGATGCTCCAACTCGTCGGCATTCCGGCGCCCGAGCGGCGGCTGGGGGACTATCCCCACCAACTTTCTGGTGGCATGCGCCAGCGCGTGATGATCGCGATGGCACTCGCCTGCGAGCCGAAGCTGCTCATCGCGGACGAGCCGACGACGGCCCTGGACGTGACCATCCAGGCGCAGATCCTGGAGCTGATGAAGGATCTGCGGGAACGGCTCGACATGGCCATTTTGCTCATCACGCACGACCTGGGCGTGGTGGCGGAGATGGCCGACGAGGTGGCCGTCATGTACGCCGGCCGCGTCGTCGAGCGGGGTCCCGTGAGGCAGGTCTTCGAGTCCCCGCAGCATCCCTACACGGAGGCGCTCCTGCACTCGATCCCCATCCTGGGCATGACCCAGGCCGAGCCGCTGAAGGTGATTCGCGGCATGGTGCCCAGCCCGCTCAACTGGCCGCGGGGCTGCCGCTTCGCGTCCCGCTGTGACCACACCTTCGACCGCTGCCTGCAGGAGGATCCGCCGCTCCTGCCCGCCGGCGAGCAGAGTTCGGCTTGCTGGCTCTGCGAGAGCGGACCGCGGCCGGCCTCCGGAGTCCACGCGTGAGCAGCGCCCAGACGACGGCGGGCTCGGCAGCGGCGACCGCGCCGCTTCTGGAAGCGCGCGAGCTCAAGACGCACTTTCCCATCCGCCGCGGAATCCTGCAGTCGGTCGTCGGCCACGTCCGCGCGGTCGATGGGGTTGATCTGAGCGTCATGCCGGGCGAGACACTGGGGCTGGTCGGAGAATCGGGCTGCGGGAAGTCCACGCTGGGACGCACCCTGTTGCGGCTGGTCGAGCCGACCGCGGGTTCGATCCAGTTCGAAGGGCAGGACCTGATGAAGCTGCGGGGCGGGGCCCTCAAGGCGAAGCGCCGCGACATGCAGCTGATCTTTCAGGACCCGGTCGGTTCTCTCGATCCTCGGATGACGGTGCGCCAGATCATCGGCGAAGGCCTGCAGGCGCATGGGTTGGGCCGCGGCCGGCAGCGTGAGAACCGGATCAAGGAGGTTCTGGAGCGGGTGGGGCTGCGACCAGAAGCGGCGGGCCGGCACCCGCATGAGTTCTCCGGTGGTCAGCGCCAGCGCATCGGGATCGCGCGCGCCCTGGTGCTGAGGCCGAAGCTGATCGTGGCGGACGAGCCGGTCTCCGCGCTGGACGTCTCCATCCAGTCCCAGGTGCTGAATCTGCTCGTCGAGCTGAAGCGCGATTTCAACCTCACCTACCTCTTCGTCGCCCACAACCTGGCGGTGGTCGGCTACATCTCCGACCGCATCGCCGTCATGTACCTGGGCAAGGTGGTGGAGCTGGCCCAGGCCGCGGATCTCTACCGCCGGCCCCTGCACCCGTACACGGTCGCGCTGCTGTCGGCGATCCCGGTGCCTGTGCCGGGCCGCAAGCAGCAGCGGATCGTCCTGCACGGCGATGTGCCCAGCCCGATCAACCCACCCTCCGGCTGCCGCTTCCGGACCCGCTGCCCGCTGGCGCAGCAGATCTGCGCCGAGCAGGAGCCACCGCTGGCCGAGCATGGAGCCGGACATCTCGCCGCCTGCCACTTCGCCGGCACTCCGCTGCCGGTGAACGACGGATCGGCGGCAACCGCCTGACGGAGCCTCCGGAACCATGCCGAGGTCGAGGCAGGCACCCGCGCCTCGGTGAGAGCATTCGCGCTGACCACGGGAATCCTCGGAAGTGGTCCTCCGTCGCAGTACGGCAGGCTCTGGGTTTGAGCGAGGAACCATTACTCTGCCGGCGTGGCTGATTACTTACTGGTCAGGTGCGCGCGTGGTGCCGCGTGGGATCACTCGCGGCCGCGACGTGAGCAGGCCGGGTGGGACGAGCACGCGGCCTTCATGGATTCGCTGGTTGAGGAGGGCGTCGTCATTCTCGGCGGCCCCGTGGGTGAGGGTGACGGGGAGGACGTGTTGCTCGTGGTCAGCGTGGAGAGCGAGGCGGCGATCCGCGCTCGCCTCGCCGACGACCCCTGGGGGAACGACATGCTGACGACCAAGAGCGTGGAGCCGTGGTCGGTGTGGCTGCGAGCGCCGGCACGCTAGGCCCATGAGTACTGCGAGCCCTGTCCCCGGTCGCTACAACGCCGCTCCGGGCAAGGCTCCGGAGTCGGGCGGTGCAGCGTTTGACTGGCAACCGGACGGGCCCAATCTGGTCGTCGCAGGCGACAACCTCGAAGTCATCGCCCGGCTGCCCGATGGAGCCTTCCGGCTCATCTACCTCGACCCGCCTTTCAACACAGGTCGCACGCAGAGCCGGCAGAGGCTGCGCACCACGCGGTCGGAGAGTGGCCGTCGCATCGGCTTCAAGGGCCAGAGCTACGAGACAGTGAAGGGCGCGGTCTCTGCCTTCAGCGACTCCTTCATGGACTATTGGGAGTTTCTGGAGCCGCGGCTGCTGGAGGCTCGCCGGCTGCTGGCCGGCGACGGCACGCTGTATCTCCACCTCGACTACCGCGAGGTCCACTACGCGAAGGTGCTGCTTGATGCGCTCTTCGGGCCCGACTCCTTCTTGAACGAGATAATCTGGGCATACGACTACGGCGCCCGGCCAAAGCGCAGATGGCCGGCCAAACATGACAGCATCCTCGTCTACGTGAAGGACCCCAGCCAGTACTTCTTCGCCGCCGAATCGGTCGAGCGAGAGCCCTACCTGGCGCCTGGCCTGGTGCCGCCAGATAAGGCGGCCCGCGGCAAGCTGCCCACCGACGTGTGGTGGCACACCATCGTCTCTCCGACCGGCAGGGAGAAGACCGGCTACGCCACCCAGAAGCCGGAGGCGATCATCCGCCGCATGGTCCAGGCCAGCAGTGAGCCGGGAGACTGGACGCTGGACTACTTTGCCGGCAGCGGCACGCTGGGTGCCGTGGCCGCCGCACTCGGCCGGCGCTTCGTCCTCGTGGACAGCAATCCGGAGGCTATGAGGATCATGCGAGCCAGGCTCCTCGCTGCCTCCGGCACGGCGTTCGTCGGATGGTGCCAGGGCGCCTGACCCGCCCGCGCCGTCGCCACGCCCGTGAACCTTCTCAGGCCGACTGTAACCACCAATCGGCGGCATTCCACGTCTCCAGCTCGCTGCCCGGGCTGGGCTTCAGGTTGTGCAGCCGCGCGGAGACCTGGTTCAACCGTTCCGGCTCGTAAAGGGGCATGGTGCAGTGAAGCGCCAGCCAGCGGCTGACCGCCGCCTGGTAGGCCCGCCGGCGCGTGGCTCCGTCCAGGGACGTGCGGCCGACCTTGAGGCTCGCCTGCAGCGTGAGGTCGGGACAGGCCAGCGACGCCCAGCCTGACGGGTCGGAGCCGGGATCGTCGGAGTAGAGCGCCAGCAGCGGCTCGGCTCCCTGCAGCGAGGCCAGGAACTGATCGCGCGGCCGGCACGTGGCTTGCACTGTCACGCCGAGCGGCGTCCATTGCTGGGCCAGACTGTCCTGCACCAGTTTCGCCTCGAGGTTCTCGCACGGTGCCAGCACGGTCACCGTGGTGGTGCGACCAGCCAGCGTCCGCCACGCCGCTTCTGGGTCCGGTCGCGAGCCGGCGAGGGCACCGGTGACTGTCAGAGCGGAGGGGAACGGGCCCCGGGCCGGGTCGCCGTAGCCGGCCAGTGCGTCGTGCACCAGCCGCCGCCGGTCCAGCGCCAGCGAGAGCGCATCGAGCAGCTGCCGGTCGTCGCGCAGCGTTCCCAGCGGTCGCAGGAACTCCATGCGCTCACCGGCGCCGGCCACGACGGTCTGACCGGCGATCTGGCGCAGGCTTGCCACATCGAGGCCGTCAGGTGCGAGATCAGGTCGGCGCCCCCGGCCCGGGCCTGATCGAGCAGCGCCTGAGCGCTCGGCGTGGCCCGAAAGCTGACTCCATCCAACCAGGCCGCATGCGTGAAAGGGCCATCCCCCTCGGGATAGGCACCCCGTTCGGAGCGGCCATCGGCATAGTGGGGGCTTCGCGTCCACTCGAGGCGCTGGCCGGACGTAGCCTCACTCGGAGCGAACGGGCCCGACACCGCGTCCGGCCGGGCGAAGAAGGCCTCCGCAGCCCCGCCCTGCAGCCGGTGCGCGGGCAGCGGAAAGAGCTCCGCGCCAAGGCTCAGATAAGGTGCATAGACCTCGCTGAAGGTCCAGTTCAGCTTCGATTCGGACTGCTTGCTGAGAACGGCGCCGGCCGGTACCTGCCGGCCGGGCTCCTTCTGAAGCGCCTGCCAGGCCAGCAGCACGTCGTCGGCCACGATCGGCTGGCCGTCGCTCCAGCGCAGGCCGGGCACGAGTTCGATGGCGACGCTCATGGAACCATCGCGGCCCAGCTGGACGCCGCCATTCTTCGCCGTCGGCACACGGCGGGCGAGATCGGGATAGGGCCGCAACTGGTCGTCGAGGCCCCAGAGCCGGGCAAAGGAGAGCTGCGCCAGGCGCAGCTCCACGTCCGTCCTGGCCGTGACGGGGTTCAGGCTGCTCGGGTACTCGTACTCCGCCAGCAGCGCGGTGCCGCCGGTGTGGTACGCGGGTTGCGCGTGGTAGCGATCCACCGTCGGAGCGGGCGCCGGCGGTTCCGTCTGCGAACACGCGGCCAGCAAGAGTAGCGACAAGAGGAGTGAGGAGGCGCGTTTGGTCACCAGTGGTGGGTCCGGGAAACCGCTTGACAATCCATCGGCCCATTTCCCCCGATGGCCGCGTCAGGGGGCCCGGCGCTCGTCGTCACGCATCTACAGATGCGCTCCTTCTCGGCGCCACCCCTTCCTTCCACCCCACGAAGTCTCCGACTTCGCGGGGACCCCGGTTGGCCTCGCCGGCCTGGGCCGCGCCTTGACAAGCTAATTTGGGGACACACCACTATAGAATTCAATTCTGATGGCGGAGAGCAACGGAACCATGAATGTGCTAAAGGGAAGCTTCAAGGTCAAGGCCGGTCACGCCGAGATGTTGAAGGGCGGCGTGATCATGGACGTGGTCAACGCCGACCAGGCCAAGGTCGCCGAGGACGCCGGGGCCTGCGCGGTCATGGCGCTGGAGCGCGTGCCCGCCGACATCCGCCGGGACGGCGGGGTGGCGCGCATGTCCGATCCCGCTCTCATCCGCTCGATCATGGCGGCGGTCACCATCCCGGTCATGGCCAAGTGCAGGATCGGCCACACCGTCGAAGCCCAGATCCTGCAGGCGCTGGGTGTCGACTACATCGACGAATCA
>JAABUX010006202.1_pt1 | contig 14340 bp, 7 predicted proteins | sample 5561851 | NCBI WGS metagenome assembly JAABUX01 (sample SAMN10711883, study PRJNA513361) | rock metagenome | isolation source: Antarctica rocks | place: Antarctica: Victoria Land, Richard Nunatak red sandstone | collected 2016-01-03 | reverse complement strand
GTAGTATAATCTCTTGTTTGTTTACCATACTGATCATGTTGTGCGGCTGATTTGCTGCGCAAATCAAACCGCTTTACAGCCGTCAGTGGTATAGTTTTCAACTGAAATATGGTATACTATTCAACCGTTATATACAGATACCGGACGATATTTAATCTGTTTGTGGTGGAAGGTATACCTCAGGCAGAGATCGCACAAATGCTTGGATTGGAGCATACAACAGTTAGAACGCAGTATCACCGTGCTAAGCATAAGATATTAGACTTACTAAAGAAAAGAGGTTGTTATGAAGGATGATTTAGAGGATTTTATAAAAAGTAATCGGGTCGGCTTCGACCTTAAAACTCCGGACCCGAAGGTCTTGAATAGAATCCTGGTGCAAATGGATAACCATGACCAAAGAAAGCGTAATGGAGTCCTTATTCCTTTCCGGATGCTTCAATGGGCCGCTGCTGTCGTCATGGTACTAGGCGGTACCATCGTTATTCTTACCGAGCAAAAGCATGCAGTAAGGAGTGCTGCAATCAAGCAAGAATTTTCATCAAGCCCCCTTGCTATTAAACCGGATAAGGATTTAAGGAGTCGGGCTTCAGCACTTGAAAATACGAAGCCTGAAAAAAGACAAAGTCTTGTGGCTGTTGACGCTGATTTGAGCGCACGTAAAAAGAAGTTGTTTGGCCAGTTTTATCCTAAGGTGTCAAAGGAAGAGATCATGTTGGCCTCGCTCCATAACATGGAGTCTCCGGCAAGCCGTGTTACCGCTGCTTCCAATGCTGGTGACTTAAAAAATGCAGATCATGACGTGGTGGATGCATTAGTGACAACAATGAACAACGACCCAAACGCGAATGTCAGGCTGGCGGCACTTGATGGGCTTGCTCGCTTTTACAAGGAGGTATATGTGCGCAAAAACCTGGTAAGCTCCCTGAAAAGCCAACAAGATCCCGTTGTACAGATAGCGCTGATCGAACTTTTAACCAGGATGAAGGAATCCGCTATTCTCGCGGAACTGGATAAGCTGGTCAATGACAATAATACTATGCGGGCGGTTAAAGACTGTGCCTATTCAGGCATATACCAACTGCGTCCCTCTATTTAAACAAATTATCAATTAAAACATGAAAAAGTATCTTCTGATCCCCCTGTTTCTTTTTGCGTCTTTAGTTACCGCAGCGCAGGATTACAAAGTGAGCAAGACGGGCGGAAAAATTGTGCTTAACCTGCCATCTGTTACTGTCGAGGGTTACAACGGTAACGAAGTAATTTTTAGCTCTGAAAGAGATAAGGAAGACGAAGACCCAAGGGCTAAAGGGCTGCGGGCAATTAATGGCGCGGGTTACAATGATAACACCGGCCTCGGTATAAATGTGACTAAATCGGGGTCCACGTTAGAGGTCAATCAGGTAGCCGGAAACCCGTCAGTTAAGATCCTTGTCCCCAAAGGCATTGTGGTATCCTTCGAGTGCCACAGAATTATGAATGCGGGAAAGGTCATTTTCAAGAGCATTCCGAATGAACTAGAAATATCAACGGACTATAACCACATCGAACTGGAGAATGTTACCGGACCAGTTAGCGTCAGGGCTCTTTATGGAGCCGTAGATGCAAAGTTTACCGAACCAATCAAAGGTCCTGTTTCTATAGCTTCTATTTATTCCACTGTAGACGTTGCTATTCCAGTGACAACCAAAGTAAACGTTAGATTAAGCTGTTCTCACGGTACGATCCTGGCTTCATCAGATCTCAAAATCATAATGGAAAAAAACACGAACGACAATATGATTAGCTATGGCAATGTGGTCAATGGTAAGCTCAATGGCGGCGGGCCAGAATTTAAGCTTAGCGCTGAATTCGGGAAAATCTACCTCCGAAAAAGCAAGTAGTGTTAGTGAATAAAGTAACCACCAATTAAACTAAAAATGAAAATAACTGTCACAGGCCTTTGCGTGGCCTTATCAATCGCCGCATACGGTCAAACAATAACTACGAAAAGCTATCCCGTTCAGCCAGGCCAACAGTTAAGGTTCAAGTTTGAATACCCTGTAGTCCATATAAGCACCTGGGCAAAAAAGGAAGTAAGTATCACCGCTAAAGTCAACATTAATAACGACGAGAATGACAGCGCTTTTTCACTGGAGGAAGAAACTACACACGGTACTGTACTGATCAGGGACCGCATTAAAGACTTTGATCAACTACCACGGAAGTACACAGTAGTTCGAAACGGTTTAAAAACAGTCTATAAAAATAAAGGGCAATACATTGAAGCAAAAAAACGCGGTGGTATTGGGCAGTGCTATGATGGGGTAGATTTAGATATTCATTTAGAAATTAAAGTTCCCGAGGGTTCTACGACAGATATAAAAGCCGTCTACGGTATTGTCGAATTAAGTGACTTCCATGCACCGCTCACCGTTGATGCGCCGTATGGCGGCATCGATGCTACCATCAATAAAAATCTCACCGGGAAATTGCAGGCAACCACCAGCTACGGTCAGATCTATTCGAACCTCGACCTTAAGTTAACTGACCACACAGAGCGTGATTTTTTTAATTCTATCACAGCAGAGCCAGGAAAAGGCCCGGCCTATGAATTTACATCTACCTATGGCAAAATTTACCTGCGCAAGCCGTCAAGCAACAAATTATAACGAGCTGTCATCTATTAATACAGTGGCTTTCTAAACATGATGGTGTCCACTATCTGAAACGGATAATAATTGTTTTCTAAAGCTGAATTCTGTAACCAAAGGCCGGCTTATGCTGTCCTACCAGGAATGAATCTTAGTGAGCACTTATTAAACTAGAACAATTCCCAATATGAAGCTTTATCGTAAAACTACAAGTGTGTTAAAAAAAACTTACGAATCTTTTCGTAAAAAAGCACTTTACGCTACCGCCCTGAATTTTCTTTCACTCATCTTTCTGCGCCTCACCTTGTTAATAGGCTTGGCTTGCATGCTTTACCAGCCTGTCAGTGCTCAGGATGTTCACTCGGGCGGCCTTGATGGGATTGTTGTCAGCGGTAAAGTAGTGGGGGTCCAGAAAGAGCCTCTTGCCGGTGTAAGTATAAGTCTTTACAAGAACGACTCTACACTTGTCGAGGGCGCAGCCACTGACGGCTCCGGAATTTATCGGTTCAGTCGGCTAGAGCCAGGAACCTATTACACCCGCATGACTATGGTTGGCTTTCAGCCCCTTACTTCTCCCCGCTTTGAGCTACGAGCAGGCGACAAGAAACAAAACCCTGTAGTTACGCTAATCGAAAACGCCACTAAGTTATCGGGTCTCACCGTAACCGCTAAAAAGCCGTTTATCGAGCGCCAGGTAGATAAAACGGTGTTGAACATAGAAAGTGATGTCATTGCCAGCGGTGGTACCGCACTGGAAGCCTTACAACGAGCGCCCGATGTTACCGTCGATAAGGACGATAACATTCAACTTCGGGGCAAGTCGGGCGTGATGATCATGATTGATGACAAACTGACCTATATGTCCATGGCTCAGGTAACGACCATGCTAAAGAATATGCCGGCATCAGCCGTCAACCAAATTGAGATCATTACGCAACCATCTGCTAAATACGATGCTGCTGGTAATTCGGGTATCATTAACATAAAGACCAAGAAGCTTAAGAAAATGGGTCTTAACGGCGTGGTTACTGCCGGTTTTGGTAAAGGGAAGTATGCAAGGAGCAACGGGAGCCTAAATTTAAATTATCAGACCGGCAACTTTAATTTCTTTACCAACTATGATTATTCTCATGATAAAAGATTTAATACCCTGGTTTTGGAAAGAGTTGTCAGGTCTTCCAGAGATACGACAGTTTTTAATGGTCAGGCCAGGAACATTCGTGACTACACAAATCACAATTATAAGGCGGGTGTGGACTATACCATTTCTAAAAATCACACGCTGGGCGTACAGGTCAGCGGATACGCCAATCATGGTAGCACCCTGACAACAAGCAACCAGCTGATCACTAGCATCAGTAATCATACGGGTATGCCGGATTCTATCCTTAATGCCAAGTCTAAGAATTTAGGCCGGTTCAGCAGCATCGACTATAACCTAAACTACCGGGGAAAACTGGACACCAGTGGAACTGAAGTTAGTGGAGACTTGGACTATTCCCGGTTCACCAATGGCCAGATAACGCGGCTGACTAATACCCTGTTAGAGAAAGACAAGGTGACCGTTATTAAGGGCCCGTTTATTATCGACAATAACCTCCCATCCCATATCGATATCAAGGTAGGTAAGTTCGATTTCAGCCATCCCTTAAGTAAAACATTGAAGCTGGAAACAGGCATGAAGCTCAGTTCGGTTACTACCAATAACAATGTAAAATACGACTCGATTATTAATGGAAAGATGATTCCTTCCTTAAGAGAAAGCAACGAGTTTATTTACAAGGAAAACATAATGGCCCTGTACGCCAGCATAAATGCACAGCTTGCGAAAAACACAAGTTTACAACTGGGACTGCGGGTTGAGCACACCCATTCGGACGGGAACTCCGTTACGCTTCATAAAGACGTCAAGCGTAATTACACTGATTTCTTTCCAAACATCTCTTTTTCCCAAAAGCTAAATAAATCCAACGTCTTAGGTTTTTCTTATACCCGGCGCATCGACCGGCCTTCATACGATGATTTAAACCCGTTCCGTTTTTATCTAGACCAGTATACGTATGGCGAAGGCAACCCCTACCTAAATCCACAGTATACAGATGCCTTTGAAATAACGAACACCTTCAAGCAAAGTACGCTCTTTTCGGTCAACTACAGCCATACTCGTCAGGCCATGCTGCAGACATTACTGCAAGACAGCCTGACCAAGGTGACCAAGCAGACGACCAGCAACATCAGCGGAATTAACAGTTATGGATTTACTTTCAGTACGCCCGTCGTGCTAACCAAGTGGTGGACACTGACGCCCAATCTCAACCTGAGTTATAACCGCTACCTTGCTGCCTCTGCTAACCTGGGCGGAGCCCTAAACTCTGCCAAACTTGCCTACAACCTCAATCTGACCAGCGCGATGACTCTTCCAAAGGACTTCATTATCGAGCTGAACGCTTTCTACAATTCATCAGCCGTTTATGGGTACCTGCACGCGGATCCCCAATACGCTATAAATGGAGGCATTCAGAAAAGCTTCTTAAAAAAGAAGGCGAATTTGAAGTTTAACGTCACGGATATCTTTAAAACCAATAAGTTTTCCGGAAATCAGCCTAATATCAATCTGTCGTTGGTAAGCCGGTATGACAGTAGACGAGCGACGCTCACCTTTACGTATCGGTTTGGGTCTAATCCAAATGGCAATCATAAAGAATCTGCAACAGGTTCTGAAAATGAAAAGAGCCGGGTGAAATCTGGTCACTAGGTACGTTGCCTAAGTTCCGTACCCTTCGGTTCTGCAATCGATCTATTAGAGTGACCGCTCTACCACATTTTCAATAGTAGCCTGTGAGGTCCATGCTGCCGCTATCCCTGGCTGAAACAGTATGACCGCATCATTGGGATCCATGCGAAAAAGGAAATAAAGTCGATAAGGAAATGGGTAGTCTTTCACACTACGCAATCTTAAAACTAGTACTGTGCAGTCGTGCTTTTTAGTCAACGCAATATTATTTGTTAAACGCCGGAAGAATAAATTTTCTAATCAATTCGTCAGAGGGTGACTGTGTGTTATAATTCCTCCCCGTTATTACCGTCACCATATTCTGTTGTTCCCAAATATAAATTTTTTGCCCACCATTACCTTGAGCAGCTTTGCCGTAATGAACAATACCGGTATTTCCCAGACCTACAGGCTTTGGTGAGGTACATAATTCATTTTTTCACTAACCCGATAATACTTTAAAGAAACGTTCGTTTTGCCGGACAATGCAACTCTTTGGCGCAAACTGAAATGCGAATGGCTAAGGCCGGAAAAATCCCTTGAGAAGTACAGCTTTTTATATGCCGTCAACAGATGTATGGCCAATGTAGGCAAAGAATTTACATTAACAATTTCTTAATGATTTGATAATAATTTGGAACAACCGAGGCCTTCGTTTATTGATATTTTTATTGAAGATCGATTGAAAGGTTATTAAGCACATAACAATTAACTTATGAGAATTCTATCTGGTAAATGGTTGACAATCCTTTTTTTAATCATTTTCAATCTTTCTCTATTCTCCCAACAAAAGTCAGGCGCATTACATGGTATTGTTGTCGACAGCAAATCTAATTTATTGCTTGGAGTAACAATAAAGATTGAAGATGTTAAGAATAATTTTAATATAAATGTAGTAACTGATGAGAAGGGATCATTTAATGTTGATGGTTTGAACGTAAACACAGATTATTCCATAACAATCTCATATATAGGGTATGAAACTAAAATTTTAAAAGGAATTAAACTTAAAGCAGTTGGAGATAATGGACTAAATATTATTTTAACTCAAAAAGATGCTCTTTTAGGTGAAGTGGTAGTGGTTGGTTATGGTTCCCAAAAAAAGATAGGCCTAACTGGTGCTGTAACACAAATCAGGGGAGATGTATTGGATGAAAGGCCTTCGCCTAACATTGCAAGAGGATTAGAGGGGGTAGTTCCTAATTTAAATATTGTGATGACTGATGGTAAGCCCACACGGTCTCCGGTTTTTAATATCAGGGGAACTACTTCTATTGGAAGTGGGGGGCAGGCGTTGGTGTTAATTGATGGTGTGCCCGGTGATCCAAGCCTGGTTAATCCTAATGATATTGATAATATATCTGTTTTAAAAGATGCTGCATCAAGCGCTATTTATGGAGCAAGAGGCGCTTATGGGGTGGTGTTGATTAATACAAAAAATCCAAAGCAGGGAAAGACCCAGATTAGTTTTACTACCAATTATACCATTAATCAAAAGACGGTAGAGCCTTCTATAGTAAGCAATGGATATCAGTGGGCCAAAAACTTTGCAGAGTCTTATTATGCCTGGTATGATTATCGTTCCCAGCCTTCTACTATTAATGGGATCTTACCTTATAGTCCTTCTTATTTGGATTCTTTAAAAGCAAGAACCACAAATCCCTCACTTCCCCAGGTAACAGTAGATCCTGCTACCGGAAGGTATGTTTATTATGGTAATACCAATTGGTATAAACAATTATACAGATCGCAAATGCCTGCTTCTGAATATGCCTTAAATATTTCAAGCAGCACGAAAAACACCAGCTTTTATATATCTGGCCGTTATTATAATCAAAAAGGAGTATATATATATAATCCTGATGACTTTAGCCGGTATAATCTTCGTATAAAAGGTAGTATACATATTACGCCCTGGCTAAGCCTAACGGATAACCTGGATTTTAATACTTATAAGTATTTCTATCCTCTTACAAATGGCAATGCACCAGTTACAAGATACCTGGATATTACTGCAGTTCCAATGGGGGTAATGTACAATCCCGATGGAACGTTAACTCCCTCATCTTATTTCTCAGTTGGTGATTTAGCTACAGGAAACAATAATTCAAATACCACCCAATTGTATTTAAAAAACACGGTGTCACTAAATGCGGATGTGATTAAAAATCATTTAAACCTTAAGGCTGATTTTTCTTATGCATATACGAATTATAACGTATTGTCAAAATTTTATCCGGTGACCTACAGCGCAGGCCCGGGTATTTTTGGCAGGAGCAACAATAACTATTTGAATAACTCCACTTCTATTACTAAGTATATGACTACTAACATTTACGCAGAGGGAAAAAAGATTTTTGGAAAACATTCATTGAAACTTCTTGTAGGAACAAATATTGAAGACAACATAATAAATAGAAATAGTTACCAGAGAGACGGGTTGATAGATCCTTCATTATCTAATTTCAATTTATTAAATGGAATAAATTATAACATTACCGGGGGTGGTAACGAATGGACCATTGCTGGGTTTTTCTCCAGGTTAAACTATGATTTTGATGAAAAATATCTATTTGAAGTAAATGGAAGATATGACGGCTCATCAAAATTTCCGATCTATTCCCAATTCGGATTTTTTCCTTCCGTCTCTGCAGGTTGGATTATATCTAAAGAAAATTTTTTGTCGTTTGCATCAAACTGGTTGGATAATTGGAAGTTCAGGGCTTCCTATGGCAGCTTAGGCAATGGTAATATTGATCCCTACCGGTTTATTTCTCAAATGGGTGTATATCAATCAAACTCAAAAATTATCAGTGGAGCTTTTCCAACTTATACAAAAAATCCCACTGTTTTACCTACAAACCTAACCTGGGAGACGTCAACCACTATTGATGCTGGATTAGATTTTTCTATGTTTCAAAACAGATTCACAGGTTCTTTTGACTATTATAAAAGGGCTACCAGAGGAATGTTTACTCCTAGTCAGCCGTTACCCGCAACTTTTGGTGCAACAGTTCCTAATGGTAATTTTTCTGATCTAAGAACGAACGGATGGGAGCTTTCTTTAAATTGGCAGGATCATATTTCAAAATCAGTAAATTACTCCGTAGGCGTTGTTTTGTCTGATTATATTGCGACGATTACGAAATACAATAATCCCAATGGGATTCTCCCTTATAACGGCGTGAACACTTACTTTGTAGGCCAAAGGATTGGAGATGTTTGGGGATTTACCACCGATGGTTTGTATACTGCGCAGGATCTTGCACAACCTCATCCAAATCAAACATCTTATATCAATGTCTCTAACTCGAATATTCCATTACCAGGGGATGTTAAATTTAAGGATATAAATGGAGACGGTGCAATCAACATAGGTAATGGTACTTTAGCAGATCATGGGGATTTAAAAATTATTGGAAATACAGAACCGAGATATCGTTATGGTGTAAATCTTGGTTTAACATTTAAAGATTTATCATTTAATGCTTTTCTTCAGGGAGTAGGTCATCAGAACTGGTGGCCGGGAACAGATGCAGGTCTCTTTTGGGGACAATACAACCGTCCTTACGGATCGATCCCTTCTAATATGATGGCAAATGTATGGTCAGTAGATAACCCTAATGCATATTTTCCAAGATACAGAGGATATGTTGCTTTAAGTGGTACAAGGGAATTAGCAGTAGTACAAACTAGATATTTGCAAAATGCTGCGTACTTGAGATTGAAAAACATCAACGTTACCTACAACATTCCTCAACGCTGGGTATCGAAATTAAAAATATCCAGCGCAAAAGTTTTCTTCACTGGTCAAAATCTTTTAACCTTTACGCCATTGCATAAGTGGGCCCCGAATTACGATCCGGAAGTGATCTATGCTTCAGACCCGGAGGTTAATCCTACTAATAATATCGGTAATGGATACTCTTATCCTATGTTGAAGTCTTATTCATTCGGTATCAATTTAACTCTTTAGATCTTCAAAAAAATTCATGAAAAAGTTCATTTTACTTTTAATCATTTTTTCTATCCTCTGGTTTACGAGTTGTAAAAAGTTTCTAAATAAAGAGCCGTTCTCGAACCTTACTCCTAAGCAGGTATTTCAAAAAAGTGATGATTTGGTTTTATATGTAAATTCCTTTTACGTAGACCAAATTCCTTCGGCTGCAACTATTACAACTACAGATAATACTTCTGATTATATTACCGGTAACACCATTCCTCCCATTATGTCTCCTTCTACTAATGCAAATAATGTTGGAGGGTGGTCATGGACAGTTTTGAGGAACATTAATTACTTTTTGGACAACAACAATAGTAGTGCAATACCTGTAAGTCTTAGAAATAATTACAATGGTTTAGCAAAATATTTTAGAGCTTTATTTTATTTCGGGATGCTGAAGCAATATGGCGATGTGCCCTGGTACAGTCACGCACCTTCTCCGGGGGACAGTATTTTGTATAAACCAAGAGATCCGAGAACTTTAGTAGCGGATTCAATTGTGGCTGATTTGGATTTTGCTATTAATAACTTGACGACAACAAAAGATCCAAGCAGTACCACCATTACAAAGTGGGTTGCTTTGGCCCTCAAATCAAGAGTTTGTTTGTTTGAAGGTACGTTTAGAAAATATCATACTGAATTAAATTTAACCCAGACGGCTTCTGTTTTTCTAAATAAATCATCAGATGCTTCCACTCAGATTATGAGATCAGGCAATTACAAGTTGCACAATACCGGTAAACCTTTTTCAGATTACAGAGCACTGTTTACAACGGAAACACCTTGGAGTGATGAGGTTTTGCTGGCTTCTGTTTACAGCACTACATTAAAAGTATATAGCCCATTAAACTCGCTTTTTACAAGTCCAACCCTGGGTTTTAGAACAAGCTTAAATAAGGTGTTTGTTAATTGCTATTTAAATGCTGATGGAACTAAATTCACTGATAAAAGTAGATACGATACTATTTCGTTTGTGAATGAAGTGAAGAACAGAGATCCCAGATTACAGCAGACCATCCGCTGCAACGGTTATAAAAGAGCAGATGACACACCGTCCCCTCCGGACTTTTCCTATACTTATACCGGTTATGATATTTTAAAGTTCACCCTCGATGACAAAAATTTGGATTATAGTTCATTGAATAATAACTCTATTCCTATAGTCCGTTATGCAGAAATTCTTTTGAATTATGCTGAAGCGAAATCAGAGTTGAGCCAATTTTCCAATTCAGACTGGGATAACACAATCAAGCAAATTAGGCTAAGAGCAGGCATTTCTAATGCCCCTTTCCCAACAATTGCAGATCCTTATTTAACTTCCACTTATTTTCAAAATATTTCCAACCCTGTATTATTAGAAATCAGAAGAGAACGGGGAGTCGAACTATTTTGTGAAGGATTTAGATTTGATGACATTAAAAGGTGGAAAGCAGGACCGTTAATGTCTTTGCCTTACCTGGGCATATATGTTCCTAAAATGAACACATATTATGCTACCAACGGAGACGGGGTATTGAATGTTGATTTTGTTTCAACATTACCTACACCCACAGTAAAGGGAGTGTTTTATTATCTCGTTCCGGTTGCTTCGGTAAATCTTACAAATGGCACTTATGGTAACATTCATTGGCTGCCAAACTATGATGCAGCTAGACAGTGGGATGATAAATATTATTATTATCCTATTCCGACATCGGAGTTGGTAATAAATCCAAAATTAAAACAAAATCCGGGTTGGTAGTCGTGATAAGTATTCTTATGTTATTGCAATAATGACAAAACTAAATTGAAAAAAAGTAAAATATTCCTACTTGTACTGTTAATACATTGTCTTAATACAATTGTATTTGGTCAAAATAACCAGTTGCTTGACCCGGTACGGTTACCCAATGGTTGGAGTATAAGCCCTGCCGGTAAACAAATTCGATTAGGTGATTTGCCGTTAAATATAGCGGTAAGCAAATCAAAAAAATGGGCAGCAGTTACCAACAACGGACAAAGCACTCAAACTTTACAACTAATAGATACAAAACAGGAAAAAGTAGTGGATAGTGTCGTTGTTTCTACCTTATGGGGAGGATTGGCATTTAGCACCGACGAAAAATATCTATTTGCATCTGGCGGAAATAGAAATAGAATTGAGCAGTTTGCTATTAAGGCCGGCAAGTTTTCTTTAGTAGATTCTATTATCATTGATAAACCCTGGCCGGTGAAGGTGTCAATAACCGGGATAGAAGTAGATGATAATAAAAAAATGTTGTATGCTGTAACAAAAGAGAATAACAGCCTTTATATTATCAATTTAACTAATCACAAGGTTTTGAGGAGATTAGACCTTGGTGGAGAGGGGTATGCTTGTACGTTAGGCCCAAACAAAATAAATTTATACATTAGTGTTTGGGGCGCTCAAAAGCTTTTAATATTTGATACCTATAAAAATGCTTTTACAGGTTCTATTGCGATAGGAGCTCATCCTAATGATATCTGTATTACAAAAAATGAAAAATTATTGTATGTTTCTAATGCAGATGATAATACTGTATCTGTAATTGATATTGAAAAAAGAAAAGTAATTGAGACATTGAACGCTGGTATATATGCTAGTTCTTTAGTAGGTTCTACCACAAACTCAGTTGCATTAAGCGAGGATGAAAAACTTTTGTTTGTTGCCAATGCTGATAATAATTGTGTTAGGGTTTTCAACACCAGTATATACGGTTCTACCATAACTAAGGGCTTTATTCCTACAGGTTGGTATCCTACTTGTGTAAGAGTTATTGGCAACAAATTGTTTGTGGCTAATGGAAAGGGAAATGTACCATTAGCAAACCCTTATGGGCCCAATCCTACAGCTAAAAATAATACAGTTGTATTACACCAGGGAAATATTAACACTTCGCACAAAATACAATATATTGGAGGGGGGCTATTAGTTGGTACAATGAGTATTATTGATATTCCCAATAAAAATACTTTATTTACTTATAGTAAAGCAGTGCTCAAAAACTCTCCCTATCATAAAGATACAGAGTTAGAATTAGCAGTTAAAATTAAAAATAATCCGATTCCCAGCAGGGTAGGCGATACTTCTCCTATTAAGTATGTTTTTTATCTTATCAAAGAAAACAGAACCTATGATCAGGTTTTGGGAGACATCAGTAAAGGAAATGGCGATACCAGCCTGGTTTTATTTGGTAAGAAATATACGCCTAATCAGCACGCACTTGCCAATCAGTTTGTATTGTTAGATAACTTTTATGTAGATGGCGAAGTGAGCTCTGATGGACATAACTGGAGTATGGGCGCTTATGCTACTGATTATCTTGAAAAAAATTGGCCAACAAGCTATGGCAGAAGAGGTGGGAATGAAATCTCATCGGGACAGCATCATATGGGAAATAGTAAGGCAGGATATATTTGGGACCAGGCCAATAAATACGGAGTAACTTATAGAACCTATGGGGAATTCGCAAATAATGGCAAAGGGAGCATTCCTGTATTAAATAATCATGTTGCCACTGGCTTTTTAGGTTTGAATTTAAAATATAGGGATACATTAAGGACTTCACAATGGATTAAAGATTTCGACTCTTTACTAGTAATAAATAAGGTTCCGCAATTGAATACCGTTCGTTTTGGAAATGACCATACCGAAGGATTAGTAGCGGGCAGGCCTACCCCGTTTGTACATGTTGCTGACAATGACTTAGCTGTTGGTTTATTTGTAGAACATTTAAGTAAAAGTTCAATTTGGAATGAGTCTGTAGTCTTTATAGTAGAAGATGATGCCCAAAATGGCCCAGACCATGTTGATGCACATAGAACGACAGCCTATATAGCAGGCGGTTTTGTAAAAAGAAATTTTGTAGATCATACAATCTATTCTACTGCATCAATGCTAAGAACAATGGAACTTATATTGGGACTTCCTCCAATGACACAATATGATGCCGCAGCAACACCGATGTATAATAGTTTTGATAACGTAAGTAATCTAAATTCGTTTGTACACGTAGCCTGTAATATAAACTTAAATCAGATAAATCCCGGCAATACCCGTTTATCAAAGCTTTCAAAAGGGTTAGATTTTTCAAAAGAAGATGAAGTGCCGGATCAAGTCATGAATAAGTTATTGTGGGAATATGTAAAAGGTGAAAATAAACCACTTCCTCCTCCAAGAAGATCAACTTTTATAATAGAGGAATAAAATGTGTAAGAGTTTAGATGTAATATGAATGTTGTAGTGTCCCCATCCTTTAGACCAGTAGCTAAGTGAACTTAATTTTTATTTCCTTTCAATAGAATTGCAATTGTTATTGTGCTGTGTGTAAACGCGCAGCGTTTTCCACACAGCTGCGGCAGATTCGGTTTTTTTTGATGCCAGACTTTTTAAGCAGCATGGTACATTTCCTCCGGCGTACGGTACTGTAAGGACTTGCGGCCCCGCTGGTAATTGTAGTAGTTCATCCAGTCTGTGATTCCCTTGTAGAGTTCTGCGCCCGTTTCATACATGTTAAAAATTATCGGCGCACGGATCAATAATGAATCGGAGGCAATCAAAAACGAAATCCTTGCCCTGGGCTCGCCGATGGTGAAAGCGCGAGACTCAAGCGTCAGGAGGACCAGCAACTGATTATCAGCTATTCGGCGGCAAGGGCATACAAAAGAGAGTCTTTTGGGGAAGCGGCAATTTTAAGTGTTGAATGATTAGTGGGCACCTCTAAAAACTCGGAAAGGCAAATTTATTTTATCAAACACTTGATTTATAGCGGTTTGACTGCTATATTTCGGTATGAAAACGTTCAAGAAAAGCAAAGCTATCGGATTTTTTGATGAAGATTTCCGGCTCGACAAATTAACTAAAATGGGCGATCCGCTTGCAAGGCTTGCCGACGGAGTGATTTTTGAGATTTTTAGAGACTACCTGAATG
>JAABUX010006200.1_pt1 | contig 14342 bp, 11 predicted proteins | sample 5561851 | NCBI WGS metagenome assembly JAABUX01 (sample SAMN10711883, study PRJNA513361) | rock metagenome | isolation source: Antarctica rocks | place: Antarctica: Victoria Land, Richard Nunatak red sandstone | collected 2016-01-03 | reverse complement strand
GCATTGAGTTGCAAGAAGTTATTGGACCCGTTGCTCATGGTGTGAGAGTGAACCACGGAAGGAGTGTACTGGGGATAGGCGCCACGGTACTGGGTATTAAAATTGTAATTCATTGCGTTGAATCCGTTGACTGGTGCTGCGTATGTGTTTGTCATTGGACTTGAGGCCATTTGCAATCCCAACGGGATCTGCCCTGAGGAACGGTCAGTGGGAGTGCCACTGCCGCTGAAGCGGCCTTGGCCATCCTGCGCCATAATCTTGCTCTGGATGCGTCGACCGTGGGGCGACTGGCGAATCGATGGCAGAAGGGGACGTATGGCCTCGACAAGACGGCCTTTAGTCTCTGGATCCGCGTAGTCCATCGCTGTCTGCACGACATAGTTGGCATATGAGTCTTTGAGCATACGCTCAAGCTCGGGTGCGTTGAGCATCTCTTCAATCATCATCCGAGTGACGCTTGAATCCGCTCCGCGGATGCACTTCTCAATGACGTTAGAACTGAACTTTTGCTTAGACAACAAAGGAATTCTTCCTTGAAACGCATGGCACAGAGGGTTTGTAAATGGCTCCTCCTGAAGATCGACGATATACTGTAAAACATAGTTGCCGAACGGATCTTGAACAAGCTGGAAGGCGCTATCGGTGATTTGGCTAATGAGCTTCGCTTTTTGGGAGCCCGTGGCATGGTCGATGCAGCGCTGAAGAACACAACAGCCGTGGCGGTGAGTACCAACGGCAACGCAATTTGATCCAACAGTGTCAAAAATGAACTATGAGGTGTCAGCTCTGTGTGTTTGAACGTTAACCTCAGACAACCAACATACCTGAGCGTCAGTGGCAGAAAGACGATTTAGGCATTTCTGGATGACATGATTGCCGTTCAAGTCTTGAATCAGTTCTACCACCCTGTCGTCCAAGGCATTGATGATAGTCTGAATTTGCTCCTCCGTGTTGATGAATTCAATCATTTTTTGCAAAGCGCGAGTCCCGTGGCTGTTTAGAGCGATCTTAACCATTTCTGGGGCTGCATTGTTGATCAAAACGGTACGCTGGTCATCGTTGCAGAACTCAAGGAGCTTTTGACACAGGTAGTTCCCAAAGGGATCGGTCATGAGCTCTACCACATGCAAGTACGTCTCAATGAAGATGACGTGGATGTGCTCGGGATTGCGTTCCTCGAGTTTCTTTTGCAAGTAACGGCAGCCGTGCTGATCTTTGCACAGACCAAGGATCTCACCCTGAAGTTGCTCCAGCTTGACATTACTGAAGCGAGCGTTTTCCTCGCCATTCTGTATACGTCGCTGCTGAATGACACGTGCTTGGCTATCCTGAAAGCGGTTTTGGGCAGAGTAATTGGGGTAAAGAGTATAAGCATTCTGTGTTTGGTAAGGTTGCATCTGGTTCTGAAAGGCCATTGGGCTCGCCATGTTCATAGGTGTCATTCCGATATCCATCATCTGCATTCCATATTGAGGGTACCCAAAAGCTTGATTTGCAAATTGCATGGTATTAATCTGAGCCACTGGATTTGGTAATGACTCCACGGGGGAAGCCGCAGTGGTGGCAGGGCCAAAAGAAGCAGCGCTGGCTTGCAGACCTGACATCGTCTGCTGGTATTGATTGGCCGGCTCATCACGTCGAGCATCACCTCCGGATAGCTCACGGCTATGCTTATGGCTCATCGCACCTGGAGGAATGCGGCCCAGACTGGCGTTATGATTATGGAATTGCTGCTGAGCTTGGGACTTTGGAGGCGTGATATTCGTCGTCATCAGCCCATTAGCTTTCTTCAATGTCGGAACATCGTTGGTCGAGTACGAGTTGTGAATGCTGCCTAAGGTTGTTGGTCGGCTTGAATCGTTTGACGAAGCTTGACTCGACTGAGCATTGTATGCAGCAAGGCTTGCTTCCATAGAATGCCGATTGGGATTTCGCAGGTTACTCATTGTTTCGGTTGACTTTTGGGACTCAATGTTAGCAATACCGTTGCTCATCTGATTGGCTGTTAGAGAGGGGAGAACAGTTTGTGGGAGACCCTGTTGAGAAAGGCGGTGACCAGCAACAGGAGTCCAGCCGTTTGTCTGCGCCTCCGGTCCAGGAGACTGTGAAAGCGCTAAGTCCAGGGCACGCGAAGATGCAGAAAGCTGCGGCATGCCGTGAGCTTTGACCTGCGGAAGATAGGTTCGAATAAGACTCACCACTCCAGGATAATCATTGCGACGGACCAAAATAGGAAACTTATCGTCAGTAGCGTTCATTTGGAGGTAGTTTTTCACATCTGGAGACGTGGTTGCCTCTTTGGCATCTTCATCATCGAAGAGGAAGCTTGTAGTATTGATCTGACCAAGGGTCCCAGTAGCGGAGTGCTCGGGTACGGTTTCGTGATTGAGGCTCCTCAGACCTGTAACGGGCATCGAGTATCGATTGCTACTAGCCAAAGGTCAGTAGGTAAAGCTCCGAGTTCCTAATCCATGGAGCGGAGGATAACTTACGCCGCATTACGACGGCTCGTACCATTGGTCTCGGGGACGTATGCACGGATTGCCTCGTTCGATCCACGCCTTGAACCGGGTACGGACTTTGAGGGCAGGGTGTCGGAAGTGATGTGATTGTGTAAGGTCTGAGCGAGTTCGGAAGGTGGCGAAGTGATCTGCGAACCGGAGCGACTGCTTCGATTGAGACCAGGAGGCGAAGTGATGCTCGAGGTCGAGTAGCGATTGCTGCGACCAAAGGCTGAACCAAAGACCGAATCTCGGTACTCAGGCGGTGTTGTCGGCTCGCTCTGGTGTCCACCGTTCAGACTAGATTGCTGAAGATCAACTGTCATTCGATCTAATTCCTCCTTTTCCAGCGCTTGCTGCTTATTGAAAATAGCCATTTGGGCCTCGAAACGCTCCTTTTGCTCTTGAAGGTTCTTCAGCTCCAGTCTCTTCTTCTCGACCTGCAATGCGTCAGGATGAGAACTTGTAGTGACCAATGATTTTGAACATGACAAGCTCTGGATGCCAGGAAGCTGCATAGGGTGGAAGGGAAGATGGGCTTACAAGCTGAGCCTTGTGGATAGTCTGAAGGAAGTAATCGTCAGTTAAATCATATGATAACCGCACAAAGGTCACGAGAATGAATTCAAAGGACCGTAATGGCGCAGCTTCTTGATGTTCGTGGTTGCAAAAAGTGATATGAAAGATAGATCCATAGGATGGAAAAGTGAGGTCTTGAGCAACTCACTGAAGCAGACAGATCAACTGGCTCCATTACTTGTGTTGGCTGTTGGCCAATGGGTGTCATAGGGGGCATCTTGCTCAAGTCTGTAGTCTGCCTACGCTGGAGGCTTGTTCGAGCGTCGCTGCCGAAGGGTTGAGAGTGATTAGGCACAAAACTGCCAGAGTATCTTGAGGAAGGTGTGGTGGTGCCGGTACTGGTTGAAGTGAGAGGAGGATTTGGTGATCGTAATTCGTCGTAACGTGCAGTGATAGAATTATTGAATGCCATGATGCTAAGACGAGATAGAAGCCATTAGTACTTGGGTACCAAGATATCTGAAGCGAGGTCGGAGTGTGGGGTTGAGGTGGGCGGTGAAGGTAGGCAATTGAGAAGTTGAAGGTGAACTGAAAGAAGCCGTCTTTTCCAAGAGGAACAGTGAGGTGAGGCTATTGCCCGTCGGAATGACGAAATACTCACAAAGTGAATGAGGCCCAATGTGAAGGTCACGATTGGAGCAGAGTGATGGTCAACAATTGGTCTTCCAAGTGAATGGGTCTGCTTGCATCGGCTCCGCCTGCGAAGCCCCGCGGGTTCTCGTATCTGCGATCTGATCTCGTACAGCGTTCCGAAGAATCGAAACTTCTAGTGATGGATATGCAAAGTACAAATACAAAAGAACGCGATAGGAAGGGTGGTAGAGAAGGAGGAAAGCGTTTTAAGGTGTCAAATTGGGGTGGGATTGATGTTGGCGATCTAGGCTTGCGCTACGATCAATATTCTACCTTGGTTCGTTCATTGTACCTTTGAATTGGCCAAGAAAGTAAAGATGGCCATGCGTGACGATAGTCAAGATCAGACTCAAAGTTACCGGTATGACTGGCTGAACCATTCCGTCTGCTCTTTGCTGTTGCGAAAGCAGTTGAAACCCTTATGAGTTCACATCTTCCAATTCTACAGCCGCGAATCGGAGGATACCAGAAGGCCACACCCTGAACCCCCTCATCTGCCATTCAAGATCTATAGTGAAGTAAGATACTGAGCCTTACATAGTACAAGTGCATCATGCTCCCCACATTTAGGATCATGAGGCACTTGTCAAATTCATTCAATAACTTAAGTTACCCCTGAAAATCCTGATAGAAGTAGAATAGTCCTAACAGTTTTCCGCTGCGGCTCTACGCTCCGAGGTCATGCGTCCATGGTGATCTTATAGGAACGTACCTACCTTAGTGAACAGCCCACAAGAAAAAGATGGTAGGTGTGACACCGTGAGGCAACTGGTAGCAGGCAGCTGAAGATACGTGAATTACCAAGGTGCCAAGTAGGTACCTTAGGCAAAAACCCCACTCCGCCTACCGCGCATTGAAGCGGTGAGGATTCGGCTATTCCTTTTTGAGTGCCAGGGTCCACTACGTTACGGCAGATCGACAACGACGGCTGTGTCAGTAAAGTGTAAACGGAGTGCGTTACGGCCAATCAGATGCTCTATCAAATCGTATCTGCGAAAACCTACGATATTTCTGGCATGGAATATAAATCTCCATGGCGCCTCCTCCCACCCGTACAAGAGGTACAGAGCCGGTAGAGACATCCAAGGACCCAGAAGCTGATCCAGTATCATCTCAGGTACAGCAGGTTTTTTCTCTTCACTCGCTTCCACTAACAATGATTAGCACACATCAACTTCGAAACCAGCTCCCAAAAGGGTCAGAAAACAGGCTCAGCCAAAATCAGCCGTCACTCAAGCTGAATCAGCAACTGAGAAGCAACGCAATGTTGGCCAGAAAGATGTATATTTGGTCTCTTACGGTGCAAGAATGTTCTGACATAAAAACCCTCCTTCTAGGGCTTCGATGCTCTCCTTGAGCCCTTTTATCAGGGAAAATCCTTGACTGATCCTATCGACACTGCAAAGGTATTGACACAGAAGTCCTCTCTATTGTCCTATCCTACCAGACTCTTAACTCGGTATTTGGCTGCGAGCTTTCATGGTTCAGTGAAGTCACAAGAATCCCAAAGAACTTTCCTTGTGGTGTAGACGGCCTAGAGATTGGCCAGTGCTAAACATCAAACGCCGAGACACCACCAACCCTTTCCATTGGTGAAGCATGCTGCGTCAACTGACGGGTGACTTAGGACAAATGGAACCTTCTCCCAGCCTTTCTCAAGGTCAAAGGTCTTGTGAAGCAGCACATTGACTCCTACAACTTCTTTATCGATGTAGATATGAAGAGAATTGTCAAGGCAAATAAGAGAATACTTAGCGATATAGACCCCAAATTTTTCATCGAGTATACGAATATCTACCTCGGTTGGCCGACCCGCATAGAGGAAGACGAGGCGGATATGGCGAAGTATCGCTGGGGAAATTCGACTGTCACGCCAAATGAATGCCGCCTCCGCGACAATAGCTACTCCGCCCCAATTATGGTTGACGTTTCCTACTCGCGTGGTCTTCGCACTATCCGCCGAAAGGGCATCGTGATCGGGCGGCTACCTGTTATGCTACGAAGTTCTAGATGCATCCTCACAAACAAGACAGAGGACGAAATGGCAAACCTTCGAGAATGTCCATTAGACCCCGGTGGCTATTTCGTTGTGAACGGCACCGAGAAAGTGATCTTGGTCCAAGAGCAGATCAGTAAGAACAGGGTTATCGTGGAGAAAGGAACAAAATATGGCATTGTCCAAGCCTCTGTGACTTGGTGTGTTGAAACTCTAGCCTCCTTGCTTGTCCTGGACTGATTTCCCCAGCTCTACTCACGAGCGCAAATCGAAGACCTATGTCTTTATGAAGCATGATCGGATTTTCCTCAAACACAATTTCCTTAGCGAAGATCTCCCAGTTGTTTTGGTGCTCAAAGCGCTAGGAATACATTCCGACCACGAGATCCTATTGCTTATTGCAGGCCAAGATTCTGCTTATCAAGATACATTTGCGGTCAACTTCGAAGAGTGCGCCAAGCTAGGGGTCACTACGCAGTATGAGGCTCTAGAATACATTGGTCAGAAGGTTCAGATGAAAGGGACAATGAGGTATTCAGATTTCCGACGGAGATATGTACAGGAAGCAATAGAGGCGATGGCTAATGTGATAATCAATCACGTCCCTGTCATTGGCCTTGACTTCCGCCCGAAAGCTCTCTACGTTGCTTATATGACAAGGCGGACGCTGATGGCATTCCATGATGACACCCTGGTAGACGATAGGGACTATTATGGGAACAAACGGCTTGAATTGGCTGGGCAGCTCTTATCGTTATTGTTTGAGGATTTATTCAAAAAGTTCAACCATGACATAAAAGTTGGCATAGACAAAGTGCTCAAAAAGCCGGCGAGAACTGAGGAATTTGATGCGCTAAGATATCTAACAATGCAGGCCAACCATATCACAGCTGGCATATCGCGATCCGTTGCTACAGGGAATTGGGACCTAAAAAGGTTCAAGATGAAGCGCGCGGGCGTGACCCACGTCTTGAGTCGACTAAGCTACATCAGTGCTTTAGGTATGATGACCAGGATTACCAGTCAATTTGAGAAGACGAGGAAGATTACAGGGCCGCGAGCATTACAGCCATCGCAATTTGGGATGCTTTGTCCGTCAGATACACCTGAGGGAGAAGCCTGCGGATTGGTAAAAAATTTGGCCCTGATGACTCATATCACTACGGACAATGAGGAAGCTCCAGTAAGAAAGATCGTGTTTATTTTAGGGGCCCAAGACGTGCATACAGCCAACGGTAAAGACATGTACTCACACGGAGCCCATATGATTTTCATCAATGGTACACCTATAGCTCTTACGCATCACCCAAGGCAATTTATAGTTCAATTCCGACGACTGCGTCGAGCGGGTCGAGTCTCTGAATTTGTCAGCGTCTCTCTCAACGGTCACCAGAATGCGGTCCATATTGCAACGGATGAAGGAAGAATCTGTCGCCCCCTTATTATCGTCGAAAAAGCAAAATCAAAGGTGACATCTCGATTTCTCCGAGCTCTGCGAAAGGGGAAAATGGACTTCGACGACTTCCTTTCTCGAGGACTAGTCGAGTATCTGGACGTCAACGAGGAGGATGACTCGAATATTGCAATGTACGAGACCAATATCAATCAAGCAACCACTCATCTTGAGATCGAGCCATTTACCATACTTGGAGCTGTGGCAGGTCTAATTCCATACCCTCATCACAATCAGTCTCCTCGAAATACCTACCAATGCGCTATGGGTAAACAAGCCATCGGTGCCATCGCTCACAACCAATATACACGCATTGACTCCATCCTCTACCTCCTCGTATACCCTCAGAAACCGATGGTCAAGACCCGGGCGATCGAACTCATCAAGTACGACAAATTACCCGCCGGCCAAAATGCGATCGTCGCTGTAATGTCCTATTCGGGTTACGATATAGAAGACGCCCTCGTCCTCAATAAAGCTTCCTGCGATCGAGGTTTTGGCCGCTGCCAAGTGTTCCGTAAGTACAGTACCATCCTACGCAGATGGCCCAACGGCCTAGAAGAGCGGGTGGGCGATCCTCATAAAGAGAATAATGTCAACATCAAAAAGCATGCTCTTCTTGACGACCACGGTCTGGCACAAGTTGGTGAAAAGGTTTCCTCAGGCGAGGTCTTCATCATGAAGCAAACGCCTATCGATCCGCATGCCTCCACCGGTATCGGTGGCGACCTGACAGTTCCAGACTTCAAAGATACGCCTATGACCTATCGCCTCCCAGACCCGAGCTATATCGATAAAGTCATGATTTCGACCATGGAGAGCGATCATAAGATTATTAAAGTACAGACACGCCAAACCCGCTTCCCAGAAGTCGGCGACAAATTCTCGTCTCGCCATGGTCAAAAAGGTGTTGTGGGTCTCATCGCCGAACAAATCGACATGCCCTTCACCGACGAAGGCATCGTTCCAGACATCATCATGAATCCGCACGGTTTTCCCTCTCGTATGACCGTCGGCAAGATGATGGAACTCGTCTCTGGGAAAGCGGGCGTTATGTCCGGCGACCTGCAGTACGGGACAGCGTTTGGCGGCAGCAAAATCGAAGACATGGGCGATATACTCATCAAGCACGGTTTCAACTACGGCGGCAAAGACTTCGTGACAAGCGGCATCACAGGAGAGTCTCTGCCAGCATATGTCTTCTTTGGGCCCATCTACTATCAAAAACTCAAGCACATGGTCATGGACAAGATGCACTCCCGTGCTCGCGGTCCTCGTGCGACTCTCACCCGCCAACCTATGGAAGGTCGTTCTCGTGACGGAGGGTTACGTCTTGGGGAGATGGAGCGTGATTGCCTGATCGCGTATGGCGCATCTCAGCTCTTGCTGGAAAGATTGATGCTGAGCAGCGACGCACATGTTGTCGATATTTGCGGAACGTGCGGTATGATGGGATATCTCGGGTACTGCCAAACTTGCAAGAAGAGCGAAGGTATGACGAAGATGACCATACCGTATGCGGCAAAGCTGTTGATCCAGGAGTTGCTGAGCATGAACGTTGTGGCGAGAGTGGGGCTGGAGGATGAATTTCCTGTACCGGAATTGGTTAAGGCTGGGTGAGCATGTTGATGTGGAAAAGAAATGAGTCAATACTTCATGCGGTATGCGACTGATGTGGATAAGATATCTGTATAAAGGGATTGTATCCTAAATGATGGACTGTATATAGAGCCGGGTTTTCCATCCCAAATGTAAAGTACTCCGTGCGCTGTGTCGGAGTATTGATAAAGCGGTTCGCTGCCCTCAGCGATGCGAAATGTGATCTCACCGTCTCGACAACAATCATCTGGGACACGTAGCTAGGATCCAAAGCCGATTTTGCTGCACTGCTTTGGCGTCAACAGAGACAACTTACATGTCGCCTCACCCATCCAATTATACTTGATACAGACGTCGGTTTCGACATCCAATAGTACACGCCGCTTACCTTCCACGTCATGAATCGTACAATCATCCCTCCATACCTGCAATCCATAAAGATCGCCTATCAACACAACCCACTCGCCCCATTCACCACCCCACCTCCACCCATACCCGTCTTCTTCCTCATCTGCTCTCGCGCCTTATCAAACTTCTCCCCATAAATCTCGCCCTTCCGAAACAACTCCACAGCCTACATAGGTAACCCACCCATCAGCCACAATCTCACATCCCTACCCTCCCTCTAAAAATCCACATCAAGAACAAAACCTACCTCCCACGCACTCGGCCTCCCCAAATCAACATCTGCCCCCGCCCCAAGCAACAACTCCACAATCGCACCCTCATCCTTAAACACCGCCCCCGCCAACGGACTCTGCCCCCTATCATTCAGCCGGTTGGGATCGGCGCCATGCGATAGCAGGAGCGTGGAGAGCGCATGGTGGCCGTGGTAGGTGGATAGCATGAGCAGGGTGTCGCCTTTGTCGTTGGTCATGTTTGCGGGGAGGCCGGCGGGCAGGGCTTGTTGGAAGATGGGGAGGTCGCCGGCGCGGGCGGCGTTGTAGATGCGGGTTGCGAAGGCGATCACTTCGGGGGATTCGGGGGTGGGTTGGGTGGGTTGGGAGATGGGTGGGATTGCCATGTTGGGTGGGTGGGTACTTGTGGAGTATGATAATGGGATGTGGTAATGAAACACCACGCGGCTAGCGCGCTAAGTAGTTTCGATGAAGTACCAAGTAGCGAGAGGGGCACAGGGGGTATCGGAGGATTTTGGATACAACACTCTGCACTCGCTGTGTCCTAAAACCTTGGCTATCGCCAGGATCTTGTCGATCGCCTTGATCAATCGATATGATACGTTACCCCCAAACGTATCTGAACTGCCAAAGAGTGATGTGACAGACTTGATGACTCGGCAGCATTTGCCGCATTCCTGGGCTTTGATCCTCTTCTCTACAAAAGGAACCTTCGCGCAGATTGTGGAACTTCACGTTAGCCCAGTGTGACCCCAAGTCACGCTGGCTAGTGTTGTGTCGTGTGAGGCAAATCGAGGCAAATCGAGGCAAATCTTGCAATAGCACCTACCCCTCCCATCGTTCCAATGATCTATGAAGTAAGCCACCATGCTGGGTCGTTATTATACCAGAATTTATGACCAAGAATAGCAGTCGAGTCAGCATGGCTAGGCACTGTACCCAGCTTAATATCTGGAAAAGCTGCAACAGACGGCGAGTCTGGTCCTCTCAAGTACGCCTTCGAAAATTCAAAGTCTAAAATGGAACCCAAGACAGACCGGAATAGTAGTCTCCGGCGAAGACCCATCTGAGAAGGTCTCAAACAATGACGGTAATGTTTCAGACTGCCTGTTGTATCCCCTTCGAGCTGTCTACTCTGCTCTTATTCAAGCCCCAAGTGCCATGAAGCCCTGTCTCTGTATGGCTTATGTAAAGACCTAAGTTTCCAGCACTGCAATGTAGGAACCCCGCAGGACAAAGCACGAAGAATAGCCTTCAAACTTGAAACCAGAATCTCACGCACTGAAATAGAAGACACCCCACCCTCACCCACTCCGACAGGACATAATCCTAAGTTACGTGTCAATGATCTTCTTGCAGAAGAAACAAAGGAATACTTAGGAGGGAGGCTTGCCGCTCCTCTAAGCTTATCTGAAGACCCCAATGTACTAGAAAGCATTGACGTTGTCAACACACTCTCCGCACACTTCGAACAAGCGGCAGCCAACATTCGGTACCGCGTGATAGCGTACGCTACGCTCCTCCTCGATTAAAGTAGAGCAGTCCCTTGGCTAGGACAATGGCGTTGAGCGCGCGGCATGATGATCACAACGACTTTGGAGTTCTGGGAGAAGATGAGAGCCACGCGATCGAGGTGAGTAGTGGTAGTAGTGACAGTGAGAGTGGTGCTCGAAACATTTTCACACAAGGCCATGGGTCCCCACGTTATTCAATCGCTTCACACAATCCTGCACCTCCACCCAGCCCTAGTGTATACGACTTTCGCCGTCAACATTATCTCGGCAAAGACCGCAAAATATCATCTGTAAGTGGTGAAAGGACTTTTGCGCGAAGTACCACCCTCGTTCGGACTGAATGTGCGGCCTGCGAGGGTCGCCGCAAAACCAAGGTCGGACGGTGAATCTGCGCCCACAATTCTGCCTGGCTGACATGAATGCAGTGTCGGTGCACTGTTGATGTTCCCGGTAACGAGGATCCTACGAAACTTCGTCACACAGCGATCTCCAGACTCAATGGACGGCAATATGTCATCCAGGCCACTAAACAACAGCCAATTCCACGGAAAGTCAGTAGCGATGCTGTCGACAGTAATGGAAACAAGACCACGCCAACCGTACCGAAATTACCAGTACCTGTCGTGCAACGGTCTCTTTCTATGGATCGGTCTCCCTCTAATAGCTCTGAAGATTCTGACCCGCCAATCAACTCTTCGCAAAAAAGAAACTCTGCCACTCGCTCGTCGGCCGAAAATCAGCTAGACAGCTCTGAGGAGTCTGACCCACCAATCAACCCTTCGCAGAAACGAAGTTTTGCTAGACGCCATGCCAAATCGAATAGGCAGCCAGGCAGCTGCGACGACTCTGATGCACCCATCCGCCTTTCGAAGAAACGACGTCTTGCAAAACGCCATCCTGCCTGGCGGAACAAGCAGCCAAACAGCTCCGATCACTCTGATCCACCCCTGACCTTCATGAAGAGCCCACTTGCCATGTCTCCGGTTGCCGGACTGAAAGCTGCTGATGTTGCTGATCCATCTCCAAAAACGGTCAACCCGGAACAAGGTCAGACGTTTGGGAGCAGTGGAGGTGATGCCTCTGACTCGAATGCAATATCCCTTACCTCAAGGAAAATACCCATCGAGGCTTCCACCCAAAGCGTACGTGACCGCCCACTTGACGAGAATAGAACCAAGTCACTATTGGAGGCCAGTGGCACGGAGGATGATCAAGATGCTCGGATCTGCCTGGAAATTGGGGGTTCGCTACTTGATAGTTCTTCAGGAAAGACTTGTAAAAGTTCGATATCTGGAGGTAGATTGGTCAAAAATCTTACTGAAAATGACCACGGACAACATCCCGCATCCAGGGTTCCGCAGACAGGAAAGCCGATCGAGCCTATCCGTGTCGTTAGATCTGCGGGACCGATTATCAGTCAGTCTACAGATGTAAAAGGCAAAGTGGACCTTATGGAGAAGGAGAACTCACAGCAAAAGTTCACTTTAGGCAATAGGGCTACGAAATCTATCAAGAGAAGGCCACTGTTTGCTATCAAGGACATTGTCCCAGAAGCAGTTTCTTCGAAAAGATCTTCTTTCACACTGAACGATGTCATACCAAGCAAGTATTCAAAACAACCACTGGGCCGGGGACGGGGTTCTAAGCTCAAGGTATTCCACAATGCCCTGCGTGTGTCTTTTGCTCCAGTCGTTGTGGGTCCAGAGTGGATTATGAATGCTCCTTTGAAAAAGCGGAAGTTCACGTTGGCAGATGTCACCGGAACTGGACCTCAGGAACCTCTATTCAGTATCGCATACGCGCTTGAACAAAACCAAGATCGTCAAACTGATCACGAGCAGTGCATTTCCGACCAATCCACAGATCAGCTTCAAGACGCGGGGGGTACGATCATTGGGGAGCCGACAGCGGGATCGCAAGGTGGAGAGCGTATGACATTGAGAAGCAATCATCGCAGTAGGGCAAGACCCATGCAGGATAGCTAATACAACGTTAAGCGCACTGCAGGCCGAGCTGCCTAGCCAGATTGGACGACAAGGGTAGCTAAGGTGGAGAACAAAGTAGGTGATGAGAACGCGGCGTCTACCACAGAGCGCTAGAAGGAGTATCAAAGAGCAGCGAGGAAGCTTCATTTGCACACATTCAAGATCCAGCTATGCACTAAGGTGGTATAGCATGTGACAATGAGCTATCGTGTCGCTTCCCTAGCAGTAGAAGCCAGTACCCAGCCAAAAGACGCTTTATCTATCATAGACCCAGCAAATCCCCCAACATCTGCAATCTCTCCCTTCTATAGCTGAAACCCCACTTTGCCTCAAACACCACTGCACTACCCTCCCCGCCCCCTCCCCCCTTCATCATCATCCAACACACAAAACCCACCCCATTACTCCATTGCAAAAAAGCTCCCACAAACCCGGCTATCAAAGCTCCAATAATAACCTACTCTCTCACTTTTTTACTCGAGAGCCCACGTCTGCAAAAAGAAAATGGCCCGCTGCCAAAGCCCAAGACAGAGGATGATATGCAGAATGTCGACGGAATATGTTGTATGCGCCTAGACAAGATTGTATATAGGTAGGTATGAGTGGATATGATGAGCTCTAAAGATGAAGTAAACCGGCTTGCTGATAACAACTCTCTCTACTGGTTACGAGGCCACAAGGCTGAATCTGACACTTGCTTCATCAATATAGAATATATACCTGTATTGAATCACCAGCATTACGGCGGATGCGTTGCTTGCACTATGAGAACGCTGAATAATGTCGATTTGTCCGATCACCTACTCTACTTCATCAGCTGTACAAAGTACCATCTACTAAGAACGAAGAACTCGTACAATGATCGAGCTGGGAGGACGGGAAATTGTGATGTGGAAAAATGGGTGGTGGGTGGTGGGTGGGGGGTATGTGCTGGCTTTTATTGATGGACAAGGCCTATTTTGAGAGGTTAAGTACCAAAATTGTTAGTATTCATGTTTTACCTTAGGGACTCCATACCCTTCGTTTTCGCACCGGATTGAACGCATATTCGGAGTCCATGTATTTCAAGAGTGGTGTATGTCTCAGGCAGAGTCACAAATGCAAAGGAGAACTCATCTCGAATGCATTTGATATACACGCCTAATGTATTTGGATTATTAAGGAATGGTAGGTACAAACTGTCAGTCTAATCAGGCAAGTCAAAAAGGACCCCCTACATCCTCAACAAACATGCAGAATGACCAAAGTGACTCACCTAGTACGCGGTACACCGAGCTCTCTTCAGATCATACACCACCTTCTGATCCCCGTCCTGCAACACATCAGCCGCCTGCCCCACCAACGCCGCCCTCTCGTCGATCTTCTGCAGCTCCCTCTCCGACATGCCCGGTTTCCGGAGCTTGTCCGGATGAGAAGTGACGCGCATCGAACGTGCGGCTATCTT
>JAABUX010006199.1_pt1 | contig 14343 bp, 11 predicted proteins | sample 5561851 | NCBI WGS metagenome assembly JAABUX01 (sample SAMN10711883, study PRJNA513361) | rock metagenome | isolation source: Antarctica rocks | place: Antarctica: Victoria Land, Richard Nunatak red sandstone | collected 2016-01-03 | reverse complement strand
CAGAGCAGGTGGGCCCAGCCTACCAGCCCCTATCAGCGCTAGAGGCGCTCCTAAGTTAGACCTAGGTAAGATCTAGGTTAGGTCTAGGTTAGATCCGGTCCCAAAGAGTTGTTCCCTAGCCAGGGAAAACTGCTGGAGGGGACCATATTCCAGGAACCATCAGGCGATAGCCTCCGCTCCCTTCTGTGTTGTAAGCATTTTGTAGAGGTCGTTAGTACCTGCCCTATTAATAAGGAGCTGGCGCCTTTCTTGATACCTGGGGCAGAACATAAAGACGTGCTTTACGTCCTGCTTCCTCCACCCGCAATCCTCGCATCCAGGCGAGTTAACCCCAGGGACCCTCTGCCTATATAAGAAGTAGGCTAACCCTGTCTTCTCAGTGCGTAACTGCGTCAGTGCCGAGCTGGCCGCCTTAGGGAGATTCGTGTGAAGCGTACGCCTATCAGCCCATATATCGCCTTCCTGGGCTGCTGTCCGTCGCCACTCCGGAATACCAGACTGGTATTCCTCCCACACTACTCTCCATGATGACCCCTACCATGCCCGAACCTCCTTCCGGACTTGCTGCTTCTTAGGGGTATCGTCCTCCTTTCTCAGTTCGTCCCAGTTATTCATTCGGAGGGCTCGCAGGGCCCACTCCCTTTTCCCCTCTGCTGGGGACTCCGCAACGGTTCGCGGTCGGCCTTGCCGCTTGTGGAGCTTCCTTCGGATCCTTGCATTCCCGGCCTTAGTAGCGGGGTGGATACCTTGGAGCGCCTGGTAGCGGAGGACCGTTTGATCTAAGGTCACCTGCATCGGAGCGATTCCGCTCTCAACCTCAAGTTCCCGTACGCTTGTGGCTTTGTAAGCCCCTAGCACTCGGCGAATACATCGATTCTGGATGACACCGAGAGACCTGACGTGTGCCCTTGTGGCCCCCCTAAGAGCCCTTGGAGAGTGCCACACGGCGGCGGCATAGGTCATCGCCGGCCGTACTACAGCGCTATACACCTGTCTTGCCTTATTCAAAGTCGCTCCCCATGTCGATGCCGCTACGATCGAGAGCGATAGCTCCTGTGCCGCCATCTTCGCCTTGACCTTCTGGATATGGGGGCCCCACCGGAGCTTCCCATCGATATGCAGTCCTAGAACACGGATACTCGTCTGTGGCCTAGTTATCGTTGATCCTAGGTCCACCGAAGCGGTCATGTCGAACCTCCTTGGGCACCGAGTTAGGTGCACCAGTTCATATTTCGCCGGTGCAAACGAGGCCCCATGAGTGCTTGCCCACCTGAGGCACTCCTGGTGCGCCAACGCCAGCGTCCTGCATGTGGCTTCAGTGCTGGTCCCGTAGGCCAGCAGGTGTATATCGTCGACAAATCCACCCGTCTGGACCTGCAGCCTCAACCTTGAACACCCCTCGATGAGGGGGGAGTTGAAGAATAGGAAGAGGACAGGTGAGACCGGTAACCCTTGGGGGATCCCAGTCTCGACCTCTTCCATACTGCTCGTTCGTCTTCCTAGCGTGATTGATGTAGCCCTTTCCCTTAGGAAACTTTCAGTCCAAGCCACTATCAACCGCGGGACTCCCTTCATCCTAAGGTTATGGATGAGCCTTCTGTGAGAGACGTTATCGAAGGCCCCAGCCACGTCAAGCGACAGCAGGCTGGCCACCTTGTCCTTCCCGCAGTCCCATACCGTGTGTACTGCGTCGACTATCGTTTCCAACGCTGTTTCGGTGGATCTCCTTCTCCTCGCCCCCATCTGTTCTGTGGGAAAGAGGCCGTGACGCTCCGTATAATCGCTGAGACGTTTCGCTATAACCGCTTCTAACGCCTTACCTAGAGTACTAAGTAGGGCTATCGGCCGGTATGCTTTCGGCTCCGAGTAGTCCGCTTTCCTCGGCTTCTTTAGGACGACCGTATTAGCCTTCTTGAACTCCCGCGGGTGGTACCTAAGTCGTAGACATGCTTGGAAGAGGTGGGTAATCTTTCCAATAAGTTTCTCGGTAATAACACGCAGGAATCTATTAGGGAACCCATTGACTCCTAGAGCCTTGTCCTCCTTTGGGCGGAAAATAGCCTTCCAGACTTCCTCCTTACTAACCATATCAGCCGTTGAGAGGGGATCAGGGTAGTTGGCGTCCTGGATGTCCGCTAGGTCCGCCTGTGGTGGCGGAGGGAAGAAGGTCTCGCGCAGGACCGAGACTTTTTCCTTAAATGTGGTCGCCATCTGCCTATCGGCAGCCTGCTTCAGGGCCGGAAACTTCGGTAGCGGTTTCGCCTCCATACTATTCTCTCTTGCCCATTTGGCCAGTTGCCATACTCCCTTGGGGGACTCCCCAGCTTCGTGTACCGCACGACGAAAGGCCAGCGCCTTCGCTTTAGTAATGACTCTGTTCCTATCCCTGATAGCCGTTGTCCGTTGCTGTTCTGAAGCCGTACCCCGGCTTCCCTTTGTCTTTGCGATAGCATCCTTTGCTCGTCGCACAGCCTTCGTACATTCCGGGGTCCAGTATGACTTTCCCTTCCCTGGTGGCTTCGCCCATGGGACGGTGAGATCCCGTATCTCCACCATACCCTCTTGGAGGCGTAGCAGAAAGTCGTCCACCTGTAACGTTGTTGTTAAAGGGGTCGCCGGGAGGGCGCCGTTTAGCGCCTGGGCTCCCTTTCTTACCTCCTCACCATCGGCTGTCTTCCAGGCGTACCTCTGAGGCTTGGCCTGTTCCTCCGTGCCAAGGTCCAGCTCGGTGACTATCGGGGTATAGTCGGACCCATGCTGTAGGTCTTCGCGCACTCCGCACCCCAGTACGCAGTCCGCCAGCCCCAGCGTTGCGAAAACTAGATCGATTGCGCTTTCGTGCCCTCTGGAGCACCATGTAACCGCGCCTTCTGGAAGGAGGAGCTCCATCCCTGCGGATGTCGTTGCCTCAATCAATTCATCCGCTTCACTATGGTACGTGAACCTGCCTGGATTATTCCAGTTCGGGTGGTGCAGGTTAAAGTCGCCCACCAGGATATGTTCCCCAGGGGCCTGTATCAGGCCCCTAGCTTGGTTAAGGCGGGACGGGTTATCAGTCGTAACCGCAGCTGGGCTCGGATTGTAGACGTTGTGGATGTGCACTTCCCTAGTCGTAATGCTAGGATTCTCGCTCGAATCCCGGTTAACAGTCTGGATTTCCGCCTCGGTCGTCCGTATAGCGGTCTGGCCCCCTATTCCAGACTCCTGGATAGCAGTCTGGGTTCCTCCTTTAGGCGTCTGTATTGCTAAGGAGCATACGTCGCGGGAATAGTAGGTTACTTCCCATGACTCTGGGTCGATTCTCTTGTTGATATATAAACAGGTTCGAGTGTCAGCGCCGCCTCTGTGGGCCAGATAAAATCTACTATGACTGGGGTTGTATGAAGTCCCGTTGTTAAGGTTGTAGCAGGGCTCCTGGATGGCTAGAACATCGATGCCTTGGACTACTCAGTCCTCTAGCAGTGCTATTATGGTCCCCTTCTCTTTTCTTATATTATACTGCAGGATTGTTAACGGAGCTGGGTGTGGCTCTATTAATAATCCTCCGAGTCGTTCTGTTCGTCTGTCATGTCCCAGTCCTGGCCGCCCGTCGCGCCGGCGGTGGCTTCAGGTCCCTGCGCCATCCTTACTACTACCGCTATCGCCTCCTCCTCCTTTCCCGTCGGCGTTGCCATGACGTCGATCCTCTGCTGGCCTGCCTCCTTCCTCTCAAGCCGCCTTGGCCGGCCAGGCCTAGCCTGCTGCTGCTGCTGCTTCGGAGCCGCCCCTACTACACTTGGGCTGATATCCCTCTAGGAGCCTAAGCTGCGGTCTAAGTTAGATCCTGAGTTAGATCCCAGCCCAGGTTCTGGCCTAGAATCTAGCCTAGGTCCTAACCTAGATTCCGGCCCAGGCTCCGGCCTGAACATTGGTCTAGATACTGGTCCAGGTACCGGTGCTGGACTGCTCGTAGGTGTACCCGATATTACCCTGCTTTCCACTGCCTTTCTCTTCCTTCCCGCCGTTGGGGCGACGACTGTAAACCCCTCAGCGTCTACCGCCGGCTTATCAACCTTCCTCTCGCTGTGGTACCCGTACAGCGGTGTCTTAGTAGCCTGAAGCTGCTCCACCCTCTTCCACTCCTTCTTCCGAAGTGGGCAGATCTTGTGGAACGCCTTGTGTCCGCTCCCCCCGCATGCCCCACATGCTGGGGGGGCGTCAGGAGCTTTCCTCTGGTGCTCCCGAGAGTCGTGGTCTCCACCACAGTCTGCGCATCGAACAGAGTTTGGGCACGAGCGTGCCATATGCCCATATTCTTGGCAGTTGTAGCACTGCATTATCGACGCTGATTCGTCGAACTTCTCCACCACCTTCATCTGGCATGACTCCACAAGCTGTCTCTTCACTAGCTCATCCGCCATCTCCGGTGTAGCTACATTAAGGATCAATGACGAGTACCTCTTCGTGGCCCCACTCCTCGTCTTCTGAAAGGCCGTAGGTGGCCAACGGGCCTTGACGATGTCTAATCCCGGGTGCATCGTCGCGTTATCTCTCTCCAGGCGGTCCTTAATACTCTTCTGGTCCTTCGTATCGAACGCCTGTACACTCATCCCGTGGACCCTTACCGAGAACGACTTCCGTATGAGCTTAGCTGACTGTAACACTCTTGTCACCCACGCCTCGCTCTTCTCTAGTCGCTCCCGTCCCTCTACCGTGGTCACGGTCAGCTGTAGATCCCCGCTATTGTTCAGCCTCCTGCCTGCCACAATCTGGTCTGTGTCTTTATACTGCTTGCACCGAAAGTCCTTAACTATCATATCTCCCGTTGAGCTGGCGTGCTTCTTATTCTCGTTAGGGTCCTTCACCATCACCATCAACTGCCGGAGACGTATCGGGGTTATCGAAGTACCGGACATCCCTGTTGCCGCAGGGAGTCTAGCAGAGATCGGAGGGGGAGAGGTGGGTGAGCGAACGAATGGGCTGCCTCTCGCCCAGCTGTTCGCCGGAGAGTTCACGCGCGTAGGACCGCTGCTCCAGCTCCCAGCCGGCGTGTTTCCCTGTGCCTGAGTGGGCCTTCTCTTTGTCTCTTCGTCGATAGCCTGTTGGCGGTTGCCTATAGCCCTTATAACCGTGGCGGCAATTTTGAGGCTCGCTCGGGTTGTTCCCCATGTCTTCGCGTTGAGGTCTTCGTAGTCGAGCATGTATACCAATCGTAACGCGTCCTCCGCCGCGTCGATTTGCTTCTTTTCATCCGATCTCGTCTGTATATTTGTCTTTGACGTGTTATTGGCTCCGTCTTCTCCGCCTATATTCGTACTACCACCAACGGTAGCGACTCCACTACCACCACTACCACTACCACCACCACCTCCACTACCATCCCCATCGCCCCTCAACTGGGCATCCAGCTGTTCTCTCGTCGCACGCGCATCATCGCCGTCGCAGGCCAAGGACTGGTATCCAGTCGCATTCATCATATCATAATATATACTTTAATCTATAATAGTATTAGTATTAGAAAATATATAAAAATATATATAAATATTAATATAAACTTACTAGTCGTTCTTTTCCTTCTTAAAATTCTAATAATTCTTGTTTAAAAAATTCATTCTTAAAAATCCGACTCTAATTTTCAGTAGGGGGTAGCTTATAGTCCTCCCCGTACTTCTCAATAGCTTTAGAAGAAGACATCTTATATATATCTAGTAGTATAGTACTCGATGTAATATAGAATAGTTGATAGAATAACTAATAATTAAATAAATAGACGAGTAGATAATTATTAATAAAAGCGTCGATATAGTTATTAATATAGTTATCGATATATATTAATATATATAGAATATATAATATTATAGTATTTTTATAATAAGATATTATAGTATAGAAAAAAGAAGAAGAGATCTTTATAAGAAGACGAGGTCTTATATAGATAAAAAAGACAAGGTATTAATAATTTGAATTCTCTCGAAGATTTCATATCATTCTAGTAAATTCTAGAGTATTATTAATTATTAATATTAATAATACTATAAATATTAATCTAAAGTCTCTATTATTAATATTATTAATAGAATTCTAGAGTATTCTAGAATATTCTAAAAGTTTCTTAAAGTTTCTAAAAGTTTCTAGACTATTCTATCTAAGACTTTTTATTAATTAATAATATTAATAATAATATAGAATACTCTATAGATTTCTAAGACTCCTAAAATATAATCTATTATATTATAAATATTAATAATTATATTTAGAATCTTCTAGAAAGCTATAAATAGATCTATCGATTTATTCTATATATAGTATAGTATATTAATTAATTAAAAGCGAAAAATTAGAATCTCGATAAAATTCGAAGAATTTACGTATATATACTATTTATAGAAGTAACTAATTATAATCGATTATAATTACGACCTCTATAATCGTAATCGATTACGATTACAGCCTAGAAATAATCGATTATAGACGATTTTACTACCCTGGGCATAACCTCCTTCAATCTCCCTTTGAGCTTTCCACTGACCTGTGCGCAGGCTTCATCAGCGAATCGTAACGGAATCTGGTTTTACAACATCACAACTCGACCGTGTTTCTTAAAAGCTATGCCTCGAGGTATATACCCGACACTGGCGCCGCCTATCGTGGCTTGGAGCCGCAAACCGCGTTGATGAGACTCGCCAGTGGGATGAGTCGTATAATAGATCGACGACGGCCTCGGAAGCTCGACGACGCCTAAAAAGCCGAGGTTGATCGCCACCCGGAAGTGAGACTCCTTCGCCGGAGGCAAAAGAAAATGTTTAAGTTCATTAGAGACAAGCACGGATCCATTGCGAGCATGAAGGGAATAACCGTGTATGATAGGTATCAGAAAGCGTTCCAAGCTCATCGCAACATAAAACGGCGGCAGGAGGCGGCTCTTTTATAAAAGGTCAAAGCGAGGTATAAGAGGGAGCAGCCGGTGATTGACATCCAACGACAGCTGAAAGGACTGCCGTCGGTAGAAGTGGAGACGGCGAAGGTGGAGGATTACGTCTTCGTGGAGCGCGTCCGGGTCATTAACGCGCTCTTCACCTTCGCGACGTCATCCCCCGAAGAAGAGGGCAAACGGCGGGTGGAAGCGATCAATGCTTTGACAGCCCTTTGCCGCTTGCAGGAAGGCAAGCATCCACGCCGCCTAAAACCTTCCGCTCCGCACATCAAGCTCGAACGGGATCTAACACCGCCCTCCGTCCCCCAAGCGCGGAGTCTTTCGGATTCTCTCCCGATCGAATGCAAACCCACTCAATGTATTTTCTGCCTCGGCCAGGAAGATTTACCGGCAGTGCGACGCCTACGGCCTTTCTCTAGCCACGGTGACCTGAAGAAGCACTTCCATCGTAAACACCTTCGACATCACCCGGACGGGCAGCCCATCGCGTGCCCTCATCCGAGGTGCCACGTCGAATTGGGAAGCACAACGCATTTGCAGAATCATGCAGAGCTGATGCATAAGACCCCCACTTGACCCTCCCTTGCTTTCGCGGACAGATCAGCTGTTTCTAGTCCTCTAGAGATTTTCATGAATGCTTCAAGTACTCTGTCCTTGATGATCTAGCTTGGTCAATCCGGTATCTTCGTATTACTGTTTAAACGTCGTTTGGCGCTGCATTGCTCAATAAAGCACCATGGAGTGGTTTGAAGATCAATTCATAATTTATGCATTGAGGGCGACTGAACATCTGGTTGGTCTTCTCTCGAGCAATACCCTGCTAGCAGTCCCGTCAGCCAGAAAGTCTTATCGCTCCCTCGATTATGGCCAATCGATTTTCACCTCAGTCCGCTCAGGTAGTGGGTGATGTGTTGCATCCTTAAGCCTGAATATCCCCCACCTTCAACGAAACCTCCAATCGAATCGGTGGGCACACCGAGTCCCTGGTAAACCATGGATGCACTGCCGCTGGCACCCGGGTGCATTGGGGACACCAAAACTACCCCTCTACTATGCCAAGGCCTCACCTATAAAGGTGGCAGATAGATACCATTCTCAGATTATTTACTCTTTTTTTCCATAGGATTTTCATATTCTCCTAATTTCTGCTTGGGCTTGAGGCCAAATGAGCCTTCTCAATATCGTTCTTCGTTGGTAGAATCAAATGTCGTCGGAACTCTCAGACTTCTTCGAGTCTCTCTCCATCCAGGGACTGGTCACCAACTTGCAGCCTACTTTCCCGATGCAGGAAATACCTTCATGCCGTCGATGTGGTTATAAACCAAAATACAGAAACATAGTCTCATCACACAACCCTAACGGAAATGCTGGTCGACCTTACTACATATGCATTAAGTGCAAAACCAACCGAGAGTGTAGGGTGTCCAAAATCATTTACGAAAAAGGTTGGATTAGTTGGGACGATGACCGTGGGGTCCATCCAAGTAGCCAGAACTGTGACTGCGGGATTGTGTGTCGGCAAGACCGGGCTGGAAGGGACTCTTCTTATCCAGGTTGTGGGTTCTGGACTTGCGCGATCGGGTCTTGTAGTTATTTTTCTTTCCGATGGGATGGACTCACAGATGACGAGGCAGAGCATGCCAGAGTAGCACCCGATGCTGGTTTTAGGCCATGGCTTCTCCAAACGACATAGCCATCAAGGTATTCAATCTATCTTGTCCAAAGAGTTTGGAGATCAACTAATGGAGTCCACAGCAGCATGTCGCCCACCAAGGGAATCCCGGGAGTCAAAGACTTTAACTCGGAGGAGGCTGATCATTTAATGTGTCATGAAGGCTTTGTGTTGGTGGGCGTGGAAAGTGAGCTATATATGCCCTTACGACTGTCTGGAACATTGTATTTCTTAGTTTTCAATGGATGAGAGCATCCTCACTTCTACGTAAGAATCTTCTAGTCATTGATGATTTGTTGTAATTCTGCGTCTAGCAGGAGGACACGTTCCGCAAAACCTGCCGCATACTGAGAATCTGGGTGAGGAAGAGCTATCCAGATGATGCTAATGCGGAACGTCACAGGATACATATCTGACAAAATCTAGCGGCCTTGGAAGAGTGGGGACGCTTCTGCGATATTTAAATTGTATCAACATACAGGAGTGCTTCTGATTTTGGTAGCAAAATGCATTTACAAATCGAACCGGACCTCTTATTCGACACCCTTCAAAGACGCACTGACTGTAATAGGGCTCCTCATACTTACCTGAGCGCTCTGCAATGGCGCGAAGGTCCGGCCTCATGAAGGAAAGAATGAGGCTGGGCTACGCCCTGTTTCGCCTGCAACAAATGTTATGTATGCCTAATTGAAGAGTATCTTTGCATGGAGGAGACATGCGCTAACGACGACTGCCACTCATGAGGGCCATTCTCAACGGTCACACAGAGAAAGTCACCCAATTGCTATATTGTCTGATGCTCTCCAAGTTAGGCTAGTGGGTAATGTAAAATGCAAAACCTACGGCCATCTCACGTTGTTCATAGATATACTTGTTTTAGACGTTTCGATTGCGGGGTCGAGGCGGTCTAAAGGGATTCCCCACGTTTCCCGATCAGGATTACGGGATAGAGCCTTGGCATGTTGATCACCTACCTGTCTGACTTTTTCTTCTTCCCGTATTTCATACTATTCTACTATCAATCCTAGTTATAATATTAACTTCTTGACTTCTTGACACGCCATGTCATTACTGGGTCAACCGAATCATACGCTTTTGATGACGGGTCTTTTCGCCGAAACCTACCGCATTGGCAGTAGAGTCAAGAAGGTGTACAGAAAATATCCCAACGACGACGTCGCTACAGCAGAAAGTATCAGAGCTACTCGCAACGAGGCCAGCATCTATATCCTCCTCGGTGATCATCCACGTATCGCCAAATGTTTATTCGTCGAACCCGCGAAGACATATATAGAGCTCGACTACTACCCCAAAGGTAACCTCAAGAGTTTCATTGAGAGGCGTGGGCCGAATATCGAAGATACACATCGCAAACGCTGGGCCCGCCAAATCATTGAAAGTGCTGAGTACATTCACTCTATGGGTGTCTGGCACTCGGATTTCCGGCTTGAGCAGTGGCTACTAGACGAGACATTGAACGCGCGCCTCAGCGACTTCAACGCGTCAGGATACAATCGCAACGTGGCGCTAAGTCTTGAAGGAAGTGAGACTATGGCGGTCGAAGATGCTAGTCACTTCTTACCAAGAGATGTTGCAGATGACAGTACTGTCGAGTCCGATTTGTTCGCCCTAGGTTCAACGCTCTTCGAGCTTATGACTGGAGGAGCACCGTACGACGGTCAAAGCCGTGAATCAATTGAAGCTCGCTTTATGGAAGGAGCCTTTCCCAGCGTCGAAGGGCTCCTGCTTGGTGAGGCCATCACGCGTTGCTGGACAAAAAGGTTCCTGTCAGCGAAAGAAGTGCTCAAATTCGGCCAAAAAGCCTACGGGCTTTGAGATACGGGAGACATTCTGCGAAAGCTAGGATTCGGGCCACATCACAATTGGAAGCAACATTGTTTGATCTAACGCTAATAGAAGTGGATCGTAAAAAGGTGCCCGAAATCCAATCTGAAAAACAAAGCAACAATCACGAACCCTCGTTAAATCATCGATCCCTCAAATTCTCTCATTTCGTATAGCGCTCCGGAACCTATATTGTGTCGAATCTGGTCAAAAAATCCTCGTGCTGTTCTTGTTCAATGTGTATGATAGCTCGAGGTAGGAGGGCATGAGCACTAAGACTTTCCGTCAGTACACAGCCCAACTCTTCACCCCCGATCCATACCGGCTTACTTACCAGCCTAAACAGCTATCGCACCCCCACCCTCCGTGGACCCACCGAGACCTCCACTCCCGCCAGAGCCGCCCTTCTTTTTCTTATCGCCCTTCGCGCTGTGATCGTGTCCTGGTCGAGCAGTCCTCTTTGTAGTTGACGCAGAATCGATTCGCTGGTAGTTGGGGCATGTTCTAATCATTGCAGGTCTCTGGGGGCAAGGTTCGGTGATAATGTCGATTTTGTCGCACGCTCTTGTGCAACCGCCACCGCGGTAAATGGTTGTGGTGAAGTATTCCTTACACATATTTGCTTTCAGAGAACAGCGAAAGGAAACCAGCAGTTGAAAATTGAATTGCTAGGACTAATATGGTATCCGAAAAATACGCGAAAGACGTGAAGTGTTGAAGAAGATGAGAGATCAGCGTGGAGAAAGGCTCGAAGCACTGGTTATATGCTTGAGAGAATGGGTTAGATTATCTACGAGTCACCCTCTTACCCAATTGCAATTATGGGCCCACCGATAGCTTAGGACGAGGCAATTCGATCTACAAGCCAACGAACCGCGATCTCTGAACAGCTGTGGCGATCTGACAACCAAAATACTAATGCAGATGAAGAAGCCGAAGGTGTCTCCTAGGAGCTAGTACCTTGCCCCGCGAGCCTCTCAATGTGTCGTATTCGAACAAGGATTGGGGGACTTAAGGGGCATCAGGATTATGACATCACCTCGATTCAAGCCAACTGGAAGGCGACAATCTCATGACTCTATGGATGGAGGAGAAGAGGAGCTCCAAGTGTACGGATGGCCTCTGCAAAGGAGACACAGCACTTCATGCAATCGTCGATGGACCTCCTTTAGATTAGGCAGGTGCCGATATTGACTCAAACTCAAACGCCCGGCTTGATGCAGTACCTAGAGCGCTAAACCTTTCCGAACCTTGTGCAACGTTAGCATTCGGTGTTCGCCTCACTTTCCATGGGGCCGGCAATCCGATGGTACTGGTCAATCATATGGAGCGCTACTAACCATAGGGTCGTGTTGTCAGTTGGTATGAGATTGTTATACCTGACGCCAGTTTTGCCAAAGCACTGCCAAGCTCACGACTCGTTTTTCATTAGACAAGTGTAATAGATCCTACAACAGTATCAATTATCCTATATACTCTCCGTGGTTCCGGGAAATCAGATAATAAAGAGAAGGTGATACTGAAATAGTAATATGCCTAGATGTAGAGCGGATCGCTAATAGATTTAGTACAATATTGAAGCTCCATTAAGGAGTTTCAGAAACTGTCCGAACTTAATTAAAGGAAGAAATATTCATACGGAAAGTAGAGACACCACATGATCGCAGTCCCTTTGAAATGTAGAGTTAAAGCAAGCCTTCAGACCAGACGGGACTGGTCCTTGCTGATCCAAACAGCCAGCCCCCCTCGGCTCTTGACGCTTCGACAGAACTCCCTAACCAATCTTCTTGCCCCAGGCACTTTCAAGCCTGTCCCTACCACAATCACCATGTCTGGACCAGTTCGTAGATCTCGCTCCACAACCCTTCCAATCGTGTCGCCGTTGGGGTTCTCTTCACCGTAGAGGACCACGTTCGGACGGAGCCTACCGATCCCTCGATGTCGTTTCCCCATCCTTTCTCTTTCGAGGGCTACCTCCTCGCATCGCTGACAATCAGGCAAATGTGGCCCGCAGAACGAATCGGGCAAGAATGGTTCAATCCATCTACAGGACTGGCATACGGCTTGATCGATCCGGCCGTGAAGTTGTACGGTCTTGGCCCGAAGCTCAGGCAGATGGCCTTCCACGCAATCGATATTTTGCGTGTAATGTCGAAGGAGGTGGCCACTGAGAGCGAGTCTGTCTAGGAATATGTGACAGTTGGTCGGTTTGGCCAAAGCCGAGAGGCGTGATATGTTTCGAATCAAAGTATGAAAGCGGACTGTGGCTTCCGAAGAGTCATAGGCAGATATGTGTAACGTGTTCTGGTTCGACTTCGACATCGTTCGGAAGTCAGGAACTACATTGTCAGTCACGCCAGCTTCACAGGGAACTAAAATGGCATGGGAACTCACTGCCTGCGTTTACAGAGATACCAGCCCCACTGACCACAACCAATCTTTTCGTGGCCTGTATTTTTGATCTCAGTGCTGCCAATTGTGCCAATTCGTCGCTGCTGAAGGGACGATAATTATCAATGGGAGGTGGGTGAGAGGTTCTCTTCTTCGATTTTGTGACTCGTGGAGACATCGCTGCAGGTGGTCGTCCAGACGGCAATTTCTTTCGAGTAATCTTGCCTTTGGACATGGCCGGGACGTTTCGAGATTATTGGTCAAGTTTTGCCGAATGCTGAAAGGAAAGGTTGAAGGAACTTGGAGGGAGAGCTCTGCTTCTTATACAAGACAGCTGGGCTAGTGCCGATCCACTGTATGCACTGGGCTGGAGCAAGGTTAGGCTGCATTAGGATGGGCAAGCACACTGTGCTGAGGGCCGTGCAAAGTCTCAAGACCGGCCGAGCTCGAATGTCTTCAATCAATGAGCATCTTGACACAATGGCGCTCTGGCGCCCGATCATCACATACCGCACCGTAGTCCTTGCGGTGCGGTATGTAGACTGAAGTGCCCTGGAGTGATCGAGATTGGTGACCGAATCAGGACTGATTGGATCCAACTTGACCCCAGTCATGGCACTGTCATCTGGGGGTTCTCATGCTGAAGGCTTCAGCGGATCTTCCAAATCCTGCTGCTTCCATCAGCCGTGGCCATGGACCAATCTAGCCATGCACGTATCCTTGGCGTACTCTGATCAAGTGCGACAGCTCGTCACCGCTGACATGATGCTGTATTCCGGAGCGATAGGTAGACAACGGCTCGTCTGGCCTCTGAAGGAGTCTAAGATGGAAACTGGATGTAAAGAGTGTCGACAGAGATGTTCGTCCGATTTCGAACCTCAAGTGGTGATGCAACTCCAGAGCCTCTTCCTTGGACTTACGGCACGTATAGAGTGTAGGAGGAATGATTGCGCTGCTAGCAGTCGGCGAGTGCCATCAAGACGTCCCTAATGACCGCTTTCGTAGAGATATGGGACGAAGAGGGGTAAGTGCAACCCAAAGGTTGCCGAGGACGTACATGCGATGGTTGATAGCCTAAGCAGAAGCGTCAACTTCGATCTGATGGAGAAACCGGGGATGGGCACTAACGACATCTCTTCGGCATGAATAAGGCGCTCTTTGTCTTCGGTATCCTTGGGTATGAGTGTTGGGAAGTGGGTTTTGCACTCAAGAGACGGTCCCAGAAGAGGAAGGCTCGTAGACGACAGTACAGCAAGGTGCTATTCGTATAAAGCCAGGCGCAAGTGACCTGTCCCAAGCCCGTACCGGCAGATCCGTTCAATCGGACTGTAGATAGTCTGCGCAAGCATAAGCTGGCCCTGGGTCAGGCCTAGAGACGGTCAGAGTTCCCAGATTACAGTTGATGTAGACGGTGTGATTATACTACGTGGCTGGATTCGGCGTTCGGATTTTCTCTTTTGCGAGCAATCCTAACTCCTTTCTAGTCTAGGCCCCGAGGTCCGGAGGAACATCCAGGCTTTAA
>JAABUX010006198.1_pt1 | contig 14343 bp, 24 predicted proteins | sample 5561851 | NCBI WGS metagenome assembly JAABUX01 (sample SAMN10711883, study PRJNA513361) | rock metagenome | isolation source: Antarctica rocks | place: Antarctica: Victoria Land, Richard Nunatak red sandstone | collected 2016-01-03 | reverse complement strand
GCTCAGCATGTAGAAATCGGACGCAATATCGCACCTGTCAGCCATTGTCCCGCCTGTCTTCGGCCCGCGGCGGCCCTCCATGTTGCCCTGCCTTCCAAGTTGCACCGCCCGGGGAGCCTTGCAGTCCACCTTGGTATCACGTCTTGGAGCCTTCCACTTCACATTAGCATTATGTCTTAGAGCCTTGCAGTCCACCTTGGTATTAGGTCTTATGTTGGGACTGCGTACACATGCGCAGGGCTGTGCTGGCCGGCGAGCTGGGTGGCGGGCGACGGCCTGGTGGCGGTGCCGGAGGAGGCGGCGCCCTGCGCGGCGGCGCTGGTGGCTGCAACGGCCCACTTCCTGGGGCCCTACATTATCAAGGACTTCGACCTCATCCAGTTCCTGGAAGATGCAAGTGCGATTCTGTCCAGTGTACTCTGCAGCTCCTGTGAGCGCCCGCTCTAAGTGCAAGTTTGGCTGAGTCTGGCCCGACAGTGGGTGTGTGGTTGCAACCACTTCATCATGTGGCTGGGATCGACACCAGCGCAGCGTGTTTCTTGCCCTTTGCGCTGAGCCCGTGATAGATACCGCGCTGACGCCGTTGCTTTGATACTCGCAGAGCTGTGGACGGACCAGCTGCAGGAGTGCGACTCGGACGACGACGCGGAGTCCATCGAGGTCGCCGAGCAGAAGTGCGTCCCTCCTGACAAGTCTCCCAAGCTTTTCTCGCAGCGGGCTATGTCGCATGTTCCCACACAAGCACTATGGCCGTCACACTGCCGGCAAGCCCGGCTGCAGGCATAGCGCCCTGCGCCCTCATGACACTGAACTAGCCATGACCCCTCATGTGGCACATGAAATGCTGACACGGCCCCACTAACTGTATGGTCAAGGCCGCACTGACCCCACTATGGTGCCTGAGCCAACCTGACCCGGCGTAAACACGCAGATACTCTGTGGCGGTGCACGAGACTGCGGCCGTGGCGGTCGGCGCCGTGTTGCGCGCGCTTGTCGCTGACGGCTTCTACGCCGAGCGTGACCTGGCGCATGCCCTGCGGCTGGCGGCCATCGCTGTCACAGAGCTTCCGAACAGCATGGTGCGACCTCACACACGTCCTTGTCTGCTCTATCATACTATCCGCATGCCCGGCTCAATCGTCTCGTCCTGGGCAAACCGCTCTGCCAGACCTAACGTGCTCTTTTTCGGCAACTTTCCTCCCTCCCTCGAGCGCTCCCAGCTATGCGACGAGCGGACTCTCAACGCTCCTTTCGTGAGAAATTGCTATTACCGCCAGCAGGGCGGACTCAGTGCACCACAACCTGGGCCGTGTCCACCAGCAGAGGACTTTTAAGCGGCACTGCAGCAACTTCATGCCCCAGGTCGCACAAGCGCAGGTGCTGGTGTCATACCTGCCGGGCCCGCTGAACGCTGTCAAGGACAGCCTGGCGGACAAGGCGGTCATCGCCGGCGAGGAGCCACGCCGCAGCCGCAGTTACCTCGCCCGCTCCCGCGACGGGTGCGTCTCTGTCGGCCCTCGCTGACGACAGTGATGCCGGTGGAAGTTGTCACGTGTCGGCTGTCAGGGTGGCTGTCCCCTTCAGCGCTGTCAGCCACTGGCCAAGCAGACGATGCAGGCCTCACCGGAATGCAACACGTGCACAAACTTGCTTGGAGCGCAAGCCTTGCTTGACTGTGATGCAGCATAAGGCTCGGATGCACAGGCGCGGCCAAATATGAGCGCAGGAACTTCCACCGGCAGCTGGAGGCGGAGGTGCGCGCCAAATTCGCGCCGTTCGCGCGGCGGTTCAATTTCCAGCGCACCCTGGCATCGCTAGCCGGCAAAGATCTCAAGGCGCGCCCGATCGCCTCGACTGGCGCCACACCCTTTGCCTTTGTTAGGGTCTGCAAAACGTTTAGTAACTTTTCTGTCCTGCTTGAGCAGTCCACGGACCTGTGTTCATCATCGAAATGCGACGTGGTACAGAGTTGGGAGGCACGTCTGTCCAGGTATATGCTGAGATTGTCGGAGGGACACATGCGTCATGTCATGCCGGGACAGCATTGGTAACTGGTGGTCCAGCTTCCCACAGGTGGTGCGGACGGCGGTGAAGCGCATGCACGTGGCGGCGGTGACGGACCGGCGGCTGGTGCACTTCCGGCCGTGCCTGGCGCTCGACCCCGACAGCCCCCATGCCAACGACTCGGTGCGTTGAAAACGAGGTTTTAAAACAACCCTTTATAAACGAATTGTTCTTTGGCAACGGCAAAGATCCAAAAAGGTTAATTCATTTGATATCAGCATTTGTTGTTAGCAGATTCTTTGCTTAGTATTCGGTATTGTATGAGCAAATACAGACTTACTAATCATATCTGGTTTTAAATTCGACATTTTTATATAAGCTTGCGGCGCCCTCGACGCACGCGGATGCACGTCTTCCGTGCCTCCTTTGTCACCAGAAGCGCCGGCGCGCATGTTAACCTTCTGCACGGCACATGAACTCGTGCAGCTGTATCTGGCCCCTGTGCTCGACGCTATGAGGACAGGCGATCGTTTTTCTCCACGGCAGTCACGACCTTGGAAAAACAATGTTGTCCAGTCTTTGTTTTGAAGCGAAAGTAAATGAACTTCAAGAGTTCATATGGCCTTATATCTTTGTAAAATTTCTGTTTATGAGAGCAAAAGTCTTATAGTCTCCCATTTTCAAATTCTTGCAATGTTTTGTGTCGCAGAGGGAGGAGCTGAGCGTCGAGTTCGACCCGGAGATCGCGGAGCTGCTGCTGGTGGGCATGGTCGTGACCGGGACCTACAACCTCCTCTCCGATGGCACCTGGTGCTTCACGCAGGCGCGGCACGACCCCTGGCGCGCTGTCTTGCAAGGTGTCCTTGAACACTTGCCGCCGAGCACACAGCTTGTATGCATGTTCTTTGCAGCCGGCCAAGAGCTTGCCAATTATGTGGCAACAGCGACCCCAGCTGTCATCAGCAGATCAGCTTGCGTCAGAATGACTTGCTGGGTGGGTCAACACGCGATCCTGCCCGCAGGCTGGATACGTGTGGCCTTCGTATCACTGCACGGAGGGCTGCCTTTGCCGTCCGCCGCGGTCGCCGTCGCCGCCGAGGCGCGGGTCGTCGCGGGGCCCCGGCGCAGCATCGCCCTCACACAGCGGCTCCCGGCACCGCCGCCACCGCCGCCAATCGTGACCGGCAGGCGTCCAGTCTGGGGCGACGACAGGCGGCTGCGTGGCTTACTCCGGCTGCAGCTGCACACATGCCGCATGGCCATTCAAAACGGCACGCCCGTTTGCGAGATTCAGCGAAAGTGTACATTTGTATCTCTGGACAGTCTTGCGGCCATAGCCGTGGGCAGAAACGATCAGCAGCACAAGGGGAGCTGATCAGGAGGTCGTCAGCGCCCTTGGTGGCTCCCCAGCTGCATTGGCAAGGTTGCCACCGTCGAGCACATGCGTCACCGCTGCGCTCTGTCGTATGTTCTATCAGGTTTCATGTCTATTTGCCATGTCGTTTCAAGCAGGATCAGTCGCGTACTGCACTGTATGCGGAGGAGGGCATCAGCCCCGCTCGTATGAAAGCATCTTGAATGGATCCAACAGCTTTGCGCCACAGGACAGTGATGTCTCTTGATGTCCCAAATGTAGATGCTCATCGACCGTGCGCAGTTGCTCGGTCGTTTGTGTGGTTTTAGACAGGCCCGCACATCTGTTATTACGATGCCCGTCAATGTAATAACGTCCAAACCCTGATCCTGCTCACGATGCAAGGTGTGTGAAGAGCCGCAGCCAACAGAAGGCAAGCACTGACGCTACTGACAGCGGCATCAGAGCCCGTCCTCCTCGTCTGCCTCCTCCAGCGCTTTGGCGAGCTCCGCCTCCGCCTTGACGCGCTCCTGGCGCGCTTCCTCCGTCTCGGGCACCTTCTGCTTGTGCGCCGCTGGGTCAAACCGCAGCGCCTTCACCGCCTACGACAGCACAGCCTTGATGTCAGCAACGCTGCGCTCACCATCAAATACCATCAAACACCATGCAAAACCTGAAAAGCTTGCTACGTCATCTACAGGACACTTATTCCCGTACGCACGACTGATCAAGCCTGTCTGGCACGCTGCAATGCTTGCCAGGGCCGGCGCCCGCGGCGTACCTCGTTGTGGATGTCCAGGCAGAAGGCGACGCGGGCGTGGAAGGCGGCCTGCGGCTCCTCCGTGGCGTACACATCCGCCACCTCGCGGCTGGCCATGAAGCTGCCGTCGTGGTCGATCACCGCCTCCACGCCCCCATCCCTGCGCGGCGATCAGGTTGAGGCAAGCGTGAGGGTGGGCACCAGTCCAGCAGCCGGAGCACACGTTCAGTTTCCATCGGCGGGCAAACGTCTCGGCGGCAAGCGCTGGTTTGCCGTGATGCAGGATGAACAATTGGCTGGGCTCGCTGACATTCAGAGCAGAGGGGGAGGCATCGCCGTGCGGTAGCCCTGCCTCAGGACGAGGAGAGCAATGATACAACCTCAAAGCTCCGCGTACGGTGGTCATCAAACATAATCGTATGGTGGTCATCAAACACAAATCATCTGTACCACCTCGTGCAATGCAACACCCTGACTGGATGCCGGCAAATGCGAGAGCCCGCCCAGGTCAGAGGTTGCGCTATGAGCCGCGCACTTGATGGCTTTCGCGACGATGCACTCGACGTCGCCGGCGTCAGGCAGGCCCAGCTTGGCGGCCACGTCGGCCAGGCCGATGCGCGAGTACGCCAGGTTGATGCGCCGCAGGCCGGTGCGGATCACATTGTGCCGCAGCCGCACGATCACGTTCTGCGTCCGGTCTGCGCTGAACACCGCCGCATGCTCCTCCGCCACCGCGCTGCGCGGGGATCGGACACTATGACCACGTTGCCGGGAGACCATCGTCATGATGGTTCGTGATATTCATGCATTTACGAGGTGCGCCAGCATCCAAGCTGGTAATGTGCGCATGTCAGCTGCGTCAGCTCCAGTTACATAGCTTCGTGGTGTTGGAGGCGGGACGGCTGCCCAGCGCCAGCCGTGTGCTGGGATAATGAGCAATCCCGAGGCAAACCGAGGGGCTCGTGCTTGAGACACGGCGTCGCCTGGGCATTGTTGGCAGGCACCTGAGCACGCCTGGGCCATCGAAATCGTGTCCTGCCTCAGGCTCGACGCAGATCGCATTTTCAGCGCACCTGAAGGCTGTGAGGTCGCCGATGCGGACGGCGTTGGTAAGCTGGAAGTAGGGCCGCAGGGGGCGCTCCAGGTCGCGCTCGATCAGCTCCTCCCGCTCGGGGACCTCGCCCAGCAGCAGGCGCACCAGTACCAGCCACTTCTGGACGACCACCCGGAAGCCGACCGCCGCCTGCGGCGCCTGCGCAGCGGGCCACATCACATGTGCAAGGCTGAAGCTGGCGCATTGCGAATAACACATAGCACAGTGGGTGTAGGACGCAGCTACGGGGCTGTGAGGAGTGAGGTCAGCACAGGTCGACTGCAATCTGGCGCTGTCCCAAGCTGCGCGTGCTCAGCACAGGACAGAAACCGGCCGCATGTCCCGCCAACTGTACTGGCGCTGTGGCAAGCATTGCGTGTTGCCGTCTGTCTGCGCCATTGGCTGCGACAGATCACGAACATGCCCTACTTGGCCACCGGTACAATGCGATTGGCGTCCGCATGTTGGTCCGATGATCCAGTGACGCAGCGGGGAGCGTCGGCCCACCTTGCGGGCTGCCTGCTGGAGGGAGTCCTTGGCCTCCGTGTAGTCCAGCTGGATGGTCTGGATGCGGCCCAGGTAGTACAGGTACCGCGCCAGCTGCTGCTGCTGCCGCGCCGTCTCCGGCCGCTGCGCTTTCGACCGCAGCGCCTCCGCCTGCCGGCACGAAGCGCAGACGTCGGCGGTGCCGCGGTCATGACGTCAACAATGCTGCACTCGCGACGCGTATCAGGGTCTCATACCGGCGCATGCCTGTTCAGATCGCGGCTTGCAAGCAGAGGCGCTTATACAGTCAAAAGCGTTGCAGAGCGAGATTAGCGATACTGCTTCCAAACCATGCTGCACACTGTGACACGACAGCATGGTACATTGGCAGCGGCACATGCCTGTCGACAACAATGGGGATGGGCGCGGGTCAATGTCGCACCTGCTCGTACAGGTTGTAGTGCAGGTAGTTGCGCAGCAGCAGGTTGAGCAGCACCTCCTGCCCGACCTCGTCGTGCCGCAGCACCGCCGTCCGGTGCAGGCCCAGCAGCTTGCTGCGCGGGTGATTGACATCATGCTCACGCCGCGGTCATGGCCGGCGACATTCGATGTGAAAGCCACACATGACCATGTTACATATATGCTGTGCACTGTGTTACGGATCAGCATGCTGCATTCGGTGCCACTCTTTCCTGCACCAAGATGCTTGCCGACAGCGCTAAGGGGCGATATGCGTCTTGCTCTCCGTGCAAAGCACTGTGGCGCGGACGCATCACACTGTCCTACCGCACACCTGCGTATGGAGGCGAGGCTGTCGAGGCGCCCGTGCGCCAGCGAGAAGTAGAAGTAGATCCGCGACGCGATCATGTCCAGCGTCCGGCGGTTGAAGCCCGCCAGGAACGCCAGTGCCGCCTCCGCCACAGCCTTCGCCTGCGGCACAGTGCTGGCGCAGGTTTGATCTTCGTGCAGCGCAAAGTTGATCCTCGGCGTCGCGGCGACAGCGCACAGGGCCTGCATGCTGCTGCTGCTGCCATGCGGCTCAGCGTCGGGATCCACCATGCACCATGCGTCGCTGGAGAGCTGTGCACATCACGGCCTGTCAGACAAGCTATGATCATCGGCATGGCTGCAGTCTGAGCATCGTCATTGGCAGGCGCGAGATGAAAACAAGAACTTGCAGCACATCTGCAGCTGAGCACGCCGCAATGGATTCAGGTGAGGTCCAGCACCTCCTCGGCCTGTTTCCTGTCCAGCAGGTGCATGAGAGCCAGCAGGTACGCGTACGCCTCCACCTCCGGCAGCACCTCCGCGGGCGGCTCCGGGACCGGCGCCGCCGCGGCGCCGTTCTCGCTGGCCGCCGCCGCGTGACCGTTCTCCACCTCCATGGCGGAGTCGGACTGTGAAGACAGCTCTTCTACGGTCAGGGTCAGGACTACACAGGCTCGCGAGTCGGCGGGCAAGAGGGCGGGGCGCATGAATGCACAAACACCAGGTCTGAATATAGGTTGGCAGCAGCCCCATGCAATCCAAAAGCAAGCCGGACGTTGTAGACCATGCGGACGACGCTCAGTAGCAACTCGACCAAGTCCAAGCCCCGACAGCAGAGCTGGGCTCTGCAGTCAGTGCGCCTGGCACGTGGTCGAGATCCCACCTGCCATCTTACATTTGGTCTACAACTACAACGTCCGGCCCTGCATCAAGGTTGCATGGAGCTGCTTTTCCATGGAACACATCAAGGCGACCTCTGTCAAGCAAGCATGCACACCAAATGTGCACCAAAAATTGCAACATTGTGGCGTCAGACAGGAAGCACTCGATCATAGCACCCTACTGCGGCGCCCACGGTTGATGCGCGTGCTCTCCGGGAGACACGCGGCCTCAGCAACGACGCACCACGCAGTAAACGATTCCGTGGCAACTGATGAGGTGGCATCGGCGCACAACATGCGGTGCCTCTGATGCGGGAGCCTCCGATGCGGGTGACGTGCGTCAGCCACCACGGCGCCAGACCTCAGCTCGAACAGAACCTATGAATGATGGCACTGACGGAGCAGCCTCGCGATGAAAAGGCGTCGCGCACAGTCGGCGAAGCGCGATGGTCAAGAGGGGTGGGGACGCACCCTGCTGATGCGCGATGCGAGGAACGATTGCGTCTGGTTGCCAGGCGGCAGCGTGCTGCTAAGGAAGGCGGCCATTACGTCCGGCGTGAGGCGCTTTCGCACGGCTGCTGTTTGTCGCATCAAGCGACCGAGGCCTAGCCGCGTTTCTCTGCTTTGCACCGTTTTGCCGATGAGCTGCACGTTGGCCTGCAGCAGCGAGGCCGCGCTGGGGGGCTCAGGCGGTGATGTCGCAGCCTTCGGATCCGTCGAAGGCGCTGCACCCTCTGCTCCAGAGCTGGTCGGTGCATTAGGCATGGCCTCCTCCTTCGCCATGCCGACGATCGCTGTATCAGCAAGGCCTGATCAATCGCCTGCAGTCCGAGATGAATGACGGGGCACTACAAGCTGTGAGGTTTGTGCCTCTTCCCCATGAAACTCATGGCATGAACCGTCCCATTCGCTCGCAACGATGTGATGGAGTGCTTGATGATATGAGCGACGAGTAGGGCACCCTATACGGTGCTGTCCCTCGGCACTTCCTCTGACGCGAGCCACCACGAGCAGCATAGGCAGCAGCGTGCATCTCGCGGCCTTGGCGGCGTCGGAGCGGGGCCGGCGCGCGAGTGCCGCGAAGGGAGCTGACTGCGAGCCTCGAACATGCTCGTGCTGGTGGCCCACAATGGCAAGACGCTGGAGCTGGATGTGCAGCCAATCACAGGGTAAGAGCACCAAGAGCGGGCCAAACCAGCTTCCTCTCACACAAGCTGAGGCGATTTGAACAAGTCGCGCGTGCCTGACCCCTTCCAACGCGCTCCGTTCCGCACGTTTGTGTCGTGCTACCGCTGCCACCCCTTCCCCCTTCAGCCAAATCTCCCCGCGATCCCGGCTTCAGCCAGAGCGGAAGCCCGTGTCGTGGGCGCCGCGCTTCCCTGCGCTCCTGACCTATTGTCGGTCTTGCGCGCAAACAATGCACCGGCAGTCTGCGCCGTTCACGGCAGTGATTGCATGCAATTGGTCAGCGACGACGCACAGTCTGACTCTGAGCAAATGCCTGCGGGTCCCACGATAGAATCGAAACCTAGACCTAAGTTGTTGGTATCGACATGGAAATGCTCGTCGGTAAAGTCAGCAGCTGATGCTCGTCACTCGGCTTCACAGTGGGTTTCACAGCGGGTTGTCACGTTGGCTTTTGCACGTCTTCAAGCTATCCAACCACTGGCGCCCATTGGTCCGCAGGGTGGACGCGCTGCAGAGCTACGTGGCGGGGCTCACCGGCATCGTGGTGGGGGACCAGATCCTCATGTGCGAGGGCGTGCCGCTGGACCCTGCCAAGCCGCTCTCCGCATACAAACTGCCATTGGTGAGGGCCGGGCATCGCCGTCCTTCGCTCTGCACTTACCCAGAGCAAATCCGTCGTCTCTCGAGACGGATTGCGCGGACAAGCAGCGCAGACATGCAGCGCAGACATGGCAGCCGATGCTGCCGGGTTGTTCTTGGCGTCGCCAGCTTGCTACAAGGCTGCATCTGCAGGGTTGAGATTTGCAGCGGTTGAATCATGACAGTGTGGTGCTCTGCGACAGGACGATGGGGCCGTGGCGAGAGACGTGTTCCTGTACGACCGCCGCCTGATGGTGGCGGGCCCGCAGGCGCTCGTGCCGGAGCGGCTGCCGGCTCTCCGCGTGCAAGGTGCACGGCCGGCATTGCCCCAGCCAGCTGGGGGATTTCTTGTCCAGGGCCATGCGCACCGTACACTGCTGCAATTGCCCCAGTCAACACCCACAGCCCTTCTGGTCCACACTTCACTGCTCACCGTCCTATCAACAGTACAGCGCACTAGCATCATCATGCGCGTGCCATGTTTGTGTGCAATGCCAGCGAGTGACGACCGTACTGTCACCCGCGCCAGATGTGGAGACGGCGTCGCTGCAGTACGAGCCGCACGAGCTGGACGCGGCGCCCAGCCCGCTGCTGCGGTTCCTGCCCGTCTACGAGCGCGACTTCCGGGGCCACCTGCTGCGCGCGCGCTCGCTGTGGGACGCGTCGCAGACGCGCCTCCGGGACGCCGAGCAGCTGCTGTCGGAGATGGTGCGGATTAGGGTTAGGGTTAGGATTTAGTCTTTTATGCAGCGCCGAGCAGCCCGAGGATCATGCGGCGTTTCAGGTCGTGCAGCGGCCGGGCAGCTATGCCACCGAGGGGGCCTGTGTGGCGGGGGACGGGCGCCAGCTTTCATATGCAGCGGAAGCTGCGTGACGCGGGAGCGGGAGCATCTCATGCACTGCAGCATGGAATGTTTACTGACTATCATGTGGCTCGGACGCAGCACATCCAAGGCATCGCGATCGACGCGGCTCGGAGCAACGTCGACCACCACTACCTGTACATCTGCGACGCGTACAACTCTTTCATGCAGACGCACACGGCACAGGTGAGCCTGCTTCTGCTTGCCCCTCGAGTCTTGCTCGCACCAGCACGCCCACGGCGCTGTGCTGTGTCAGGGACCGCACAAATACAGCTTGTGCGTGCGACCAGCCGTCAGCTTGCACTTGCTGCAATCATAGCCGCAATCTGCATCGCTAGCAGCCTCGTTTCGACACTGATGACCTGCACACCCGCACACGCGCGTCACCCGCGGCAGGCGGCGGCGCACAGCGAGATCCTACCGGAACAAAGCTCGCCGCCGCCGCATTGGTCCTGGTGATGTGCCACACCTGACAAAGGCGTCTGTTGCGGCAGGCGGCGGCGCACAACGAGATCCTGGCGCGGTTCTCGGCGGACATGGACCGCCTGGCCGGCTGCGAGCTGCACCCCGGCGCCCGCACCGGCTCCGCGCGGCGCCTGCTGGACCTGCTGCCCGAACAGCGCCTGCGCGACTGGGCGGAGGCCTGCCGGCGCTCCCACGCTGCATTCGGGGACAAGGTGCGCCGCGCCCCCACACCTCACCAACATCCTGGTCGAGCATGAATTGACAAGCCACCACTTTCAACACTGTCGTAGCAGTTGGTCAGGTCCTGTGCTGCTGTCACAAAAGCCAATAAGTCATTTCTGAGCAAGAATCGTTGTTAACCCTGCCGTCACGCCAAATGAAGCACTCGGCCTTGGAGAGGAACGCAGTTGTTCTGGCAAAGACTGCAGCTTGCGGCACCACAGACGATGTGCTTACTCGATCGCCGTTGCAGGTGGCGGAGCTGGAGACTCTGTTCGAGGGCCTGCGCGGCGACGTGGACTCGCTGTTCATGCAGACGCCGAGCGTGGACCAGGAGGGCCTGTGTCGCCAGTGCGAGGAGATGCACCGCCACTCAGAGGAGCAGGTGCGCGCCTGACCTTTGCTGCTTGTTCCCTTCCGGGTGTCGATGCACGTCGGTGAGGGATGAGCGGCACTGCTGACACGGCGGCATAACAAAGTGACATTGCAATTTTGGACTGCTTTTCGTTCCCGATCAGCATCTGCCAAAGTGCAGAGGTTGGATGTGAGTGAGGAGGATCGTGACGGTATCCGCCGAAGATAGCTGCACTGTGATTGAACTGCTCTGCCACGACGTGCGCAGGCGTCCATCGTAGCGGCGCTGGACAGCGACTTCGCGAAGGTGCAGGCGCTGGTGGAGGAGGCGGTGCGCCACCTCAGCGCCCGCCCCGGCACCGGCAGCACGGTGCGCCGAGATCCAGTGGCAGTACTCCGGGTGGGGTTGGCCTGTAGCTCTTGTGAGAATCCAGGTGTACTGTGGATTCACCGGTCGACCTATCCTGCTAATATGCCACAGCTCTCCACAAACGCTTGAGCGCGTGACACTGCTGCAGCGACAGTTCCACATGTTCGACAATTATGCCTTGGCAATTAATACAAGATGTCAGAGACACTGCTGAGTCAAGCGACACGCGACAGGAGCTGTGCCGGCGATGTCGGGTCCCTTGTTGACACGACGTAAGTGCGCTGCGCAGGCGCCGCTGGATGCGTGCGGCGTGATGGAGACCATGAACGATAGCCACGTGAAGCAGCTGCTGCCCCGCTGCGTCGCCGGCGACGAGGTGCTGGAGCGCTTCCGGACGCTGTGCCTCGACAGCAAGGCGCGCACATCAATACTGCTATGCTGGTGGTTTGCGTGTGGCGAGCCGTACCCTGAGTCAGCTAAGACGAAGGTGCAAACATATGCAGCGCATGGGTCATTGCAATAGCACGTGGGACGGCGGGAATCTGGCGCCACCACAGAGCGCTTTGAAGTTGACTGGTGTCACTTGATCATCTGCAGAACCAAATGGCCGTGGAGGTGCTGGAGCAGCTGCGGTCCATCAGCGGCCAGCAGTCCAAGATCCGGCGCATGCGCGAGAAGCTGGCTCTGTTCCGCCAGGTGCACGTCATTTCATGGTGGTTCGTGGCATATTCAGGACACCATGTGCGTCGGAAGAAAACCTGTTTGGTGTGCCATAGCCTGCCTGTCATCCATCACAAAGCATATTATATCAAATCGTTGATCTTGCTGCTGTATCAGATCTTCAGGATCTTCACAGGTATTCAAGACTAGTGTCCCACCTAGGCAATCCACAGTGGTCACTTCGTGAGTTTGATCCTGTTCACATGACCAGGTCGCGGCGAAGCAGGAGGAGTCGTTCGCGGAGCTGCTGCTCGTGCGGCGCGTGCCAGCCGCGTACCGCCAGTGCCTCGCCGAGTGCATGCGCAGGTGACTGTCTCGCTGCCGCCACAGCAGCCCACCACTCACCTGCCGGATTGCAGGACGGACACCACATGACTGTACACAGAGTTTGCAATTGATCTGTCTTCACCTGTCCGAGACACGAACCGTCCGCGCGGCGCGGGCTGAACCAATGTGGATGAGCCACACAGGAAAGCCCTTTCCGCCTGTCCAAGACACAGTGCGTCTGCGCGGCATCAACCTGAGTGAAACCACATGAACAACACAGGAAAGCCTTTGCGGAGCTGTACTCGGAGCGGGCGGGCAACCTGGCGGAGCAGATGGGGCGGCTGCGCGAGAAGGAGGGCGCCAAGCGCGACCGCTTCAAGCGCAGCGTCGAGCGCTACATCCCAACCGCCGTCCTCACGAACATGGGCCTCCTCGCGCCGCCGCCGCACTGCCAGGTGGCTCACATTCGTCGCCTGGAGGGAACCCGGTGCCATCTTGCTGGATGGCCTTCCGGGTCTGGCTTGGAAGTCAGCTCATTGAAAACGGGGTTACGCCGACAGCTGACTTGCTGCAAGATCCAATCTGGCGCTGACACACCTTGCTGATGCCGTGCAGTTTTCGCCCTGCAGGCGTGGTCGTATATGTTGCTCACAGCCGCTCTTGCGGATGTTACAGGTCAGCGTACCGCCTATGGAGGGTGGTCTGCTGCAAGTCACGCTGGACGACCTTCGCAGGCTGCCTGCTGATGAGCGGGTGCGTCATTTGTGGTGACATTAATGTTGAATTTCCGAGCTGATGCACAGGGCTGGGGACATACGAGGCGTTTATGGCGCCCTGTGCCATGTGTTCAGTTTGCCACCCATTCAATCATAACGAACACTGGGCGAGGTCACCTTGCGCAGATGCGTGTCTGCTGGTTACCTCTTCGTAGCTCAGGAGGGGATGGGCTGCTGGCTTCATCTGCCTTCACATGAAAACAACGAATTGTGCCTGCAGGCACTGGCGGCCCCTGCTCCCGCCGCGGATGCCAGCCGCGTCTCCCCCAGGCGGGCAGGGTCGGGGGCCATGCCGGCTGAGGGCTCGGAGGCAGCAGCGGCGGCAGCTGAGGGGCCGGACGAGGAGGACGCTTCGCCGGGGGAGGAGGAGGGTCAGGGCGCGTCGCTGCCGCTGGAGAACGCCCGCCTGCGCGCGGAGCTGGCGGCGTACATCGCCCTGGAAGCTGCGCGGGAGGTCGCTGGCACCACGTCGGGTTCCCGACACCGCGCCAGCCCGGCTCAGGCGGAGAGAGGTGTCTGCCCCTTCTGTCTCGCTCAGCGCAGAGTTGCAACACTAATTGCTGCATAGTACAGGCCTTCCAACCTTGTAAGCACCCCGTGGGCTGTGCCACTTGACGGTAAATTTAGGTCAGCAGGCATCATTGTGCGGCGTCTCCGCAGGGGGAGCACGCGTAAACCTCGCGTCGTCCAGCGCGCCGGCGGGCCTGCAGCGCAGTGCCCTGGCGAGCAGCGGCTCCGGGGAGGGCGTGTCGGCGCAGCAGCAGCAGCAACAGGCGGCGGCCGAGCTGGGCGCCGGCAGCCTGCACGGCTCAGGCACGTCTGTTATGCGTTCTGGTATCCACCGATTGGACCACAGACAATGCGAGAAGCTCGACTGCTTCGCGCTCGCGCGTAGTATGACATTTGAGCAGAGGTGACTGCCTGTCACTGCTGTATGCCCCCGAAGCAACGTCAGCTTGGCTGTTAGCTTCGTTATCAGACGTGCCGTTCGCAGGGGGTGCTCCGAGCCCGACAGCCAGCTTCCGGGCGGCGCTGACGGCGAAGGATGACCTGGTGTTGCAGCTCGAGCGGGAGCTGTCAGCGTCGCGCCAGCAGGTGCGGCAAACTTCGTTGTTACCACCTCATGATGTTCTTGG
>JAABUX010006197.1_pt1 | contig 14348 bp, 19 predicted proteins | sample 5561851 | NCBI WGS metagenome assembly JAABUX01 (sample SAMN10711883, study PRJNA513361) | rock metagenome | isolation source: Antarctica rocks | place: Antarctica: Victoria Land, Richard Nunatak red sandstone | collected 2016-01-03 | reverse complement strand
GGGGAACGCCGCGCAGGCCGAGCGCACACCTGCGAAAAGTATATCCAAAGTCTCCATCCGGAGCTTGAACCACACCTCTCGACACAGGGAAATCCACCACTCTCAACGGCCATTTAGAATCGCTGCACGATGTCGCATCGACTTGACACAGAACATCCGATGCAACTGATCGCATCGAATGCCACGGATGCGGTGCGTCGGATCCTGCCGGTCGCCTCCGGACGAGGCCGCGGCAGTCACGCCGCATTCGCGATGACGGCCACCGACGCGCCGGAGTTAGGTGCCAGACGGCCTGTAAGCCGGGTTCTGTCCGTGCCTTCCGGGAAACCCGGAGACACGGGACGGTCATTCCTCTGGGACACGCATCGCTGCGTGCCTCGCGCGACCAACCCGGACGGCGAGGCGAGAAACCTCTGGCGTGCATCGGGACGATGCATGCCGCCGCCCCTATTCGGTCTTGCTCCCGGTGGGGTTTACCCTGCCGCCGCCGTTGCCGGAAGCGCGGTGCGCTCTTGCCGCACCGTTTCACCCTTGCCCGCAGGCATCTTCCCGGTCGCCCGGAACCGCGTGCGGGCGGTTTGTTTTCTGTGGCACTTTCCCTGGGGTCGCCCCCGCCGGCCGTTAGCCGGCACCGTTCTCTCGTGGAGCCCGGACTTTCCTCCACCCCGGCCACCGGAACGCCCGGTCGCCACGGCAGCGACCGTCCGGCCGTCTGGCACGCGGAACCTGACGCCGGAGCGATGCCGCGTCAAGCGGCGCGATCCGGTCCGGGCGTCAGGCCCGCAGACGCTGCGGCAGCTCTTCGGCCAGTGGATACCGCGCGACGCCGGTCAGTTCGATCTCGAGGATGGTCGCACTCGCCAGGACCGGCAGGACGAAGCCAGCCTCGCCATCGGTCCAGCGGCAGCCGTCCGGCTGCTCCACCTCGTGCCAGCCCTCCAGGTCCTTCCCGCCGAAGTCGACGTCGGTGCTGCACAGGTCGGTCCACAGCTTCATGCTGCGCACGCAGACGCCAAGCCGGCGCCGGTCGTCGACGAAGGGTCCTTCGATCTCCGCGGGGATCGCGTTGCGCGACTGCAGCGTGGCGTAGGCCGAGCCGGGTGGCAGCACGAAGAAATGCCGATCGCGACGGCAGCGGCGCGCGCGCAGCAGCATGCCGGCCGCCAGGCGCAGGCGCACCGCCGGATCCTGCGTGGTCCGGGTGACGAGGCTCCGGCCGGCAGCACCCATGCCGAGCGCCTCGGCGCGTTCCGCCAGCCGCCGCCAGATCGGCTCGACGTCGTCGCGCGCGGTCAGCAGCGGTGCGGCGGCATCCACCGCCCAGGTCGCGGCGGGTGGGGGCGTTCGCGTCGGGTCCGAAGCCCGCACGCCCGCTCGTGTCGAGATAGCTCTCCGTGGTGAGGCCCTCCGAGAGCAGGATCGAGTGGACGTCGAACTCAAGGTGATGCACGCGGTAGCCGATGCGATCGGTGTCGCGCAGGATGCTGGCCCCGTTGACCAGCATGCGCGCCGGCACCAGGCCACCCGCCTCGAACACGCAATGGTCGGCAGTCACCAGAAGATCGCGTGCCGGAACGTTCTCGGCGAAGGCGTGCGCGCGGATACGCACCGGCGCGGCGTCGCGTGCCGCATCGTCATCCATGCCGTTGAAGTCTACCTCGCGCGCGCCGGTCCACCGCACCGGCCTGAGCACGTGGGCGCCGTCCTGGATCGTCACCACCAGATCGCCTGTCGACAGCGCCTCGATCGGCACCGCCCCGGCAGCCGTCTCGATCCGGGTGCCGGAAAGGAAGCAGTTCAACGTGATGAGGGTGCCGCCGTCGGCCGCGGTGCTCAGACCGAAGCTCAACGCTCCGCTGGAGGCCGCTAGGTTGATGTTGGTCAGGGTGTAGTTCGGCGTCCCGTTGCTGCCGTTCAGCGCAAGGCTGTGACCACTCGCCGTGTAGGTGGCGCTGCCGAAGGTAGTCGTGCCTATCTCGAAGCTGTCGCCGACCGCGACCGCGTTGATGGCATACGAAAACCCGTTGTAGGAGCCGACATTGCTGGGCAGGTCGGCGAGGTTGAGCTTGCTGACGCCGTAGGTCGAGACCGCGCCGAAGGTGAAGCTGGTGCCGACGAGCAGCGTCACGCCGCTGTCCAGCTTGAGCGAGCCGCCGTTGAGGGTGAAGATGTCGCCGCCGCTCGAGAGGGAAGAGCTGGTCTGCGTGGTGATCTCGAGCGTGCCGCCGCGATTGATGCTGATGCTGCCGCCGCCGAGTTGCGCGACCGTCATCGCGCCTTCGATCGTCAGGCTCGTGTTGTTCAGGGCGAGGCCGTTGATGGAGGCGGTACCCGCGATGTCGAGCGTGCCGCCGCTCAGGTTGAGGGTGCCGGTCATGCGCAGGCTGCCGCTGGACAGCACCGACAACGCTTCTCCCGTGACACCGCTCGCGACGGTGATCGAACCGGTGCTCAGCGACCCCCCGATCAGCAGCGAGCCGCTGCTGTTGAAGAGCACCGAGGCCACCGAGATCGGGCCGTCGACGACCGCCGCGTTGGCAGCCTGCTTCAGGTTGAGGGTGACGGCGTCGCCGCTGGCGGGCAGGGCGTTCGTGGACCAGTTGCCGGTCGTGGACCAGAGATAATCGCCGGCGTAGGACCCGCTGCCCTGCTTGACCGTCTGGTTGAACGTGTCGGCCATGCAGGCACCCCGTGCAGATGTGATTGTTCTTACGACGGCCACGGTCGCCGTGGTCGGCGGTCGCGCGGCCTCCCACGAGGTTGTGCCATAGAAGGCAATGCGCGCATAGGATGTATTAATGGTTCTGTATCGATTTGGTCACCGTGTGAACTGAAGCAAGACGATCCGCATGGGGAACAATACGGTCACCGCGGCGTGGCGTCCCGCCTGGCCGCGAGCACCATGGCATGACAGCCATCGACGAAACCGCGACGCCGGGACAGCGACTTTCGCGGCGACACGATCTCTTCGATATCGTTATGGTCATCTGGCCTGTGCAGCCGGGCACGCCTTGTATCCGGGCCGGGCGGGATAGCGCGTCTGTTCCAGGGCGTGATCCGGCCCACGCCGAAGCCGAGCCGACGGCGGTCGTCCACACGCGCGGTCCGACCACCTGCGGGGCGGTGCGGAGCGGGACGGCAGGCGCACCGGCCGCGCATCGAGACGGATGTGGCGAGCGGGCGGACCGCGATCGGGTCGGACGCGAAGGCGTCGGCACGGATGCGGACGTGACAGCCATCCCCGTCGTCCGCCGTCGAGGCGGCGGGGACATGCCGGCTGCCGACGGCGCGGACGCCGGCGACGATGCTGGGCCCGTCGTGGTGACCCCGGGGTGTTCGCAAGCCTATGCGGCCAGGGGCGGGCGGTGGATCACGCCGCATCGCGGGGCGGCCACAATGGCGGCCGCCGATCCGCAGCTAGAGCATGATCACTTCGATCATGCTCTGCTTGACTGAGGAAAGAGCAGCTTTATCAGCCGCCTGGGATCGCGAAGCGATTCCAGTCAGACTGATGCTGCTCTAGAGCTGGCGGATGCTCTCGAAGTCGAACTCCAGGTCGTCCGGACTGGCGCCGATGCGCAGGCTGGTCTTGCTCGGCATCGAGTACGGGGGCACCGGGAGGTTGTAGAAGGCCGGCGAGCCGCTGAACACGCGTCCGGCCAGGTCGAACTTGGAGCCGTGGCAGGGGCAGGCATAGCCGCCCGGCCAGTCCGCGACGGGCTCGGTCGCGGAGGGTTTCGGGACATAGCCGGGCACGCAGCCGAGATGGGTGCAGATCCCCACCATCACCCCGTACTCCGGGGCGATCGAGCGATGCCAGTTCAGCACGTAGTCCGGCTGCTGACGCTCCTTCGAGGTCCAGTCGCGCAGGCGGTTGGTCAGGTTGGTGTCCTGCAGCTTGAGCAGGGCGTCCGGCGTGCGATGCACGACGAACACCGGCTTGCCGCGCCAGACCACGACGATCTGCTGGCCGGGCGCGACCTTGGACAGGTCGACGTCGACGTCGGCGTTGGCGCCGTCGTTGGCGCCGGGCGGAGACAGGCTGTCCAGGAACGGCCAGACGAAGCCGCCCACGCCGACCACCGCCGCCGCACCCGTCAGCAGCGTTAGGAAATCGCGCCGCTTGACGGTGCCGTGGCCGTGCTCCCCGGCATCGCCAGGCACGTCCGTATTCGAAGCCATGATCTCTCCCGAGCACCGTCGCCAAACGCATCAATTGCCTCGCCACGGCCACGCCGGCAAGGGCTGGCGCCGTATCGGGCGGCACCGGGCCGCTTCACGATCGCGCTCGACCGCGAGAGGCTGCCGCTCGCCAGCCTCCGGATGAGGGCCGCGTCAGTTTGGCACATCAGTTCGGCAAGGGGTGGAACTGGCCGGGGCTGACCTGGTCGTCCTGCACCGCACCCCTGGAGCGGTCGACGCGCAGCGTGAACAGCAGGGGAAGTTCGCCCCGGGTGCCCGGACATTTGGCGCTGTGCTTCTCCATCACCCGGATACGCTGTGCCTCGGGCGGATCGTTGCCGTTGATGATGAACAGCAGGCATTCCGCCGCGTCGTGCGTCAGTCCGTCGCGGACCACGCGGTCGCGCATATGCTCGACCACGACGTAGTCGTTGTTCCAGTCGATCCGCTCCGGCAGCACGCGCCGCTGCAGCGTGTCGAGCAGCCCGGTGAAGTGCAGCACCACGATCAGCAGGCCGGCCAGGAAGATCGCGGCGATCCGGGTGCCGAGCTGGCGTGGGCTCCACGGCCTGCGCGGCGGTGCCGGACGCGGCCCGGCCTTGGCGCCCGTCCTGGAGCCGGGACCGGTCCCGCCGGGTTTCAGGCTGGCCATTGTCACATGTCCTCGTGCCAGGCGTGGCCGCCCTCGTGGATCAGCCGGCGCGCGGCCTCCGGTCCCCAGGTCCCGGCGCTGTAGTAGTGCAGCGTGTCGGGATGGCGGCTCCAGGCCTCCAGGATCGGCTCGACCCAGGTCCAGGCGGTCTCCACCTCGTCGCGGCGCATGAACAGCACCGGGTCGCCGCGCACGGTGTCCATCAGCAGCCGCTCGTAGGCGTCGGGGTAGCGGGTCGCGAACGCCTTCTCGAACGAGATGTCGATGTTGGCCGGACGCAGCACCATGCCGTCCGGTCCCGGATCCTTGCTCATGATCGAGAGCTGGATGCCCTCCTCGGGTTGCAGCCGGATGGTCAGCCGGTTGGCCTGCAGCTTCGAGGGGAAGATCGACCAGGGCGTCTCCTTGAACTGCACCACGATCTCGCTGTGCTTGGAGGGCAGCCGCTTGCCGGAACGCAGGTAGAACGGGACCTTGCCCCAGCGCCAGCTATGCACCTCCGCCTTGATCGCCACGAAGGTCTCGGTGTGGCTCTGCCGTCCCTCGCCGAGCTCTTCCAGGTAGCCCGGCACGATCGCCTCGCCGATGCGGCCGCGACCGTACTGGCCCCGGATCGCCACGTGCGCCACGTCCTCCGGACGGATCGGCTTGAGCGCCCGCAGCACCTTCAGCTTCTCGTTGCGCAGGCTGTCGGCATCCAGCGAGCCAGGCGGCTCCATCGCCACCAGGCACATCACCTGCAGCAGGTGGTTCTGGATCATGTCGCGCAGCGCGCCGGACTGGTCGTAATAGTCGCCGCGGCCCTCCACCCCGACGGTCTCGGCGGCCGAGATCTGCACGTGGTCGATCGCGTCCGCCGACCAGAGCCGCTCGAACACGGGGTTGGCGAAGCGCAGCGCGATCAGGTTCTGCACCGTTTCCTTGCCGAGATAATGGTCGATCCGGTAGATCTGCTTCTCTTCGAACACCTGTCCGACCTCGTCGTTGATCTGACGCGCGGAGGCCAGGTCGTGCCCGATCGGCTTCTCCAGCACGACGCGCGACCTTGCCGTGACCAGCCCCTTGTCGGCGAGGTTGTGGCAGATCTTGCCGTACAGGCCCGGAGAGGTCGCCAGGTAGAACACCCGGATGCGCCCGGCCACCTCCTGGTCGAACAGCCCGGTGAGGTTGTCCCAGGTGCTGTCGCTCTCGGCGCCGTTCAGGCTGGCGTAGAACAGCCGCCCGAGAAACTGCCGCATGGTATCCTGCTTGAGGTCGGGCTCCTTGACGAAGCGGGTCAGCGCCTTCCCGGCACGCTCGCGGAACTCGTCGCTCGACAGCTTGGAGCGGGCGGTGCCGATAATGCGCGCGTCGCCCGGCATCTGTCCCTCGCAGAACCGGTAATAGAGTGCGGGCACCAGCTTGCGCATCGTCAGGTCGCCGGTCGCGCCGAAGACGATATAGTCGAACGGCTCGACGGGGCTGTTCGTCACCGGACTGTTCGGCATGGCATGCATTCTCCCGGCAGGGCGGCTGCCGTTCAGGGTGAGCCGGCAGGATTGTGCTTTGCTCGTAGACCCGCAAGGGCGCAGACCGGCAATTGTGTGCTTCGACCGGCTCCGGGCAGTTTCTGCCGGCGTCCCGGCCGCGCAGGCGCATTGACCCGCGGCGAGGGGACTTGGTAAGCCCCGCGACCTCAGGCCACGATGCAGGATGCGGGAACGATGACGCTGGACACGACGGAACGACCCGACGCGCGCGCTCGCAACAACAAGCCGGGCGACAAGCCGGACGACGACAAGGCCGGCGCCGGAGGCATTGCCGCCGACCGTCTGCGCAGCATCATCGAGCGCGTCGAACGGCTCGAGGAAGAACGCAAGGCCCTGGGCAGCGACATCAAGGACATCTTTGCCGAGGCGAAGTCCGCCGGCTTCGACGTCAAGGTGCTTCGCCAGATCATCCGCATCCGGAGGCAGGAGCCGGCGGAAGTCGAGGAGCAGGAAACCCTGCTCGATGTCTATCGCCGCGCGCTGGGCATGTAGGTGATCGACCGTCCGGGACCAACCGCATGATCATGCCGGCAATCTTTCCAGACTGGGTGCCCATGTGGGCGCAGCTGGCGCTCCTGCTGCTCGGGCTGCTGTTCGCCGTCGCCCTGTTGCTGATGCCGTTCGCGGTGTTCGGCCTGAAAGGCCGGCTCGATCTGCTGGAGGCCCAGCTCGACGACATCCACGCCGACCTGCGCATGCTCGCCATGCGGCTGCCGGATGTGGAGCCGCAGCGGTCCGTGCGGCGCAGTGTGGCCGAGCGGGACCGGACCGACACCGAGCCGCAGGCCGGCGCCCGGTCGGCCCGCCCCCAGGAACGTCCCCAGGAACGTCCCCAGGAACGCACTCAGGAACGCACCCATCCGCTTCGCGCGGACAACCGGTCGCAACCGCGCGACGACCGCGAGCCGGTGCGCGATACCGGTCACGAGCGCGACCGCAGCGAGCCGCGGCTGCGCTGGCCCCCGGCAGCGCCCAATCGACGGTAGCTGACCGGCGGGCGGCAGCCTGGCCGGCGGCGGCCCGGCTGGCGCCGTTGCGATGATCAGCCCGAACACATTGGTGTGGCCATCAGCCGATGCATGCGGCCGGCGTCAGAGCAGCACCAGGTCGTCGCGATGCACCATCTCGTCGCGCCCGCGCCAGCCGAGCAGCGCCTCGATGGCACCGGAACGATGCCCGGCGATGCGCCTCGCCGACACGCTGCCATAGGCCGAGAGCCCGCGTGCCAGCAGCCGCTCGTCCGGGCCGATGATCTCGATCAGGTCGCCGCGGCCGAACTCGCCTTCGACCTCGCGTATGCCCGCCGGCAGCAACGAGCTGCCACCTGCCAGCGCGCTCGCCGCACCCTGGTCGATACGCACGCGGCCGGCCGCCTGCAGGCCGCCCGCGATCCACCGCTTGCGCGCCGAGCGTCCCTCCGGAGCCGGCAGGAACCAGGTGCAGGGAGCACCCTCCAGCAGCGCCTGCAGCGGATGGTCGCGCGTACCCAGGGCTACCGCCATGGCGCAGCCGGCCTGGGTCGCGATCTTCGCCGCCGCCAGCTTGGTGCGCATGCCGCCCGAGGAGTAGCCCGGCGGCGGCGCACCGCCCATCGCCTCGATCTCCGGGGTCAGCGCCGGAACCAGCGGGATGTGCCGCGCATCGGGATCGCGTCGCGGATCGGCGGTGTATAGCCCGTCTATGTCCGACAGCAGGACCAGCTGATCGGCCTGGATCATCTCCGCCACACGCGCCGCCAGGCGGTCGTTGTCCCCGAAGCGGATCTCGGCGGTGGCGACGGTGTCGTTCTCGTTGATCACCGGCACGCAGCCGAGCCCGGCGAGCGTGGTGAGGGTTGCCCGCGCGTTCAGGTAGCGACGGCGGTTCTCGGTGTCGTCCGGGGTCAGCAGCAACTGCGCCGCGATCAGTCCGTGCGCGGACAGCGCGGCGCTCCAGGCCTGGGCGAGCCTGATCTGCCCGACCGCGGCGGCAGCCTGCTTCTCCTCGAGGCGCAGGCGCCCGGCAGGCAGGTGAAGGGCGCGGCGCGCGAGGGCGATGGCGCCGGACGACACCACGCTGACCTCGATGCCGCGGCCACGCAGCGTGGCGATATCCGCGCTGACGCTGGCCAGCCAGGCCAGGCGTGGTACGGCCGCCTCCGCATCGACCACCAGGGCGCTGCCGATCTTCACGACGAGCCGCCTCGCCGACCCCAGTTCGGGCGCCTGCTCGCGGGATGGCTGTTCGGGGAAGGAGGATGCTGGCTGCGTCCCGCTCACGACCCCACGCGCAGCTTGGCCTGCTGACGTTGACGCTCGGCGCGGCTGACGCCGACGCTGTCCTGCAACGCCCGCAAGGCCTCGGCCAGGCCAGCATGCGTGACCGCCGAGAGCGTCAGCACCTCGCCTCCGGTGGCCTTCTCCAGCGCGCGCCGGCGTGAGGAGATCTCCTGCGGCGTCATCGCGTCGATCTTGTTGAGGGCGACCAGCTCCGGTTTGTCGGCCAGGCCGCCGCCGTAGGCCTCGAGTTCCTCGCGGATGGTGCGCCACGCCTGGACCACGTTGCCGGCGGCGCCGTCGACCAGGTGCAGCAGCACAGCGCAGCGCTCGACGTGGCCGAGGAAACGGTCGCCCAGGCCCGCGCCTTCGTGCGCACCCTCGATCAGGCCCGGGATGTCGGCGAGCACGAACTCCTCCGACACCGACAGCCGCACCACCCCGAGCTGCGGATGCAGGGTGGTGAAGGGGTAGTCCGCGATCTTCGGACGGGCGGCGGAGGCGACGGAGAGGAAGGTCGACTTGCCGGCGTTCGGGAGCCCCACCAGGCCGGCGTCGGCGATCAGCTTGAGCCGCAGCCAGACCCAGCGTTCCTCTCCTGGCCAACCTGGATCGGCCTTGCGCGGGGCTCGGTTGGTGCTGCTCTTGAAGGTGGCGTTGCCGAAGCCGCCATCGCCGCCGCGGCAAAGCAGCACCCGCTTGCCTGCCTCGTCCAGGTCGGCGAGCATGACCGCGCGCTCGTCGTCGAATATCTGCGTCCCGGCCGGCACCTTGATCACGACGGCGGCGGCGCCGGCGCCGGTCCGGTCCGATCCGGCGCCGTTGCCGCCCTTGCGGGCACGGAAGTGCTGCGTGTAGCGGAAGTCGATCAGGGTGTTGAGGTTGGCGGCAGCCTCGAAGATGACGTCGCCGCCGCGTCCGCCGTTGCCGCCGTCCGGACCGCCGAACTCGATGAACTTCTCGCGCCGGAACGCGACGACGCCGTCACCGCCATCGCCGGACTTGATGTAGATCTTGGCCTGGTCGAGAAACTTCATAACGGCAACAGGGTCCGAAGGAGGCCATAGGCAAGAAAGGGCCGGCCAATGACAGGCCGACCCTGATCCGCGCCGGTCGAAGCTGGTTCCGCCTGGCTATTCCGCGGCAGCCGCGAGCGCATCCACACTCACCTGCACGCGCCCTTCGGCGCGAGTCTCGAACTTCACCTGTCCGTCGATGAGGGCGAAGATCGTGTGATCCTTGCCGAGGCCGACATTGCGGCCAGGCTTCATCTTGGTGCCGCGCTGGCGGATGATGATGTTGCCGGCGATCACGCTCTCGCCGCCGAACTTCTTGACGCCCAGGCGTCTGCCCGCCGTATCGCGGCCGTTGCGGGAAGAGCCGCCTGCTTTCTTGTGTGCCATTGCTCAGTCTCCCGGAGCATGATCGGTCTGATCATGCCCTGCTTCGTCGTTCGGAGGAGCCGCCACGCTGGCCGCTCCAGGTGAGGCTGCGGTGATCTCGGCGATGCGCAGCACCGTGACCGGCTGGCGATGGCCGTTGCGCCGCCGGCTATTCTGCCGGCGCCGCTTCTTGAAGATGATGACGGTGTCGAGGCGATCCTGCGCGACCACGGTGGCCGTCACGGTGGCGCCCGGCACGAGCGGAGCCCCGATGGTGGTGCCGCCCTCGCCGCCGACGGCGAGCACATCGGTGAAGGTGATGGTGGAGCCGGCCTCGGCCTCCAGCTTCTCGACCTTGAGGACCGCTTGCGGGGTCACTCGATACTGTTTTCCGCCAGTGCGGATGACTGCGAACATGGTTCTCTCTGCCTTCTGATCTCTTGGTCCAACGCGACCCCCCGGGGGAGCAGGCGCAAGACCCAGTCGCTTCTTGTTTATGGGCTGCGCAAGCGCGGCATCGCCCCGGCATGAACCGGTGCGAGAGGGCGTGGTTATAGCGCTGGATCTCCGGCTGTCAATCGGATTGCGCTCCTATCCACCCCCCTCTATACAACATCCCGCCGCTTGCCTTGGGAGAGGTGCCAGAGTGGTCGATCGGGACGGTCTCGAAAACCGTTGTGCGTGCAAGCGTACCGTGGGTTCGAATCCCACCCTCTCCGCCAGAGCATTCGCCTGAAGCCGACAGTGATGGAGGTCGACAGGGCCTTCGAAGCGCCGGTTATGCCTTCGTGTCCAGCAATGAACCTGAACCTGACGCGTCGGGCTTGCTGTCGGAGTTACCTGCCGGGCTGGTGGTTACCGAGACGATGGAACCCTTGGTGTCCTTGACGGTCGTCGTGACCGAGCCGTCAGCGTTGGTGGCGTTGGACGTGGTATCGCTCGACGAGGATGCCGACGCTGATGACGAGGGCGCCGATTTCGGGCTGCTAACGGGCTGCGCCGCGCCCGTGGCGGTGGAAGTGGCGCTGATAGGGCTGATGGTCATGTGGTCGCCTTCTTCGCGGAGCCGATACAGGTTGCCAGCGATTGGTGAAGGGGGGATTAACAGGCCCGACGGCAGGGCTTGCCCGATACCTCGACGATGGCTCGAGATCTAGTTGGAGATGCGGCCTGGCGAGTTGAGGGCGGAGGCGAGCATCGTCTGCATGGCGGTGTTGATCGCAACCGGATCGCTGGCCTGGAAGAAGTTGGCCGGATAGCGGGCACAGGCCCTGAGGGCGGCAAGAATTGGGCTGTTGGCGGTCGGCTCCGCATACTGCTTGTCGGTGTTCAGGTAATACGGATTGGGTAGCGGCAGAAACGGCGTGTAGAGCACGTACACGTTGAAGCCCATGGTCCAGAACAGCGAGCAGAGCCGCTCGTTGGTGGCACTCGTCATCGGTCCGATACTGCCTGCGCTGGTTCGCAGGTCTTCCATCCCGTCAGTAACGATGAACAGGTCCTTGCGCGCCCTGACCTGCGTGGAGCCGTTACCGGAGGCGGTCACTATGCCGGCGAGCCTCTGTGCAGCGCCGGGGAAATCCGTGTTGCCGCCATTGGACGACAAGTTCGGTGTGTTCCTGACGTTCTGCACCAGCCTGAGCGCCGTGGGCAGATCCGTTCCCGCTTCGCCGGAGCTGGGGTAGAGCTGCTGCAGGCTGCTGTTGAACTGGTAGACACCCACGGAAAACTGGTCCGGCGCCTGCTCCCTGTTCTGCAGCGTCGTCACCACGTTCGCGGCCGCTTGCTGGACCACATCCAGACGCAACTGGATGACGGGGTTGAGCGAACGAGCGAGACCATAATAGTCATTACCGGTTGCGCTGTCATGACAAGCGAACGCGCAGGGGGCGTTGGGAATGTTCTGGTACTTGACGTTGTTGATCATCCCTGGCGAGCCGCCACCATTAGATCGCCGGTGTAGCCAGGATCGCAGACACCGACGATCGTATTGGGAGGCGCCACGTTGTCCGTCCCATAGCCGAACTTCGCCGGATAGTTCCAGCTGTAGGCGGACATCGGCTGGGCTTCATTCGCGCCCTGGGCGCTGCACGGAGTCGCCCTCTCGAGCGCCACGATGTCGGCGGTGGTCGCGCCGATGAGCATGGACGAGGAATTATCCAGCAGCATCACGACTTCCATGTAGGAGTCTGACACCACTGCGGTGGCGGTGCCCGAGATCGGCCAGGTAGTGATGCCGGCAAGCAGCCCCGCGAACTGGACGGGAACCGTTCCTGAATAGGTCACGTGAGCGGTGAACGTGCTCGGAGACGGCGTGTACGTCACGTTCACCACCGGTGCCACCGTGCCGTACGAGAGAACCCGGATCTGGGCCGAGAACCACTGCGATCCGGCTGCGTTTCCCGCCTGCTCGATCTCCGCGGCGGTCGTTTGCCCGGCACTGTAGGCTTGCGAGGCCGCACGCACCGCATGCATCGCGGCAGCGTCCGCAGCAACGTTAACCTGCGCTCTGACTTGAATGTAGAAGCTGTAGTCGATCGCAAGCCCGACGAGCAACACCATCGGCACGGCGGCCAACGCGAAAATGACCGCGACGGCACCATGGTCGTGCCGCCTGCAGGCGCGCCGGCCCCGATCCGCCAGGCTGCCCGGCGTCAGTTGTAGCCGGGGCATTTGCCTGCTCCGCCATTCTGGTTCGCGATGTCATACCTCGTATACTGGGCGGCGGGTGGTGCGTTCGAGTCGACGCTGCGCACCGGCCAGTAGCCTGACGCCCAGAAATCGACCGACCCTGTGATGAAGTCGAAGAACAGCGGCGTGAACTTATAGAACACGTCGACCACCAGGATCGGATCATGGTCAGTAACGTTTTTTAAGCAACGATCTCAACTCGCTCGCATAGCTTGCCGCGTCGGGGGTCGGTGCTGTCTGAAGAAGCGCGCCGTATGCACGCGTGACGACCATGAACGGGTTGCCGTTGTCGACACGCCCGGGCGGATCCACGTAAGCAACGCTCCAGGCGACGTATGGCGCGACGCCGCAGGACTTGGACGCCGTTGCGACGCAGCCCGGACTGAGCTGGGCGAACGTGACGGACGACATGATGACGCTCGTCTGACCGCTCAAGGCGCCGCTTCGCCGCCATGGGAGGGCCGCAAAAATCGCAGACAGGCTCTGCTATACCTGCGACACGGTCAACGAGGTCGACTTATCCGGCTGCACGGCCAAGCTGCTGGCGGAGATCGGGATCATGTGAGCCGCGTTATAGATCTGCTGCCGTATGATCATCGCCCTGGCGATATCGAAGACGCCTATCATCAGCACGATGATCATCGGCGCGATCAACGCAAACTCGAGTGCCGCCATCCCACGGCGAGCGGATAGCAGTTTGCGGATCAGCAAGGCGCCGCCGCTCCCTGGCTCGCGGCTGCCGGCGAGTAGCTCTCGCTGACGAGACCTACTGTCGACAGCGTCACGTGGACGGCTTGGCCGTTATAGTTGACCGTCGATCCGTTGGGCATCAGGTCGCCGAGGATCGTCGGTCCGATATAGATGGCGCTGACAAGAAGCAACTGCGGCGGCCCGCTGTTGCAGAAGCTGCCGCTGCCGTAACTGCTCAGGTCGAATGCCCCGGCGCGCATCGGTGGCAGACCGGTCGTGTAGTCGTAATCGTCCTGTTTGGAAGTCGGGGCGAGGCGCTGGATCTTGACGTAGACATTACCGCAGGACAGCAGGCCGTCCAGGTCCGGGCAGAGATAGTCCCAGCGCGGTGTTGACTTGTCCAAGGCGAACGAGCACTGCGGCATCGTGCGGCCGACGTGCCGCGAGATCCTGCACGACCTGCAGAGCAGCCTCCGGTGCGCCGCTCGCCAACTCGATGTCCGCGACCTTGAGGTCGCGCCTGGCATCCGTCGTACCCGGAGTGTTCGCGCAGCCGCTGATCAGGAGCAGCATCAGGCCGGTCGAGGCGAGAGGAAGGACAACGCGCATCTGCAGCCCAAATATGTTTCTACTACACAATGACCTCAAATATTTTATCAAAGCTTACCGAACGAGGCCATGACCTGCAGAGCCGCTGGACCGACGACCACGATGAACACGCAGGGGAGGATGAAGACAACCATCGGGAAGGTGAGCAGAACAGAGAGCCTCGCGGCCCGCGCTTCATAGCGGGTCATGGTTTCCTGACGCATCTCGGCCGCGAGCGTGCGGAGCGCCTGGCTAAGGCGACGCGCACGATTAATCGATTGGGGTTGAGATTACCCTTGAAGGCGGATTCCGGCACGGCCGCGCGGTGTGTACGGTTGGCGGATGATCGACGAGCACGCCATCCGCGCCCGCTACGACG
>JAABUX010006196.1_pt1 | contig 14348 bp, 15 predicted proteins | sample 5561851 | NCBI WGS metagenome assembly JAABUX01 (sample SAMN10711883, study PRJNA513361) | rock metagenome | isolation source: Antarctica rocks | place: Antarctica: Victoria Land, Richard Nunatak red sandstone | collected 2016-01-03 | reverse complement strand
TCAGGGAGCTTGCCTCTGAGGGCTTGTTCAAGTATTGTGTTGGTAGCCATCGAGCCTCCGAAGGAAGAGTTTAAGACACTCCACTCGTTCGCTCGGTGGTCTTCTATTTCAGTTCTAAGCCGTTCTCGAATTTACACTCTTCCGTGGACTCTGCCAGAACGTGGCCGAGCCATAGGTTGAATCTTCTCGGTGGCACACGACTTTCCAACTCCTTTCGGGCACCGCTACGAACGCAAAGGGCCAGCTTAGCGAAGACGGGTCGTAATTGCAGCGCCAGCTCTCTTAAGTACGATTTGGGCTGCCGGTGACAGAGTCCGCACAACCCTGCCATTGCCGATTATCACATACCCGGCGCCTGCTCTCTCGACCGAGATCGCCTTCGCAGGGATCGAGTAGAACGTATTGCCATCACGAATTTGATAAACGTCGATCGGAACAACGATTGACGACACCATTCGATGTGTCCGAACGTACGCTTCAATCTTTGCTCTATTCAGGGAGTTCCCGTACTCGGCCATAAATGCGTCGAACGGATTCACTGGGCGGGGAATATGACTCATCCCGCGTGACAGCGATGAACTTTGCGCCAACGCGGTAGAAGCGCCGCCGCCGTTGGACCCCGCCCACGCTGCTAGTACCGGAATTGTTATGGCCCACATAAAGTGTGCCCGCCTTAGAGGAGTGGCGGAGCGGCGAGAAAGATGATTTTTATTAGCGTGTGTTTCCGGGACGCTCTTTCTCATCATAGCCTTCGTCTCAAACATCGCTTGGCGCAGACTCGGTTCGTGTGAAGCCTTTCTACCATACGCGTCAGGCACTGTCAATTAAGGCGGCGGCTCAACACACCGAGCCGTCAACAGTAGGTTGAGGCCGCCAACTCGGAACGCTCGTAGTGGGGCAGCGGAGGATCCATCATGATGATCAGCACCGACGGGCGGAGCGCTCGCGACTCGGAAGTCGTACTCAAGCCGAAGCGACGTCGCATATCCGCGTCTGAGAAGCTTGCATTCGCATGTTGAGGCTGGGTAAACAAGGGTCGATCCTGCAGCGCGACTGTTACGCACTACTGGTGATGCTCGATATCTTTAGCCGAGAATGGTCGTCGGGTTCGAACCCGCATGCCTGGCCTAACGGAAGCAGCGTTATTGACAGATTGGAATAGTCGCTGGGACGACTTGGTGTCCTTTGATGTCGTGCCCATATCAAAATCTACGGACTTTCGGGCAGAACGCGATCAAGCCGGCGAAGGGTGAATGCCCCGCCGAGGACCGCACAGCTGTTCGACATTCCGTCCAAATGGCGGCTCATGACACGAGTGCTCGTTTTACTCCTTTTAGGGGGCTCACTAACCTAACTAAGCCCGACAGCTGTACGAGCATCCGAGGGAAACGCGCCGTAGTCCCGGCACCTGCTGATGCGGTATCATGGGGCGTGGCGACACGCACGGAAGCACGAACAGCTTTGGAGTTCATCGCGACCGCATTCGGGCTGTCCGACCCGGAGCTTGGTCATCTCCTCCGCGTCAGTGGTCGGTCCGTTAGGCGTTGGCATGCTGATGGCGTCCCACTTGATCGAGTGGCGAACGTGATCCGATTATGATGAGCCGCCGGGTTTTTCCGGCGGTCCTGGTCGAAGACTTGGGCCTCCGCATCGGTGACATCGTCGTGCCCTTGGGCTTCGAGCTCGTCCGCTAGATAGATGCACGGATCGCGGCAGCGGTGGTTGACCGTACGGAATCGAGGGCGTTGCCATCGTGCATGAGCCCGCACGTGTCAGGGAGGTGGATCGCCACCGCTGGTAATTAAGGAGGCAGCGATGGTCGTCTTGGGTGTCGATGTCGGCAAAGCCGACTTTTATTGCTCGTTGCTGGTTGAGGGGCGAGCCCGTTCCAACAGCTTTTCGATTTCCAAGGCCGGCTTCGAACGACTTCTCGGCTGGCTGTGCAACCGCAACGTTACGCATGTGCACGCCTGCCTCGAAGCGACCGGCGGCCCGAGCGAAGAACTAGCCCTATTCTTGCACGAGCATGGCCATGCCGTGAGCTTCATCATTCCTTCGGCCATCAAGGCATTCGGTCAAAGCGAGTTGTCGCGCACGAAGACCGATAAGGCAGATGCCGCATTGATCGCCCGCTATTGTCAACGCAATGGGACCCAGGCTCTGGCAGCCGCCCAAGCCGGTCGCAGCGGCATTTACAGAAGATTGGGACGCCATCGCACGGCGCTCGTGGAGATGCGAACTCAGGAGCAATCGCCTCGAGGGACCGGGAATCGATGAGCTGCGCGATTCCCTTGAAAAGAGTCTCGCATTCCTCAATCGGCAGATCTCGGAGATCGACACTGACATCGCCGCCGTCATCGACGACGATCCCGATTTTCGTGGCAAGCTTGAACTACTCGAGTCGATTCTTGGCATCGACGAACGCGTCGCTTCGACGTTACTCGGCGAAGTGCCGCAGATGACGGAGTTCCGAAGCGGGAAGGTCCTCGCCGCCTTCGTCGGGCTCTGCCCGCGTGAGTTCCGCTCAGGGACTTCGGTATCGGCAGCATGGCTCTCCAAGGTCGGCAACATCCGCGTTCGGCGCGTCCTCTACATGCCGGCGCTCGCCGCGATGCGCTGCAATCCGATTATGGCTTATTTTCCGACGAGGCTATGCGCCAGAGGCAAGCGCCCGAAGCAGATCATTGCCGCAGTCATGCGTCGCATGCTCGTCCTCGCCTACGGCGTCTTGAAGTCCGGCCGATTCTTCAACGCGGCCTTCCCTCTTGACGCCGGACACGGAATCTAGTGGGAACCGTAATGTCAATACCACAGCGGCGCAGCGCTGCGAGGGCTTCCTGCTTCCGCAACGGTCTTGCCTCGTTCGCTTTAGTAGCGACGCTTTCGGCATGCACGTATTGCTGTGCAAAGCCACCAAATGTCTTTTCGCAAGTCAGATCTGATGTTACATTCGCGAACGTCCCAATCTATGCAACGTTTGATCTGACTGTATCGTCTCACGACGATAACGCTGTAGTGTCGCGTCTCGCGCGCATGCATCTAATTCGTATCCACCGGCTCTCGCGCGACGTTAGCAGAATTGCACTCACTCGTGCCGGCATCGCGGATTCGAGACGGCGCCATTGGCTATTCAACAACGATCAGGGGGAGCAGTCTTGGAGATTTCCAATTGGAAGGCGCTCGTTTGAGTACGTAGATAATGTTGTTTGTATTGGTCACAACAGGGCTACGGCGGATGTCACCTACCGTATTGTCTATAACGCGATCGGCCAAGCCCTGGTGCGCGAAGTGGCGGCCTATCACGAACGGCTCGACATTATCGACCCGTACCAGGAGCCGTCCAAGGCTTATCGCACGTTTAGCACACGCGCCGACGCCACGCAATCGCTGACTCGGACGCTTTTGCTAAATTGTTCCAGGAACCCGTCAAGGGTTTCCCTATGTGTCAAGATGGGATGGTACCGGTAGACTCAGAGCATAATGAGCCCCGCGTCGAAAGTCACTCGTACACCGCTCCGCGGGACACGGTCGCGGTCGCTGACGAGGGAGTTCCGTTCCGCGATATCGCCGGCATAGTCGGACGGCACCTCAATCTCCCCGTTCCAAGCATTTCCGGCGATGAAGTAGGAAAACACTTCGGTGCATTCGCGATGTTCGCAAAGATCGACGTAATCGGATCGAGCGCCAAGACGCAGCACACTCTTGGGTGGCACCCGACCGAGCTGGCTTCTTGAAGATCTGGATAGCGCCGCGTACTTTCCATCCTAAGGCACCTCTGATTTAGGGCATCTCTGATTTACTCCTAATTTATGATACACTTATAAACGATGAGAGACAGTACATCGGCGCAGCGTTCGTGCATCCATCGAATTCTCGAACCTTGTGACAACGCGGCTGCAGTCTTGAAGAACTCGCCGGCCGGGTCCACGGTAGCGCGTCGCCTCAAGACTCGTCGGGAAAGCGGGTCCCTGACGACCGTGCTCGGCTGCGCGTTTGGATCCTTGCTCGATTCGAAGTCGACGGCCGGCCGAAGCCCAAGCTTTGGTAATCTGCAGACGACTGGCCGATGGCGGAGAATGGTTCGTAGGTCGCCAAGGAGTGAAATTGTGGAAGTGTCGCCGGAACGAAAGATCATCGCCCGGTACGGTCCCGAATATGGTCCAGAAGCGATCCGCCGCCTTGAACACGGCTTACCAATTATCTACGAGCAAGATGTATCTTGATCGAAGAACGGCCGGATCGAAAACGCTTTGCGATCCGCTCAGAGATCGACGGCTCCGCGACGATTCTCTACGAACTCGAGTAACGAGCCGGAGAGCCGCCAGCGGGGGTGTCGCTCACGGGCGCACTCCGCTATTAGCGTTGAGCCGCTTGCCGCTCGCGCAGCGCCGCGTTCGGGCCAGCGAAGTTCTCGACGATCCGGTAGCGCGCGCCGTCGTCGGTCCAAACCATCTCGACGAGACCGAGCCGGATAAGATCCGAGATCGCAGCGTCACCGTCGACGCTCGCGGACTGCGATTGGTTCTTCATGAGCGGATAATCGCGGCCTGACTTTCCCAAGCAATGTCTGCCATGTGACGACTATCGTCGCCGTGCACGCGTGGCCCGAGACGCTTCGCGGTCCGGCGCCTGCCGGCGGTCGACGCGTTCAGCGTGTCGGCCGCGATCGGCGCGATGCTCGATCATCATTCGGCGCTGCGCGGCCCAGGCGACGAATGATCCAAGTCCGGGCTCCTTGTACGCCGCCGAGAGCTTGCGCTTCTCGCCGCGATTGAGAGTCGCGAGCTTCGTGTCGCTGACGCCCGCCGCGCGGGCGGCCTTGAAGCGTTCGAGGATCTCGGCAATGGCGCGGCCGCAGGCTTCCGTCCGCTGGCTCATCTCCGCACAATGGTGTTGACCCACCTGAATGTGGTCATCGGCTACGGAACGTTTATTACGTCCCGTAGGCAATATGAAAGCGGACCTATCATGAACTACACCGTCGGCAACCTGTCATTGAACGTAGAAGAGAAGGGCGAAGGAGACCCCGCGCTGGTATTCCTGCACTATTGGGGCGGTTCTCATCGCACCTGGAATGGAGTCATTTCTCGCCTCGCGGACACATTTCGTTGCGTCGCATACGATTCGCGCGGCTGGGGGAAGTCAGAAGCGCCTGCAAGCGGATACTCGATGACCGACTTGGCGGATGAGGCTTCATCTCTTATCCAGACCTTGGGCCTTACTAAGTATGTTCTTGTCGGACATTCGATGGGCGGCAAGGTCGCGCAACTCCTCGCGTCGCGAAATCCAATCGGCCTTGTAGGTCTCATCCTCGTGGCACCAGCGACCCCGACACCCACGCATTTCCCCGAGGAAGCTCTTCAACAGCAGTTGCACGCCTACGACAATAGGGAGACTGTCGTGCAGACAATGCGATTCCTGAGTGCAAAGACTCCCTCACCCGAAATGCTGGAGCAGATCGTCGAGGATAGCCTTTCGGGATCACTCGCTGCCACCATCGCGTGGCCGACGTTGGGCATCGTGGAAGACATCTCGTCTGAGGTTTCCAAGATCGCCGTTCCTACTCTCGTTCTCGCGGGCGAGCACGACAATCTGGACTCCGTCGAACAGCATCGCCGCGAAGTCCTTCCGAGGATCGCAAATGCGCAGTTGGAAGTCATCGCCGGGAGCGGACACTTGATTCCGATTGATGAGCCGGAGCAACTAACCTTAGCCGTCAGTCGCTTTGTCTCACAATTGTCCTAGAGGGATAGGGCGATCGCTCTTCCAGCAGTTTTCCACCCTTCTCGCGCGTCCCGGCTTATCGCCCAAAACGCGCTACCCTACTTTGCGATCGCTAGCGTACGACTTTTCCTTTCGGTGTAGTAACCAACATTGGTCGTTCACGCGCTCGAACGGGAACGGACGGCCCAAACCAGATAGACGCTCAGGGGGGCAACTTCGAGTGCGGCCAGAGCGTCTCGTACGACCTGTATTCGACCGTCGACCCCACGTACGGCTTAATGACGGTCATCGTCGGGAACGGCAACGACACTAACGGCAACGTAGTCACAGAAACCGTGATGGATCCCTCGAACTCCGACGGCTTCCCCCAGACCGGCGACGGAGTGCGGCTCAAACGCATGACTAGCATCGCGCAGGGGGCCAACGATTTCTCCAACGGATCGACGTTCGGCATAAGCGGGGTCGACGGACCCCCCAGGTCGTCTGGAGTTCCTGCGACATCGGCGTATTCGACCCGAGCAACAACGTGAACACGATCTCCTTCTGGCCCGACGGCAACGGGGGCACGCAGAACTATCCCGACGACTCCACGAAGATCGTCGTCAGCTACTACGACATGGCCGGCGAAACCGACGGAATCAACCTGCATCCGTAGAACGACATGCGAACTGTGATTGCGGCGGTCTTCGCTGCCGCCGTGCTCGGCACCGCGGTTGCGCCCGTGCGATCTGCGCCCATGGCGGTGCAGATCGCGCAAGGCAATTCCGGCGCCACGCGCAACCGCGCTCTCGTCGTACGCGTCCGGGAATTCGAAGCTACGCAAAGGCGATATCGCGGGCGCGCGCCGTGATCTCGAAACCGCCATCGCCGCAGAGACTCGGTACTTCGCAACGCTCGGCAGCGAGCGTCGCCAGGGAGAAGCGTCCTATCTCGTCGAGTATCTTACGCTCGGCGGCATTACGGAGTACAGGAGCGCATCGCATGCAGCCGCGTTAAAATATTGGAAGGCCGCAGGCGACCTCTACCGCACGTACCTCCCGGTCCTGAACCGGCGTTTAGCGTCCGGGGACGCGCTCTTGGCGAACGGGAGCTGTGTGAGAGCGTTCGACAGTTATTCTGGAACGTTGGGGAGGCTTGCGCCCGAAATCCTGCCGACGCTTCGCGCGGCGGTCGGCGGGCTTGGTCGGACGCACAAGGCCGCATTGCAAACGCGCGCGGCACGACGGCGGGCGATCTGGTGTACGGAATGCTGGCTCTCTGCCACCCGCGGAACCTCGCCACAGCTCAAGACGCTCTCGTCGCCGCTCTCACCGACTACGAGCCAACGACCAGCGCGACGCCCAACACGGGTCCACTTCAAGCATCGTCGATTCGGCTAGTGCTTCTTGCATGCGGTCGAGGCCTTAATCCGCCCCATCGTAGACCGAAATCCGGTGCGGTCGAGAGGGCAACCCTCCATTCGGGATAGCATAATATCTGTCCGAAACGGACCCGTTTCCGGACGGCGGAGAAGCGGCCGGCTATAGGTGCCGAAAGTAAACTACGGCAAGAACCGCGATCGCCGCGCTACTTTGTAAAGCTAGCACTTCGGCCGCGGCCCTTCGGCAACGCGGCAGCCAGGAAATCGCGAAGAAGGACCCACGGAGCTGCGGCGCCCATCGCGATTGCAGCGCAACCTGTCAACGAGGATCTGCGATCAGATGTCACGGTTGCGAATGCGCTACCGGCTTGAGCACTTCGATGCTCGTACCGAGGCCTTGAATTTTGAGCGCATCGTTGAAATTACAGGTCACGAGATCACCCGCGGCGATCGCGCCGCCGCTTGCGGGAGCGATCGTCAACCCGTACGGGTTGCGGTCGCCGTTGACGGGATCGATCGTGGAACCGATCGTCGTAATGCTGCGGAGCGAATCGATGACGCCGTTCGAGTCGCCGCCCTCGTTCGAGACGATCGGCGCCGCGCCGGCGCTCGCAGCACAAACAAGAAGCGAAGCGGCGATCGACGTGACCGCGAGCGAGTTCCTGCCAAGCATACGTTTCTCCAAAGAGTGAAGTGGCTGGCGTGATCGTATTCATCGACTATGAAGAATCTCTGAACCCGGGAGAGACGCGCACGTCGCCCTGATAGCAACATCGCACGCTCCATCGCTCGTCGTCACGTCCGAGTCCGATATCGACGATATCACGCTATTCGTGGAGACGATCGGAGCAACGGTTGCAATCAACACGAAGGCAACCCGCACGACGGCGGTGACCCTGCGAGCAATATAGATGGGCGGCATCCGCCGTGGCTGTCCAGGTGAACGGCTTCGCCTGCTCGTTGTAATGCTCGAGGTACTCGCGGATCGCATCTTCGAGATTTGAGATGCTCGTGAACGTTCCGCGCCGAATTCGTCTGCGCGTAATCTCGGCGAAGAATCGTTCGACTTGGTTGAGCCAACTCGAACTCGTGGGCGTGAAGTGAACGTGAAAGCGCGGATGGCGAGCGAACCAACGCTTGACCGCAGGAGCTTTATGCGTCGCGTAGTTGTCGAGCACGAGATGAACGTCTTGCTCGCCGGCAGTCTCCACATCGACGCGACGCAGAAACTTCAAGAACTCTTGGTGCCGATGGCGCCGATGACACGAGCCGATGACCTTTCCCGTTTGAACGTTGAACGCCGCAAAGAGCGAGGTCACTCCATGGCGCAGGTAGTCGTGAGACTGCCGCTCGGGCACGCCCGGGCGCATGGGAAAGATCGGTTGCGTACGGTCCAGCGCTTGGACTTGCGATTTCTCATCGACGCACAAGACCAGCGCATTTTCCGGCGGCGACATGTACAGTCCCACGATGTCGCGAGTCTTCTCGATAAATAGCGGATCTGTGGAGAGTTTGAACTTCTCGGAGCGGTGCGGCTGCAGACCAAAGGTATGCCAGACGCGCACGATCGTCGATTGCGAAAGACCGGTCTCGGCTGCCAACTCGCGCGTACTCCAATGCGTCGAGCCTTTCGGCCGCGACGTCAACGTCTTGGCGACGACCGCTTCGATTACGTCGTCGCCGATTTTGCGAGGTGGTCCCGAACGCGGTGCATCGCTCAGGCCCTGCAGCCGCTCGTGACGAAAGCGCGATCGCCACGTGCCCACGGTCGCGCTCGCGATGCCAAGACGGTCGGCCACCTCGTTATTCGAGAGGCCCTCGGCACGGTGCAGTAAGGTGCTTGCTCGTTGCGCCAACGCTTGCGCAGACTTGGGCCGACGCGCTAAACGCTTGAGCTTGCCGCGCTCGGCTTCGGTAATCTGTAAGTCGCGCAAGGGACGTCCGGCCATAACCAATGATAGCAAAAACTTGCGCTAATAATCAACTGACTTACGACTCAGAACACTAGATCAGTCGCAATCCCGCAAAGGCGAGCACGCCTGCGACGACGTAGCGCAGCGCTCCATCCTCGACGCGCCGGACGAGCCAGCTCCCGAGGGCAACACCGGGTAACGACCCGAGCAAGAGTGCGAACGTCACGCGTGCATCGACGGTGCCGAGCGAGACATGCCCCGCGGCCGCGAGCGGCACGAGCATCGCCGCGAACGCGATCTCCGAGCCGATCAGCCGCCGCAGTGAAACCGCAGGCAACGCGAACAGCAGCAGCGGCAGCGTCAACGATCCGCTGCCGATCGAGGTTGCGGCAACGAGGAATCCGACGAGCGCACCGATCGCGAGGATCACCGGTCGCCGCACGTCGATGGTGGCCCTGTCGTCGGCGGCGGCAGCAGCGTTTGCCGCGCCTCGAAAGATGAAGCGCGTCGCGAGCGCGCTCGCCGCGGCGCACAGGATCGCGACGCCGATCGCATGACGCACGATCGTTTCCAGCGACGGTTCGTCGACGTGCGCGCGTGCGTACGCGAGTGCACCGAGCCCCAGCAGCGCGCCGGGAATGCCGCCGAGCAACAACAGCCCCGTAATGCGCCAATCGACGGTGCCGCGCCGCGCGTGCAGCCCGAACGCGAGTAGCTTCGTCGGCACGCTGTAGAGCAGATCGGTTCCGACCGCGATCATCGGTTTGATGCCGAGCAACAGGATGAGAATCGGTGCGAGCACGGAGCTGCCGCCGACGCCCGTCAAGCCGACGAGCGTACCCACAACGAGGCCCGCAACGGAAAAGCGGTAGTCGATCACGCCTTCTCGCTACCCGGTACGTGCAGACCGCACTCCGTCTTCGCGAAGCCGCTCCAGCGGCCCGACCGCGCATCCGCATCCGGCTCGACGCGCCGCGTGCAGGGTGCACAGCCGATGCTCGGATAGCCTTGATCCAGCAAGGGGTTGTACGGCACGTCGAAGCGGTGAATGTACGTCCAGACGTCGCGTTCGGTCCAGTCGACGAGCGGTGCGATCTTCGCAAGCCCGCTCTCATTGGGGTCCCACTCGACATAACTCGCCTGCGCGCGCGTTTGGCTCTGGTCGCGACGGATACCCGTGATCCAAGCGCCATACTGCGCGAGGAACGACCGCTGCGGCTCGACTTTGCGGACCGCGCAACAGGCGTCCGGATCGCGCTCCCACAACGCCTCGCCGTGCTCGCGCGCTTGCGCGTCCAGCGTTAGCTGCGAGCGAACCGGCAGCGGCTCGATGCCGTACCGCTCCCGGACGCGGTCGACGAGCGCATAGGTTTCCTCGAAGAGCACGCCCGTGTCGAGGTAGTACACCGGCACGTCGCGTTTCCGCCGCGCGAGCAGATCGACGAGCACCATTCCGGAGGCACCACCGAACGAACATGCGAGCACGATGCGGTCGCGGTAGGTCGTCGTGGCCCAGTCGAGGATTCGCTCAGCCCGCGTCTCGGGTGTCGCCGTGATTGCCATGTCCTGTAATTGCCTCCGGTGAGATGGGAGAGCATGAAAAGAGCCCCCGCCGACCGGCGAGAGCTCCCGAGTATCTGCGATACCGCTCGAGCGTCTAAGCCGATCCGATCGATCCGCTACAACAACACATCCGGCGACAACGCATGATTCTTTCCATTGCGCCGTTTATAGCATGGTGTCGGCGGTGCGGTCAACCGCTACGCGCGTGCAACCAATGCTCGGCAGCGGCGGTTTCGCTCGCACAGCAATGGTTATCCGATGAACCTCCTGGACGAACTCGAAGCGCGCTCGGTCGCGATCTTGCGTGAAGCGTACTTTCGCATCGCACCGCTCGGGATGTTGTGGTCGATGGGGAAAGACAGCACCGCGCTGTTATGGCTCGCGCGCAAAGCATTTTTCGGTGTCGTGCCGTTCCCGGTCGTCTTGCTGGACACCGGCATGGAATTTCCCGAGGTGTACCAGTTCCGCGACGAGATCGCGGCGGCGTGGAACCTCGAACTGCGCAATGAGCCGTGTCCGCCGGAGTCGTCGATCGATCCGACCCTGCCGCCCGCGACGCGTGCCGCGGCGCGCAAGACGGCGGGCCTGCGCGCGCTGCTCGAGCGGGAGAAGTTCAAAGGCATCATCGTCGGTATCCGCCGCGACGAGCAGGCGACGCGTGCCAAAGAACGCGTCTTCTCGCCCCGGATGGCCGACGGCGCATGGGATGTGAAGCACCAACCGCCGGAGCTGTGGGACGTCTACCATACCGACGTCCCCGACGGCGCGCACGTCCGCGTCCATCCGTTGTTGCATTGGACCGAAGCCGACATCTGGCGCTACACCCGGCGCGAGAACATTCCGATCGTCCCGCTCTATCTCGCCCGTGACGGAAAACGGTACCGGTCGCTCGGCGAGAAGAACATCACCGTGCCGATCGACTCCGAGGCGTCGACGATCGACGAGATCATCGTCGAACTCGAAACGACCAAGCAGCCCGAACGCGCGGGCCGCGTAATGGACAACGAAACCGAAGATGCCTTCGAGCGCCTGCGCACAGGCGGCTACATGTGATGACGCAATTGCGATCCGTGCCTGCCGAACCCGCGCGCGGCACGCCGCACGGTCAAGTGCGGATCGTCGCGGTCGGCCACGTCGATCACGGTAAATCGACGCTCATCGGCCGGCTGTTGCACGACACCGGCAACTTGCCCGACGGCAAAGTCGACGAATTACGCGTCGTCAGCGACCGTCGCGGCGCGGCGTTCGAATGGTCGTTCGTCCTCGACGCGTTGCAGAGCGAACGCGATCAAGCCGTCACGATCGACACGACGCGGATCTGGATGCGCACGCCGCAGCGCGAGATCGTGCTGATCGACGCGCCGGGCCACAAAGAGTTCCTGCGCAACATGGTCACGGGCGCGAGCGACGCCGACGCCGCGATGCTGCTCGTCGACGCGCACGACGGCGTCAGCGAACAGACCCGCCGCCACGCCCTGTTATTGGAGCTGATCGGCGTCCCGCGGGTCGTCGTCGTCGTCAATAAGATGGATCGCGTCGGGTACGACGAGCGCCGCTACGAGGCGATTTGCGCGGAACTCGCGACGTTGCTAGACCGCGTCGGCGTCATCGCTACCGCCTACGTGCCCGCATGCGCGCGCGAGGGCGAAAACCTCGCCGCCCGAGCGCCGGATCGCATGCCGTGGTACGCGGGCCCAACCGTGCTCGAAGCGATGCTCGCCTTGCCGAACGCCGGCCGCGCAGCCGTCGACGCCGTACGGATCGCCGTGCAAGGCGTCGTGCGACGCGACCTGCGGCGTATCGTCGTCGGCCGCATCGAATCGGGTGTGCTCGCGGTCGGCGACGATGTGATCATCGCGCCGTCGCGCCGCACCGCGCGCATCGCGTCGTTCGAAACGTGGCCCGAGAGCGGCGAGCCGAAAACCGAAGCGCATGCGGGCGAGTCCGTCGGATTCACGTTGGACGGACCGCTCTTCGTCGACCGTGGCGACGTGATCGCGGACAGCGCCCATCCCCCGGCGCTCGCGACGGCATTTCGCGCGCGGCTCCTGTGGCTCGGCGAACGTCCGCTGCAGGCTGGATCGTCGTACCGCATCCGCTTCGGGACACGCACCGCGACCGCGAGCGTCACGACCTTCGAGCGCGTCATCGGCATCGAAGCGCTCGAGGCGGCCGCCGCCGATCGCGCGCAGATGAACGACGTCGCCGAAGTCGTCTTTACGAGCCGCGAGCTGTTGCCGCTCGATACCGTCGCGCAACATCCGGGCCTCGGCCGCTTCATCGTGCTCGATGGGATCGACATCGTCGCGGGCGGGACCGTGCTCGAAGCACTCTCGCCGCGGTCGGCCGACATCGTCCCGGCGCAGCATCACGTCGATCTCGCAGCGCGCGTGCGCCGCAACGGCCATCGCGGCGCCGTCATCTGGCTCACGGGTCTGCCCGGCGCCGGCAAATCGACGCTCGCGATGGCGACCGAGCGTCGCCTCTTCGATCGGGGTCTGAACGTCTACGTCCTCGACGGCGATAATTTGCGTGCCGGATTGAACGCCGGCCTCGGCTTCTCGCCGGCCGATCGCAGCGAGAACATCCGCCGCGCGGGCGAAGTCGCGGCACTGTTCGCCGACGCGGGCACGATCGTGCTCGCCGCGTTTATCAGCCCATTCGCAGCCGATCGTGCGCTCGCGCGCGCCGCCGCGGGCGATGCCTTTTCCGAAGTGTACGTCGCGGCCGATCGCGCTGTCTGCGAAGCGCGCGACCCGAAGGGGCATTACGAGCGCGCTCGCGCCGGGAAGCTGGCCGGGTTCACCGGCATCGACGGCTCATATGAGGTGCCGGCCGCGCCCGATCTCACGCTCGACACGGCGGCACTGCCGCTCGATGAAGCCGTCGCTCGGCTCGCCGCGTTCGTCGATCGCGTCGCCGTCGACCCGGTTCGCGACGCACGCGAACCCGCCTCACCGTAGAACGTCTGCAGCCCTCCCCGAAAGGATGGATCGCATGAGCGCGATCGACGAGTACCTGACCAACAATCAGAGCTATAAAGCCAATAACGGTAACGGCGCGTTGCCGATGCCGCCGGCGCGCCACGTCGCCGTCGTCGCATGCATGGACGCGCGACTCGATGTGTACCGCATGCTCGGCTTGCACGAAGGCGAAGCGCACGTCATTCGCAACCCGGGCGGCGTCGTGACCGAAGATGCCCTGCGCTCCCTCGTGATCTCGCAGCGCCTGCTCGGGACGACCGAGATCGCGCTGATCCATCACAGCGATTGCGGCATGCTTACATTCCGCGATGAACAGTTGCGCGAGCAACTCGCGGCGGAAGTCGGTGCGAAGCCGCTCTACGCGTTTCAAGCGTTTAGCGATCTCGCCGCCGACGTGCGCGAAGGGATGAAGCGCATCGAAGAGCATCCGTTCCTCGCGCATCACGAGGTCCGCGGCTTCATCTTCGACGTTGCGACCGGTCGGCTCGACGAGGTACGTTCGCGCTAGCGCCACCGAAGCGCCTCGGCGCCTGAACGATGGGTCACGCCGCCGCTCAATCGCCACGTGCCGTGGCTTCACATCATCGAATGGAAACACCGCTTGAGGCTGCGGTCTCATAATCGACCCCTTTCAGGAAGGACGGGCCCTTTATCTTTCGAGGTGGCGAAGCGAAATTAAATCGAGCTACTCGAGGGCGATGCTGACGACACGGCCGACACCGGCAATTGCTGCGTCCCTTGCCGCTGCCGATACCTTGGACTCTGTTAGATAAGCCGTGACAATGACAGGTGGGCGATTCGGCG
>JAABUX010006195.1_pt1 | contig 14351 bp, 14 predicted proteins | sample 5561851 | NCBI WGS metagenome assembly JAABUX01 (sample SAMN10711883, study PRJNA513361) | rock metagenome | isolation source: Antarctica rocks | place: Antarctica: Victoria Land, Richard Nunatak red sandstone | collected 2016-01-03 | reverse complement strand
TCGGGGTCGTCCGTGAAGGCGCGGCCCCACTGCTCCCTGCGCGGGGCGGCACCGGGTGCCGATTAGGCGCCAAGGCCGCCGGCATGTTCGAGGTGGCCGCGCATCCGCTCAGGGCAGCCCCGGGCGCGGCGCCAGCCCGGGCGGGGCGCCCCGGCGGGCGGCGGGGGGGCCGCGGCCGCGCCTGAGCAGCACGGCGGGCACGGCCAGCACGAGCATGGTGCAGACGCTGAGCGCGGCGGCCACGCGCGCGGCGCGCGCCGCGGCGCCCGGGTCGCCGGCGCCCAGGTCGTTGGACACCCTGCGCGGCGCGCGCGCCTGAGCCGCCCGGCCGCGCCGCCGCGCATGTCACCGGGCACGGGCGGGCGCTGGCGGGCGCGCACCGCGTGGTGACCGCGATCGCCAGGCCCAGCGGCACCATGAAGGCGAGCGCGTTGCTGTTCTGCGCGCGCGCACGACGCTCCCGCTCAGGCAGGCGCGCGGCCGGCCCCGCGGGCGCCGCCGCGCGACAGCGCGCATGGGCGCGCACCTGGTAGATCGCCATGGCCGACAGGGCACGCTCCGGGTCTGGCAGCAGGCCCGCCAGCATGACGGCCACCTGCGCGCGCGCCGCCGCGCCGTCCGGCGCGCCCCAGCCGCAGGGCGGGCTGCGCAGCGCGCGCGCGGCGGCCGGGCGCGCACCTCCGAGGCGATCCACTCGAACATCATGAGCATGCTGGGCACCGCCAGCGCCAGGAACTGCACCCAGCCGCGCAGGCAGGCGCGGCTCCAGGGCACCCACGTGCGCCGATGCACCTGCGCAGCGCGCCCGCGCCGCTTCATTGAAGGGGACTGCGTGCAGTTGGACGCAAGGCCGGCGCCCGCGCGGCGCGCGCCGGGCGGACCTTGCCGACCACGCAGCACACGATGAGGCCGGACAGCTGGACGCCGTTGGAGACGGAGACGGCCAGCGCCGCGCCCAGGTAGCCCATGCCTGCGCGCGCGGCGTCATACAGGGTTCGGATAGGGTTGGAGCGTTCGGCGCCGCCCGGCATCAGGGGCCGCCCGGCAGGGGCGGCGGGCCGGCGAGCCGGCGCGCGGCCGGGCGCGCGGCCGGGCGCGCGCCCAGCACATCGATGAGCAGGTAGTTGACGCCCGGGTGCAGCGCCGCCGCGACCAGGGCCACGTAGAATGGCGGCCGCACGATGCGCTGCGACGTCATGTAGTTGCCCAGCGACGAGATGGCCGCGTAGAAGAACAGGCTCGGGACCAGCCACCTGCGCGCGCGCGCTGTGAGGCCCGGCCGCGGGGCGCGCGCGGCCGGCGCGGCCGGCGCGGGAGCGGCTGCCAGGCCGTGCCGGCGCACAGGATGAAGGCGCCGGTCATGGCGGCGACGCGCGGGTCCTGCCCGACAGCGAGCAGCAGGCGCTCGGTAAAGGTCCACAGCGTCACGATGGGCGCGCAGGCCAGCGTCAGGATGATCAGCGAGCGGTGCAGCCAGGTGCCCACGGCCGCATAGTGCTTTGCGCCAAACGCCTGCGCGCCGCGCCGCGCCCGTCAGCCGGGCCGCCCCCGGGCGCGCCGGGGCGGGCGGCGGCAGACCCGGCGCCCAGGCGCAGAGCGTGTCACCTTGAGCCTACACCCGCGCCTGGCCGCAGAGCGTGGACGTGGCGCCGGCCAGGCCGGCGATCACGCTGTAGCCCGTCACGTTGGCCAGGCTCGTGGCCAGGCTTGCGGCCGCGAGCGGCGCCGGGCCCAGGCGGCTGCGCGGACCGCGCGCGCGGTGAGGCCGCGCGCTGCGCGCGCTGCGCATGCGGCGCCAGGCGGCCCGGGCGGCGCGCGCACCTGACGAACAGCACGCCGACAAAGGAGATGCTCTTGTTCAGCAGGAAGGCGCTGCTGACGGGCACCGCCAGGCGCAGCAGCGCGCCCACCTCCGCGCGCACGCCGCCGGGCGCCGCCGCGGCGGGCATCGCGGCGGCCTGCGCGGCCGCCGGGCGCGCTGTCAGGGCTGCGGGGCGGGGCGGTCGGGGGCCGGCGCTTCGAGCGAGGTGGCACAAAGCGTTGCTGCACCCCTGCTCAGGGCCGAGGGACCACACAGGCACCGTGCACCCCGCTGTGTCAAGCCCGGGGCCCCGGCTGGGCGCCGCACTCGCCGGCTCGACCCGAGACAGCTGTGAGAGACACGCCCGCCACCTCTGTGTGTGCGCCCCTGTCAGCGGCCAGCACAGCTGCAGCTGCGCCGGGTGCCGCCGCACGCACCTCGAAAGCTGGTGGTGCGCGCCTAGGGGTACCGCCCCTGCTGAGGCTGCTTCAGGGCTGCGGCGAAGGCCTGCACGAGGCGCAGGCGTGCTCGGCTGGGCCCGCAGCAGCGGCAGAGTGACTGCAGCAGCAGCACAGTGCGTGCGCGCCTCCATAGTCAGCGGCTTGCGCTGTCCACCCCTTGCTTGAGCTGCATCAGGGCTGCGACGGCAGCCTGCGCGATGCGCAGATCTGTTACGTGTGGCAGGTCATTGGGTAGGCAGCTACCATGGAGCTGAGCGCGCGTCCCACGACTCATACACCTCCAGCAGACACGCGGCAGTTCGCAGGCAGAGTCCACATCATATTCACCTCTGGCATGCAGACGCTGACGCCCACTGGTGTGCCCCTGCCCTCCAAGCTCAGGGAGCTGGCTCCTGGAGTGATGGGCTCGGGTAGTCAAATGCTTGCGTAAGCTTGGTGCACATTGGCGGGGAGGGAAGCCGCCCTAGTACATTGGCCGAGCAGTTACATTCAAGCGACGATGCGGCCGGAAACCCCGCCGGGCATGAAGTGAGGAGCACAAGCAAGCTCTTATGAGCAGACAGCAAGACACACCGGCAGGACAAATAGAGGTTCACACAGGGACGCACAGCCGCCAAGACAGCCACGTTGGCCCACAGCCGCGACCTGTGCGCCGCCACACCGGTCCAGCCAAAGCACTACGGGCGGCGCCGTGCCGGCCCGCGAAGCAGGCCGCGTCGCAAGCTGTGCGTGCAGCGCAGCGCGCGGCCGCGCTACCGCCGGTTGGAGCGCCGCCGAAGCGCGGGCTCCTCGGGCGCGTCGTCGCTGCCGTCCTCGTCCGCGTCGCCGGGCTCGTCCCGCCGCAGCGCCGCCAGGCGCGGCAGCTCGGCCGCTAGGTAGCGCGCGAGCTCGGCCACCGGCACGTCCTCTTCGGTCCGGCGGTCCAGGCTCTTCACCTGCGTCGGGCGCGGGCGCGGCCGCCTCAGCATGCCGTGCGGTGCGGTGCGCCAAGGGCCCGCAACACGCCCGGCTCGCCGGCGCGGCTTGCGGCGCACGCGTGTATGGGCAGGCACAATGCCGTCGGCGGCCGGGGACCCGCCGCCGCACCCGCACGGTGTCGGCCGCATGCAGCGTGTCGGCCGCCAGGATGGCGAGCCAGGCGATGCCGCGCGCGCGCGCGTACTCGTACTGCGCGGTCAGCGAGGGCGCGGCGGCCGGCAGGATCTCCGCGCGCACGCCCGCGTCCCAGAGCCGCGCGGCCAGCATCATGCGCTCCTGCAGCAGGCCGCCGCCGCCCCGCGCGCACACCAGCACCTCCGCCTGCGTGGGGCGCGCGCGCCTCAGCGCGCGCGCGGGCCGCCGGCCCCGGCGCGGATGCACAGCAGCGCCGTGCCCGTCAGAGTTGGTTGCAGACCCTGCCCGCGTTGAGGCCGAGGCACCCCCGTTGTGCGCCCGGCAGCCACACGAGCTCCGCCTGACTCTCTCCCTTGCATCGTGAGCGGCAGGGCCCTGTCCCTGCCTTCCCTTTGTTGAGCGCATCGCGCCTGCGAGGCGCGCAGCGCGGGCGCGCGCGCGGCCGGCAGGCAGTCCAGCAGGCGGTCCACGTTGAGCGTGACGCCGGCGGCGCACGGCGGCGCGCCTGTGCTCAGCGCGAATGGCGCCCACGCGGCCTGCAGCAGGCCGTCCCAGCGGCCGCCTGCGCGCGCCGGCGCGCGTGAGGGGCGCCCCGCGCGAGTCCAGCTCTGCGGCGGATGCGCTGATCGGACAGGGCTTGCGGCGCGCGGCGCGCGCGGGCGCGCACCGACCGCGACCAGCTGCGAGGCGCCGGAGGCCGGCGTGACCAGGTGGACCTGGTACGCGACGTCGGAGAAGCCGTCGGCGTGCGCGCGCAGCAGCGGGTCGACCGCCAGCTGCGCGCCCGCCAGGCCCCACGCGCGCAGGTGGCCCGCCAGGGCCGCGAGCGCCCTGCGCGCGCGCCGCTGGCCTCGTTGCGGCGCCGGCGCCGGCCCTGCCGGGGCGGACGGCGAGCACGCCTCGCGCGGCGTGGGCATGTGGCAGGCGCAGACGCGCGCCAGGCATCACGCACCACGCCAGGCCTGCACACGGCGCCCAGCGGGGGCGGGCCGCGCACTCCAGGGCGGCGGCCAATGCCGGCGGCAGGCCGCGCGGGCCTGCGCTCGAGTCGAGCTTGCTACGCAGCCGGTGAAGCGCCGCCGCGGCCTCGCCCGGCACCTGCGCGCCCCCCGGCCCGGCTGACGCTGCGCGGTGCGCGGCGGCAGGGCCGCCCGCGTCGTGCCGCGGTGGCGGAGCGTGCCGCGGTGGCGGAGCGACTGCGCGGGCCGCCAGCGGGCCCCGCGGGGCGCGTGGCGGGGCCGCCAGCGCGGGCGCGCCTGCGCGACAAAGTGCTTGCAGGCGGTGACGGCGCGCTCGGGCAGCCCCAGGCCGGCCAGCGCCGCGCGCACGCCGGCCCAGTGGCGCATGCGCGCGCCCGCGTGGCGCGGCGACACGCCCGCCGACATCGCGCCCAGCACGTCCAGCGCGGCGCCGCGCAGCTCCTACGCGCGTGCCAGGTGCCGCGCGGCTCGGCGCCCGGCACGCTCGGCTGCCAGGGGCGGGTTGCCCGCTGGGCCTGCAGCGTGCACGCCGACACGCATGGAGGCCTGCCCCGCGCCGCGCCGCCCGCGGGCGCACCCGGGGCACCCGAGCGTGGCTGAGCGCGGCCTCGAGGACGGCCGCATGGCCCAGCCGCACCTCCCACTCGCCGGGCATCTCCGGCAGCGCCTGCAGCACCTGCCGCCGCGGCGCGCGCGGCCTGAGGCGCCGCCCGCGCCGTCCGGCGCGCCCTGTGCGCAGGGGCGGGCAGCCGCTGGGTGCGCCACGTGAACACGCACTCCCTGCCCAAGCCCGGCAGCGCTGCCGGCGGCGACAGGGCGCGCCTCGACGACCGCGCGGATGGCCTCCGCATCGCCCAGCAGCGCCTCGGCCGGCTCCAGGCCGGGCGGCATCACGAGGTCCAGGTCCGCCTGGAGGTAGGCGCGCGGTGGCGCGCGGCCGACGCCGCGCCGCCACACCCAGCCCACCTGGCGCGCCCGCCCCCCCGCGCATGAGGACACGCCCCGGCGGCGGCATGGCATCCCATCGACGGCTGTAGCGCTGACGGCGGCGCAACCCGTCCCCCGCCGTGTATGGGCGGCACGCGCGTCTGCGGGGCCGTCCACCTCGTAGCGGCGCAGCGCGTCCAGCGCGGCGGCGTCCGCGCCGGTCAGCATGGCCGCGCGGCGCGCCAGCCAGGCCGCAAACGGGCCGCGCATCTCGTGCCGCGCCGCCAGACGCGCGCCCGACGCGGCCAGCAGCGCGGCCGTGTCCGGCGGCGCCCCCGGCGCGCGGAAGCCCAGCTTGCGCCCGCCTGCGCGGCCGCCGCTCAGCGTCGGTCCAGCGCGCGTGGCGCGCCGGGCGGGCGCTCGCACGCTGGATCGGCGCGGCGCGCACCCATAGGCACGGCGCCGTGCAGCGCAAATGTGGCGCACAGCACCTCCACCGCGGCCTCGCGCGCCTCCACCTGCGCGCGCCGCGCGCACGGCCGTCGCGCCCGCCCCGCACTCGCCCTGCCGCAGGCGGACAGCAGCCGGAGCAGGCTGGGGCCGGAGGGGCGGGGGGCGGGGCCACCTTGGGCGGCATGGCGACCGGCGCGCCGGCCACCTCGTCCAGTGGCACGCCCGCGTCGGTTGGCAGCGCGAACAGCGCGTCCGTCACGCGCGCCGCCGTCTCCGGGCGCTCCGGTATGGCGCGCAGCAGGTCGGTCAGCTGCTCGTCGGCGACGTCCGGCGGCAGCAGCGCGCTGCGCAGCACCTCAGTCGCGCTCGGGCGCTCCGCGGGGCTCTGCTGCGTCAGCCAGCGCACCAGGCGCGCGGCCTGCGTCGCATGCTAGCAGGCTGACGCGCGCGGCCTCGGGCGCCGTGCCGCGTTGGCGCCAGAGCGCCAAGCGGCGCGTGCGCTCACGGTGCGGCGGCGCGGGCCGCAGCCGGGAGCGCGCCTGCGGGTGCGCGGTCTCCCACTCCGCGGGCAGCGCGCCAGTGGCCTGCAGGTCCGCCAGCAGCACCGCGCGCTCCATGCCTGCCGCGCCGGCCGCGCTTGCAGCGGCACGCGCGCCATTGCCAAGAGGCGGGCCGGGCCAGCGGGGCGCCGGGCGCACCGGTCGCAAAGGGGTGCCACAGCTCAAAGGCGACGATGCCCAGCGAGAAGAGGTCTGCGCCGGCAGGGCGGCGCCCAGTCAGTGTGTGCGGCCACGACGGCGCATTTACAGGCGCCTCTGCAGCGCACCCGTCCGCTCGTCGTAGCGCGCCCACCCGTCCCGGATCTCTGCAACGCGGCAGACACAAGCCGGTTGGCTCGCTTGCACCGGGCGCCATGCGCAGCCAATCATGCACGAGCGCCGCGGCCAGCCGGCCAGCCCGGCCGCGCGAGCGCCCCGCAGGCGGCGCGCGCGCGCCTGGGCTGATGTAGAAGGAGGTGCCCACGCGGCCTGTGGCCTCGCTCGCCATGCTGCGGTGGGTCGCCGCTGGGTCCGCCAGCCGCCCGGCGTCGCCGCCCGCCTGGCTGCCTGCGCCGCGGTCGCGCCCTCGCACCGCGCGGCCCGACCCCGCATGCGGCCAAAACGGCTGCGGCCTGGCGGGCGCCATGAGCGCCACGGGCGCGGGGCCGGGCGCGCGCCCGGCTGCTGCGCCGGCGCGGCCTCCTGCGCGGCGCCGCCAGCCGCGCTGGACGCAAACTTGGCCAGGCCAAAGTCGCCCAGCTTGATGTCGCCGCGGCTGTCAAAGAAGATGTTGGCGGGCTTGAGGTCGCGGTGGATGATGCCCTGCGCGTGGATGTGCGCCAGCCCCGCCAGCAGCTGCCGCACGACCTGCGCGCGGCCGGGCGCGCATGAGCCGCGCGGCCTCGCACGCGGCCGCTGGGGCTGCGTGGTGCTCCAGGGCGCCGCCCCGCACCTGCCACGCGTCCGGGTCGAGCATCGGGCCCTCGTCCAGGGCCTGCCGCAGCGTGCGCGGGCAGAACTCCATCTGGATGTAGAGCATCTGCAGCCCGCTGCCTGGCCCGGGCTCCCCTGCGGCGCGCACATGCTGCCTCGCGCGCACCGCCTCTGCTCGGAGAGCAGCCCCGCACGCGCAGGGCGCGCCCCCGCACGCAGCGGTCACGGGCGGCACCTGCCGGCGCCTCGGCCGCGCCGGCGCCGCCGCCGCCGCTGCCGCTGCCGCTGCTGCTCCGACGGAGCGCCTCGTCGCCCGCCGCCTCGTCGCCGCTGCCGCCGGCGGCGCCGAACAGCGACGAGGGCGCGCCCTCCGAGGACGCCTCGGCCACATTCGGCAGGCCGGCGGGCGCGCCGGCTGGCGCGCCGCACCGCACGACGCCCAGCAGCGCGGCGGCCGGCGGCGCGCCGTGCTGGGACGTCTCGGTCAGCCAGTCGCCCGTCTCCGAGCCCTCCAGCCAGTCGGGGCCCTCGCCCGACGGCGCCTCGCACCAGGCCTGCGACGCGACGGGCCGCGCCGGGTGGGGCGCGCCGCCAGCGCAGCCGTGCGCGGGCGCGCGCCGCGGGCGCGAGCGCGCGCCTGGTAGTTGCGCACGATGCCCGGGTGGTGCAGACGCGCGAGCGTGGAGACCTCGCGCATGAGGCGTCCGCGCGCGGCCGGCGACACCGCGCGGATGGCGATCTTCTTGACCGCGTACGTGCGGCCGTCCAGCCGATTGAGCGCCTGCACCACCACGCCGTAGCCGCCGCGCCCCAGCACGCGCAGCTCCTGCGCGCGCGCGCGCGCGGCCGTTCGGGGTGCCGCCCGCGTTGCGATTGCGCCGGACCCGCTCCGGGCGCCGCCGCACCTGGAAGTCTACCAGGAAGCGCGACAGCGCCGGAGTGGTGGCGGGACCGGCCGCGGGCGGCGCCGCGCCGAGCGCGCCGCCGGCGCCGCCGGGCGCCTGCCAGAAGCGCTCCAGCGCCCAGGCAGCCGCGGGGTCGGCGCCCGGCGCCGCGCCGGCCTCCGCCGCGAACATGCGCCGGAAGGCACGCGCGAACAGGTCCGGGTGCTGCGTCAGCGCCAGGTGCACCCAGCGCGGCAGCAGGCCGGCCTCCGCCAGGCTGCCCGCCAGCGCATGCGCCGCGTGCGCGCCGCCGCCCGCGGTCGCCAGCAGCAACAGATGCCCCAGCAGCAGGTCGCGCCGGACCTGGCGCGCGCCGGCGGCGCGTCAGCCGCGGCGGCGTGCGCGCGCGCCTTGTGCCCGCCCTCCTCGCTGCGGCTTGCCGGCCCCGGCGACGCCAGGCGTCCCCCTCGCTGAGCCGCTCCGCGAGCGGACGCGTGCGGGGCCGCGCGCCTGCTCGCGCGCGTCGCCGTCATCCTCGCGGTCTGCGTCGGCGCCCTCCTCGGAGCCGCGCTCGGAGCGCGTGTCCAGCGCGCGGCGTAGCGCGGGCGGCAGCCACGCGGCCACGCTGCGCCCCACCGCGCTGAGCAGGCTGCCGACCATGCTGCGCGAGTCCTCGCGCCGGCGCGAGCTGCGCCCGCTGCCGGGCTCGGAGCTCGCCTCGGGCAGCGGGCTGTCGGCCGCATGGGCGAGACGCATGGCCTCGGGCGCCGCAGCGGGGCCCGCGCCGCCGCCGCGGCGCTCGGGCTGCGTGTGGCGGGGCGCCGACGCCGGTTGGGCCGCCGCGCCACCGCCGGGCCGCGCGTCGCCGAAGAGCCCGCCACCCGCGCTGAGCCACCCCGGGTCAGCCTCGCGGTCGCCGGCCTCGCCGGCAGCCACGTCGGGCTGCGGCCCACCCGCTGTCTCGCGCTCCAGCCACATGTCCCACAGGGAGGCCGGCTCGGGGCGGCCGGCCGGGCTGGGGGGCTCGTTGTGCCGCTGCAAAAAGTCCTGCAGGGCGCGGCCGAGCTCAGCGCGTGCGCTGGCCGTGCGCCGGCGCGGGCGCCGACGAGCGGGGCGCGCCTGGCAGCGCTCGGCGACATTGAAGCAGCAGACGCGGCCGTCGGCCGCGAGCGCATCCGCCTCGGCGTGGAGCGCTTTGGACAGGGCGCGGGCGGCCGCGGTGTCCAAGCCGCTGGCGCTCACGTGCAGGACCAGCTTCTGCCTGGGGTACCCCGGCGGCAGCCTGCGCCCCCGCGCAGGCGTGCGGGCTGGAGGCGGGCCTGCATGCTGATGCATGCGGGGGCAATGCCGCACAGCGGCAGCAGCCCGGCACCTGCAGCTCAGCTCCGCCGACACGTGGCTGGCCTGCGCGTCGCCCGGGTGCGGCACGACCACCAGCTTGAAGCCTTGGCCGTCCCCGTCGAGGACAAAGTGCTCATCAAAGATGGCTGCCAGAGCCAGCAGCTCCTCCTGCGCTTCCTCATCGAGCTCTGGCTTCCTGGCGGGACGCTTCTTCTTCCTGGCCATGCCCGCTCATAGCTCGGCGCGCTGTAGCAGGCCGCCCGGCCCCCGCACGTCCGGGCTCGCACGCTGCGCGGTGTGCACCCGCTCCCTGGGCTCGCAGGAGGTCACATGTTGTACAACGGGACATGCAGGCAGTGGCAAAGGAAACATGCTCATTAGCTAATGAAAAAGTAAGAATGCATCTGCTCTGCGCAATTTTGATTTGAGCAGCAGAAGGCTGCTGCGCTTCTGCCAGAAGCTCGGCGTCCGCGCCACAGAGGTGGGGCAGAGTTGGTTCCGTAAGTGTACACCTGGTTGAGCGTTCGCCAGTTGCAGCACTGCACCAGCTCCTGTGGCCGCGCTCTTCCCGCCTCAACACCGCTGTGCGGCGACAGGCACAGCGCCGGACAACCAGCATGGCCGACGCGGAAGCGCTCGCGCAGCGAGTGCTGCAGGCCGCGCCGCGGGGCGCGCTGCATGCGCTGCTGCTGCCGGATGGCGCCGACCTGCAGGCCGCCAGGGCCGCCTTCCGCAGGCTGTCGCTGCTCCTCCACCCGGACAAATGCGCCGGCAGCGCGCTGGCCGCAGAGGCGTTCAAGGCCGTCAACGTCGCGCTGCACAGTGTGCAGGAGGCGGCAGAGGCGCACCGCGAGCGCGCCGCCGGCGAGCACAGCCGCTGGCGGGAGTTTGACGCCTGCAGCCGGGCGGGCGTGCGCAGCGAGGCCGGCAGCTGCGCGGCACGCGGCGCTGCGGGCGGCTGCGAGCCGCGCGCGCACGCTCCGGGCCCCCAGCTGCCAGCGGCGGCTGCCCCGTCGGCCAGGCGCTGGGCCGCGCCTGTGCTGCCCGCCCCGCCGCCGCCCCCGACCAGGACGCCTGCGGCCGCGCGCAAGCGGAGCCGCGGCGCAGGGGCGTGCCGGGCGGGCCCCGACGGCGAGCGGGAGGCCGAGCGCTCGTCGGCGTGTGAGCTCGGGCTGCTGCAGGCATTGCTGGGCGCCGCGCCGGGGCGCGCCGGCCTCGCGGACTCGAGCCCAGGGCGCCTGGCCGCCTGCGGCCAGGCCGCGGGCAGCGGGCAGCCTGCCGCCGGGGACGCGTCGGCTAGGCTGCGCTGGGCCGGCAGCGCCGCCCGGCGGCCGGGCAGCCCGGCGCGGGGCGCGTGCTCTGGTGGCAGCGCGGACGGCCGGTGCGGGCGGCGCACGCGGCGCCTCCCATCGTCGTCCAGCTCGTCCGAGGCGGCCGGCGGCGGCGAAACAGGCTCGGACGCCACCTCTGCCGGCCTGACGGGCATTGCATCGCCAGAGGCCAGCCGAGCGGGAGGCGCGCCGTCCCTCAGCACAGGCGGCGGCGCAGCGAGCGCGCCGGGGCCAACGGCCTCCGAGCAGCCCAGCCGGCCGGCCGACGGCGGGTCGGAGGCCGCCAGCGAGCCGCGGCCAGTGGTGGGCGGGGGGCGCCTGCGGCCGGGCGCGCCGGGCGCGCGCCTCCGCACGGGGCCGGACAGGGCCAGGACCAGGCGGGGCAGCTCTCGCAGGGCGGTGCTCAGCCTCACGTCCTGCAGGGTGTGACCGCATGCATGCATGCACCATGCACCATGTGCATGGCTGGGACCCCGGCAGACTCTGAGATGCTCAGCCTGCCTCGACTTCTCGAAAGTCGAGCTCGATGGACGTACAGTGCGCACGAGTCGGAGCCGGCCAACTGAGGCTGCGTGTAGACTGGTCTGTGTGCCTTGCTTGTGTACCAGTCAACAGAGAGCAGGCCAGTGCAGGCATGTGTAATACCGCTGATGAGCCGCTGACGAAGCGCATGGCCGCAGCAAGCCGGCAGCAGCACACGTGGGTCGCCCCTGCTGTGCTCCCGCACTATAATAGCGCTCTGATGTGTGCGGCTGCGAGCAAGCGCGCCCATGCCGCGCAGCGCCTCCAACGCGCTCGTCGTCGCCAAGCTTGCGGTCGTCCTGACAGCCAGGCGGCTGTACGCGCTCGCCCTGACAGACTTTTGGCACGTCCACCGCGCGATCGAGCACGCGCTGGAGGCGGAGCGCCCGCGCTGCGCCGGTGCGCGCCGCGGCAGCGCCGGCCCCGGGGCCCTGCCGTGCAGCCGCTGACGTCCTGTGCACCCGAGCAGAGGCGGCCGCGCTGGCGGCGCTCCTGCCTGCCTGCTGGCGCTCCGGCGCGCTCGCCGAGGACGTCGCCTTCCTGTCCGGGTGCGCTCGGCGGCCTGGCCTGGTGAGTTGGGGAGCCGGGCGCGGGGGCCGAGCCGGGCGCCCGCGGGGCCAGGCGGCCGCCCGACGCGCACGGGCCGCCGCGCCCGGCCGTGGCGGCCTACCTGGCGCGCGTGCGCGAGGCGGCGGCGGAGGACCCGCGCCTGCTGGTCGCGCACGCCTTCACGCAGCACCTGGCGCTGCTGGCGGGCGGCCAGTTCATAGCCAAGACCGTGCGCAGGCAGCTCGCGCTGCCCGCCGGAGCGGGCACCGCCGCATACAGCTTCGCGGTGCGCACCCTGCCCGGCCGGCTTGCAGGCTCGCGGGCTGCCAGGCCCTCTGGGGCCCTCAGGGGCGGCGACGTGCGTGCGTGCGCAGGAGGACCCGCGCGCCCTGGCACAGCGGTACAAGGCGGCAGTGGACGCGCTCGCGCCCGGGCTGGACGAGGACGGCGTGCGCAAGGTGGCGGCCCGTAAGCGCGGGCCCGCCGCGGCGCCGGCGCGCCGCCGCGCGTGCCGACATTTGAACCGCTGCCGCAGGTGCTGGCGGAGCACGTGCGCGCGTTCCAGCTCAACAACGCCATCATACGCACCTTCCCCGTGGGCTACAGCGCCGCCCTGCGTGCGGCGGCCAGGTGACTGGTTTTCTCTGCGCAAGCAGGGGCGCGGGCATCGCCGGACTCGCACCCGCTGACAGCGCGCTCGCATGCGCAGGTATGCTGCTTCAGACGTCCGCCTCTCGGTCGCCGCCGCGGCAGCGCTTATCTGCGCGCTGCTGGCTGTGCGCCAGCTGCGCGGCTGGGGCCAGGGCGCCGGCTGGTCGGGCGTGCGGTGAACAGGCCCATGTGCACAGGCCTGGTGTGCTATGCGAGCGTCATGCGAGCGTCGCCAATGCACACCGATTTTACAGCTGGAACACATTGCCAGCAACTGCAACCTCTCGCACCACGCATGTCAAGGCTCCGGCTATCGCCCTTGCTCTCAGACACCGCTCTGCATGTACACACGTCAACAGGTCAACAGGAAAACCACACACGATACCGTGTCTTGTAAGGTATGCACGCCGTGCACAGCGCACAGCGCCTGTGCTGCGTGCGGCCCAGGACTGTCTCGTGCGCTCGTACAGAACTCCTGGTCACTTCGTTGTGCTGTTCAACAAGCCCCTCGAGGCCGCGCCGCCCCGCACGAGCTGCGCGGGCGACGCCAGACTGCGCTGGGCGTCCGAGATGCACAGTGCCGGCCTCGCGCGAGAGGACGCGCCACACGTTGAGCAACACAGACCTCGACAGACATGACAAACGCGCAGGCGTCAGGGCCTCACTGTCACTCCCGGCCTCGCGGCAGCGACAGGCCCGACCAGCACGCGTGCGCTGCAGAACAATACCTAACCTGAGCGGGCCTAGCTAGGTGGAGAAGCCTGTGATGCAGAAAGGCGCCTTGCCGCCGGCCAGCGCCGTGCCGGCGGCGGGGATCGCCCACAGCCCGTCGCCCGCGATGAGCCCCGAGGCAACCATGGGCACATAGTCGGCCGCGGACGCCGGCGCAAAGGCCTGCCAGGCGCCCTTGATGACCGAGCCCAGCGCCATGTCGACCGCATAGTTGCCGCCCAGGTAGAACGGCAGCGCAAAGGCCATGGGGATGGGCACGAACTGGCCCACGCGGTTGGCCCAGCGCCCGGCGCGGCTGCCGCCGCGGCTCCAGCGCTCCAGCAGCAGCGCGTCGCGCAAGGCGGCCACGGCAAACGCGCCCGCGAAGAAGCCGATGGCGTACGTGAGGCAGTGCGCGGGCAGCGCGGACAGGCCGCGCGTGCCCAGGATGGCCATGGCGCGGTACACCGTCGCGTACGGCGCCTGCGCGGCGCGCACGGCGGTTCCATGGGCCCAGACGTGCAGGCAACTGCGCAGGCCGTGAGACCCGGCACCGGCCCGCCTGCCAGCGCGAGGCGCGGGCGCCGAGCGGGCTGCGCCGCCCTGGCCGCCAGCGGGGCACAGGGCGGGCGGCGCACCGGGTACACGCTGTTCGGCGCGCCGATGGGCGACGCCTTGTCCAGGAAGACAAACATGAGCGGCGACACGAAGCAGCCCAGCTGCGCGGCAGCGCGCGCGTCAGCGGCCGCCCCGCCCAGCCAGCCGGGCGCGCATGCGCCCCTGCCCGCTTTCCGTCAGCAGGGTGTGGGTACGAAAAGCTTCGCACCAGGGAGCCGATGACCTGCGCCACAAACATGGACCGCGGGGACGTCAGCGTGATCCAGCCGGTCCGGAAATCGCCCATGAGCCCTGCGGCCGTGCCGCGCCGCCACGTCAAGGCCAGGGCAGCGCGGCGCACGCGCGCGCTCGAACAGGGCATGCGCAGCCTCGCTGCGCACGGTGCGGCCGGCACGCGCACCGGACGCGGCAGACGTGACCGACAGCAGCACGCCGCACACGGCCAGGCCGGCGATCACGCCGCCGCCCTGCGCGCCGCCCCAGGCCGCAAACGCGAAGATGCCCAGCTTGCCGAACAGGCTCGCCTGCGCTCCAGCG
>JAABUX010006194.1_pt1 | contig 14355 bp, 16 predicted proteins | sample 5561851 | NCBI WGS metagenome assembly JAABUX01 (sample SAMN10711883, study PRJNA513361) | rock metagenome | isolation source: Antarctica rocks | place: Antarctica: Victoria Land, Richard Nunatak red sandstone | collected 2016-01-03 | reverse complement strand
CATCAGCGCTTGATCGGCGGACTGAGCTGTGCCGCTACAGACACCGCGCTCTGATCCTCAGCTAAGACATGCATGCCACTCACTGCTGCTTGCACAAGCGCCAGTGCCAGCGCACAGAGCGCGCCTTTCTGCCAATATACTGGCCATAGAAGCTCAGCAGGTAGGAGATGTCCCCCTTGGGCGACTGCACAGCGTCCTGATACAGCGTCAGGTGCCTGTCCAGGCCGGCGTCAGTGGCGGCCTCCGGCGCGTGCACGTCAACAGGCTGCTCTCGAGTGTGCCGCTCCCGTGTGCTGAGCTGTGCTGCGCTGCGTGCTGGGCTCCGTCGCGCCTTGGTCTTCTTGCCCATGCAGCGGCAGGTGGCACGAGCAGCCGGAGACAGAGCAGCCACCTACGCGAAGTGGCTGATTAAGTGCCACTGAGAGATTGCTCAGCAATGCTGTGCTGCAAACAGGCAGCCTGGCGCGCCTGAATGGGCACGCCCAGCCAGCAAGGAGGGTGCTCTGTTTGGCCAATTGGCCAGATGGCATCAGCGTGACACACCGCAAGGTACTACAAACGTTGGACGACACAAAACAATTGATGATGAAGACGCTGCTTCAGTGCATCCTGGAAGCGCGCAAGCTCACAGGTGCTGCATGCATACTTGCCGTCTGTTTAGAGTGCTTCGGACACTTCTGTGTCGTGCCTCAGCTGCGCACAGATAGATGTATATAACGTGATGTAGCAACCTTGTGTGCGCAGGGAGTGATGCAACAGCCCGCGCGAAGCGAAAAGACCCTCCTGCAGCTGTGGAAGGAAGTGTGCCAGAAATACAAGCACAGCGCGCGCGTCGCATGTGCTCTTCGTCACCGGCCCCGCGCGCCCTGCAAGATGCTGGCCCCACCGCTAGCTGCCGGGTCAGTTTGTCACCGGCAGCAGGCTGCACCAGGGGCCCGGTGCGTGCGCCCTGCGACGCCAGCGCGGGCCTGGGAGAGGGCGGCGCACTTTCCGCGCCACTCGCATGCGCCACCGTACGCACCTGCTCGTCAGATGTCGCGGCGCCTACGGCCGGCCCTGCGGCGTCCCAGGCGGCGCCAGGCGCCGGGTCCCCACCCGGCGGCAGCGCCCCCGCCGCAGCGCCGACAGGCGCTTGCTGCCCAGCCCTGCCCGAGCCGGCCGGCAGGGGCGCTGCGGCAGCCGACACGGAGTGCGCCTCCGAGGTGGCGGCCGCTGCTGGTGCCATAGCGGCGGCCACACCCGCCGAGGCTGGGGCGCATGAGGAGCGAGGCAGCGCCCAAGGCACCGCGAGCGACAGGAGACTGTCTGCCAGCAGCGGCGCCGCTCCTATGGACGGCAGTCTTGTCCATGGCGCTTGCGGCCCTGCTGGCAGCGGCCAGGGCCTCACAGAGAGCGGCCAGTGCCCGTCCAGCAGAGCTCCCTGCCCTGGCGACAAATGCACCAGCACCGCCACACCTGGCCGTGGCGCTGCTGAGTGCGGCCATGGCCCTAGCGGTGGCGAGCGTAGCCCTGCCAGCTGTCCTCCCGGCCGTGGCGCTGCAGCAGCCGCGCCTGCCGCCAGCCTGCCGGCTGCGGCTTTCTACCGGCGGTGGCGCATGAGCGAGGCGCGCCACGGGCTGCTGCATGCAGCAGGGGCTCTTGAGCACCTTGCCAGAGCTGCAATTCGTCCCTGTACCTCGGCTGGAGAAGAACTGCTATGTGTTCATGCGGTTATGAAGGATGCAATGGTTGTTTCAACTGACCAAGCACGCAGTGATCTGCCGTCTGAGGACGCAGGAGGCTGGTGCACGCCCGGCCATGCCTGGGAGCCTGCATGCAGACCGCCGGCGCCCACTAGCTGCGCATCCCTTGCCCTGACTGCCAACCGCGCGCGCGACGCCCCAGGTGGAGCGCTATGTGCTGCGGCTGCTGGGCGCGGCGCAGCGCCGGCGCGCGGCGGCCGCGCCGGAGGCCTGCAGCGTGTTTGGCCGCCAGGACGCCGCGTTCCGCTGGGCCGACGACCATGCGCAGGCCGCCGAGCTGCGGTGCACGCCTGCCCGCGGCGCCCTCCGTGTTGACAGGCATCGGGCGTGCAGACCGCGGCGCCTGCCGGCGGCGCCGCGGTATGCATGCCCGATGCCTGCCTGCAGGGCCGCATGGCAAATGCCGTTTCGTCCCCACCCGCATGCCTGCATGGCTACCGCCTGCTGCAATATCATACCCTTGATGCGCCGCAGCCACGTCACATGCTGGAGTTGCTGCAGGCAGTGGCCGGCCTGCATGCGACGGCATGCGCTGCCTGCTTGTCCGGAAAATACGAGAGACGCGAGGTCCAGGCCGCGGCCGCTGCAGCGCGTCCGGGTCCCCCCGCGCAGCGTGTTCTCGGCGGAGCGGCCAGGCGGCGCGCGCACGTTCATCGCCGCGACGCCGGCGGAGTTCTGGCGGCGCGCGTGCGACGTGCCGCCGCAGCACCGCCACTTTTACGAGATCATCCGCCAGGGCTGGCCGTGCCACCTGTACTTTGGTGCGCTGCGCGGCCGCGCCGCCGCCGGGCCGCTGCCGTGCGCCGCGAGCGCGCTGCTGGGTAGCCCTCGTTGCCGCTGAGTCGTGGCGCGCATGCGGATGGATGTGGCGGCGGAGGTAGGGCAAGCGGGAGGAGCGTGGTTTTAGTACGATCGGAAGCAAGGGGCCCGGCCCATGTCTGCTTGCCATGCACCGGACCTCACAGGGGCAAGCGCTGCGCCCGGCAGACCTGGAGTTTGCCACCGAGCACAATGCCGGCGTGGATGGGGCCGCGCTCGTGGACACGCTGCTGCGCCTGGTCGCGCGCGGCCTGCAGGCGCGCCCGCGGCCTGCTGGCCGGTCCGATGCCAGAAGCCCGACCCTGCCCCTGGATTTCCTACGGCCTGACCAACCCTTTGTCTATTGGCATTGCACTAGCAGCCACGCTCGGCGCCAAATGGCACGTTGAGAGCTGTTCATCCGGAAGAAGCGCGCCTCCTCACCGCAGTCTCCAGGGGCGCTGTGCAGCAGCTGGCCAGCCTGCCTGCACCAATGTGCTCGCCTGGAACTGTACGTTATTACCTGTTTGGGTCATGCATGGGCAGACCTGGAGACGGGGCACCATCCTGCGCCGGCGCGCATTTGCCCAGGGATGCGGGGCAGGGCTCCAGCGCGCCGCCGATCGCGCTCCGTCCCGCAGGAGCGCTTCGGGCTGGCGCTGGCGCCGGACTGGGTGCTGGAGCTGGACTCGTCCACGGCCGCCAAGTTCTCGCGCCACCTGGTCGTGCGCGCGCCCGGCGCGGCCTTCGCCAACAACCTCCAGGTCGGCGCCTTCGTGCGCTCGCTGCTCGAGTTGGCACCCGTGATACTGTCCGCGGCGGCCGCATGCACGCCCGCGCGTCACGGGATCCCGGGCGGCGCGCCCGCGGCGCCGGCAGCCCCGGCGAGCGAGGCCGCAGGCTCACCCGCCGCCGAGCACGCGCACGAGCCCTGCCGAGACCCCGGCCACCCTGCCGCCGCCGGCGCGCCAGCCGCCACGCCCGCTCTGCCGCCGCCCGTGAGCGCCGCGGCCAGCCCCGCCGCCGAGACCACGTCCGGGAGCAATTGCGGGGCGGGCAGAGGCGCGCTTGCAGGCTCGCCTCCCGCGGCGCCCGGCGCGGCCGGCGGCGGCGGCGGGCCTCGCTCGCCCGCGCTGCCGGCGGATCTCGCAGGCGAGGACAGCCCGGCGACCAGGGCGGCGGCAGACCCCGGAGCCGTGCTGGCCTGCAGTGGGTCGCCGCCCGGCGGCGCCTGCCCCGCGCGTGCGCTTTGCGCCGCCGCTGAGGGCGGCGGCGCACGCGGCCCAGGGCGCGCCGGCGCCCTGGCGGACGGCGAGGCGGAGGCGCTTCGCCAGCAGCTGCTCGTGGCCAAGGCGCGCGAGGGCGTGCATTCGTCAGGCTGGCGTGCTTGCACGGCTCTGATGCTATTTGTTTGTCCACGCCCTCTCCGACCGCGTCCCAGCTCAAACCAAATGCGCTATGCCAGTGCGGCGCCTGTATGTGTGGGGTGTTTTCTGTCCGCATGACTATTTGGAGTATCCATGTGCTGCATCAACCAACCGGTCCCCGGGCCGGACCTCTTTAAGCGGCGTGTGTCCTGATGCACGCCCGCGGCGCACTGCAAAGCGTCGCCTGTACTGGCCAGTAGCACACAAGGTAGCGGATAGTCAAACGGTCTTCTGCATTGCTCAGGCCAGCAGCGCAGCGCGTTGAGCCGCCGCGCGGCGCACGCAGGACGCCAGCGGCGCGCGCGTGCCCTTTGTGGACGCGAGCGTGTACACGCGCAACCGCGCCTTCCGCCTCTACCTGTCCTCCAAGGCCGGCAAGGACGCGCGGCTGCTGCCCACAGGTCCACTGGCCCTGAGCATGTGTTCCAGTTCTCAACTGGGGCACGCCCAGCTCTCGGCCCGCCCTGAGAGGCAGGTAATGTTTGAAGGGGTGGGGACACGACATGCTCCTTGACGTGAACGGCGCAAACCCGCGACAACCTTGGACTTCTTTGCTGCCAACTTTGATGCATGCATAGGCAGATAGCCTGATTCGACCTGCGGCGCGCCCGGCAGAGCGCTTCTGGTGCGGCGCGGCGCCGCGCGCGCGGCGCGAGGTGTTCATGGCGGCGCTCGTCCTGGCTGGCACCCCCGCGCCCGAGCGCCTGCTGCGCTGCTTTGACGAAGCGGACTGCGCCGCGCCCTCCTGGGCGCGCGCGCGCGCCCACGGGGCCAAGTTTGGCAGCGGCGGCGGCGGCGGCGGCGGCGGCGGCGGCGGCGGCGGCGGCGGCGGCGGCGGCGGCGGCAGCGGCGCAGTCCCGCAGCCGCAGGCGGGCCCGAGCCCGTTTCCAGCCATTGCGGCGTTCATCGAGTCCGTGTGCGTGCAGGCGCGCTCCCCGCGTCCTTACCAGACTGCTCACACAAGGCTCATGTAGCGGGCAAGCCTGCGCTGTGTGATGCGGTCGGACGTAACATGCGCTTTCGCCTAGCTGGTGGCCCCCTGCCGCTGTCCGCGCTGCATCTCTGTTTTCCAGACAACTCACTCAGCATTTGCAGCATTTGCATCTGGCAACCCCATCGCCCGCTTCGAGCAGAAAGGTGTCTGATGCATGTTGGAGTGCATGCCATGGGATGACCGCGCGTCACGAGCGCGCCCGACGGCGCCGCGCGCGCCGCGGCAGGGCGGCGCGCAGGGGCGCGTGCGCACCTGGGTGGCGTGGCCGGAGGCGGGCCTGCTGCTGCTCAACATGGCCGACAACCGCTGGTGCGGCAACGTTGGCCGCGCGCACGCATCTAACGGCGTCTTCTACGTCGTGGACCTGCAGGCGCGCCTGGCTCCCACCCCCCGCTCCCACCCCCATATACCCTATACCCAACCGACCCTAATCCTGACCCCAATGCCGCGTCTAACGGCATCTTCAACGTTGTGGGACCTGCAGGCGCGTTCCTGCAACCCCCCCAGCGGCAGGGGCGGCCCTGCGGCGACCTCCGCTGTATGCCCTAAGCGCTCTGTCGTCCTGCGCGGCGACCAAGCGGGCATGCAGGCACCATTGCAGCATGAGCGAGCCGCCCCGGAAGGGTGTGACGGCGCGCCTGGCGCAGGCGGGCGTGTGGTTCCAAAAGTGCTACGACGCGGACTGCCGCGGCTACAGGTCCGCGGCGATGCCGCTGCCGCCCGCCGCGCTCGCGGCCGCGCAGGCGGCCCTGCCGGCGCCGGTGCACCCCGCGCCTGTGCCGGCGGCCCGGCCCACGTCTGGGTGCGGCGCACCCGGCGGAGCGGCGGGGCCGCTGGACCCAGGCTCCGCATCTGAGGCGCTCGGCGGCCCGGCAGGGACGCCCGCGCGCTGGCCGGGGCTGGCCGGCGGTGCGGCGGGCGGCCAGGCGGGCCGGGCGGGGCCCTGGGCGAGCGGCTGGGCGGCTGGCGAGGACGGCGAGGAGGCGGGCATGGTGGCGGCGCTGGACGCGCTGGATGCCGGCGCCTCGCCGGCCCGCGCCGCAGCGAGCGGGCCGGCCGCGGGCGGGGCGCCTGGGCCGGGCGGCCCTGGGGAGCAGGACGACGCGATGCTGGCGGCGCTGGAGCGGGCGGAGGCCTCTGCGTGCAAGGGGCGCCCGCCTGATGCGCCGGGGAGCGACGCGGAAACTGTGTGCTACATGCGAGACCTGAGCGGTGTTGATGATACTCGTGCGGTGCCATGAGAAGTGCTGCAGGCTTACAGCACCCTGCTGCTGAGGCCTCTCGCATTACATCGTTCTGTGTTGCACGAGTCGCGTTACGTTGTTCTGTGTTGCACGAGCCGCATTTGCTCATGTGCCATTGTTTAAAAGGGCATCAGACTTGACAATCTGCTGCCGCTCTTCAAAGCACTTTGAGCCATGGCATAGACTGGCATGCAAGCGCACGACGAGCATGCGACCAGGGCGAGGCCATGCGCGGTTGCGCTGGGCCTCGTCCTGGCAGTGCGTCCTCCAACAGCACCAAAACTTGTATTTTCCGCGACATGGCCTGGCAGAGCGCGCAGAGCCCCGCAACGCTCTAAACAAGCCACAAACCGCAGCCCAAGGGCTCCAGGCGGCACTGCTGCGCGAGGCCACCCTAACCCTACACGTCACACATACAGCGTGGCCATCTGGCGCCCCGCACCGGTATCCGCGGCGGCCGCGGGCGCCGCGGCAGCCCGGCGCGCGGCGGCCGCGGCCGCCGGCCCGCAGCACTCCTTGTAGCGCTTGGCGGAGCCGCAGGGGCACGCGCGGTTGCGCGCGGGCGGCCGCGCCCGGCCACCCGCCTTCCCGCCGGGCCGGCCGCCGTCGCCGTCGCCGCCGCCTGCGGTGACGGCGCCATGCGCGCCGCCGCCGCAGCCGTCCAGGGCATCGCCGCGGCCGTCGTTGGCGTCCCCGGCTCCCCTGCCTTGCTGCGCGGGCGCGCCGGACGCCCCGCCGCTGCTGCCGCCGCCGGCCGCCGCTGCGGCTGCCGCTGCCATGCCCGCCGGCGCTTGCTGCCGCGTGCTGCACGGCCGGGAACCCGGAGCGGAGGGCGTGCACGCGGCGGCCGCTGTGGCAGCGTCACAGGCGAGGCCAGAGCTCCCGACGCCGCCTCGCTCCGCCGCAAGCGCGTCGGGCGCCGCCGCTTGATGCGCGCGGCAGGCGGCAGCCGGCGCCCCTGCCGCAGGTGCGCCGCAGCCGTCCCCTTCGCCGGCGCCCGCCGGCTCACCGGGCTGCTGCCGCTCGACAGCCCGGCCGCACAGCGCGGCAGCCGCACTAGGCTCTCCGGGAGGGGCAGCGCTGCCTGGCGGCGCGGGGCCGGCTGTGCCGGGCGAGGCTGGCTCACCGGCGGACTGGGCGGGCTCCTCGGGCGAGCAGAGCGGCGCGCTGCCTGCCGCAGCTGCCTCGGCAGCCAAGCGCTCCACGAGTATCTCTACTGCCTGGTCCCGCAGCACAGAGCGCTTCACAAAGCAAGTAGGCACATGCTTAGCAGTGCTTGCGATCGGACACGCATGCGCTGAACACAGGGTGTCTTCACGAGAGTGCCCTCAAGACGCCAACATGCTCCGTAGGACTTGCCTCGCATACGGGCACGCTCCAGGAACCTCCATTTCAGGCATGGCTGAGCTGCAGGACCAACGCTTAGGTAGGGTGCGCGCCTCCGCCACGCGCCCGCCAGCGGCTGCCAGCGCGGCTCTCACAGCGGCGCGGTCGTGGAAACAGCCGGCCTCCTGCGCGACGCGCTCCTCATCACGGGCGCTGGCGCCGGCCGCCGCCGCCGCCGCGCCGCTGCCTGGCGCTGCCAGCGCAGCGCCCAGCGCGATCGGCGCAGACGCGCTGTCGCCGGCGTCGTCGCCGCGGCGCACCGAGTTGTAGTGCGCGCCGTCGTGGTACGACAGGTGGATCTCGCGCGCATCCTGGCGCAGGTCTCAAGACCGTTCAAAGATGCAAATCGTCCTGTGCTGCGTGCAGACGCGAGCTTATGGAGCTCCTGGCGGAGTCATAAAGCAACGTGCAGGCCAACTTGACCGCAGAGAGCCTGGCAGAAGCAGCAGCATGAAGTCCGCCAGGGACGGATTCCGCCAGGGCAAAAGGGTCTGAAGAAATTCCTGCTGGCGAGGCTGCGGGCTCAGCAGCCCAGCCTGCCGCAGCACAAATAAAAGAGAAGACACGCAGGGACGATGGTGGTACCGATACTGGGGTCACCGGTGCCTGGGCGCCACCTCAGGGAAGTCGGGAAAGCCCGGGGCGAGCACCCACGACGGCTGGCCCGCCTGGTAGATGCGCAGGCGCAGGCCCTGCTCGCGCGCCAGGGCCACCTGCTCCTGCTGGCCGGCCCATGTGCCGTCCTGCCCCCCGGGCAGACACGAGCTGTGTCGCTCGCAGCAGCAGGCGCAGAAGACCAGGCAGGCTGTCATAAGCCCAGCACGATTGGGCGCTCGCGACAGCGCTCGGCGAACCAAGCAAGCTCTCAAGCGCCCAGCATGAATGCTGCACAGGGCCACATTGGCAACTTGGTCGGCGGGCGCCGCCTTTGGCAGCTGCACAGCAGGGGGTGGGACCTGTACTACCCTGCGACGGTGCTGGGGCGCACGCGGGCCATGCGCTCGCAGTAGTGCTCAAACTTCTCGTCGTCCTCGAGGTACGGCTCGAAGTCGGCGCGGTGGGCCTGCATGAAGGCGACCGTGCGCGCGCGGAGCGCGGCATGGTCAGCAGGAGGCCCGAGCTGGTCCGCCACGGCTCGGAAGAAGCAATTCCCATCGCCCTCGACGGCCTTCACGCGCAGCCCGAACGCGGCCAGCTCGCTGCCGAGGTCATCGAGCCAGCCAGCGCCGTCCTTCTGCCGCTTCTGCCTGGGCGCCTTCTTGTCGGGCGCACGCTTGTCCGCAACAGCGTCCTTTACCTTGGCGATCAGCTTGACGTGTAGCTTGCTCTTTTTCGTCATCCACGAGGAGCGCCAGACTGCTGTCTGGCCCTCCCTCAGTTTGTACTATCAGAGCATTCTTGCAGGGTTATTACCCTGAGCACATGCGTTCGCCGGGCTCCATCCTGGCGCACGTCGCGACCTGTCCTTCTGCCTACGTATACAAGGTGTCATCTAGTGCGTTGTACCTGCGGCGCTGCTAGTTTGTGCTTGTGCTTTCACACCCTGTAGCGGATTCACACACACCTAGTACTTTCAGACAGCTGCTCGTTGACCAGCAATCTATCGCACTGGCGGCCTGCAATGCATAGACTTCGGACAGATGCTGCAATGCAGGGCGCATGCATGCCTCAATGTCTGAGGCTTGCGGTGCTGGGCGCGCTCTGCCTTGCTGCAGCTGGCAGTGCCGCACTGTCAGACATACTCGCAGACTCAGACAACATACAGGCCTGGCTGGTGGGCGTGCGCCGCGAGCTGCACCAGTGGCCCGAGCTGATGTTTGCGGAGCACAACACGTCCGCTTACATCGGCCGCCAGCTCGAGGAGCTGGGTGTGCCATACAAGTGACGCCCTGCTTGCCCCAAGAGCCCAGCTCCCGGTCAAGGCAGCGCTGAGACAGCAGGTCACAACTACCTCAGCCTTCTTATGGTAGGCATGCTTGGGAGTGGTGCACGTCAGAGTTGCACATATCACTCTGTCAGCCTGACCTCGTATGTGTTAAGGCAACTGCAAGGCATTTAAGGAGGGCGTATGCACTGCGTTTGGTGTACCAAACACTGCACTGTGTGACAGCTCCTGCCGCTTTACTAACAGCCAAGGGCTTGTGAACTGACAAGCGTCTGCAAGCCAGCCAAGCGGTTGCTTTGCAAGTGAGCGCGCGCGCGCTCTTGCACGGCAGGCGCTCAGCCTCCACCACGGCTGTCATAGCTACAATCGGCGAGGGTGCGCCCGTCGTGGGGCTGCGTGCGGACATGGATGCGCTGCCGATCCAGGAGCTGGCGGACGTGCCGTTCAGGTGCGGCTGTGGTACCAAAGGGTAGGGTAGCCTAAACCTAGGCTCCGGTGTGTGCGCTGCCGATCCAGGAGCTGGCGGACGTGTTGTTCAGGTGCGGCTGCGGTGCGCGCGCGCGCGCACCGCGCCGAAGACCATTGCGGCACGCTCCGGCACGCGCGCCTCCTCCAGCGTATGCACTCTGCTTGCCATGACCCGCCTCGCTGCCTGCGCGCCGCGGCGCAGCGGCTGTGCCTGAGCAGGCTAGGCACCTGAGGCGCCTCCCAGGCGAGCGCACAGCGCCGCTCATGGCAAAAGAGCTCCCTGGCGTCTGCTTGCGCGAGGGAGGGTGCCTGGCGGCGTGCTCGCAAGCGGCCATGACAGCCGCATGGGCCCATGCTGGTATTGAAGATGCAGCCATCGTGCATGGTGCACAAGAGCGAGGTGCTGAGCGCAATGCAGGTGTCCTGACGTGCCACGACTGCCGCAACAGCACGCTCTGCGTGATGCACAGTCGTCAAGCACGCGCGCGACCGAGGCGGTGGGCGACACGCCCGTGCGCGGCCGCAGAGCGCCGCGCCAGCGGCCGCTGCCGGACGCCCAGCCGCCGCGCGCGCGCGCAGGAGCAAGGTGCCGGGCGCGATGCACGCGTGCGGCCACGACGCGCACGTCGCGATGCTGCTGGGCGCCGCGCGGCTGCTCCAGGCGCGCGCGGGCAGCCTGCGCGGCAGTGTGCGCCTGCTGTTTCAGCCGGCCGAGGAGGGCGGCGCGGGCGCGGACGTGATGGTCAAGGAGGGTGCTGCCCCACGCCGGGCTGCAGCGGCTGGCGTGCCTGCGGCACCGGCGCCGCGCGCCCCTGTGGCACTGCATGCCTGCCGCGCCAGCGCCCTGCGCCAGCCGTGCGCATGCGTGCGATTTTGGGGGTGGCCGCGTGTGCGCATGCTGGGCCTGCCCTTGCGCCCAGCGTCAAGCGGTCCTGCCTCTGTGCATGCCATCTCAGCTACAAGCATGTTGAGGGCGTGCCGTGCGCCTGCCAGCGACCAGTCTTGTTCGCCAAAAGCCACTGCCTGGTGAAACAGGGCTTGTCCCAGCTGGCAGACCCTCCAGCACCGCCATACCGTCAGGTTTTTTGGAGACAGGCAGGCGTTCCTTTGCGCCCGGCAGCATGAAGGCAGGGCGGATCGCCGCCGCGCAGGCTGGGCAGACGGCCTGTCGGCGATCTTCGGGCTGCACGTGTGGCCGCTGCTGCCGAGCGGCACGCTCGCCTCGCGGCCGGGGCCGATCATGGCGGCCGCGCTGCAGTTTGAGGCACGCGTGACGGGGCGCGGCGGCCACGCGGCCATGCCGCCGACCTTCGTGGACCCTGTGGTCCCCGCGGCGGCCGCCATCGGCGCGCTGCAGGCGCGCGGCTACCGCGCCCATGCCCTGTGGCCGACAGTGGGCTGTTGGCATTCGTTTGGTCCCGTGCCTGCGAGACCGTTGCGCGCTTCCTTGGAAGCTCATGAGGCAGGTGTACTGCTGCCGGGCGTCCTGCTTCTGCTCCAGTGACAAGCACGCTGTCTGCTGCGTCCACTGGCGGCGCGATTCAGGTCCTCAGTGCGCTGCAGGCTGTGGTCGTCGCCCTGCCTGCTGCACATGAGGCTTGGGCCTGCTCAGGAACAGGGTCCTGCCGAATTCTGCCAAGGGTCACGTCCGCGCCCACAGGCGCTGGTGTCGCGCGAGACGGGCCCGATGGACACGGCGGTCGTGAGCGTCACGCGGCTGGCCGCGGGCGAGGGCGCCTACAACGTCATCCCCGAGCACGCCAGCTTCGGGGGCACCATCCGCTCGCTCTCGCACGACCACCTGATGCTGCTGCGGCGCCGCGTCACCGAGGCGCGCGGCCTTCCCTCCCGGGCCGCGTGCGCCGCGGCCCCGTCGCGCCGCAGCAACGAGCCGGCTCTCTCGTGACCGATCCCTGCAGTGAGCTGCCACGTTCAATGCCATGCACCGTGGCGCAGTGCAGATGCAGAGGCGGGGTGAAGAGAGGCGGCGCGTCGCACACCCTGAGTGGGCCCTGGGCGCGCCACCCAGGGCCCCACCCTCGCACGCCGGCGGCGGACCCGCTGCCCGGCCGCGGCAGGTGGTGGAGGCGCAGGCGCGCGTGCACGGCTGCAGCGGCGAGGTGGACTGGATGGAGGCGCACTCGCCCTACTACCCGCCCACCGTCAACGACCCCGGCGCCTACGCCTTTGCGCGCGGCGTGGCCGCCAGGCGCGCGCCCTCCCGTTGGCCCGATGGAGAGCTGCTGCACGCGCGCTCACCTGCCCAAACCCTAACCCTATAACTGGCGGCGTGCAGGCTGCTGGGCGAGAGGGCAGGGTGGCGGAGGCGGTGCCCATGCCGGGCGGCGAGGACTCTGCATTCTCCGGGCGCACTTACCTACCCTAATCCTAAGCCCATATCTGGCGGCGCGCAGGCTGGTGGGCGAGGACAGGGTGGCGGAGGCGGTGCCCACGCTGGGCGGCGAGGACTTTGCCTTTTTCGGGCGCGCGGGCGTGCCGGCCAGCTTCGCGTTTCTGGGCACACGCAGCGAGGCGGCCGGCGCGGTGCATGGCCTGCACACGCCGCAGGCGCGGCTGCCTGGCGCGCCCGGGCTCGCGCGCAGCTGCGGGGAGGCCGCCGGCCCGGAGCCGGCCGCCGGCCGCACGGGGGCGGCACGGTCAAGGCGTCGCATGCCTGCATGCAGGCTGTGCGGTTTCCTTGGTTGGCCTGCAGAAGGAAAGCAGGCTGGAGGCTCTCTGCTACCTCTCTGTTTCCTGCGCAGAGGTGGGAGCAGGTGGGTGCATGGGGGTGCCTACCTGGGTGCCAGGGGTCCAGCATAGCGCGCATGTGTGCCGCCGCGCAGTTCAAGCTGGACGAGGCGGTGCTGGCGGTGGGCGCGGCGTACCACACCGCGCTCGCGGCCGAGTACCTGGCGGCGCAGGCGGCCGGCGCAGCGCGCGAGGAGCTGTGACGGCTGCGCGCTGTCTGCGCTGTGGCACTGGTGCTGGGTCTGTGGGAAGTACCCTTCGGAGCTACTCCTTGGCGTGGGGGCGCTGATGCACTTTCTGGCTGCATGCATGCGCATGACATATTTTCACATTGTATTTTGCCATCTGCAGCTCGCATGTCTGCCCAGGCTTATGCACAGGCCCAACATATATACATAGCTCATGCTGTGCCTGCTGGGAGAAAGTCACGAGCCTGAACAGGTGCAGGTGCAGCCTATGGCTCTGCACCCCCAGCTTTTGCGGCCCAAAGCACGGCTCACACTCAGGCCAGGCTCCTGCTGTGCACACGCGCATAAGCTCGCTGCCCAGGGCCTGCTCAACGTAGCACCTTGTACGCGCCGGCCTGAGCGCGCCGCTGGCTGTGGCCTGATGCTCCCCTGAGCGCATGGGGAAGCGGAAGAGCAGCAAGCCGCCTCCAAAGAAGCAGCGGCCCAAGCTTGACATCGCCTTCAACTGCCCCTTCTGCAACTCCAACAAGAGCGTCACCGCGACTCTGGATTATGACGCAGAGGTGGGGCGCACACGGCTTGCGCTTCAGTGTAGCTTCAACGCTATAGCTGGTGCTGACTGCCGCAGGGCGCTCACAGATTGGCAGCGTGGTGTGCAACACCTGCAACGAGCGCTTCTCGGCGAAGATTAACAAGCTGAGCGAGGCGGTGGACGTGTACAGCGAGTGGATCGACGCCTGTGAGGCAGAGAACAACCTGTGAGCTGGCACCAGCTTGTGTACACTACTTGTGTGAGCCTTGCACAAACTTTTTGGGGTTGCTACACTGTCAACAGATAATGGTGAACGAAAAGTGCTAAACAAAGTGTTGGGTGTCGCCTGGTGTAGCGCGAGATGGCCGGGCACTTAAGAGCGCCTCAAGCGTGCTTCATATGGTTACACTGTCGCCCCGGGCGCAGACGCCTCACTCGGACTTAAGTCAGCTCCGCACAGGCACCGGCCGCTGTCCTGCACAGAGCAGGAGTCACACAGACTGCATGCAGCCGCAGCGCGAGCGCGAACCCTCAGCACCTCCAGGGCCTGATGCAACCAAGGGCGCCGGCGTGTGGTGGCCGCGTATGCCGGTGCGCACACCGGCCCGCACCACGCCACGCAGCCAGGCTACGGCCGGGCGCCGGCAGCCGCGGGGCTGGCCCGGGCGCGCGATGCAGGGTTAGATTCCCCGGCGCGCGCTACTTGACCTCCACCAGGTAGTCGGAGACCTCGCCGGGCGCTGGCAGCCGCGAGGCCTGCCCGGGAGCGCGACACTGGGCCGGCGGCCCTATTCTAACCCGAGCGCGCGCTACTCGACCTCCTCCAAATAGTCGGAGACCTCGCTCGCGCTCAGCACGCGGAACGCGCCGTCCTCGCCGACCACGGCCACCTCGATGTTGGCGCCGCTGATCTGCCCCTCGAAGCCCTCCTTCAGCGTCAGCA
>JAABUX010006192.1_pt1 | contig 14358 bp, 12 predicted proteins | sample 5561851 | NCBI WGS metagenome assembly JAABUX01 (sample SAMN10711883, study PRJNA513361) | rock metagenome | isolation source: Antarctica rocks | place: Antarctica: Victoria Land, Richard Nunatak red sandstone | collected 2016-01-03 | reverse complement strand
CGCGCGCGGGGGTGCCGCGGAAGGCCCCGAGCAGGGGCGGCAGGTTGGCGCGCGCGAAGTCGCCGAGGGCCGCCACGAGCGGGTGTTCGGGGGGCCGCTGCCCCTCCTTGCCGGCAAGGCGGCGCGGCGCCAGGAACTGGTAGAGGTAGGCGACGACGAAGATGCCGGCGATGAAGGCGAGCACGATCGGTATGGTGATAAAGGCCGTGCTCTCCTTGGTGGACCAGGAGAGCGCCAGGCCCGCCGCGGCGACGAGCAGCCAGCGCCCGCCCTCGGGCCGGCCGCGCGCGTCGAGCCAGCGCATGAAGCCGACGAAGAACAGCATCGTCCACAGGGCGAAGTAGATGTCCTCGCGCGTGAAGCGCGAGTAGTACAGGAAGGCCGGCGAGAAGGCCAGCAAGCCCGAGAGGATCAAGGCGGAGACGCGGCCGAGCTGGCGGCGCAGCAGGAAGGGCAGCGCGATCAGGGCGGTGCCGCAGAGGGCGGCGTTGAGGCGGGCGGCCCAGTCGCTCGGCCCGCCGGTGAGCAGGTACATCAGCGCGTTGCCGTGGAACTGGTAGGGACCGTGCATCATGGGGTCGTAGTGGTACTCGGGATTGGTGCCGAGATTCGTGCCGGTCAGGCGCTCCCACAGGTACCACGAGTAGGTGGCGTGCAGGCTCTCGTCGTGGTGCAGGGCGCGTGAGCCGAGGTCCCAGAAGCGCATGATCGCGCCGATGACGATGAAGCCGCCGTACAGGACCCACTCGATCGTCGAGACGCGCGCGCCGACGACGTCGCCCGAGAGCGAGCGCGCCCCCTCGTCCTCGCGCGGCGTCTCCGCCACGACCGTCTCCGTCCGTACCGGTCGTCGCACGGCCCCGCGCGGTCGCACCGCCTGCTCTGTCGCCACTCTCTCGCCCCTTCGTGATCCGCACGTTAGCGCCGCCGCGCCGTATCCTATTATATAAACAGTATGGGCCATGGCGCTTACGCCGCGATTGCCAAAGTATTACACAAATATGTCGCGCATATCATACACGCCACGCCCGCCGCGTCAAGGTGGTTATCGACCCCTACGCGAAGAGAGCCGCTAAGACCCACTGTACTAACCACTCGGGTACGCGTCAATGGACTGGATGGGCTATATGGACAGGAAAATCACGGCTCTGACGGCGCAGCAGGGGCGCGGGCGGCCGCGGGGCCAGCGGAGCGAGCGGCTCAACGTGTTCCTCGACGGCGAGTTCGCCTTCGGGGTGGACGCCGAGGTGGCCGCGCGCGTGGGCCTGCGCGCCGGCATGGCCCTGACCGAGGCCGGCATCGAGCTCTTGCGCGGCGAAGACGAGGAGGCGCGCCACTACAACGACGCCCTGCGCTTCCTCTCGTTCCGACCGCGCAGCACGGCCGAGATCGAGCGCTACCTGCGCGGGCGCGGGGCCGACGACGTGGCCACGGCGGGGGTGCTGGAGCGGCTGGAACGGGCGCGGCTCGTCGACGACGAGGCTTTCGCGCGCTACTGGGTCGAGAACCGCGCCGCGTTCAGCCCGCGCGGCGCGCGCTCCTTGCAGGCCGAGCTGCGCGCCAAGGGCGTAGACCGCGTCCAGATCGACGCGGCCCTGGAGGAGAGCGAAGAGGAAGGGGAGGGCGAGGAGGAGCGCGCCTACGCGGCCGGGCTCAAGCGCCTGCGTCTGCTGGCGCGGCTCGAGGAAGACGACTTCCGCCGCCGCATGTACGCCTTCTTGCAGCGCCGCGGCTTCGATTACGAAACCTCCCGCGCCACCACCGAGCGCCTCTGGCAGGAACGGGTAGCGGGTAGCGGGTAGCTTTCGTAGCAAAGAGGGTTGTCAACCATGACAGCATTGCTTAAGGTCGGTGCATTGTCGGGGGGCCAAGCTCATGTGCTCGCATGCCTCGTGGATGGCGGGGGTCTGGGGGGAGCCCTCTCCCCAGGTTCCCCCGGAGGGGGCGAGAGGAACCATCTCCCCAGGTTCCCCCGGAGGCGCGCTGGACCCGCGGTTAGGGTCCGGGAGACCAGTCAGCCAGGGGCGGAGGGGGCAAGAAGGGGCTTGGGCGACTTTTCACAGGCCCTGGCATTGCTATAGTCGCGCTCGGAATGACGAACGGCGTCAATTGCGTGGGCTAACAGCTAATCATACAGCCAGCCAAGGACGGCCCCGTAGGCGACGTGGCGCAGGGCGGCCTGGGCGGCGTAGACGGGGGTGTTGAGGCGCGGCAGCAGGCCCGCGCGGACGGCAGGGTGGTAGCGGTCGATCACCAGGGGCACGACCGGCCACAGCAGAGCGTTCTCGAGCTGGCCCAGCAGGAGACCGCGCACGAGCGGCGAGCCGGGTAGGCGATTGCGTAGCGCCAGGGCGTAGACGACCGCCAGCGCCGTGCCGTTGGCAAAGTGGGTGGCGAGGCCCGCCAGTTGCCACAGCGGCGCGCGGCGCGTGCCGATCATCCCAAGCAGCTTGAGGTCGTCGCCGGGGTAGCGCAGCAGCTTGAGGTCGACGTACTGCTCGGCGAGATAGGCGGCCGAGCCGGCCAGACCGGCCACGACCGCGCGCCGCGGGTCAAAAGGTTTATTCATACCTTTACAGTATGCCTATGTCGAAGCGCCGGCGCCCACCATGTCTACAATCCTTCCAGGCCGGTCACGGTCTGCCCGGCCGGGTGCTCGACGGTGAGGTCGAAACTTAGCTCTTCCATCCCGCCCGGCGGCAGGGTCAATTCCCAGCGCAGCACGCCGAGCTCGGTCTGCTCGGCCGGCCCCGGCTCGACGCGCGACACGCGCACCTTGAGCCCCTCGTGGCGCGAGACGGGCGCCTGGTCGCACACCGTCACGCGCGCGGCCTGCGCGCGGCTGTTGCGCACGGTGATGCGATAGGAGAGCGACGTGCGGCGGTTGCCCCCGATCAATGTCTTGTCGACCGCGCGGCGCGTCAATTCGCGCTCGACCTTGATGCCGTCGTCTACCCCGAGGTAGAGCATGAACTCCTGCCCCGGCGCCAAGACCTCCGGCAGATCGACGGCGCCGACGAAGCGTCCGTCGCGGAACACCGACACCGCGCCCGGGAGCAGCGTCAGCAGGCTCGTGTTGCGCGCCTCGGCCCGCGCGTAGGCGTAGGGGAGCAGGCGCGGGACGCTCTCGTACGTTAGCCGCGCCGGCAGGTCGGCGGACGCCACGACCACCTTGTGCGCCGCCCCGTCGGACGGGATGCCGGCGCGGCCGGGCAGGGCGTACGATACGACCGCGCCGGCCGCCTCGACCGTCGCCACCTCGACCGTCGCCTCAACGTCTGGCTCCGCCCGCTCCGCGAGGACGGCGTCTTCGTCGGCGTCGCCCTCGCCGCCGGGAGCGGCCGCCGCCATCCGCGCCGGTGCAGGCGGCTCCATCCGCGCCCGCGCGAGATAGCGGACATCGCGGGGCTGGTAGGGCTGCCGCAGGTCGATGTACCATGGGGCCAGCTTGGGCGGGAGCGTGCCCAGGCCGGGGCGCGCCGTGGAGAGCGTCAGCGCGACGTCCGCCCACTCGTCGCCCGTGGCCTGGCTGACCAGCGCCAGCAAACTCAGGCCGACCAGCGCCCCCTCCTCGGCCTGCCGCACATGGGCGTCGTAGGCCGGGACCCACCGCGCGTCGCCGACGACGTAGCTCACCTCCAATTCCCAGGCGCCGGGGCCGTCCGCCTCGACGCCGACCACCACCTCGTGCGTGCGCCGCGACTCCGCCCCGCCCGGCGCGGCGAGGTTGCGCCGCGCCGCCGCGAGCTCGGCGGCCAGCGCGCGACGCTGCCCGCCAAGCTCGGCCAGTTCCCCGTGCGCCTCCACCATGCGGGCGCGCGAGAAGTCCAGCAACCCCTGGCAGTCGGAGAGATCGACGCGCTTGCGGGCGAGGGCGCGGGCCATATCCCGCGCCGCGGCGCGCTGCAGCTCCCGCACGAAGGCGAGCCCCTCCTCGATCTCCGCGGCCCGCTCGGCCAGCCGGGCATCCTGGTCCTGCAGGCGCTGTAGCTCTCCTTCGAGCGCGCGGCGGCCGGACTCGGCGGCCTCCGCCCCGAAGGTCGCGCGCACGTCGACGCCGCTGAGGCGCACGGCCATGGGGCCGCGTCCACCCGCGCGGACGGAGTCGGGCACGAGGCTCGCCGGCACGCCCGCGAGCGCCAGGTCCTGCGGCCCCGCCGCCAGTTCGACCCGCCCCCGGCGGGTGACCATGGCGCGATCGGCGTAGACGGTGACGTCCTCGATCGGTAGGATGACGGCGGCCATGGCGATCCCCTCCCCCTACAAACAACCCTCCACTATAATAGGGGTATCGAGAGAAAAGGAGTAACTAGTGATCATCATAATGAAGCACGGCAGTTCGGAGCAGGACAAGGGCCACGTCATCGACCGGTTGAGCGCGCTGGGCTACGGCACGAATGTGTCGGGCGTCGAGCAGACGGTCATCGGCGCCATCGGCGTGCTGGACCGCGACCGCGAGAACCTGCTGGAGCAGCTCGGCGCGCTGCCCTACGTGGAGCGCGTGGTGCCGGTGCTCAAACGCTACAAGCTGGCCAGCCGCGAGTTCCAGCGCGAGCCCACGGTCGTCGATATCGGCCGGGGCGTCACGATCGGCGGCGACGCGCTCGTCGTGATGGCGGGGCCCTGCTCGGTGGAGAGCCGCGACCAGTTGTTCGAAACGGCGCGGGCCGTGCGCGACGCCGGGGCGACGATGTTGCGCGGCGGGGCCTACAAGCCGCGCACGAGCCCCTACGAGTTCCAGGGGCACGGGCTGGAGGGGCTGGAGATTTTGGCCGAGGCGCGCGAGCGCTTCGGCCTGCCCGTGGTGACCGAGGTGCTGGACCCGCACGACGTGGAAACGGTCTGCCGCCACGCCGACATGCTGCAGATCGGCGCGCGCAACATGCAGAACTACACCCTCTTGCGCGAGGTCGGCCGCGCGCGCACGCCGGTGCTGCTCAAGCGCGGCGGGATGTACCCGACGATCGAGAACTGGCTGCTCGCCGCCGAGTACATCCTGGCCGGCGGCAACACACAGGTGGTGTTGTGCGAGCGCGGCCTGCCGCCCTACGGCGATACGAACCTGCGGCGCAACGTGCTCGACCTCACGGCGATACCCATCGTCAAGGAGTTGAGCCACTTGCCCGTCATCGCCGACCCCAGCCACGGCACGGGCAAAGCCTCGCTCGTCCCGCCCCTGACCAGGGCCGCGGTCATGGTCGGGGCCGACGGCCTAATGATCGAGGTACACCCGGAACCGGAAAGGGCGCTCTCGGACGGCGCGCAGAGCCTGGACATCCCCACCTTCGACCGTCTGATGCGTGATCTGCCCGCGCTCGCCGCCGTCGCGGGGCGACAGATGGGTAGCGTCGGGGCGCCGGTGTAGCGGAAAGGGACACCTTGGCAACGTTCATAGGTCAGGGATGTCGTCGTCGGCGCCGATCGTCGGCGCCGAGTCGCTCCGTGATAAATTCTCTGATGTCGCCGCGCCGGCCATCGACGAGGGCAAGGATCTCGGCAGCCTGACCGTGAAAGACAGCTTAAGGAAAGCTATGACAACAGGGAGACTCGCCTATCCCGACCCGCCATTGACGGACGGCGCGATCCGGGCGCGCCCGTGGACGGTGCAAGACCTGCCGGCCATCGAGAGCGCGAGCCACGACCCGTATATCCCAACCGTTACGTCCGTCCCGTCCGTCTATACGGACGAGGAAGGGAGGGCCTTTGTCGAGCGCCAATGGAAACGTATCGCCGGCGGTCATGGTTTGTCGCTGTGCATCGCCGACGCGCGCACGGACGCCGCCCTGGGCTTCATCGGCCTGGGGTTGGAGAATAGGGCGCACGGGCGCGCGAGCTTTGGCTATTGGGTTGTCCCGGGGGCGCGCGGGCGCGGTGTGGCGCCCGCTGCCGTCCGACTGATGAGCGCGTGGGCCTTCTCGTCGCTTGGCCTCGCGCGCCTGGAGATCTTGGTGGAGCCGTGGAACAGCGCCTCTCTGCGCGTGGCGGATCAGGCGGGCTTCCGACGAGAAGGAGTGCTGCGCTCGTACGAGAAATTCAAGGGACGGCGCGCCGACCTCATCATGCACGCGCGCACGGCGGACGACGAGTGCGCCGCGCACACCGCGAGCGATCGGCAACACACGTACCCCGCCTACCGGTCGCGCGACGAAGCAGCGCACGTCCGGCGGGCCATGGCCGGCGACTGGGACGCCGTGTGGTCCCTGCTACAGGGCATGGGCAAGGTTGTCGGACCGGAGAACGCGGCGCGGCAACGGTTCGAGCGGGTCGTGCAAGACCACGGCCACTGCGTCCGGGTGGCCGTGGCCGACGACGCGGTGGCGGGCTACATGTGGGCGCAAGACTACGGCGGCCTCATTATTATGGACTGGTACCGCCCAACGACCTGCGCGCATCGACATACATGCACGCGGCCACGTATGATCGTGGAAGGGGAGCGTTGTGCAACAACAGCAGGATACTGAACAAGCTCAGGCGCTGCAGGCATCGTCCTTCGCCACCGACTTCTACGCAGGCGATTTGACATGGGCCAATCCATTGACTGTCGTCGAGCGCGAGGATATGAAGCGGGAACTTTCGACTGCTCATGTGGCAGCGATGGCGACCGGCGATTGGTCGACATACGATGACGCTCTCTCCGCTTGGCGCCTGACGGCTGAGGTTGCGGGCGACCCTGAACTGGAGGCGGACTTGCTGGCCGACGACGACGCGGAGGATGTACCCTTGCGGCGGCCGTGACGGGCCATGGCACACGAGGATGCCGACGACACGGACGCCAGAATTGGGCCGTATCTCGAGCGACCATTGGGGCCACGCAACCCTCCTGGGAAATTTGCGTATATGGTACGTGGTCGCAATCGTAGCATCGAAACGGCGTGGGATAAACTGTGCGGATCTTTCGCCGGCCCCGCACGTCGCTGCTTCGATCATCTCGCGCGCACGCCGAAAGATCCGCCGATTGACTATGGCCGCGTTACCCCGCTCGACCGTGGGCGCTATGCCGGGACCGGCTTGTACCAGTATGAGGTGACCGGCGCCGGGCGCGTGTGGTACAAGGTGGATGAGCAACGGCGCATCGTCAGAGTATACCGAGTCGACATCGGACACCCGAAGGAAACGGAGAGCTGATACGCTTTACTGCGAGGCGCCGCCCGACCACAGGTGGCGCATCTCCTCGCAGGTGGCGAGCAAGAACTCCAGCGTCCCCGCCGCTTCGACGCGGCCGCCCTTGAGCACGACGATGTGGTCGGCCCGCCGCAGGGCCGCGCGACGATGGGAGACCGCCAGCACCGTCGCGCCGGGCCGGTCACCGAGCCGCTCCCATACGGTCGCCTCGGTGCGCGCGTCGAGCGCGCTGGAGAGGTCGTCGACCACGAGCAGGTCGGCGTCGCGCACAAACATGCGCGCGGCGGCCGTGCGCTGCACTTGCCCGCCCGAGAGCCGCACGCCGCGCGGGCCGACCGCCGTGTCAAGGCCCTCCGGTAGGCCGGCCACGTCCTCGTCCAGCACCGCCGCGCGGACGGCCGCCGCGAGCGCGCCATCCCCGGTAGCCCCATCACCCGGGGGCTCGGGCAGCCCCAGCAGGATGTTGTCGCGCAGGGACGCGCTGAACAGGCGCGGGACCTGCGGGGTGTAGGCGGCCCGCGGCGGCGCGAAGAACAGGGCAGGGTCCGCGACCTCGACACCGTTCCAGCGGATTGCGCCCGCGTCGCGGGGCAGCAGGCCCAATAGGACGCGCAGCAACGTCGTCTTGCCCGCGCCGATGCGCCCCGTGACGACGGTGAACGAGCCGCGCCCCAGGCGCAGGTCGATCCCGGAGACGCCGCGCCCGGTCTCAGGGTGACGATAGGTCAGGCCCGACACCTCCAACGTTCTCAAGGGGTCGCGCTCGGGTCGCGACGGCGGGGGCGCCGCAGGGGGCGGGGGATCGCCGGTGAGGTGGAGCGGGTAGTGCGCCACGAGCGCGGCCGGCGGCGCATCGCCCAGCAGCGCGGCCAGGCGGCCGAAAGCCACGCGCGTGCCGCGGTAGTGGGCCAGGACTTCGCCGAAAAGCTGCGTGAACTCAGCCACGAACGAGAGGTATGAGACGAAGAGCGCGAAGTCGCCGACGGTGAAGGTCCCGGCGCGCAGCGGGCCGGCCGCGAGCAACAGGACCAGTCCCGTGCCTAGGCTCACCGTGTTGGTGTAGACGGCGTCGAGCGCGCGCGTGAGCACCCGGTCGCGCAGCATCGCTACGCGCCGGCGCTCGTTGAGTCCGCGGAAGTGCGCGATGACCCCCTCTTCGGCGCCGGCGACCTGGATGGCCTGCGCCGCCTCGAACATCTCGCCGATCGAGCCGGTGACGGCGCTCGTGGCCCCGCTGCTGACCGCACGGTAGCGCTCGACGCGCGCGCCGGCCCGCTGCGCCACGGCCACGACGAGCGCCAGCGGCACGAAGACGAAAAGGGTGATCCCGGCGTTGATGCGCAGCAGCACCGCGACGGCGCAGAGAGCGAACAGCCCGGAGCCAAACAGATCGAGCGTCCAGGAGATGGCGTCCTCGGCCGCCTCGGCGTCGTCGCGGAAGCGGGCGATGGCCTCGCCCGGCGCGTGGGGGATGGCGCGGGCGCCGGGACGCGCCAGGATCGCGGCCAGCAGGTTGCGGCGCAGCAGGGCGACCGTGGTGAAGCGATGCACGGTGTCGGCCAGGGCGCCGCCCAGGATCAGCAGCGCGCGCGCCAGCGCCGTGGCCACGAGCAGCGCGATGATGCCCGGCACGTCGACCCCGGCGCGCCCCTTGCCGGTCAGCGCGTCGAAGAACGCCTTGGCCACGAGGCCGGGCGCGAGGGGCGAGAGGTGGATGAGCGTCCACAACAGGCCGTTGGTCAGGTAGAGCCGGGGCCGGTAGCGCATCAACCGCCACAGGTACCTTCGCGTCGTCATGGGGGTATCGCCTCCAGGCTGTCGCGCAGCAGCCCGTGGAAGCGCGCGTCGGGGTCGCCCGCCAGACTGTCGCGCGGGCCGTGCTCCGCGATGCGTCCCCCGTCGAGGATCATGATCTCGTCGGCCCGTCGCACCGTCCCCGGGCGGTGCGCGACGATGATGGCGGTGCGCCCGCGCACGAGGGCCTCCGTGGCCCGCCCGATCAGGGCCTCTGTGGCAGGGTCCAGGCGCGAGGAAGCCTCGTCGAGGATCACCAGACCGGGGTTCCGGAGGAAGACGCGCGCGAAAGAGAGCAACTGCGCCTCGCCTGCCGAGAGCCCCCCGCCGTGCGCAGCCAGCGCCGTGTCGAGCCCGGCGGGCAGCGCGCGATACCAATCGCCCAGCCCGACCCCGTCCAGCGCGCGCACGACCCGCTCGTCGGGGACCGCGGCGTCGAAAAAGGTCAGGTTGTCGCGCACGCTAGCCGCGAACAGTTGCACCTCTTGCGTGACCAGACCGACGCGCCGCCGTACCTCGGCCAGCGGCGCGGCGCGGATGTCGACCCCACCGAGCAGCACGGCCCCCCTATCGACGTCGTAGAGGCGCGGCAGCAACCGGATCAGCGAGGTCTTGCCGCTGCCGGTGCGTCCGAGCAGGCCCAGCACGCGCCCCGGCTTCAGGGTGAACGTGACGTCGCGCAGGATCGGCTCCTCGCCGTAGCCGAACGCAACGTCGCGGAACTCCACGGCGAGCGCCCCGTCCGGCAGGGACACCTCTGGTCGTGCGGATGCCCCGGCTTCATCGGACAACCTGCTCGTCGTGCGGAAGAGTTCGTCGACACGGCCGATGCTGGCGCCGGCCTGCTGCAGGTCCTGGATCTGCGTGCGCAGTCCCTCGGTGGGGCGGCGCAACAGCTCGGTGTAGCCGTAGATCAGGTAGACCGTGCCGAGCGTGATGGCGCCGCCTTTGTAGAGGTAGGCCCCGAGGGCGAAGGCCAGCGCCGTGCCCATCGCGACGAGCACGAGGCTGGCCATCCATGCCGTGTACCCGAGCACACCGGCACGGCGCTGCACGCGCAGCCAGGCGCGCAGTAGGAGCGAGAGCCGCCGCATGACGTAGCCGGTCGCGCCGCTGGAGCGGATGTCTTCGGTCCCCGCCAGCGCCTCGCCCACGAAGCCGAAGAACGCGGCGCTCTGCTGACGCGCCGCCGTGACATGAGGCAGCGCGACGGTGCGCAGACGCGCCATTACGACCACGCCGACGAGCGCGAAGGCGGTGAGGGCAAGGCCTACGCGGGCGTCGACGCCGAAGAGCAGCACCAACACGCCGGCGAGCAAGAGCGCGTTGCCCACGATGGCGACGGCGAAGCGGGCGAAGAAGTTGGCCAGCAGTGTCACGTCGCCGTCGACGCGCTCGATCAGCTCGCCCGGCATGCGGCGATTGTGGAAGGAGAGGTCCAGGCGCAGCAGGTGCAGGGCCAGGTCGGCGCGCAGGCTGTTGGTGGCGCCCCAGCCGACGCTCTCGGCCATGTATGTCTCGACGACGGCCAGCGCCTGCGTGACGATGGCAAGCAGGATGAACAGGGCGGCCGCCCCCGTCACCCCCGACAGGTCGTGGCCTGCCCGCGCGGCGTCGATGGCGTGGCGCAGGATGAGCGGATTGGCGAGGTCCAGCCCGATGCTGCCGAACAGCAGCAGAGCCAGCGCCAGGACGCGCGGCCACCGCGGCGCCAGGTAGGTTGCGAGCAGGTCACGATAGCCCGAGCCGCGCGCGTTCACCCGATGAGCGCGCGCAGCAGTTGGCCGATGGTCTCGTCGGTCAGCGGCCGCCTCCCCGGCAGGATGAGCCAGCGCGCGCCCTCATCCGAGAGGGCGCAGAAGAGCGACGACAGGTCGCGCGCTGCGGGATCGACGAACACGCGGGCCAGGCCGCCCGGGGAGAAGGCCGGCTCGTTGCGCCAGGTGTCGTAGGCGAGGGGCTCGACCTCGAAGAGCAGGCGGCGGCCTCCGTAGAAGACGGCCTTGGACGCGGGGTCGGCGCTCTCCTCGCTGTGGAGGCGGCGGCCCCCCGGGGCGACGCGCGCGTTGACGCGCTCGACCACCCGGTCGATCGCGCGCCAGAGTTCCGCGATCTGTGTGTCGCGCGCGGCCAGGGCCCTGGCGACCCCCTCGGCGCGGCGAGTCGCCCGCTGCTCCGCCTGGCCCATTTGCCGCGCCAGCTCATCTTCCCACGTCACGGGCGCCTCCGCTGGCTGTGAGCTATCGGTTACTGCTCGTAGTTTCATTATGCCGTGACACGGAATAGGTCGCTAGCGCCAGTTCGGATGGGGCACCTCCGCAGACCCTAGACCCTATTATAAAATGAGGCGCAAGGCTAACAGGCTCATAGCTTGACGAAGTAGCTGTTGCAGGCCAGGTCGATGAGATCCTTGGCCAGCATGGGGCGCACCCCGAGGTAGCGCGCGATGTCGATCAGCTGGTCGAGGATGTCGCGTGGGTGGCACGAGGCGATGTCGAGCTCTTTCTTGTGGTAGTACTCGGAGAGGATGTACACCACGGCCGCCTCGTTGAACTCGATGCCCTTGACCTCGCAGTTGCGCTGGAAGATCTCGCGGTACTCTTCGTTGGTCGGCGCGCCGATCTCGATCTTGTAGCGAATGCGGCGCAGAAAGGCCATGTCGCACAGGTCGGCCGGGCGCTGGTTGGTGGAGAAGACGATTAGCTCGTCGAACGGTACCTTGACCTTCGTGCCGTTGGCCAGCGTCAGGTAGTCGGCGCGCTTCTCCAGGGGCACGATCCAGCGGTTGAGTAGGTCGATCGGCTGCGCCTTCTGGCGGCCGAAGTCGTCGATCAGGAACATGCCGCAGTTAGCCTTCATCTGCAAGGGCGCCTCGTAGACCCTGGCTTCCTCCTGGTAGCCCAGCTCGAGCGTTTCGAGCGTCAGCTCGCCGCCCGCGATGACCACGGGGCGGCGCGAGCGGAGCCAGCGCGCGTCCACGCTCTCCTCGGCGGGGTCGGCGACGGCGCGGTGGTGGACCTCGTCGAAGACGCGCACGACCTGCCCGTCCATCAGCACGGCGTGGGGGATGTAGATGTGCCCGCCGAGCAGGGTCGCGGCGACCTCGGCGATGGTCGTCTTGCCGTTGCCGGGGGGGCCGAACAGGAAGAGACTCTTACCCGAGTTAATGGCCGGACCGAGCTGGTCGATCACGCGCGGTGAGAGCACCATGCGCTCGAAGGCCCGGTTGACGGCCTCGCGCGTGACCACGACATCTTTGATGCTTTGCCGCGCAACGGCCTCGCAGTAGTCGTCGAACGTGACGGGGCACGGCCCGGCGTACTGCGAGCGATCCAACAGCTCGCGCACTTTCTCCGCGCCCTTGTTCGTGAGGGCGTAGCGATAGCCGACAGAGAGCGGGCCAGTCCCCCCGCGCACCTCGACGAGCGCGTGCGCCTTGAGCGCCTCTAGTATGCGGTCGACGACGTTGTTGTACGGCAGACGCAGCGAGGAGGCGATGGCCCCGCCCGTGATGACGCCGTTGAAGTAGACCGTCTTGAGGGCCAGATCGCTCACGAAGCCGGGATCGAGGCCGAGATCCTCGACACTGGCCGGGCGGGACGGGGCGAAAGGGGCGTCGGCCTCGTTGACTACACCTGTCAGCATGGGTGCGGCGACCATAGCAATACCTCCCGAGGGGCCGCTGGCCGGGCACAGCGACGACGCTATCGACTAGTCTTGTCAATCATCGAGATCGTGCGCGACGCTCGCCCCGCCTATCGGAAAGCGAGTTGTCCCGCGCGTGCGCGCATATCCATCCCTTTGACTATCGGCCCGAACGGCCCTTGTCGCCTATCCCTCCTCCGGGCCAGCCCGTCCGGCGCTCCCCCCCTGGGCCAGCCCTTTTAGGGGTAGGTTTTTCACGAAGGAGGGAGGGTCGGAGGGCATAGCCCTCCGAGATGCCCCTCGTGCGGAGAGGTAGGCGGCGACGCTGTCACCCTTTCAAACAAAAACCTACCCCTGTAAGCTGGGCCGCTGGGCCAGCGCGGATGGGTCTCCCCGCGCTCTTATGGTAGGCTACTGTGGTAGGAGTAAGGGATTTCAGGGGTGATGTCAGAGCAAACAGGGGATGCGCGGAGGGTGGCGTCCCGGCGCGGCAAGGACGGCGCGCCCTACCGCTTCTGCGCCTCGGTCGACGTCCGCTTCCGCGACCTCGACGCGTTCGGGCACGTCAACAACGCCGTCTACCTCACCTATCTCGAGATCGCGCGCGCCGCGTACTTCACAGCGGTGCGGGGGCGCCCGCACGGGGTCGACGACTTCGGCATCGTCGTGGCCGAGGCCGCTTGCCGCTACCGCTCGCCCGCCTTCTACGGCGAGCGCCTGGTCGTCGAGGTCGCCACGGTGGGGCTGCGCAGCCGGTCGCTCGAGTTGCGCTACCGCATCACAGTCGAGGGGAAGGGGCGCGTCGTGGCCGAGGCCAGTACCGTGCTCGTGGCCTTCGACCACCGGGCCAAGCGCACCGCCGCGCTCGACGCGGCGTTCTTCCAGGCCGTCGAAGCATTCGAGGGCCGCCCGCTCCGCGCACGATAAGCTGCCGATCGCTGACTATCGACTACATTGGAAGATATGCACCTGAGCATCATCGCCGCCTTCGTGGCCGGGCTCGTTTCGTTTCTCTCGCCGTGCGTGTTCCCGCTCGTGCCGGGCTACCTGTCGTACCTGGCGGGAACGACGGTACGCGAGGCGAGCGGTGAGAGAGGGGCGCGCTGGCGCGTCACCGCGCACGCCCTCTTCTTCGTGCTCGGCTTCGCCCTGATCTTCATCGTGCTCGGGGCTGCCGCCAGCACGCTCGGTAATCTGCTCAAAGGCCACCTGTTGCTGCTGAAGCACGGGTCCGGCGTGTTGCTGATCCTCTTCGGCATCACGCTCACGGGGCTGGTCCCGCTGCCCTTCCTGCAACGGGAGCGGCGGCTGCACATCGATCGCGGCGAGCCGGCGCTGCTGCGTTCAGCCCTGATCGGCATGGCCTTCAGCGCCGGTTGGTCGCCGTGTATCAGCACGATGCTTGGCTCGATCATCCTGTTGGCGTCGGCCGGCTCGACGCTGGCGGAGGGTGTCCTTTTTCTGTTCGTCTATGCGCTTGGGCTGGGCGTGCCCTTTCTGTTGGTCGGCCTGCTGATCGACCGCGCCGGCCCGCTGGTGCGCCGCATCAACCGCTACACCGGGGCCATCTCGCTTGCCGGGGGCGCTATCCTGGCCCTGACCGGCCTGCTCATCCTGAGCGGCCGTCTCGACCAACTGGCGCAGTACACGCCGCTGATCAATCTTTGAAAGTGGTACCGCATACGGGATTCGAACCCGTGGTCTCCGCCTTGAGAGGGCGGTGTCCTAGGCCACTAGACGAATGCGGCGAGTGGCAGGTTTCATTATAGCGCCGGCGCCCGGCTGGCCGCAAGGCGC
>JAABUX010006191.1_pt1 | contig 14359 bp, 11 predicted proteins | sample 5561851 | NCBI WGS metagenome assembly JAABUX01 (sample SAMN10711883, study PRJNA513361) | rock metagenome | isolation source: Antarctica rocks | place: Antarctica: Victoria Land, Richard Nunatak red sandstone | collected 2016-01-03 | reverse complement strand
ACGCCGTTGATGAGCTGCTGGACGAGCATGGGTCAGGCGCCCAGGTAGGCGGCGCGGATGTCCGGATCGTCCCGGAGCGCCGCGCTCGGCCCTTGGTGGGCGATGCGTCCCAATGCCAGGACATAGGCCCGCCGGCAGAGGTCGAGCGCGCGATGAGCGTTCTGCTCGACGAGCAGCATCGTCATGCCGTCATCGCGCAGGATGCGAAGCGCCGCATACATCGCGTCCTGGATGACCGGCGCCAAACCGAGCGACGGCTCGTCGAGCAGCAGGAGATGCGGCCCCATCATCAGCGTCCTCGCGACCGCGACCATCTGCTGCTCGCCGCCGGACATCGTGCGCGTGACCTGGGTCCGCCGTTCCGCGAGGCGGGGGAATAAGGTGAGGACCCAGTCGAGCCGGCGCCGGCGCTCGTCCGGCCGGGCGCGCCTGCCGCCGATCAGCAATTCCTCGGTGACGGTCAATCCCGGGAACAGTTCCCGGCCCTCGGGCACGTAGCCGACCCCCATGCGGGCGATCCGGTGCGTCGAGCGGCCATTGATCTGCATGTCGCCGAGCGTGATCGCAGCCTGTGCGGGGACCAGCCCCATGATGCCGCGGAGCAGGCTCGACTTGCCCGCGCCGTTGCTGCCGATGACGGCGACGGCTTCCGCGGGCTGCAACTCGACGTTCGCCGCGCGCACCGCCATGATCGGCCCGTAGGACACGTTGAGGTCGCGCACGACGAGCTTCTGCCCGGCGATCATGCGGCTTGCGTTCCCAGATAGGCGGCGATGACCACGGGGTTGCGCTTGATCGCCTCAAACGATCCGGTCGCGATGACCTGGCCGAAATTGAGGACGGTGACCGAGTCGGCGACCCGTCCGATCAGGTCCATGTGGTGCTCGACCAGGATGACCGCGGCGCCGCTGGTGGCGATATCACCGATCAGCGCCGCAAGGGACATCTGCTCGGCTCCGGTGCTGCCGGCTGCGGGCTCGTCTACCAAGAACAGTTTCGGGTCGATCGCGAGCCCGCGCGCGATCTCCAGCCGGCGCCGCTCGCCATAGGCAAGCTCGCTCGGGTAGTTGTCTTTCTTCGGCGCCAATCCGACGCGGTCGAGCAGATCGAGGCAGACGGTCCGCGCGTCGCTCTCTTTGGCCCTGGTCCGGTCGTAGTATCGCCGGGTGCGTTCGTAGGCGCGGCGCGCCAGGAGTAGGTGCTCGAGCGCGGTCAGGCTAGCGAACAGGCGCACGTTCTGGAAGGTGCGCGTGATGCCGAGCTGGACGAGCTGGGCGTTGAAGTTCCGGCGGATGGGGCGGCCCTCGATCAGCATGCGCCCGGCATCCATGTCCACGGCGCCGGAGAGGCAGTTGATTAGCGTGCTCTTGCCGGCGCCGTTGGGGCCGATGACGGCCAGCACGTGACCGCCCGGCACGGCGAAGGAGACGTCGTCCAGCGCCGTGAGGCCGCCGAACCGCTTGGAGACGTGCTGCACCTCGATCAACGCTGGGCGCCGCGCCGGGTTGGCCATCATCGGATGCTGACTTCGAGGGCGGCGCGGCCGGCCTCATCCTCCGCCCAGAGGCGCCATTCCGGCTCGGCCGGAGCCGCGCAAAGGCGCATTGGCCGGGAGCAATAGAGCGGGGCGAGGTTCCGGCTGGCGACCGAGACCGGCGCCCGGTGGGCGTGAGTCCTGAATAGCTCAAGGAGGAAGACGAGCGGGATGCCGCCATTGATCACGAGCGCCGGGTAGCCCTCCCGCTCCGTCGCGTAGGGGAGGTCGTAGTGGATCCGGTGGGCGTTGAAGGTGATCGCGCAGTAGCGAAGCAGGAGTACCTCGTCGGGGACGAGCTCGCGATGGATGCCGGCAAAGGCGGGCTCTGGGAACGGGGCTGGGGCCGGCACGGTGGCGGCGGCCAGCTTCTCCTCGCGCATCACGTAGTCCTGCTCCTCGACCAGGACAGGGAGGGGGCGCGACTCGGCGAACACGCGGTGCTCGATGCCCACAATGGCGAAGCGGCCCGATCGTCCCTGCTTCGGCGTAACGGAGGCGATGCGGCTCGTGCGCCGCACGGCAGCGCCGATGGGGATGTCGCCCTCGAACCGGGTCCGCTTGCCGGCCGCCATGACCCGCGGCAGCCCGAGCTCGGGCAGGGTCACGCCCAGCCCGGCGAGGCCATCGAGCCGCAACTCGGATTGCGGGGTAGCTTCGTTGAAGAGCGTTACGTGCCATCCGCGCGGCAGAGGGTCGCCGGGCTGGAAGCTGGCGGGGTCGCGATCGAGCATCGCAGCGAGCCGGCGCACAAGCGGGAGGGCGCAGACATCGTGCATCTCCTCGGCGGCTTCCTCCATTTGTGCCTCCTACGCCACGACGCCGAAGCTCTCGCCATGCACCGCCACGTCGGCGCCACAGAACTCCTCGGCCTGCATCCGCGCCACGAGCGCCGGGTCGCCGGTCGTCGCCACCGCCCGCCGGCCGCCGTCGAGATCCGCCACGACGATACCGCGCGGGGGGTGCGACCTGTCGTGGAGGACGCAGTAGCCGGCGACACGGCCAGGCCCGGCACGATCCGCCACGACCGGTTTGGCTGGCGAGACACGGGCCACCGCGCCGGTTACGTCGGCGAAGTGGAATCCGCCGGGCGGCGGGCGGGTGGACCACAGGCCGAAGCCTTGCTTCGTCAGGATGCCGGATACCGAGGAGACGAGGCCAGTTTGGCCATCTCCGACGCGCAGCAGCTCCGCCATGCGACACGTCGCTTGCAGCATGTAGTTGTTGTAGGGGCCGCCCGCGAAGGACATTCCGCCCGTCACGGTAAGGTCCCGGCCCATGTCGATACCGAGTTCCGCGGCATAAGTCTCGACCGCGACCGGAAAGCAGCTATAGAGCTCCACCAGGCCGAGATCGGCGGAAGCCAGTCCGAAGGGCGCGAAGGCTGCTTCGCCGGCGATCCGGGCGCCGGGACAGGCATCGAGGTCGGCGCGGGCACAGACGGGGACCATGTGATTGGCTTCGGTGCTGGCCCAGGGGAAAACCCAGCGGTCCCTTGGCACGCCCAGTTCCTCCGCCTTCCGCGCGGAACAGAACAGGAGGGCGGCCGCTTGATCGACGTTCCAGGATGAGCAGAGGAGCTTCGTGTAGGGGAAGGCCTGCATCGGGTTGCGGTCCGAGGCGGACCGGATAGTGTCGGGCGGGAAGGTCTTTCGCGTCCAGGAATGGGGGTTGCTTGCCGCGATGGCGCTGAAGCGGCTGTAGAGTGCAGCAAGCCGGTCCCGGTGCGCCTCCACCGCCCAGCCGCGCCTCGCCCGGAACGCGCTCTCGATGATCGCGTAGAGCCCGACGGGCATCCGCAGGCCGGCCCGGATTTCGGCGTCGTGCCGCAGCTCCTCATGCGGTGCCATGAGCACGTCGGGCGTGCCGTCCGGTTCCGGGGAGGGTGGAGCAAAGCCGGTTATCCTGGATCGCAGGAGCCGGTAGCCCGCATCGCCGCCGGCCACGAGGGCGGTCTCGATCTCGCCTGCAGCGATGCCGGCGCAGGCGTTTCCGATCAGGGATTGCTGCAGGACGCCGACCGTGGAGAGAACGGTGGTCGCCCGGTCCGCGCCCGCGGCGTTGGCGATGTGCCGGGCGGGATCGCCGTAGGACCAGCGCCCCTTCGGGACGAGGATGCGGTCGAGCGCGCCAAGGAGAGCGGGATGGCCTGCATCCTGGCCGGCCCGGCGGGTTGCCTCGGTCATGAGGGCGAGCGCGTCCAGGGCTTGCGCCGGGTCGTCCTCGCGCTGGGTCGCGACCCCGATCCCGACCAGTACCGGGGTCCTGGCCGCATCCATCACGCGGCACCCGGCACAGTGCGCTGGGCGATCGCACCGCTTGCTTCCAGGCGTTCGAGCTCGTCTCGCGAATAGCCCAGCTCCTCCAGCACCGGCATCGTATGCTGGCCGAGCATGGGCGGCGGCGAGCGGACCTCCATCTTGGCCCCATTGAGGGTGACGGGGTAGGCGACCGTCTTCAGCGACCCGAGGTCCGGGTGTTCGTACTCGATGAAGAGTCCCCGTTCGGCGGCGTGGGGATCGGCCATCAGGTCCTGAAGCGTGTTGATCGGCGCACAAGGAACGCCGATTCTGCGCATGGCACTGAGCCAATCCTTGCAGGAGCGGGTGCGAAGCGCGGACTGGACCAGGGCGATCGTTTCCGCGAAATTTGCGACGCGGGCGGGGTTGGTCTGGAAGCGCGGATCGTCCGCGGCCCCCTGTAGGCCTGCTTCCGCACAAAACCGGCCCCATAGCCTGTCGTTTGCGATACCGAGCAGGATCGGCTGGTCGGCGGTCTCGAAAGCCTGGTAAGGGCAAAGGGATGCGTGGCCGGAGCCGTTCTTCTCCGGCAACGTGCCATTCTCCCAGAAGGTCTGCAGGGAATAGCCCAGGAGCGCCACCGCGGATTCGTAAAGCGACACCTCGATTTGGCAGCCCTCGCCGGTCGCTTGGCGCTCGAACAGCGCGGCCAAAATGGCGGCGTAGGCGTGCAGGCCGGTGGTCTGGTCGATCGGCGAGATCGGAATGCGGATCGGGCCGCTGCCCTTCTCGCCCGTCATGGACATGATGCCCGAATAGGCTTGCAGGATCACGTCGTATCCGGGAGCGTCCTTGGCTGGGCCGGTGCGGCCGAAGCCGGAGATGCTGCAATAGATCATGTCCGGGCGGATGCGCCGGATGGTCTCGAAGTCGATGCCGAGGCGTTCGACGACGCCGGTGCCGAAGCTCTCGACGAGCACGTCGGAGGTCGCGGCGAGCCGGTGGATCACCTCCTGCCCGGCCGCCGTCTTGAGGTCCACGACGATGCTGCGCTTGTTGCGGTTGACACTCAGGAAGACCGCGCCCTCGCCGCCCCGGAGCGGTGGCCAGTGCCGGGTCTCGTCGCCTCCGCCAGGGGGCTCAACCTTGATGACCTCGGCGCCGAGGTCGCCCAGATACTGCGTGCAGAGCGGGCCGGCCAGGACCTTGGTCAAATCGAGGACGCGGATGCCGGCCAGCGGGGTCCTACGGCTACGCATGGGAACTCGGCAACTCGGCGGTCGCGGAGCCGGTGGCCGTCACCTCGCCGAGCTGGTTCTCCACGCGGAGCTCCAGATCGACGAGATGCACCCCGTCCTCGACGCGCTTGGCCAGGACCCGGCCGCGGCACCACGAGACGTCCCCAAAAATGTTGGGGCGGCGAAGCTTGACGTCCAGCGCGCGCATGAACCCGTCATCGCCAGCCCAGTTGGTGACGAGCTGGCCGAGCCAGGAAATACGCTGCGGCCCCACGTCGTAGCCGCCGGGCATGCCGACTTCGCGTGCCATCGTCTCCTCCGTATGCCCACGCGCCGCACTGTCCTGCGCGCCGGTTTCCGGGTTGACGAAGGCGTCGGCCGGGTGGCGCTTGCGATGCCGTTCCGCCCGCTCATGCGCCCGGTAGGTGTGCCCGGCGCCCGAATACCAGCAGATCATGTCGGTGATGTTCAGCGGCCCTTTGAGCAGAGGCTGCATGACGTGGCCCTCCTGCACGTCCTCCCAATGGCGTGGCGTTTGTCCCCGCACTTCTTCCTCGGCGATGCCGCGGCCGATCGCCTCCAGCTCCTCCGGCGTGTAGCGGTGCATGGCGCGCGGCTCGTACTTCAATCCGCCTTCGGCGCGGGCGCGCGGCGTGCGGGCGGTGCTGCCCAGCGCGCGGGCGATCAGCTCGCCCCGTTCGTTGTAGTACAGCGACTCCCCAGTCTGCACGATGAACGACCGGGCGCGACCGCCTTGCTTCTCCACCGCGTCCAGCAGCTTGACGCGGGTAGTCAGGCGGTCGCGGTGGCGGATCGGCTTGTACCACTCCCATTTCGTGCCGCCGTACATCCACTGGATGCCGCGCAGCTTCGGGGCCACGATGGTGCTGTCCACGGTGTAGAGGAAGCAACCTGGCGCGAGCCCCATCCCCCAGCGCGTCCCCTGGCCGTAGGATAGATCGCAGAATAGCGGGTTCTCGTCGCCGATCCCCCAGCAGAAATGCCGGACGCTGTCGGGATGGGCCTCCATGTTCCAGACATGGTCGTGGCGCCGCAACTCGACCCCGATCAGGCTGCGCGCCTCCTCCAGCGCGCCCTCCCATAGGGCAGGCGTCTGCGACCGCAGCGTAGTGCCAGTCTCCGTCACAGGATCACTCCCTCCGCCGTCAGCCGGTCGAACTCCGCATCCGACAGGCCCAGGATTCCCTTCAGAACGAATTCGTTGTGTTCGCCGAGCATCGGCCCGCGGCTGCCAGTATCGGCACCGAAATCCGAGAACGTCCAGGGCGCCCGGAACAAGGTCTCCTGCCCCAGCGCGGGCAGCATGGCCGGGTGCATCATCGCGCGCGCGGCGAGCTGGGGGTCCCGCCACAGCGCCGCGATGTCCTGCACCGGAGAGGATGGGATGCCGGCCCCGCGCAGCCTGGCAATCAGGCCGTCCCGCTCCTGCGTCGCGGTCCAGTCCGCGAGGGCGGCCTCGAGCGCCGGCCGCTGCGCGATGCGGTCCGCGGCCGCCGCGTATCGCCCGTCACGCGCCCAGGCCTCGCCGGGGGCGAGGGCGGTCAGGGCGGCCCATTGCCGGTCATCCTCGACAGCAATCGAGAGCCACCGGTCCGCGTCCGCGGCGGGAAAGATCCCGTGCGGCGCCATTCCAGGGTGCGCGTTCCCCATCGTGCCGGGCTGCGCCCCCTCCGCCTGGGCCAGCAGGAGGTAGGGAGCGAGCGTTGCCACCAGCGCCTCGGTTTGCGACAGGTCGATGTAGCAGCCCGTCCCGGTCGTCTCCCGGCGGTTCAGCGCCGCGAACACCGCGACCAAAGCGTGCACCGCCGAGTTCGGGTCGCCGATCGCGAAGTTCAGCGCCCCGACCGGGGGTTCGTCCTGGTAGCCGACGATCGTCTCCAGCCCAGCGTAACTGGACATGGCCGGCGCGTAAGTCCGCATGTCGGCGCTCGGGCCGAACTGCCCGGCGCCCGACATCGCCGCCATGATCACCCGGTCGTTGATCCGGCGCAGCGTCTCGTAGCCGAGGCCGGTGCGCTCCATCGTCCCTGCGGACATGTTCTCGAGCACAATGTCGCTGCTGGCGACCAGCCTGTGCAGCAGGTCGATGCCCGCCTGCTCCTTCATGTTCAGCGTGATGCCGAGCTTGCCCTTGTTGATCTGGTGGAACATCGGCGACATCTCGGTGGTCGGACCCTCCACCGCCTGGCCGTCCCGGAAGACCGTGCCGGACAGCCGCGTGTTGTCGAGCCGCTTGGAATGCTCGACCTTGATCACCTCCGCCCCGAACTGGGCGAGGATGCTGCCGACCTGCGGCGCGGACCACACCCATCCCAGGTCGAGCACGCGCAGGCCGGCCAGGCGATTGCGCCCGTCGCCGCGCACGCCTCCTGCCTGCGCCAGCATGGCGCTGCCGAGGCCGGCCTCAATCTCGGGCGTCCGCGTCTCCGAAACCTTGAACGGCAGGCCGGGCCCGAGCAGCGTCTGGCCCGCATGCGTCCAGGGCCGGAGGAAGCCGCGATCCTCGAACTGCGGCGTCGCCAGCACCTCGGCGAAGGTCCGCAGCGGCGCGATGGTGAGCTGATGCTGGTTGGCGAGGTCCACGATCTCCGCCTTGGTGTGCCGCTTGAGCCAGGGCAGGATGAGGGCGTCCACCTCGTCGGGATATTGCTGTCCCATTGCGCGCAGCTTCCGGTACCGCGGCTGCTGCGCCCAGTCCGGCGATCCCATCGCGACGACGAAGCGTTCCCACTCCGGCCGCGTACGGCCGGACAGGCAGACGTCGCCGTCCGCGCAGGGCAGGATGACGAACGGATAGGCGCCGCCCGAGTTGGACGCGCGCCGGCCGGCCCGCTGCCACTGCATGCCGTGATGGATATAGAAGCGGCAGTTCACGGCCACGTAGCTCGCCAGCACGTCCGCCAGCGCTACGTCGGCGATCCTGCCGGCCTGCGCCCCGCCGACGAACCGTGCCATCAGGCAGGCAGCCGCCAGGTGCGCGCCTGCCTGGCACTCCAGGATGCCGGGCGGGATCGATAGGGGTGCCCGCCCCGGCTCGCCCAGCGACCAGGCCACGCTGCTGACGGCCTGCGCATCCAGCGGCGTGGCCGGCACACCGGCCAGCGGTCCCGTCAACCCGAAGATGGAGGCGGCGCCAAACACTACATGGGGAAGCTGGTTCGCCAGATCTTCCAGCGATTGTCCAACGGCGGCTTGGAACCCCTGCACGTCATCCGTGATGACGATATCGGCCTGCACGCCCGCAGCCTCGCCCCTGGGCAGGTCCGCTTTGCCCTCGTTGAAGTAGGCACGGCCGAGCATGACCGCGTTCGGCGGAGCATCCGGCGCAGCCGTCGGACCGGTATCCACTCGGCCGACCGATGCGCCGAGCTGCTGCAGCATCCATCCGCAATAGGCGCCGGCGATGCCGCTGCTGAACTCCACGACGCGGAGCGGCGGGCGGGCTCCGGAGGACGACGGTCCTGAACCAAGGCTCATCACGGACACGCTCACCTCCGGATCCCCTTCCGGCCGGGCCGGAACGGTACAGGATCATGGCCGGGATTGGCACCCGGATTGTCTGACATTACCGTATGATGACCCCGGCTCGTGCGTCAAGGCGGCCGGGTCCGCACCGTGCCGCGCGACCGCCATCAGGGTTCACCGGCAGATGCTGGGGGGACCCCAACGCGGCAGCGTATCGCGCCCTTTCCCTCCTGTTCCCGTTGCGATGGAACTAGGCCGTGGTGTTTGCTTCCTGCGTTTCACGGCGCTCCGTATGGCCAAGGGCGCACACCACCCCTGCGCCCAACAGCTCGGAGATCGCCTCGTCCTCGTACCCGAGTTCGTGTAACACCTCGACCGTGTGCTCCCCGAGGCGAGGCGCCGGGCAAGACCAGGGAACCGGTTGGCCATCAACGACCCAAGGCAGGCGAACGAGAGGCACGCCGTCCAGCTCCTGGAACGTCTCCCGCTCCTCTGCCATGTCGCTGCGGACCGACTCCTCCAGCCCGCCGACCCGTGTCACGGGGACGCCGGCGGCGCGGAACCGCGCCACCCAGCTCTCCACATCGTCACCGGCCAGCAGCGCCGTGATTTCGGCGTCCAGCACGGCATTGTTCCGGCTGCGGTCGGCTACGCTGCGGAAACGGCCGTCGCCCAACAGGTGCGGTGCGCCCAATACCTGCGTCACACGCTCCCACAGCCGCTGGTTCGGGGCCGCCAGCATCAGCTCGCCATCGCGGGTGGAATAGACCTGGTACGGGGCGGCGATCGGGTTTCCGGACCCGGCCCGTTTGGGCCGCTGTCCCGTCATCAGCGCCGTGGTCGCCTGATAGGGCACCAGGCTGAATGCGGTGTCCACCAGCGCCGTTTCCATCGCGTGCACGGGCTGGCCACGGTGCTTCGCTAGCATGGCGGCCAGCACGCCCATGGCGATCCATTGCCCGGTCCCGAGGTCGATCACGGACGGCGCGCAGCGCGCTGGGGGCGTGCCGTCGTGCCCGGTCATCCGCATGATGCCGCTGAAGGCCTGTACCAGCGGATCGTAACCCGGCAGCGGCCGGCCGCCAGGCCCGGCCCCGAAGGCGCTGAGCCCGTAGTACAGCAGGCCTGGGTTGACCCGCCGGACCGTAGCCTCGCCGATGCCGATCCGATCCGCCACGCCGGGCCGCATGCTCTGCAGCAGCACATCGGCCTTGCTGACGAGCCGCAATGCCACTGCCCGCCCGGCCTCCTGCCCGAGGTCGAGCACGATGCCGCGCTTTCCCGCATTCATGTGCCGGTGGACGATGCTGGCTCCGTCCACATGGGGCGGCCACTGGCGCGCATCGTCACCGGGCGGCGGCTCGACCTTCACCACGTCCGCACCGAGCTGGGCCAGGATCATGGTGGCGTAGGGGCCGGCCATGTTGGTCGAGAAGTCGATCACCCGCACGCCGTCCAGCGGCCGGAACGGGACCCCGCCTGGCACGGGCGGAATCAAGGCGTGGTCAGCTCCAGCCGCGGCCCGCGCGTGGGTTGCGCCGGGTCGGAGCGCATGGCGCGGTGCGCCGCCCCAGGCGCAGCCTGATGCTTGCGCATCTCCAGCCGCGCGATCTGGTTGCGATGGACCTCATCCGGGCCGTCGGCCAGGCGCAGCAGGCGCGCGGTGGCGTAGGCCATCGCCAGCCCATCGTCGTTGCCGGTCCCGCCGCCGCCAAAGAGCTGGATCGCCCAGTCCACGACCTGGCAGGCCATGTTCGGGACCGCGACCTTGATCATCGCGATCTCGGCCTTGGCGACCTTATTGCCGACCGTATCCATCATGTAGGCCGCCTTGAGCGTCAGCAGGCGCGACTGCTCGATCAGGATGCGGGCCTCAGCGATCCGTTCCTGGGTGACGGTCTGCTCGGCGAGCGCCTTGCCGAACGCCACCCGGCTCAGCGCACGCTGGCACATCTTCTCCAGCGTGCGCTCCGCCAGGCCGATCAGGCGCATGCAGTGGTGGATGCGCCCAGGCCCCAAGCGCCCCTGCGCGATCTCGAACCCCCGTCCCTCGCCCAGCAGGATATTGGAGACCGGCACCCGGACGTCCTTGAAATCCACCTCGGACGCCCGGTCCGGAACGCCGACGAAGCCGAAGATCGGCAACGGCCGCAGCACCTTGACCCCCGGCGTATCCTTGGGCACCAGCACCATGGATTGCTGCTTGTGGCGGTCTGGGTTGCCCGGGTCCGTCTTCCCCATGAAGATAATGACCTTGCAGCGCGGGTCGGTCGCGCCGGTCGTGTACCACTTGCGGCCGTTGACGACGTACTCGTCCCCGTCCCGCACGATGGAGCCCTCGATATTGGTCGCGTCGCTGGACGCGACGGCAGGCTCCGTCATGGCGAAGGACGACCGGATTTCCCCGTCCAGCAGGGGACGCAGCCACTGCTCCTGCTGCGCGGGAGTCCCATAGCGGGCAAGCACTTCCATGTTGCCCACGTCCGGGGCGGAGCAGTTGAACACCTCCGGCGCGAGGTGCGACCGGCCCATGATCTCGCACAACGGCGCGTAGTCCAGGTTCGACAGGCCCGGGCCGTGCTCCGAGTCCGGCATGAACAGGTTCCATAGCCCGGCCGCCTTCGCCTCGAGCTTCAGCTCCTCGATGACGGGCTGCACGCCCCAGGCGCCTTGCTCGTCCGACTCCCGGAAGAACCGGGCCTCGTTCGGATAGATATGCTCAGCCATGAACGCTTCGAGACGCACCTTGAGCTCGCGCGCTACAGGCGACAGCTCGAACATTGTAGACACCCTCGATTGTATGACAGAATTATCCTACGGTCCTGGCATAAGCGGGTCAAGCAAAGGCGGGAGAAGCGTCGTGTCCACGCTGTTCGATCTGACGGGAAAGGTTGCCGTCATCACGGGGTCCACGCGCGGCATCGGCCGGGCGGTCGCCGAGCGCATGGCCGAGGCTGGCGCGAACGTCGTCATCTCGTCCCGCAAGGCGCCGGCCTGCGAGGCGTGCGCGGCGGAGATTAACGCGCGCTACGGCGCCGGCCGGGCGATCGCCGTGCCGGCCAGCATCTCCTCCAAAGACGAGCTGGAGCGCATGGTCGGCGTGGTGCTGGAGCGTTGGGGCCACATCGGCATCCTGGTCTGCAACGCCGCGTCCAACCCGTACCATGGACCGATGGCCGGCATCGGCGATGACCAGTTCCGCAAGATCCTGGACAACAACATCCTAGCCAACCACTGGCTGGTGCAGCTGGTCCGGCCCGGCATGATCGAGCGGCGGGACGGCAGCGTCATCATCGTATCGTCCGTGGGCGGGCTGCGCGGGTCGCCGGTGATCGGCGCCTACAACCTGTCGAAGGCGGCAGACATGCAGCTCGCCCGGAACCTGGCCGTCGAGCTCGGCCCGCATAACATCCGGGTCAACTGCATCGCCCCCGGGCTGATCAAGACCGATTTCGCCAAAGCCCTGTGGGACGACCCGGTGACTTTGCGGTCCTATACGGACGCGACCCCGCTGGGCCGGATCGGCCGCCCGGACGAGATCGCGGGGACCGCGGTGTTTCTCGCCTCCGAGGCGGGCAGCTTCGCGACCGGACAGACCTTCGTTATCGACGGCGGCTACACGATTTCCGGCCCATGAGCGCCGCCGCACCGCGCGAATGGACCTTCGCGGACGTGTGGGAGACGGTGGCGGACACTGTCCCCGACCGGGTCGCGCAAGTGCACGGCGGACGGCGCTGCACCTGGCGGGACTTCGACCGCCGGGCGAACGGCATCGCTGCCACGCTGTTGCAGGCTGGGCTGCGGCAGCAGGACAAAGTGGCGCTCTATCTGCACAACGCGCCGGAGTACCTGGAAGCCGCCTTTGGCGCGATGAAGGCGGGTCTGGTGCCGGTCAACACCAACTATCGCTACGTCCGGGACGAGCTGCTGTACCTTTGGACGAACGCCGATGCGGCCGCCGTCGTGTTCCATGGCCGCTTTGCGGACCGGGCCGGCGAGGTGCGGCAGCGCTGCCCGGCGGTCCGGCTGTGGCTGCATGTCGAGGACGGCAGCGGTCCGTGCCCGGACTGGGCCGTTCCCTACGAGCATGAGGCCGAGGCCGGCGGCGCGCGGGTCGAGGCGCCCTGGAGCCGCAGCGGCGACGACTTGATCCTGATCTACACCGGCGGCACCACCGGGATGCCCCGCGGCGTGATGTGGCGGCAGCACGACCTGTTCCGTGCGTCCAACACCACCGGCGACCCGGCCCTGCCCGGCCTCGCGCACGTGCGGGGCCGGCTAGGCGCCGCGGCGCCCGTCGGGCTGCCGGCGGCGCCGCTAATGCACGGCACCGGCTTCGTCTTTGCCGCGACCATCCTGAACCGCGGCGGCACGGTCGTGACGCTGACCGGCCAGGCCTTCGACGTCGTGGAGCTGCTGGACACCATTGAGGCCGAGCGCGTTTCCGACCTGTGCATCGTCGGCGACGCGTTCTGCCGCCCGATCGTCGATACGCTGGACCAGGCGCCGGGACGCTGGGACCTCTCCAGCCTGAAGGTGGTGTCCTCCTCCGGCATGATGTGGAGCCCGGTCGTCAAGGCGCGTCTGCTCGCCCATGTGCCGGGCGTGCTGATGATCGACTTCCTGAACTCCAGCGAAGCGAGTGGGCTCGGCCGGTCGCTGACCTCCGCCCGCCGTTCCGACAAGGGCGCCCGGTTCCGCCTGGGCGAGAACGCCTTCGTCATCGGCGCGGACGGCACGAAACTGGCGCCGGGCAGCGCCGAGCCCGGCCGTCTCGCAGTGCGCGGCCACATCCCGCTCGGCTACTACAAGGACCCGGACAAGACGGCGGCGACCTTCCCGACGATCGACGGCGTGCGCTGTGCCGTGCCCGGTGACTACGCCGTCGTCGAGCCAGACGGCAGCATCACCCTGCTCGGGCGCGGCTCCGTCAGCATCAACACCGGCGGCGAGAAGGTCTTCCCCGAGGAGGTCGAGGAGGCGATTAAGACCTTCGCCCCCGTGCGCGACGCGGTCGTCGTCGGCATCCCGAACGAGCGCTTCGGCCAGGCGGTCGCAGCCGCCGTGGAACCGGTGGATGGCGTGGACCGGGTCGACCTCTCCGCGCTGCTCGCCCACCTGCGCGGCTGCCTGGCCGGGCACAAGGTGCCCCGGGTGGTCATGCAGGTCGCCTCGATCGGCCGCGCGCCCAACGGCAAGGCCGACTACCCCGCCACCACACGCCGTGTCATCGAGTGGCTGGCAGGCCAGCCTGCGAAGGAATAAGTCACATGTCCTCTGCCTCGTCCTCCACCTCGCCTCACGTCCTGTTCGAGAAGAGCGGCGGCATCGCCACCGTCACGCTGAACCGGCCGGAGAAGCGCAACGCCTTCTCCCCGGAGATGATCGTGCGGCTGGTGGACATCTGGACGGAGATCGCTGCCGACCCCGACGTGCGGGTCGTGCTGCTGACTGGTGCCGGCGACCAGGCCTTCTCGTCCGGCGGCGACCTCGGCACCACCATCCCGCTGATGATGCGGACGCGCGCGCCTGTGGGCGAGTGGGAGGAGCGCTTCTCCACCGACCGGAAGCAGCTCTACGCCGCCATCCTGCGCGGCGCGAGCTTCTTCAAGCCGGTGGTCGCGGCCATCAACGGCCATGCCCTGGCGGGCGGCGCCGAGTTCGTCCTAAGCACCGACATCCGGGTCATGTCGAGCGAGGCGACCATCGGCGTGACCGAGGTGCGCCGCGGCCTGATCGCCGGCGGAGGGTCGCTGGTGCGGCTCGCGCGCCAGGTCCCCTGGGCACAGGCCATGGAGTTGGCGCTGGTGGGTGAGCCGATCACCGCGCCGCAGGCGCTGTCCATGGGCCTGGTCAACCGC
>JAABUX010006189.1_pt1 | contig 14363 bp, 19 predicted proteins | sample 5561851 | NCBI WGS metagenome assembly JAABUX01 (sample SAMN10711883, study PRJNA513361) | rock metagenome | isolation source: Antarctica rocks | place: Antarctica: Victoria Land, Richard Nunatak red sandstone | collected 2016-01-03 | reverse complement strand
GCTCCGCCGCTTCCTCTCGCGAGAGGCCGGAAACATGCTGCCACGGAGGTTTCCTGAGAAGAGGGTCGAGTTCCTCAGCAACTATTTGTATGACGGAAAACACATGAACCTCGGTCTGCTTCGCACGCGAGAGAGCAAGAAAGAGGGCGAAGCGTACCGGAATGGAGAGTTCGTTTCGACTTCCCAGCCTCAGGAAACAAGCAGGAAGCCGTGTCAAGCGACAACTGAACCCGTAAGCGAATCGCTGATGGGCGGCTGTGCTTCTGGATACAGAAAGGCTGGATAAACGGAGATTGAACGATATCGCTGAATATGTCGTAAGTGTTCGTGATGTCGTGATGTCGTAATAGTCGTGACTACACCAAGTGTCGACGCAGGGTATCCTGACGTTCCAGCCGGCGCTACTTCCGACTGCCCACCTATCGGGCGGAACTCGAAGTAAGCGCCGAGAAAACGTTTCACTGAGTGCGTTGCCCTGTTATCGCCAACGGAGTTTCAGTACTGAGTTCGCGTCTGCTTGTTCGGTAACATTGGACGACTGGTAATATCCATTTCGCAATCGACTAACGGCATACCTTAGAGGCGGTTCGGATCAGCGTCCCGCTAAGGCCAGTCATTGCATGCTCCATGGCCATCTCTGTGGCCAGCATCTGGATACCTGATGTGTACGTTGGGTAAGGGTGAATTGGGCTGGCCATATCGCTCACCTTCATCTTTTTCTGAAGCGCATAGACGATCTCGATAATCGTCTCCCCGGCGCTTTCAGCGACGATTGTGGCGCCAAGAAGCAATCCGTCTTTCGTCGTGACGAACTTGATCAAACCGTCCCGGTCGTTGTCGCATACGGCTCGGTCAATCCGGCTCAGGGGCCAGATTCCGATGCGTAGGTCGTTGGGATACTGCTCGCGTGCATTGGATTCCAGTAGTCCAACCTGTGCGACGGTTGAAAATCCCGAGTTGCTGCCCGGGAGCAGCGCATTGCGTGCTGCCTGGAATCCCTGCCAACCTGCGAGATGCGAGAACTGCTCGCCTCCGAGCACGTCTCCGGCCCCGTACACGTTCGAGGCCGACGTGCGGAGCTTGTCATTCACGATGAGGCCAGAACTGGCGTAACCAATGCCAGCCGATTCAAGATTCAGGCCTTCGAGCTTAGGTGCCCGCCCTACAGCAATTAGCAGTGCCTCAGCATCTACGCTTTTCTGCTGGGCTCGAACTCGGACCTGCAGGCCCGTCTTCTCGACGCTCAGTGCGCGAGCCGGGACTACCTGGACTCCTTCTCGTTCCAGTACTCGTTGAATGGTGGCTGAAGCCTCGGGCTCTTCTTCGGGCAATAGTCGCTCAGCGAAGATGGTGACCTGGACGCCGAGACGCTGATAGGCCTGGGCCATCTCAACGCCGATGGGGCCGCCCCCGATGATAGTCAAGGATTCCGGCAGCCGGTCGCGGGCAAAGAAATTGAGATAGGTTGAGAACGGCACCTGATCCAGACCCGGTATATCTGGGATGACAGGGGCAGCTCCAGTAGCGATAAGGATCTTGCGCGCCTGGAGACGCCGCTCTCCACACTGCAAGGTGTGGGCGTCCAGAAACCGTACTGCTCCGAACATCACATCCATTCCCTTTGCGCGGAGAGCGTCCGGTGTTGTGCCGGCGTAGATGTGGTCGATGGCAGCGCGCAGGTACTCGCGAACCTGCGGCATGTCGATGCGGGGAGGCTGCGTGGCGATCCCATACTGAGCCGATGAGCGAACGTGATGGGCGACTTTTGCCACTTTCAAAAGAGCTTTGCTGGGAACGCAGCCCGTCCAGGTGCAATCGCCGCCGATGCGGTCCTTCTCTAGTATCACGACACGCGCACCAAGCTTGACCGCAAAATCAGCAGCGATGAGGCCCGCCGCTCCTGCCCCAATGACTGCGAAGTCGTATTCGTTATCGCTCATGCGGTAGGCCTTTCTTTGTTTCGCTGTGCTTTGTTCCAATACGCACCCAATGAAGAAAGACGAGCGCCAATACTGCGACGGCGACAGTGCCATAGAGCAATCCGTCGACCGAATATCTCTGTCCCAATCCTGCGGCCAGAAGTGACCCGGCAATCGCGCCGAGGCTCAAGAGAACGGAGTAGATCCCCATGGCGGCCCCGCGTCCCGACTGCGGTGGGAGCGTATTTGCAAGCCACGCGAGCGCAGCCGGGGTGAAGCCGCTTTCAACCATGATGCCGAGTATTGTTGCGGCGGTAAGCGACCAGCGAAGCGGTTGCGAGAAGCCAGCTGAATGGTTCAGAAGATAGAAGCCCGCACAAACCGGAAGCATCGCTACGAGCGTGATCGTCATGGCACGCCGGACGCTCATATGAGGAAGTACAAAGCTCCACCCCGTGACGCCGAGTCCGAAGATGATGGAGTAGGCGAGCAGTAACCAGCCGACACGGCTCGGCTCGTGGGCGAAGACACCCGCAAAGGTCTGATCACTATGGACGTTTTGTGTCAGGAGGAATGGCAACGTCGGTCCCAGCCAAAGCCCCACAACAGAGTTCACGCAGAGCCATACCGGTGCAAGGTGTCGCAATGCGGGAAGCTTCAACACATTCTTAAGATCTGCGAATGGTGAGGCGATGGCGACTCTTCGTTTCCCGATTGCGCCAGTGAAGATCAGTACAGAACAGAGCAGATAAATCGCGCCCACCGCGTAGAAGGACCCGACACCCCAGTGACGATAGAACTGCGAGGCTACGACACCACCAAGGCCAAGCCCCGCAAGCAGAGTCAGCTCAAAGAAGCTCATGACTTTGACGCGCAGACTGGGATCTCCCTCGGTCTCAACGGTCAGATAGGCGAGGAGCGCGGGAACTACAGCGGCAGCGCTTAGCCCCTCCAGGGTGCGACTTGCGAAAAAATGGACGTGGAATGCGTTAGCCCGAACAGGAGAGCGGCCACTGCTCCGACTGCGGCACCAGCAGTCATCAGCGAGCGTGGCGAGATCGCATCCGAAGCCAGGCCCATGGGAATCGACGCCACCAGTTCCGCAGCGAACGAAACTGCGCTGAGTATCCCCACCAGTCCAGCCCCCTGCGTGCCGCCGCCATTCCGAAGGCTGGCTAGGTACAGGCCGATAAGAATGCCGTTGGCTCCACTCGCGATGCGCAATGCACCGTGGGCCAGTAGGACTTGAGTGATGCGGCCTCTCGCTTTGTCGTCACGGAACCGAGTAATCTCTGCAGACCCGATCGGCTCGTGGTTTAGCTGCAGAGGACCAGTGTTCGTTTCCATGCATTCCTAGGAAGTTGCTGGGGACGGAGCCCGTGTCGCAAGTCTACTCGCGATCATCTTGTCCAATGAGAAGTACCCGGCACCGAAGATGAGAACCATCAGAGCAGCGAAAAGAAACGTGTAAGGGTCGGCAACGTAGAACTTTCCAGGGTCGCTGAAGATAGATTTCAAAGCTTCGTGATCGGCTGTCCAGTATGCAACGAACATATTGATCGCCAACACCAGTCCGGTGAAGCGAGAGAGTAGGCCAAGGATCAGGAGAACTCCGCCGACGAGTTCCACAACCGCAACGAACTCGGCTGTAAACGCGGGGATTGGAAGGTTGAGGCTGGTGAAGAACTGGGTAATTTGCGGGAGGTTATGGAGCTTGCCCCACCCGGTCTGCGCGAACTGCCATCCCCAATAAAGACGGACTGCAAGGAGAAAGGGAGACTGAGCGAAGGAAACGATCCGGCTGAACTGCGCGTACCAGTCAAGCATCATGGCGAATAGCTTCTTGAACATCATCGTTATACTCCGATATCGGTCGATCCGTGGGATAAGTCAGACGCATAGAGCCAACTCAGAGTCGTCCATTGGCTGAAACACTCCTGAATGAAGCGCGGGCGGCCATCTTCGGACATGGAGCTTTTGACGAATCCTGCCGAAAAGACTTCATCCAGTGACTGGCCCGATTGCAGCGCGATGAGCATCTGGAACTCCTCACGTTGGAGGTGTTTGTAGTAAACAGTGAAATCCTGCCGATGCACGGCCAGCCAGATCGGCATGGCAGAGACGGATATCTTGCGGCGCACCGGATGCAGCTTGCGTGTTGCGGAGGCGTTGTTGCTGGATGCGTCACTTCTAGCGGGAACATCCTGACGCAATCGAACCAGGAATTCGTCTACCGGATACGACAGTGCGAGGAGACGAACACACGGCTGGAGTCCGAGGCAGGTCTCTCCCGTAATGGAGGCGAGATACTCCGGATTTAATGTCGGATAGGAAGCTCCGTCGTAAGCCTCAATGTGAGCCCACTCAAGCCGCACCATATCCTGAGCCAGAACGTGATCTGCACCCGTGAACTCTTCATGTTCGACGATCCAGTCGAAGAGGCGCGCCCCCAGGTCGCGCAGGGTGTACGACGTTGACGGACAATCCGCGATATACGCTCGCATGAGCCGGTCGAAACGCTTTGCGCCCAGGACGGACTTCAGGCCCGGAAAATCATCCTCAAACGAATCGAAGAGCCGGAACCAATACTGCCGGTTATAGATCTCTAACCGCTCAAAGGAACTCAGCGTGGCACTTGGCTTGATGAACTCCGGGACCTCTTGCGCCATCACAATGCCGTCGTGCCGACGGGGGCGCATCGTGTCTGCGTGAGTGAGCGGCTCCATCACGGCTGCGGCCATTCGCTTCTGTACGTCAAGCAACGTCGTGCTCATCGCAGTGACCCCACTAACATTTCTTGCGGGTCAACAACCGCAGAATCTGGCAACACCTTGGCAGCCCCTAAATAGCGATTAGCCTTCAGCGCTTCACGATGCACTTCCTCAAACGAAGGGATATTGTCGTCCCATTCGAGTAGCGTGGCAGTAGGACCACAGCGCTCAATAGCTCGGCGATACAAGTCCCACACGGGCTCAACGACAGGATGGTCATGGGTGTCGAGCGTGTATCTCTCAAATTTGGAGTGCCCGGCGATGTGAATCTGTGCCACCCGCTCTGCCGGCACAGAGTTCACGTACTCCATCGGATTGAATCCATGGTTGAGCGAAGAAACATAGATATTGTTCACGTCCAGCAACACGCCGCAGTCTGCTTGCTCGACAACCTCATTCAGAAACTCCCACTCGGTCATTTCTGACATATGAAACTCGGCGTAACTGCTGACATTCTCGACGGCGACAGGAACTTCGATGAAGTCCTGGACCTGGCGAACTTTTTCAGCCGTCAGACGAGCGGCTTCAAACGTGTAGGGCATCGGGAGGAGATCGTGGGTGTAGCGCCCATCGACACTTCCCCAGCAGAGATGGTCGGTTAGCCAGGGTGTATTTGTCCTGCGAACCAGTTCCTTCAGCCGACGAAGGTGCTCCCGGTTCAGCGGCTCGGCCGAACCGAAGTACATCGAGACGCCGTGCTGCACCACGCGATATTGCTCAAGGATCTGGTCGAGGATATGAAGTGGCCGCCCACCGTCCACCATGTAATTCTCCGAGATGATCTCGAACCAGTCGACCACTGGTTTTTGTTCGAGGATGTGCTGGTAGTGAGGAATTCTCAAACCGATTCCGACACCATAGTCGGTGAACCCGTTGAACCGATTTGCCGCCATAGCTTCATCCCCTCCGACGTGGGAATTGTCACAACCTCGTAATCCAACCCGGGATTGAGGGACGGCACAATCGCCGCCCCTCAATCCCGAAACCGACGGACTTACATCTTCGGCATCGGTGGCTTCGACCCATCGGTTGCACAGCTGCCCTTACCCTTGCAGGAGTTCTTGCCGTCCGCGCCCTGGCCCTTGCATGCGTTCAATCCCTTGCACGCGTGCTTGGGCTTCTGGGGATCGGTGCCAAAGGACGCCATGCCGGCGATTCCGCTCGAAACTGAGGCGTTGGCACTGGAAAGCGGCTGGGCTTGGCTGACTGCGGTGGCTCCGCCGAGCATCCCGGCTACGGCTGCGGCAATACACATGGACTTCATCGAATTGGTCATGGTGATCTCCTGGTTTAGATTGGCTACCGGGCTCCATCAGCCCTGACCAGCCTCTGGTGACAAGATGAACAAACGAGGGGGAGGTTACAGTACACGAACAAAATAATTGATAAATATTGCGCTGTAACCTGTGGCCAACTTGCGCATCTTGCCTTAAAGGTCTGATGTTTCGGCCCATTCTCTGGAGCCTGATGGAGTGCCTACTCTCGTGAAGCCCGATGTACTTTCTGAAGAAGAGATGATCGCTCGTATCTGCGCGGGAGAGAAGACTCTATTTCATGAACTGATTCGGCCCTATACCCGTGTCATGTTCGGCTACGCTGAAGCGATATTGCATAATGCCGCCGATTCCGAAGAAGCAGTTCAGGAAGCAGCGTTGAAGGTTTACTTGAATCTCTCCAAGCTGGAAGATCCCAGGCGCTTCCGCGCTTGGCTGCTGCAGATTGTCATCAACGAAGCTCGGATGTATCGGCGCAAGCTGTGACGGCAACTCTACGAGCCATTGGAAGACGACGACCAGACGGACGAAAGTGATTCGGTTCCGCGGCAATTCGCCGATTGGCATGAGTTGCCCGATGAAGCCCTTGACGCCGTTCAACTCAGAGACGCGGTGCGACAAGCAGTAGCGAAGCTCCCTGAGCACTACCGCGAGGTCTTGTTGCTGATCGATAGCCAGAGAATTGACTATGCCAACGCTGCAGTTGTCCTCGGAGTGTCCGTCGGAGTCATCAAGACTCGGGTTCACCGGGCAAGGATGAAGGTGCAGGAACAGTTGGGGCCTGTTTTCCAACCTCGATTTACGGATCGGATTCGATTGATGAAAGGAATGAACCCATGGTTTCGTGCAAAAAACTAGCCCAGAGTCTCTCCGCTTACATCGACGGCGATCTTGACCACGACTTGTGCTGCGAGATCGAAAAGCACCTGTCCGTTTGCCGGCGATGCTCGGTACTGCTCGACAGCGTGAGGAAGGTTCTTATCGTTTCTGGCGACGAACGTACCTTTGAGCTTCCCATGGGCTATGAGGATCGGCTTCATGCGTTCCTCAATAGTCGCATGTAAGAAGGCTTGACTGTATCGGTCCTCAGCCCCAGCCTGTGGCAACCGTGCAGCGAAATGAAATTGTTGAGGGGTATACGTTGACTCTATTCCTGGCACTCGTACTGGGGTTTGCTTTGGCCTATACGAACGGTTCGAACGACGTATCCAAAGGCATCGCTACGCTTGTCGGCAGCGGGGTGACAAGTTACCGTCGCGCCATCCTCTGGGGAACGCTATGGACGGGAACTGGAGGCATTGCGGCAGCATTTCTGTCGCACGCCATGATCCAGACCTTCGGAAGCAGTCTTCTTGCGCCGGGAATCCACCCAAGCTTTGCCGCTGCCTTTGCCACCATTGCCGGGGCCACCCTATGGGTGGCGGTCGCTACCATTAGGCGTCTTCCAGTCTCGACGACACATGCCATTGTCGGCGCCGTGGGAGGGGTTGCGTTACTGGCTTATGGAACTGGCGGCGTGAACTGGTCGGCTCTGGTGAGCAAGATCGCACTTCCCTTGTTGCTCAGCCCGGTCGCGGCTTTGGCGCTTACCGCAGTGCTTCTTCGCATTTCTAGACGTTCCACCCCGGATATGGCGAATGACTGTGTGTGTGCCGAGATCACTCATCCCGTAGCCGCCTTGAGTAGCGTCGCGGCTATGGCATCAGCCAACGTCGTCGCACCGCAACTCAACATTACGACATGCAAATCTGATGAGGGCCGATCTCCGCGCATCACGCTCAACCATCTGCATTGGCTCTCAAGCGGAGCCACAAGCTTCGCTCGCGGACTCAACGATACCCCCAAGATGGCGGCCATCCTAATCAGCGCGGCGCTCCTCTCAGGGAGTGTGTCCTTGCGCCCCGGAGCCTATTTCGCGACGATTGTGCTCGGTATCGTCATAGGAAGCTGGATATCGGGGCGTCGAGTCACCGAGATGTTGGCATCCGATGTGATTTCCATGGACCACCGGGAAGGTTTTATTGCGAATCTGGTCACCGCAACACTGGTTGGGTTCGGGGCCATCCTGGGATGGCCTATGTCGACAACACAAGTCGCGTCCGGAGCAATCATGGGGACCGCATCTACCGGCAAGAAACAAATGAACTGGAGATCTGTGCGTGCGATGCTGCTCGCCTGGATTGTGACACTACCTGGAGCGGCGCTCCTCGGAATCGCTTCGTACGTTCTGCTGCGTGCGGCCGGTATACGTTGAGTCAGCACCAGCGAACTACATCGGATAGGAATGGAACCAGATCAACTCAAGCTGTGTGCGATCGGAGGATCGGCAATTAGGATACGTCAGACAGAAGCTTTCGTCTGATTCAAAAAGGTGGCGAAGGTGATTCCGTTCTACGGGGTGAAGTCTTCGTGGGTTCTGAAACACAAGGATGAATGAAAGTCGAGGATAGGTGGTGGTAGATGCAGAGTCTAAGACACGCGTTCGGATTCGACATGCTTCTTCAGGAATCCTCTTGGCAGAAGGCAGCAAGGGTTGGGACATAATGCCGTTTGAAGGAAACTTCTACATCCGCAAACGCTGTCTTATGACTGAGGCGTTTCGGCTAAACTTTGTCCCAGGCATCTGTCCGTACAAGGGACTGTACTCCTGGATGGATCTTCGACTTAGAGGTCAAGTCGCTGAAAAGTGCATTGCCTGGTTCTACTGGTTGCCCAATCCACTCTTCCCATTCATCTGGTTTAGAGTGGCTCTACCAGGGCAGCACCCAGCCCTCGAGATCGAAGAGTCCGCGTGGATAGCGGACGAGAAAGGGCCACAATGAGTAATTCGTCCGTAGCCACAGCGAACGAGCCAAAGGCGTTGAAGAAGGATGCTGACTACGTCTTCTACGAGCTGACTCGGAGCATCTGCCCCGAGTGTCGCAAGGTGATCGATGCTAAGATCCTCCTTCGGAACAACAAGGTTTACATGGCGAAACGGTGTCCAGACCATGGTGCCTTTGAGGCGCTCGTGTATGGCGATGCCGAGATGTACATGAGCTTCAGCAAGTACAACAAGCCGGGAACGATTCCGCTCGCCTTCGGCACCGAGATAAAAGACGGCTGTCCGCTCGATTGCGGTCTCTGCCCTGATCACCAGCAGCATGCCTGCCTCGGAATTATCGAGGTCAACAGCAACTGCAACATGAATTGCCCCCTCTGCTTTGCGTCGGCCAGACCAGGATTCAGCCTGACGATGGAGGAAGTGGAGGCGATGCTCGACGACTTTGTCCGTACCGAAGGCGCACCGGAGGTCATTCAGTTTTCGGGCGGCGAGCCCACGATCCATCCGCAGATTCTTGGCTTCGTTCGCGCAGCCAAGAACCGTGGCATCCCGTTCACGATGATCAACACGAACGGCAAACGTATCGCACATGACGATCGCTTCCTTGCAGAGTTGAATGAGGTCCGCCCGTCGCTGTATTTCCAGTTCGACGGCTTTGATTCAGACACCTATCGCATCATCCGCGGCGAGCCGGACATTCTTGCCGAGAAACTGCTTGCATTGGATCGGCTTGCAGCCATTGGCTTGAATGTGACTTTAGTCCCCGCAATCGAACGTGGAGTCAATGAGCATGAAATCGGAAAGATCGTCGATTTCGCTATCAAACACCCGGCGGTGCGCGGAATCAACTTCCAGCCTGCCTTCCATGCTGGCCGCCACATGCAGCACGACCCCATGCAGCGGATCACCATCCCTGACATCGTCAAGATGATCGAAGAACAGACGGAGAAGAAGTTCATCGTGTCCGATTTCATTCCTGTTCCGTGCTGTTTCCCGACATGCAACTCCGTTACATACGCCTTTATCGATGGCGAAAATGTTACTCCGCTCTCCCGCGTCGTCAACGTCTATGAGTACCTCGACTACATCACAAATCGCGTGATGCCCGATTTCAGCCTGGAGATCAAGAAGGCCCTTGAAGGTCTATGGTCGTCCTCATCCGTCTCGGGTTCACAGAAGTCAGCGGAGCAGTTTTCCGTGTCCTGCCAGGCCTGCGGACTTCCCGAAAGTCTCACTGTCGGTGACATTGCTCAGAACATGTTGATGATCATGTTGACTGATTTCATGGATCCTTGGACGTTCAACCAGAAGAACCTGATGAAGTGTTGCAAGGAGTTCCTGCTACCCGGAGGAAAGCAGGTTCCTTTCTGCTCCTACAACACGATTGGCTATCGTGAGCAGGCTCGCAAACAACTGGAGGCGATGGAGCCAGAGCGCCGTCGAGCACGGCACGAGGACATCCCTTATGTAGTCCTGCCAGTCGAGTTCAACATGAAGGCGGAGGCTTCTTCCCAACTCACCTCGATTGACGAGGTGACCGCAAATGATTGAAGAGACCCAGGCCTCTGAACCCTCCGTGAAACAGTGCTGCGCGAACGTGTATGGCAGCGCCGCAGCGAAGTATCTTTTGGGAGATAGTTTTCATCCGGGCGGGCTACGTCTCACAGAGGAATTGGCCGGCTTACTCGCGCTTACTCCCGATTCGCTTGTCCTGGACGTCGCCTCCGGAAAGGGAGCGAGCGCATTCTCCCTTGCGGAGAAGTTCGGATGTCGCGTGGTTGGAGTCGATCTAAGCGAGGAGAATGTCCAACAGGCGACTTCCGAAGCATTCGTGAAAGGGCTAAGCGAGAAGGTAGAATTTCAATTCGGCGATGCTGAGTCACTTCCGTTCGCATCAGGTACCTTCGACGCCATCCTCTGCGAATGCGCCTTTTGCACCTTTCCGAGTAAGGCCGTGGCTGCGGCGGAGTTCCATCGCGTCCTGAAAACCGGTGGACGGGTCGGCATGAGCGATATCACCAAAGACAGCACGCACCTGCCGCGCCTCGACGGTTTACTTGCCTGGATTGCCTGTATCGGCGACGCTCAATCGCTCGATCAATACGCGGACTGGCTGTCGAAGGCAAATCTCGAAGTGGTTATCAGTCAGCCACGCGACCATGACCTTCAGGAGATGGTCAAAGCCATCCGGGGTAAACTTCTGGTCGCTGACATACTGATCGGGCTCAAGAAGCTCGACCTGCCCGGTCTGGACTTGAAACAAGCGAAAGTGTTCGCAACGGCAGCCCAGGACGCCATCGCAAAAGGGCATCTTGGATATGGGCTGCTCATCGCCTCAAAGGAGAGGTAATCTGCCGCTCAATTCTCATCCTATCTGGCGCCTTGTGGGCAGAGGGCGAGGGTCTGTGACCAAGTGTCCGATCAGGGTTCAATAACACCTACCCTGTGATGCCAACACCGCCAAATGGGTCATTCATCGCGCATCGTTTCAGCTAGTGAGGATTGTCTGATTCACGTGTCAATGCACAGGTCGAGCGCTCAAGAATAGAAATATTGTAATCCGGGCAGAGCAACTACCTATAGATGAAGAATGCGACTTGTCCGAACTCAATCAATGAACAGTTGCATCAACCGTTCAAGTTTCAATTGGTTAATCGCCCCGAATGCGCCCATTGAGAATTTCGGCACTTGTATGCGAAGCCAAACGTATCGTCTACTCGGACGCGTGGATGCGGGAAGTGGCTGGAGCTGTTTTCTGCCGGCTCACGGTACGATGCCATTCATGCGCAGGTATTCAACCATCTGCCCGTAGTGATCGAATGCATGCGCAACTCCGAAGCCGGCGGTTGTGGCTCGCGTCTCGATGCCTGGCTGCGGCGACTTGACGATTTGAAACGCATTAGCAAGGGTGAGCGTGGCAACCGCCTTGTGCGCGAATGCAAAGGATGCCGCCAGTGCCGCAACGACGTCTTGCTTCTTTGTGAGCTTGCCGATTGCTTTTGTATCCACGTCGGGCTTGAGGCCGCTGACGATGCCATAAAGGAGATAGTTGATCTGGGCCACATGGGTGGCCTGCTGAGCGAACGTGCGCACCGTGGCAAACTGCATGGTTTGTCCCGGAACAAAGATCGACGCATTCGGCGCGAATCCAAATTTCTGAGCGGGCATTGCCTCTACCAAACCCATCATTTCACGTTCGATAATGTTTAACTGCGCGTCGTACGCGTCGGCGGGCGTCGCGGTAGACTCGGCCGCGGGCGCTTTCGCGCCGTTCGACCCCATCTGCGCGGTTGCAACAAGAGAGCTGACGCTTAGCACAGAGCACGCGATCATTTTCCAAACGCGCATGGGAGACCTCCACAGGGTGCTAGTTGAAAAGCGGCGTATGTGATTTCAGGTGCCGCGCCGTTGGGGAGGCAATACTATGATTCCGGCGATGTCCCAGAATACAACTACTGGGGGTATAAGCCCAACCCCCCGAAAATTCCGTGAGAAACTTTCGCTCATTTTCGGCAACAAATAAGGTCGCCATCTCGGATAAGTGATTTTTCATCCCTTCTCAATGAGTACCAAATCGCCTGTGCGCTCGTCGAGCCCATTCGCTTCGGTCCTCTTGGATCAGACGCATAGAGTGTTGGGCATGTCTGCGGCAGGGGAGGCCGCTCGTGTGCCCAAAAAGATCACGAAGCCTGTTCATAGGAAGATCGTCCTCCGCCTGCCGGATCTCGACCATGCAAAATCCTCCGTACTTAACAGCTTGAGTTCCCCGCGTTCGAGGCGGAACTATAAGTTCGCGATGGATCAATTCATCACTTGGTACTGTTCCGAACCGAGACTGGCTCTGAACCGCACGGTCGTTCTGCGCTTCCGGCTCCATCTAGAATCGGTCGGGCTGGCGGCAGGTACGATCAATCAGAGGCTTGCGGCCGTCAGGCGACTCGCCTACGAAGCGGCGGACTCAGGCCTGCTGAGTCCGGAACTTGCTGCTGGGATCAGGCGAGTCAAAGGCGTAAAGCAACTCGGCTGCCGGGCGGGAAACTGGCTCAACCGCGAGCAAGCCCAGTCGCTCCTTGAGAAGGCGGATGGATTGGGCCTTCGCATGTCCGAGACGTCGCTATGATAGCGATCCTGCTCGGCTGTGGTTTGCGCAGAGCGGAGCTAGCAGCCCTGCGGAAGGAAGATATCCAAGTTCGGCAGGGCCATTGGGCTATCGTGGACCTCATCGGCAAGGGCAACCACGTCCGCACAGTTCCGATGCCGATCTGGGTGAAGGGTGCAGTGGACAGGTGGTTGACAGCTGTACCGGTCACAACCGGACGAGTCTTCAGGGCCGTGAGTCGTCACGGGACACCCTGGGGAACCGGCATCTCCGAGAACGTTGTCTGGTATGTGGTCCGGAACTGTGCCCAGCGTATAGAGCTCGATCACCTTGCACCTCATGATCTTCGGCGAACTTGCGCAAAGCTTTGCCACGCAAATGGAGGTGAACTGGAGCAAATACAGTTCCTTCTGGGTCATGCCTCAGTCCTGACGACCGAGCGTTACCTCGGGTGCAAGCAGAACCTGGAAGAACCCGTGAACGACCGCTTCGGCTGCCTGTTATCGAGGGGCTTCGATTCGCGCTAAGGCCTGTTGGCAACAGTTGAAGTTTTTGCACAAAGCCTTGGGTTAATGAACCCAAAGCCAAAGAGCGAGAGCGAAAACTGCTCATGATCGTGTTTCGTTTGGGTATACCCTATTCCGACTGTCGGAGCTTCTGCGTTCCGTATTCCCGATGTTTCATTGTCTGGAGCTTCTCTGCATCTGGCCATGCAATCGTAAGCAGAAATGCCGATTCTTCCAGCGCCTCAACTTCGTGTTTGATTGAGGCCCCTAGCGCCGCCAGACTGTTTGCCTGGAGGGTATGCGTCTCTCCTTGCGCGGTAAAGCGTATCGACCCCTTTAGAACCTGTACGGAGATCGTGCCGTCAGCATGATGCTCCTTGAGGACGGAACCCTTCTCCATCGAGATCAGGACCATCCTGAAATCTGCTTTCTTGAACAGCATTCTGGCAGTGTGGCCCGTCTGCCAAGGCTTGGTCTGCTCGGAGGTGAGCATCTCCTGCGCAAGATCGAGTTGCGCAAAGTCCTTCAGCATCGTTCCATCATCCGCAAAGCCTTCGGTTGTCATAGCATCCTCTCTTCTGGTTGATGTTGTCTCAAGGCAACTTCGGACTGGTGCGAGTCAGGACCGATCACGCTGGAGAGTTTGTCTGGGAAGCGAGAACGCGCTTCATGTTCATGGCGATCAGGTTTGCCTTCTGGGCGACAACTTCAGCGTGTGGGCCGGTCATCACTTCGTTTGCAGTTTCGCTGAACAGCGTCAGCCATCGGGCAAAGTACCTTTCTTCAATCGGCAACCGAAAGTGCGCCAGGAGCGGATTGCCTTTGTACCGGCCCGTGGTCAGAAGCACGGTAGACCAGAAATCCTTCAGTAGAGCCAGATGAGCATCCCAGTTCTGCACGGCATCGTTGAAGACTGGACCGATCTCCGGGTCCACACGCACCTTGTCGTAAAAGCGGTCTACAAGAAGCG
>JAABUX010006187.1_pt1 | contig 14363 bp, 12 predicted proteins | sample 5561851 | NCBI WGS metagenome assembly JAABUX01 (sample SAMN10711883, study PRJNA513361) | rock metagenome | isolation source: Antarctica rocks | place: Antarctica: Victoria Land, Richard Nunatak red sandstone | collected 2016-01-03 | reverse complement strand
ACTCGGTCGGCGGCGGCCCCAACAGCTCGCGATAGAGGTCCTCCTCAAGGCGCGCCGCCGCCGCCTTGCCACCGGGGAAGAACTTGCTGATCGCGGCGAAGCCGCCCGCCAGCGTCGTGGCCTGGCTCGGCCGCGGGGTGAAGGGAACGACCGTCCCGGCGCGCAGGTCGTGTGTCTCCGCGCCGACGCCCTCGCCGCGCGCCGCCCACAACACGTCGGCCAGCGCGGCGCGCGCGGTCGGCAGTTCGGCCTGCAGCGCCACGGAGATATCGGCCAGGGTCGGATAGTATCCATCGGACGGGGGCGGGGCCACGCCGAAGAGCGCCCAGGCGCTGCGCTTGCCGTACATCAGGCCGCGCGTGCCGTCGATCGGGTCGACGATCATGGTAAAGGTGAGGCGCGCCGCGTCGGCCCCCTCGGGGAAGACGCGCTGTCCTCCCTCCAACCCCTCGGCCACGAGCAGGAAAGGCAATTCCTTGCCCCACTGGGCACAGTAGGCGAGCAGCGCGCCCTCGCCATGCTCATCAAGCCGGAAGACGGTATCGCCGCCGCGCTCGCCCGTGGACATAGCAAGTTCTTCGATCGTCGAGGCGCGCACGCCGCGTCCCACCGCGTCGCGCATCTCCAGCGCCAGCGCCCGTAGACGCGCCACGAAATAGGCCGCGTCGCGCGGCAAGCTAGCAGTCATGCAACCCTCCGTTCTCATCGACGAGGGCGCGCCGCACCGGCGACGCCCAGGCCCCATCCGAACTCCCAGCGAGCGCCGTCGCTTGGCGCCCGCTCCTCCGCGTATACTCCCCACGTACAGCCTCCACGGCGCCCTCCACCCCTGACCCCGCGCCCAGGATAGCCACTGTGCCCCCCGCGCCGCCGCCGGTGATCTTGGCGCCGTAGAGACCGTACGCGGGACCCAGGTCGCGGACGATATCCACGATCAGGTCCGTTTCGGGCGTGCCCAGTCCGCAGCGGGCCCCGTAGCTCTCATGAGAGCGATACATCGCCGCCCCCGCCTCCACGAGGGCCGCCGGGTCACCGTCTCGCTCGTAGCCATCGAGGGCCGCCAGGAATGTCGCGACATTGGCCTGCTCAAGCACCGGATGCGTCGCACAGTCGCGCACACGGTAGACGGCGTCGGGCTCGACGCGCGTCGCGTCATCCCCGGTCTCACCATACCGCGCCAGAAACGCGGCGCCGCCCAACTCCTCGGGCAAAAGCGGGGCGTAGCGCGCCAGGAAACGCGCGGGCGCGAGGTTGCAGAGGTAGCCGCCGGCCGGTTCCGCGGGGTCGTGCGCGATGATGATGGCCCGCCCCATGAAGGCGGCGGTGCGCACGCGGCCATATTGGCTCCCAGCCACCCGATGCGCCACGCCGCTATCAAGTCCCACGACCCGCACGCCCGCGGGAAGCCGGCGCTGCCCCATCACCACGGCCGGCTGCCCGCCTGAGGCTTGACAACGCAGCATCAGCAGATGTCCGGCCTGTCCGAGCGTCGCCGCGGCCTGATCCATGATGCCGCAGGGCGCGCCCGCCACGCGGTGCTCGGCCTGTTGCGCCAACAGCGCCAGGCCCAGCGGGTCCAGGTTGAGGTTCCAAAGCGCCGCGAGCGCGCGCAGGGTCGCGACCTCCAGCGCGGCCGACGACGAAACGCCGGCCCCCGCAGGCACGTCGCTCCGTACGAAGAGACGGACGCCACCGCTGCCGCCAGCGCTAAGTAGGCCAGCCGCGTGTAGCACGGCTAGCGGACCAAGGACGTAGGCCGCCCAATGGGCGTCGTCGGCCTCCAGGGCGGCGCGCAGGCGTTGCGGAGCGCGCGCCGCTGGGCCGTCGTCAATGACGGCCCAGGGTATGCGCGCCTCGACGACGGCGCCGCGCGGCCCATTGGTACGATCGCTCCGGGCCACGAGCAGCCCATCGCCGGTCGCCTGGGCGGCCACGCGGACGCTACGATCCAACGGCAACTCCAACACCGTCGCGCCGGAGTAGTCAGCGATCCCGCCCAGCACATCGAGCCGCGCGGGGGCGCGCGCCACGACGACGGGACGGCCGGGCTCAAAGAACCGCCCCGGCACGTCCTCTCCTCTCGATATCGCCATACCGCTCCTTGCGCCCCTCCTATTTAATCATTGGCTGAACAAATACAGATATAACACGGATCGTGCGTGGTGTCAATAGCGCGAATCACGTACAATGATGGGGAGTATTTTAAGGAATTCGTTTATATAACGAATGGAGAAATATGGCTGCCGCCAGTCCCTTCGTGGCGCGCAAGGTCGATGGACAGAGCATGCAACAGGCCAACCGCGCCCTGGTGCTCGCGCTGATCCGCCACGACCCCACGCTCTCGCGCGCGTCAATCGCCCGCCAGACGACGTTGAGCCCCGCGTCGGTCAGCGGGATCGTCGATCACCTGATCCGCGAGGGATTCGTGCGTGAGGAAGCGGCCGCGGCGACAGGGGTCGTGGGCCGGCGTCCCATGCGCCTCGTCTTCAACCCCACCGCGCGCGTCACCCTGGGGATCGCCATCGACGTGCGCGACGTCACGGCGGGACTCGTCGATCTCGGCGGCAAGATGCGCGCCACGCAACGCGCCCCGATTGCGCCGGAAGCCAGGCCAGCCGCGATCGTCGACACGGTGGCGCAAGTAGCGCGGCGCGCGTTGCGCGGCGTCGATAGCCGCGACGTACTGGGCGTCGGGGTGGCCGTGCCCGGCTTGGTACGCTGGCCCGATGGCGTCATCCTCTTTTCGCCGAACCTGGGGTGGCGCGACGTACCGATCCAGGCCATGCTGGAAGAGCGCTTGGGGCGTCCGGTCCTGGTCGACAACGAGGTGCGCGCACTGGCCCTGGCCGAGCATTCCTACGGGGCGGCGCGCGGCGCGCGCACGGTTGTCGTCATCGACGCCGCGTATGGCGTTGGAGGGGCCATTATCATCGACAGCGCGCTGTACCGCGGCGTCCACGGGGCCGCGGGAGAAGTCGGCCACAACATCGTCGAGCCCAACGGAGCCGTGTGCGGCTGCGGCAACCGAGGGTGCCTGGAGACAGTGGCGTCGGCCCACGGCCTCGTCGCCCGCGCGACGGACGCCCTCGCCGCCGGACGCGCATCCGCGCTCGCGGCGGATGCGCGCGGCCGGCTCACGCTCGACCATATCGTGGCCGCCGCGCGAGGAGGCGACGCCCTGGCGTGTGAGTTGCTGGCGCGCGCCGCGACGTACCTGGGCCTGGCGGTCGCCAACGCCATCGACAACTGGGACCCCGAGCGCGTCGTGCTCAGCGGCCCCGTGGCGCTGGCCGTGGGGGATCGCCTCGACGACGCGCTCCTAGGGGGTCAGCGCGCCATCCTCGACGTGGGACGCGCGCGCGTCCCCGTGGTCCGCGCCGAGCGCGGCGCGGACGCCAAGGTAATCGGCGCGGCGACGTTAGCCGCCGCCGACTACCTCGACGCGCCGACATAAGCACGATTGGCATGTTGCGCCCCTATCGTCGTACAATCATGGTAGCCTACCGAGTGTTAGCAGAAAGGCTAATCCCATGACTCTTTCGATTGTGGAAACGCCCGTCCCGCTGCGGACCGACGCGCACGGGACCGTGCGCGTTGGCGGCACGCGCGTCACCCTGGACACGATCGTCCATGCATTTTTGGACGGAGCCGACGCCGAAGACATCGTCCGCGAGTTCTCAACGCTCGAATTGGCCGACGTATACGCGATACTCTCTTACTACTTGAAGCATCGTGCCGAGGTCGATGCGTATCTAGAGCAGCAAGAGCGTGAAGCAGCTATCATCCGCCGAAAGATCGAAGCTCATCCCGACATGACGCGCATCCGCGAACGCCTATTGGCGCGCCAAGCGGTCACATAAACGCGGGATTAAGCATGTTGCGTCTGGCGGCCGATGAAAACTTCCACGGCAGCATTGTTCGTGGCCTGCTACGTCGCGAGCCAAACGTAGATATTGTTCGCGTCCAAGACGCGGGGCTATTGGGGGCGGACGATCCAACGGTGTTAGACTGGGCCGCGCGGGAGGGCCGCATCCTGCTCACGCACGACATTGCGACCCTACCCGATTATGCCTATGATCGGATCGCCGCCGGGCAGCCCATGCCCGGCGTCATCGCGGTCAATGACACGTTGCCCCACGGTCGTGTCATCGACGATATCGTGCTGCTCATTAAGTGCAGTTCACAAGGGGAGTGGAAAGATCAGATGTTATACCTGCCCTTATAGCCGCGCATGGTCGCGCTCAAGATGTCGGTTTCTCGACACGCTTGCCCACCGCAAAGGCGGCAGGTCGGTAAGGGGCCGGCACTCCCAGATGTGCCACGATGGCATACCGCCCCCGATCGTCATGCTGCGCCCATAGCTTCCATCCAGGGCGAGCAGAAAGGCTATCCCATGACCCTCTCCATTGTAGAGACGCCCGTCCCGCTACGGACGGACGCGCACGGGACCGTGCGCGTTGGCGGCACGCGCGTCAGGCTGGACAGCGTTGGCGGCGCTTTTCTCCAAGGGGCGACCGCCGAGGATATCGTCCGCAAGTATCCAACACTCGATCTAGCCGACGTGTACGCGGTGCTCTCCTACTATTTGCGGCGCCGCGCCGACGTCGACGCCTATCTGCGTGAGCAAGAACGGGAAGCTACGGACATTCGCAGAGAGATCGAGGCGGACTCTAACCATACCCAGGATGACATCCGCGCCCGCTTGTTGGCGCGCGTACACGGTCAATAATTGAGCTGTGTCGCGATTTATTGCCGATGAGAACTTCGACGCGTCGGTGTAGCGCGGTCTAGCTACCGCAGGATTGGCGCACGATCAGCCGGGTGTACAGCGTCGTCTTGGTCGGTCCCGTCCCTTCATCGCGCAGCAGCGCCAAAAGCCGGCGCACAGCTTCGGCGCCCATTTCGACGCGTGGCACGCTGACGGTCGTCAGCGGGGGGGTCGTATGCGCGCTCTCCGCCACGTCGTCGATGCTGACCAGGGCGATGTCCTCGGGGATGCGCGCCCCGCGCTCCTTGAGCGCTTCCATCGCCCCAAAGGCCGTTTTGTCGCTGATCGCCACGACGGCGGTCGGAGGCTCCGGCGCATCGAGAAGACTCAGCATCTGGTGGTAGCCTTTTTGCCCTCCCGCGTGGTGGGTCGGGGCCGCGATGAGCGCGTGATCGACGGGGATTTCATGCTCCATCAGCGCCGCGACATACCCCTCCTGCCGATCAACGAGGCTGCGATATTTGTGCGGCCCCGCCAGCAAGCCAATGCGGTGATGACCCAAGCGCAGTAAGTGGCGGGTCGCCAGGTATCCAGCTGTGACATTATCCGCTACGACACAATGTAGGGGTTGGTCCACGACGTAGTTATCCACCAGAACGGCCGGTACCTGGCTGACGATGAGCCGCATAATAACCTCGTCCGTCACATCGCCGCCATTGGCCAGGATCATGCCGTCGACATCCTCACGCATGCCGGCGATCATATCGTCGACGCCTGCCTCCCCGCCTTCGAGCAGGTGCAGCAGCACACGATGGCCCTGGCGCTGCGACTCAGCCTGGATACCTTGCAATATCTCGGCATAGAAGACATCACGCTCGATCGGCTGCAGCAGTCGCTCGCTAATGACGGCCAGCGTATAGCGCGTCTCCTCGGCGTGACCGCGGGGGCGTGGGACGTAGCCCAACTGGCGCATCACGGCGAGCGTGCGAGCGCGCGTCTCATCGCCCACACCGGGGCGGCCGGCGGCGACAAGCGAAACCGCCGAAAGTGACACACCCGCGGCGCGGGCAACATCACGCATGCTGGGACGCCGCTTGATCACCACCTCCCGATCGTGCTCCTCAGCTTTGACGCTCACGCCCTAGCCTCCTACCTCTCCACCCATCCCTACGAATTGTACTGTTTACCGCCAAGCGCGCCCACCGTCAGACACGCCCCTACGTGCTAATTGTATGCCAACACGGTGTAGCGCCTGCCACGAACCCTTATGACCATCATGGCAGCCAGTGATTCAGCGTGGCGTTTGTTTACTAGACATTTATGCGATCATACACCATGGCGTCACGAAATGCAATACCTTCATCAGGGTGCGCCCCACGATTGTGAGGGGGCCAGGCGCGGCCGATGGCCTGCCCCGCCGAGCGCGCCCCAGGGTCATGGCAGGGTCGCCGCGCGGCCAGTAAGGGCGAGGACGCGCGGGGTGGGCGGCGCGCGGTGGCCGGGGCGGCGCGCCTGTTCCTTGACACCCCCACAATCCCTGCTACAATGGTCCTGGTAGTTAGGACGCGCGTCCTACTAAGGGGGGGGCGGTGGGCGAGGCGCGGGAGCACGGCGTTGCACGGGCGATGGTCGGCGGGCTGAACGCGGTGCACGGGCGCCCGCGCGGGCCGCGCGCCCGTGCACCGCGGCGATAGACGCGCGCCGCACGAGCGCCCCGCGTCTCACAATCGTGGGGCGCGCCCCCTTCATCATCATGCACAGCCAAGTAGGTCTCATCCAAGAGCGTCGTCATGGTGCGTAGGGGTGTATTGCATACAGTCCTGTTTGGTTAAAATATGACACATGGATTGGGGCGTAGGGGCGCATTGCATGCGCCCACAGGTGGTCGTACACACGCCGCCCACATGGCCCCCCGCCGTCCCCCCAACGGGGTGGAGGCGACCGTTGGACGCATGCAATGCGCCCCTACGCCCAACTAACTGTCAAAGCGAGATCTACGTGGCATTGCCATCATGCTGCTGGGCATAGAGCAAGATAATGCTAAAATGTCTAGTAGAATGTTCTTGACAAAAACAAGAACAGGTGCTATTGTAGCCTCAGATCATGAATGAACGGACGGGGGTGAGGGGAGGTGAGGACAGATAACGCTCCCGTGATCGACGATCGCCACATGCGGCGCGACATACATCGATGAGAAATCTGGCACTCAAATCTGGCACTCATAGAGACACTGATACATCCCAAAGGAGGGACGAACTCATGGAGCCTGTAGAAACAATCGGAGCGTCCAAGAAGGTCCAGCGTAGCACATTCATCAAGGGAGTAGCAGCCGCGACGGTCACGGCGGCCGTGGCCGGCGTGACGACCGATGTCGCGCACGCGGCAGGGCGCATCGCGGCGCCCTACGTCAAAGCGTCGCCATCAGGAGAGGTGCTCATTTGGGTAGCCGGCGTGCCATTCACTAAGGCACAGGTGGCCGCATTCAACAAAGTATACCCTAACGTCAAGGTCACGCAGCAAATTACGGCGGGCGTAGAGAACACTCCGAGTTTATCGGCGCACCTAATCACGGGTATCGACGTACCCGATGGCATCTTCTTCATTGAGGACGCCTTCCTGGGACAGTTCGCGTCCCTGCTCTACGATGTCAGCGCTCATGTGGCGCCCTATGCGAGCAAGATCGCGCCGTACAAGCTGGCCGTCGCCAAACAGGATGGGCGCACCGTGTCCGTCCCCTGGGACGTCGACCCGGCGTTCCTCATCTATCGCACCGACATCGTCGCCAAAGCAGGCGTGGATGTTTCCGCGATCAAGACCTACGACGACCTCATCAAAGCCGCGCAGACGGTCAAGGAGAAGGTTCCCTCCTGCAAGACCCCGCTGGCCTTTCTGCGGGACAACGGACTCCTCACCTTCATGATGGAGGGATTGGCCTGGCAGCAGCACAGCGGCATGGCCGACGCGCACGGCAATCTCCAACTCAACACGCAGCCGTATACCAACGGCTTCGCCTATCTGGAGAAAGCCTACAAGGCCGGCGTGGTGGGTTTCAGCCTCTGGCAAACGCCGTCACTGTACAACCAGTGGAACAATGGCGAAGTCTGTTTCATGCACTTCGCCGACTGGTTCACCCACTGGAACGAGCCCGGCCTCAAACCGGTCTGGGGCAAGATTGGCCTAGCCAAACAGCCGGTCTTCTCGTCGTCGGACAGCCCCTACTCCATGATGGGCGGCTCCGGCTTCGTCGTCCCGCTCAAGGCCAAGAACCCCGACTTGGGGGCGCTGTTCGCGACGTTCCAAATGTTCGATCCGCGCGCGCTACAAGCGGGCGACAGCGGCCGCATCTACGAAGCGATCCTGCCGGCCGCGGAGGCGCTCTGGCCGAACGTCGACCTCAACCGCCCTATTATCTCCAAGGATCTGAATGAGCATCAGATGCTGGTCATGGCGGCGAAGAGCGCGCCGTCGAGCTATCGGTATCCCGCCTGGTATTCGCGTACGTATCCGTACTACGGGCCGAAGATCGAGGCCGTACTCACGGGCAAGATGAGCGCCAAAGAGGCGCAACAGGCGGCCTATCAGGACGTGCTAACCAAGGTCGCCCAGCGTTATCGCTGATCTCACGAGACCAGTACCGGCTTACGCGGCGGGAGCGCGCGTCGTATGACACGCGCTCCCGCCAGCCATACCATGATTGGATGTAACGATGGCTGACACACAGCGGTGGGGCCGTCCGGGGAGCGCCGTGGCGATTGGCGTCCCCCGCGCCTCGCGATCGCCCCTGGTCAGGCTGCGCAAGTGGCTCGGTGGGTCGTACGCCCCGTATTTCTACGTCGCGCCCTTCTTCGTGGTCTTCCTCGCATTCTTCGCCTATCCGGTTGCCTACTCCTTCTATGTGAGCCTGCACCACTGGTCCGGCGTCGGTCCGATGCGGCCCGTCGGCCTGGGCAACTACTCGTTTGTGCTCTCCGACAGCCTATGGTGGGACGCCGTCAAGACGACGGGGCTCCTGTGGGTGCTGGTCATCCCAGCGGGGATGCTGCTCTCGTTGATCATCGCGGTGGCCTGGAACCGGCCGCGTTTCCGCGGGCGCAACGCCGCCCTCGTCATGTATATCCTCCCGACCGTCGTCTCCATCGTGGCCGCGTCCGAGATTTTCCGCATCCTCTATGATCCGACCTCCGGCCCGATCAACGTCGTCCTGGGCGGCCTCCACCTGCCGACGATCCCGTTCCTCACCAGCGTGCCCTGGGCGCGCGTCGGGCTCGCCCTGGTGCGCTTGTGGGAGAGCGTCGGGCTGGGCGCCCTGTTTTTCTCGGCGGCGTTGCAGAATATCTCGCCGGAGCTGTTCGAGGCGGCCGCGGTCGACGGCTGCGGCCCCATCCGGCAGTTCTTCAGCATCACGCTGCCGCTGCTCGCCGGCACGGTGCTGTTCCTCACGGTCGTGGGCACCCTGTATATCTTCAGCCTGTTCGCGGAGCCCCAGCTAATTATGAGCAACGGCGGACCCGACAACGGGACGGTAACGGTCGGGCTCTATCTCTTCCAGATGGTGCAGGGCCTTGATCTCGGCACCGCGTCGGCCGTGTCTTTCTTGATGACGCTCTTGATGATGATCATCTCTATCGCGCTGTTCGTCGGCGCGCGCCGCTGGACGCGCGCGTGACCCCATCGGCGGTGAGGAGGGCAAATCTATGATCGCGGCAAAGCCACTGAGTGTGCGGCGAAGACGGAGCAGGGACGAGGTCGCCGCGCGCGCCGGCGGAACCGCGCTGACCGTCCTCGTATGGATCGGCGCGCTGGCGTGTATCTTCCCGCTGGCTTGGGCGCTGGTGTCGTCGTTCCGTGCGGGGCAGAGCTTCTTGGTGTCGCCCTTCAACGTCAATCCGCGCGAGCTCACCCTGAGCAACTACGCGACCGTTTTCAGCAACGATTCGTTCCCTACGGGCTTCAAGAACAGCGCGATCCAGGTCGCCATCATCCTGGCGACAACCTTGTTCTTCTGCCCGCTGGCCGGCTACGGCTTCGCGAAGTTCCGGTTTCGCGGCCAGAACGTGCTCTTCGGGGTGATGATCCTGACCCTGTTCTTCGTGCCCATCACGCAGTACATCCCACTGCTGATCGAGATGAACACGATCGGGTGGGTGGACACGTACCAGTCGCTCGTGATGCCGCTCGTGATCAGTTCTTTCGGCATCTTCTGGATGAGCGGGGTCATCAAGGCTATCCCCGACGACTTGCTCCACGCGGCGCGGGTCGAAGGATGCGGCCATTTCGGCGTCTGGTGGCGCGTTATCATGCCCATCATCAAGCCGGCGCTGGTCAGCCTGGCCGTCGTGTCGTTCTTGAACGCGTACAACGATTATTTCTGGCCGCTGCTCATCTTGCCGTCGCCGGCGATGCAGACGATCCAGATCGCGCTCTCGCAACTCGCGACCAACGTCGCGTCAAACGCGTACACGGTCACAGGCGCCTGGGGCCCGGTACTGGCCGGCTCCGTGGTCGTCTTCCTGCCCACGGTCGTCATCTTCCTATCCATGCAGCGCTACTTCATTCGGGGCGTGTTGCAGGGGAGTGTCAAAGAATAGTCGTGATCATCGTCTATATATGAGGGGAGCGAAGGGGTAGTGAACCGCGTCATCATCGACGCCGACGGGAGAGCGGCGCGCATCAACAAGAATATCTATGGGCACTTCGCCGAGCACCTCGGGCGCTGCGTCTACGAAGGCCTGTGGGTCGGTGAGGACTCAGCCATCCCCCACACGCGCGGCATCCGCGACGACGTGGTGGCGGCGCTGCGGCGCATCGAGGTCCCCGTGCTGCGCTGGCCGGGCGGCTGCTTCGCCGACGATTACCACTGGCAGGACGGCATCGGGCCGCGCACGGAGCGGCCGCGCATGGTCAACACGCATTGGGGCGGCGTGACCGAGGACAACGGCTTCGGCACGCATGAGTTCTTCGACCTGTGCGCGCAACTCGGGGCCGCGCCCTACATCTGCGGCAACGTCGGCAGCGGCACGGTGCGGGAGATGCAGCAGTGGGTGGAGTATTGCGCGTTCGACGGCGTGTCGCCGATGGCCGAGCTGCGCCGCCGCAACGGCCGCGAGGCGCCCTGGCGGCTGCCCTACTTCGGCGTCGGCAATGAGAACTGGGGCTGCGGCGGCTCGATGCGCCCGGAATACTACGCCGACCTGTACCGCCGCTACCAGACGTATGTGCGCCACCTTGGCGGCAACAACGTGTTCAAGATCGCCTGCGGCCCCAATCGCGACGACTACCACTGGACCGATGTGCTAATGCGCGAGGCGACCCCCGCGATGGATGGCCTCAGCCTGCACTACTACACCGTGCCCGGCCCCTCCCGGCAGCAGAAGGGCTCGGCCACCGCGTTCGATGAGGCGGAGTGGTTCGTCACGATGCAAAAAGGCTTGCACATGGACGAGCTTGTGCGCAAGCACGCCACGATCATGGACCGCTACGATCCGGGCAAGCGCGTGGCCCTCATTGTCGACGAGTGGGGGACCTGGTACGACGTGGAACCGGGCACGAATCCGGGCTTCCTCTACCAGCAGAACACGCTGCGCGACGCCCTCGTGGCTGGACTCTCGCTGAACATCTTCAATAATCACGCCGACCGCGTGCGCATGGCCAACATCGCGCAGACGGTCAACGTGTTGCAGGCGCTCATCCTGACCGATGGGCCGCGTATGCTCACCACGCCAACCTACCACGTCTTCGACATGTACAAAGCGCACCAAGACGCCACGCTCCTGCCCTGTCAAGTCGCATGCGACTCCTATGACCTAAACAGCCAGAAGATACCACGGTTGAGCGTCTCCGCGTCGCGCGACGCCGCCGGCCGCGTCAACCTCACACTCTGCAACCTGCATCCCCGCCTGGACATGGAGGCGCGCTGCGACCTGCGCGGCCGCGCGCTGGAGGAGGCGGAGGGCTCCATCCTCACCGCGGACGCTATGAACGCGCACAACACGTTCGCGGACCCCCATCGCGTTAGCCCGACCGATTTCACCCAGATGACGCTGCACCGCGACCGGATCGTCGCGACCCTGCCGCCCATGTCGGTCGTGTCCCTGACCGTTCATGTCGGGTCATAGCGCGGGACACGCGCAGAGGAGAGTATCATGGCTCACATCGCGATCAACGCGCGCCATCCCATCGGACGGATTCAACCACGCCTGTACGGGAGCTTCCTCGAGCACCTCGGCCGCTGCATCTACGGCGGCATTTGGGAGGAAGGGTCGCCGCTCTCCGACGCGCAGGGCTATCGGCGCGACGTGCGCGAGGCGATCCGCGAGATCGGCGTCACGCAACTGCGCTATCCCGGCGGCAACTTCGTCTCCAACTACCACTGGCGCGACGGCGTGGGGCCGCGCGAGGACAGACCGGTCCGGCGTGAACTGGCCTGGGGCGGCGTAGAGACCAATAGGTTCGGCACGCATGAGTTCATGGAATACTGCGCCCAGGTAGGGGCCGAACCGTACATGTGCGTCAACCTCGGCACCGGCACGCCCGAGGAGGCCGCCGACTGGCTGGAATACTGTAACTCGCGCCGGCCCACCACCATCGCGCGCCAACGCGCGGTCAACGGCCACCCGCGCCCGTTCGACGCGCGCCTATGGGGCCTGGGCAATGAAATGTACGGCAAGTGGCAGATCGGTCAGCGCACCGCGCGCGACTACGCGCTGGTGGCGCGCGAGACGGCCAAGGCCATGCGCTTCGTCGACCCCAATGTCGAGTTGGTGGCCGTGGGGCACGAAGACGGTCCGTGGTGGAACGAAACGGTCCTGGCCGAGGCCGCGCGCTACATCGACCACATCGCGCTGCACCTGTACATCGGCAGCGACGATACCGCGACCGCGCTGGCGCAGCCGCTGCTGCTGGAGAAGCTGGCGCGCCAGCACGCCGCCCTGGCCGACCTGGTCCTGACCGACCTGGGGCTGGACAAGCGCATCGGCATCGCCATCGACGAGTGGAACGTGTGGTATCGGTCGATCCCCCGCGCGGCGGCCGAGGCCGCCGCATCGGAGGACGTCGACGGCCCGGAAGACACCCAAGAGTTGGTACAGGCGGCGGTGGCGGAGGAGCCGTATAACCTGCGCGACGCGCTCGCCGTGGCTGGCTGCCTCAACGCGCTGGTGCGCTGCGCCGACATCGTGAGCCTGGCCAACCTGGCCCAACTCGTCAACGCCATCGCGCCCATCCACACCACGCCGAACGGTCTGCTGCGCCACACGATTTTCCACCCCTTCGCGCTGTACAGCCGCTTGATGACCGGCATGGCCATCGCCACCGATGTGCAGGTCGAAGAGTACGAGGCGCGCGTCGGCTCGCTCAACACCAAGCCCATGACCGTCTGCGCCCCCTACCTCGATACGTCCGCGGCAATCGACCCCACGACCGGACAGGTCACCTGCGCGGTGGTCAACCGCTCACCGGACGCCGCTATCGAGGCGCGGGTAACGGTCGTCGGCGCCCGTGGCGGCGGCGAGGTCGAAGCGTGGACACTCACGGGAGATGATGTGGAGACCGCCAACACGTTTGAGCGCCCCGACGCCGTCCATCCGACGCGCGCCGTATTGGACAGCACGGCGCTGGACAGCTACCAATTTCCCGCCCGCAGCCTCACGCTGCTGCGCCTGCCGGTTTCGTAAAGGAGGAAGGCATGCCGTTGATACGACGAATACTACTCATGTTTGTCGTGGCGCTCCTCATCGCTCCGGCCATGGGACGCGCCGCTACGCCTTCCGATCCGCCGGTCGAGCGGGGCGATATCCACGTCCACGATCCCATGATGATCGCGCAAGGGCGTACCTACTACGTCTTCTCGACGGGCGGCGGTCTTGAGATACGGTCGTCCACTGACCTGCGCACTTGGCGGTACGACGGGACGGTGTTCGACACGATCCCGACATGGGTCACCGACGCGGTCGGGCCGATCACGGACCTGTGGGCGCCCGATGTGTCCTATTACGATGGTTTGTACCATTTGTACTACGTTGGCTCACAATTCGGGACGAACACATCGGTCATCGGCCTCGCCACCAACACGACCCTCGATCCATCATCGCCGCGCTACCACTGGGTCGATCGTGGCAAAGTCATCGCGTCGACGACAGCGGACAAAGAGAGGGCGCCGCGATGATGGACGGGGCGGCGACACAAATCCTGGCCGGCCATGGGCGCTATCGTGGCCCTGGCGGCCAGTCGATCTTCGTACAGGGCGCGGCCTATCGCTTGGTATATCATTACTACGACGCGAACGACGGGGGTATCCCGAAACTCGCGATCCAGCGATTGAACTGGAGCGGCGACGGCTGGCCATCCGTGTCGTAGGCTTGCCCTCCAGCGCAGCTTAGAGGATGTGTTATGGATAAATTCAAGGCATTGCTCGTCGGAGCGGGCGGCATGGGCCGCGCGTGGGGGCAGAACCTACACGATTGTGACGAGGTCGAGATCGCGGGGTGGGTGGATGTCCGCTCCGGCGTCGCGGCGGCCGCGCTCGGCCGAGCGGGTATCCACGTTGGGTCGGATCTCGCCACCGCCCTGGCCGCGTCGCGGCCTGATTTCGTGGTCGATGTCACAGTGCCCGAGGCGCATCATGACGTGACGTTGCAAGCGCTGGCAGCGGGTATTC
>JAABUX010006185.1_pt1 | contig 14366 bp, 13 predicted proteins | sample 5561851 | NCBI WGS metagenome assembly JAABUX01 (sample SAMN10711883, study PRJNA513361) | rock metagenome | isolation source: Antarctica rocks | place: Antarctica: Victoria Land, Richard Nunatak red sandstone | collected 2016-01-03 | reverse complement strand
CCAGAGTTCGGCGTCGGCCAGGGCCGTTTGCATGTCGCTGACCGAGACGAAGTGCTCGAGCAGGATGGGCATGGTGTTGGGATTCTTGCCCGCCGCCCTGGCTCCCGCGATGAAGGCGTCCTTGTAGGCGGGATTCGTTCGGAGTTGCATGGGGTCCGCGATCAGGCCATCGCCGTACAGTCCGGCCAGGCGCGCGCTCTTGGGGCCGCCCGCGGCGACGTAGATTGGGATGCGCCCCGCCGGCGGGTCGTAGAGCCGCGCGTTGACCTGCCAGAACTGGCCCTGGTAATTGACGTGGCGTCCCGTCCACAGGGCGCGCATGATCCGGATGGCCTCGACCAGCCGCGCCGCCCGCTCGCGGTACAGACCCCAGCCGCCGCCCGCCGCGGCCTCGTTCAGCCGCTCGCCGGCGCCCACACCCAGGAAGATGCGGCCAGGGGAGAGCAGGCTGAGCGAGGCAAACGCCTCGGCCACCACCGCCGGGCGGTAGCGGAAGATGGGGCAGGTGACGCCCGTGCCCATACGCAGCGTCGAGGCGTGCTGGCCCAGTGCGGCCAGCGTCACCCAGGCCTGGCCGGAGTGTCCCTCGTTGGGCTGCCACGGCTGGAAGTGGTCGCTGGTCCAGATACCGTCGAACCCTGCGCGCTGCGCCTCCGTGCCGAATCGCACCAGGGACGGAACCGGGAACTGCTCGTGCGACAGCACGAAGTTCATGGTCGGACCGGCGCCCTGCCGCGGTTGTTCCGTGGATGCGGCCAGTGTCCCCGCCATGGCCGTGATGGCGTTGCCGTCGAGCATCGCGCCCGCGCCAGCGGCCGCCAAGCCAGCCAGCGCCGTACGCCGCGTCAGCAGGCGCTTCCTGTGTTGGGGTTTCGTCTCTGGCTGTTCCACTTGCGTGTCTCCGTCCTGATCGATCACGATGATTCCCTTCACGATCTACCGGCGTGCGCCGGCCGCCTCGGTGTGCGACGCGGGCCGTGGGCGCGCCGTCGGGCTCGTCGCTTAAGTCTTAGGTTGATGCTCCGGGCACACCACTTAGCGCACCCGAACCAATCAGACGTGCATGACAAGAACCGGTGCTGAGCATGACAGACCGGTCGTTTTTGGGCCGAAATGTGACGCCTTGATCGTCAGTGGAACTGGCGGAGTCGGCGCACGGTCTGGAGAAATCGCCCGCATCACGGGCGGCGCCCAGGACGGGTTAGGGGCGGGGATCGATGGTCCCTTCGAGCACGCTCCAGGCCGACGCTGTGGGGATGACGCGCAGCGTCAGGCCAGCGGCATCGAATAGGGCGCGGTAGGCCGTTTCGGTACGCTCACGCCCCCCCGTCATCACCAACATATAGAGGTCGCTCTCGACGGCGCGTTGCGGCGTCGACACGTCGACGCGCTCGGGCAGCAGTTGCTCGATCGCCAGCAGGCGGCCGTGCGCCGGCATAGCCTCACGGCAGGCTGCCAGGATGCGCGGGACTTGCGCATCGTCACAGTTGTGCAGGATCTGCGAGAGCAGATAGATGTCGTGGCCGCGCGGGAGCGTCTCCGCGGCGAGGATGTCGCCCGCTACCACGTCGCAGCGGGCGGCAAGGCCGGCTGCCGCGAGCGTCCGTCGGGCCCGCGTCGCCACCTCCGAAGTGTCCACGAGGGCGCCGCGCAGGTGCGGGTAAGCGCCGAGGATGGCGGCCATCAGCGTCCCGGAGCCGCCGCCGACATCGACGACCGTCCCGGCCGTCGCGACATCATAGCATCCCAGCAGGGCGTGGGCGATGCGCCGCGACGCCGCGACCATGAAGTGGTCGAAGTGCTCCGCGGCTGCCTCGTCGCGCGACAGGTGCGCGAAGAAGTCGGTCCCGAACGCCTGCTCGAAGCCCGGCCGGCCCGTGCGCAGGGTGTCGGCCAGGCGCCCCCAGGCCGCGTAGTCTTCATCGCCGCGTAGCAGGGCCATCGCGTGCAGCGAGCCCACCGCGTCGGTGCGCAGAGGGTCGCCCCGCGCCGTGAGCCGGTAGCAGCCCTGCTCGTCCTCTGCCACGATTCCTCGCACTGCCAGCGCGCGCATCATGCGTGCAAGCGCATCGGGGTCGGCGCCGACCGCGCCCGCGAGGTCGGCGGCCGTGCGAGGGGCAGTGTGGAGCGCGTCGGCGACGCCGAGCTTCGCCGTCACATAAATCAACTGCGTGTCGACATACCCGTCGAGCATCTGTCGTAACATGTGGTACCTCTATTGGTCGAGAGTCCTGCCAGAAAGCATGTTGTTCGTAGATGGTCACTCAAGACTACCAGCGCCGACCTCCTCCTTTATGTCTCATGTCTCTTCCGGCGACCTGCCCCTCACGCCCGGCAGCGAAGGCCTATCAGTAGCGTACTGGTCAGCGATATCCATATGCCGAGAAAGCTCAGGGTCTCGCCCCTTGCTAGTGCCGGGAATCAGATTTGACGCATCTGGAGTAAGACGAGGGCTACCCCGCTCAGTGCTCCGACCCCGATCCACCCAGCACTGGCGCCCCATGTAGGCCCGAACACGGCTATCCCCACAAGGACACCAACCGGCCAGCCGACCGCGCCCGCTCCCGCGCTAACGACTATCCAAGACCGTGCCCACTGAACCTTGCCTCGCAGCGTCCACCACTGCACGATCCCCGCGAGGGCTCCAATAAGGCCGGTCCATACACCGAGCGGCGCTATCGTTGGAGCATCGAGACTCACCTCACTGCCAAGGAGCGCAATGAGAAGTAAGGCCAATGCGTTGACCGCACAGCCCACAATCCACCAGCCCTGGATATCAACGCGCGCGCGACGACGCAGGGCCTGCCACTGCCCTAGACCGATGACGACGCCCATCGACAGAACAATCGCTAGAGGCGGGATGAGCAGATCATGCGTGGATCGAAATAAGGAGTCATTGATGTTCTGCCACAATGGAAGGAGCCCGAAGCTGCCTACTAGACTCACCAGTACCCATAAGACGAGGAGGATCCAGTCCCTGCGTTGGTTGACAACTTGCTCATCGTACCTTCTCACAATGGATCGCAAGGGGACCCTTAGCCCGGCCCATGCGCCAGGGTCTCCACGTCGGCCTCTCGCCGCGGCGCCTCCAGCTCCTGGAGCAGGCGGCGGGAGCGGGCGAACTCGACGACCTGCGCGCCCATGGTGCGCAGCAGTTCCTCCGTGCGGGCGTCGGTGATCTCGCCATCCTGATAGACGCGGGTGATCTCGTGGATGGCCACGCCGATCGGCGTGGGCCAGGCGCGCAAGGCGTGCGCGACGTTGCGCAGCGCGTCGACGGTCTGCACGGCGGCCTGCGTGCCCAGCCCCGTGGACACGGCGCCAACGGCGCGGCCATCCAGGTAGGGCGGGTCGTCGTCGGACAGGAACTGCAGGTAGTCGAGCGCGTTCTTGACCGCGCCGCTGATGCTGCCATGGTAGGCGGGCGAGGCCAGGATCAGCCCGTCGGCCCGTCGCGCGGACGCGAGGAGATGGAGCACGGCCGGGTGGCCGGCGTGGGCCGAGGAGTAAAGCGGCAGGTCGAGGTCCGCGCCGGTGATCAGCGCGGTGGACGCGCCCGCCTCCTGGGCGCCGTGCAGGGCCAGACGCAGCGCGGCCTCACTCTGCGAGGGCTGGCGCAGCGAGCCGCCCAACCCCAGCACGAACGGCGTCCCGTCCGCTGTTGCCCCGGCGCGGCGCGCCTGTGGCGCCATGGTCATTTCTATCCCTGTCCGTTGTGGTCGCAGCCTCAGTATAGCCGGGCCACGGGGGGTACCGTCCGTAGCCCCCGTGGCCGTCTGGAATCGTGTCATACGTGCTATACTGGTAGCACATACCCGCGTACGGGATACGGTGTCCGGTAGGACAGATGGCGTAGAGGCCGAGGACAAGGAGGGTGATCGTGGCGACAGAGCGAGCGCACATCTCTGACGACTATATTCCTTACCCTGATGAACTTGACCCATCGATGACCGACGACGACGATGAGCTGCCACCCATCACCGCGGAGGACATCGCGCACACGGTCGAGCGATTGGAGGCTAGCCACGGAAGTGGCGAGTACACGAACATGCGCGAGAGCGACTTGATCGTGCTATGGCACGTGGGGCAACTGGGGAAGGACGTGTTGCACGAGGTCACGCGCAACCCATCGCTGCTGCCACGACTTATCGCGCCGACTGCGCATGCCTGACTATCAAACGATTATCTTTACGATGGAGTTTACAGCAAGCATTGCTCGCTTGTCCTCGGCCGATCTTCGTCGTATTTTTCGCGCGGTCCAACGGCTTGACATCGATGAAACAACGCCCTCGCTCAACGTTCACCAGCTTAAAGGCCAACAAGCCGGCACGTGGACGGCTTACGCTACCAGGAGCCTGTGCGTCACGTTTGCGCGCCTGGAGGATGGTCGGAAGCGCCTGCTCGAAGCCAGCCCCACCATGACGGCGACTAGCACAGCTTGGCGTAAATACGTTTGCGTTCCGGCAGCAGCCTGCGACTGAAGTCGCATGGCAAACCACGGACACTGAAGTGTCTTGATGGCACACATATACCGCCAAGATGTTTAGGCCAGCGTGTACTAGCGTAAGACCGTCACATCGTTGCTGTCGCCGTTGACGATGAAGGCGTGGCCGCTGGCGGGGTCGACGGTCGCCACCAAGGGATTGCGACCCACCGGGACCGTGCGCACGAGGGCGCCGGTGCGGTCGTCCACCACCGCCAGCAATCCGTTGCCCGTCGGCGTGTACTGGCTATCCACGGGGCCGGCAAAAGCCACGAGCGCGCGGCCACGGACCTGGTCCACCGCCAGCAACGTGGGGCCGGGTTGCGCAAAAGCTGGCGGCAAATGGTACTGGCTCAAGCGAATGGTGCGCGCGATGCGCCCGCTGTGGGCATCGAGCAGGTAGAGGGCCCGCGCGGACGAGCCGATGATGCGCCCGGCACGGTGGTCTTGTAGGAAGACGTAGACTCCGGCGACCGTACGGACCACGCGCCCGCGATACGGATCGAAGACAATGGTCTGCTTGCCGGGGTAGTCGTAACTGTCATAGGCAGGGGTATAGTTGTAGACAAAGATGTACCCTGAGACCTCGTCGACGGCCTGGACCCTGCCGAGCTTTGGCAAGGTCCGCAGGAGCAAGCCGCTGCGGGCGTCGAGCAGGCTCAAGCCGGCAAAAGCGGGTACAAAGACCACGTGGCGGCGCCCATCTAGCGCGAGGGCGTGACCCAGGAACGGCGCCGGGTTTGGCCCCAGGTCGATGGTGCGCATCACCCGTCCCGTGGTGGCGTCGAGCACGCTCACATTCGCGTTGGTTGAGTGCTGGACCTGCCCATCGCCCTGTGTGTAGGTAGAAAAATACGTATTGAGCACGAACGCCCGGTTGGTCCCCTCGTCCACCACAACGTCGAAGGGGATGGCGCCCACGCGGATGGTGCGCAGCAGGCGACCGTCGCGCGCGTCGAGCATGCTGACGGTACCGCGCGGGCCCTTGCTGCTGTGCAACTGCGAGTTGACGACGAGGACGCGGCTCGACGACACGTCCACGGCAATTGCGGCGGGGGCAACCCCGACCGTCGTGCTGCCCAGAACCTTTCCGGTCGCGGCGTCCAGCATGCTGACGCTGCCATCAGTGTTGCCATACTGGCCGTCGCTAGCGACAAAAGCGCGTCCCGTCCGGCTATCGATGGCGATTGGTCCTGGATTGATCCCCACGGGCACGGTGCGCAGGATCGGGCTGGCGTTGTTATCAGGAGCAGAGGTATGGGGCAGCGCGCGCGCGGCGGCCAGGCCACCGCCAAATGAGGTGATCGTCAGGAGCAGCGTGAGCCGCCAACTGAGGTGAGCTAGGCGGCGCGGACTGGGCTGGTAGCGGACGGGGAACACACGAACACCGCCGCGGCGTGGCAGGTTCGGCAGCTCGGTCCGCTGTTGGAGCGCCCGCACCACCGCCGCGTCGATGCGCGCGGCGGACGGAGGAGCAGGGGTCCTGTAAGCCAGTGTAAGGTCGCGGACGACCCTCATCAGAGCGGGATCGCCCTGCGTGCCTACCTCTATCGGATCGTGCTCGGTCAGGCCGGCCTCACCGCTCCATCTATTGGTCATCGTACCGCTCCTTCAAGGTGTGCAGGGTCCGGGCGAGGTATTTGCGCGTGGCGTCCTCGCGCTTGCCGATCACGGCGGCGATCTCAGGCACCGTCAGGCGGGCAGCGAAGCGCAGCGCCAGTACCTCGCGTTTCTCGGGTTCGAGGGCGCGCACCAGGGCGTCCAGCCGGTCGAGGTCGTCGCGCCGCAGCGTCGCGGCCTCCAGATCCGTCTCGTCGACCGGTTGTAAGGCCGCCGGGACAGCCTCCCAGGCCACCGTTGTACGGCGTCGGCGGTGCGCGTCGGTCGCCATATTGCGGGCGATGCCGAAGAGCCAGGCGGCAAAGGGGCCGCGGCGCGGCTGATACTGCGGCAGCGCGTCGAGCACGCGCAGGAAGACCTGTTGCGTCAGGTCGGCCGCGTCCTCGTCGTCGGCCGTGCGGCCGCGCAGATACCAGTAGATGCGGTCCCGGTAGCCCAGATAAAGCCGCTCGAAAGTCGCCGCGTCCGTGCGCGCCGCCTCGACCAGCGCCGCGTCACTGCCGTCATCATGGTCGTCGGGGTCATCGTCGCGCACAGTCGAAAGCGCCGCCTGCCACATCCGCCAGTCCTTTCCGCGGACCGCCCACCCATTCGTTCGCTCTCCGTCCTGCGCACTCGTCACTTGTCGCGGGCCACACTCTTACTACGGCGATGGTAGGACAAACCGGACATTGGCGCCGAGGCATGCTGGGCTGCAGGGTCCCCGACCATGGCATGCCGATGTAGCGGCACAGGGCAGATCTAACCCTAATTCTAGTTGCCGTTGCGAAATGACCTCTACTATGGCAGAGGTCTACTAGATACAGAGAAAGTCATGGGGTTTGATACTACACATAGCTATTGTTACGGATGATTCATACACCGAGAGGGACTGGTGGCGCCCAGGGGCATGTAGTTCTCGGGGCAGGACAGCCGGACCGAGGTAGGGGCGTCTTGCATACGCCCAGGACGTGCCGGCGCCGGGCGTATGCAAGACGCCCCTACCCTCCCAGAATCGCCCGCACGATCGACAACTACATAGATGCCCGATCATGCTTAACATGATACGCTTACCCTGAGAAGTTGCCGAGGGAGTACTGTCATGCCAGCCAAAGACCGCCATCATGACGCCGTCGTCCGATCACTTATAGAGGAGAGCATACTGAGCGAGGACATCGGGCAACAGGTAATCTGGGCAGCCAGCATCAGACTGGTTGTCTTCGATCCAGATAAGGAGGATATTGTCCAATGGATACCTTAACCTTGAGCGAGGCGCTAAGCCACGCGATGGCGGGGTACGCCGGCCGGGCACTGAACGGCTATAGTTACTTGACGAGCAGCGCCGATGGCCAGGTATTCGCCATCGTGTCGGTCGCGCGGTTGCGCGATCAGCGCATCGTGGACGCCGGCCTGATCGCGCGTATCGTGAACGAGAGCATCGTGATCGAGCAAGACATCAACGACAAGCCGCTCGTCGATGCCTTGGTCGCGGCCGGTGTACCGCGCGCGCGGATCGTGCTGGCCTACGCGGGTGAAACTGTCGCGGACGCTGCGTAGACGTCACAGGATTGGTTGCGACGCCTCTCGTACCGCTCGTCGGCGCCGCGGTGTAACCGCGTCCGTTAGTGTCGCAGGGCAGGGCAGGGCGGGGCCCGCAACCGCGGTTGCGGGCCCCGCCCTGCCCTGCCCTCTATCTCAACGAAGCAACGGGCGTCGCCGCTGTGAGCCGCTGTAGCACCTCCAGCGTACGGTCGATCTCGGCGGGCGTGTTGTAGTGGACGGGGCCGATGCGCACCGCCCCTCCGTGCCCTTCCAGGCCCAGTCGCTCCATCGCCGCCAGCGCATAGTAGTTGCCGCTCCACACGAAGATGCCCTCCGCGCCCAGGCGCGCGGCGACCTCGTCCGGAGAGTGACCGGCCACGGTGCAGGCCACGGTTGGCACGCGCTCCGCGAACCGGCCGGGGTCGGTCAGCCCGTAGACCGTGACGCCTCCCAGCGCGGTCAGGCCGCCGATCAGCCGCTCGGCTAGCTGGCGCTCGTAGGCGCGGATGTCGCCCATGGTCCGCGCGATGCGCTCCCGGCGCGGCGGCGTCGCGTCCGCTCCATCACCGGACAGCGAGGCCAGATAATCGACCGCGGCGGTGACGCCGGCCAGGCACTCGTGGTTCTGCGTGCCGGTCTCCCAGCGATAGGGGACGGCGTCCTTGGACGGGCGCACCTTGTAGGGACGCAGGCGCTCCAGGTGGGCGCGCTTGCCGTAGACGATGCCGATGTGCGGGCCGAAGAACTTGTAGGCCGAGCAGGCCAGGAAGTCGCAGTCGAGCGCGGCCACGTCGATGAGGCCGTGCGGCGCGTACTGCACGGCGTCGATCCAGACCATGGCCCCGGCGTCGTGGGCCAGACGGGTGATGCGCTCGATGTCGGTGACCGTACCCAGGGCGTTGGAGCAATAGGTGGCGGCGACGACGCGGGTGCGCGGCGAGAGCTTGCGCGCCAGGTCGTCCATATCCAGCGTGCCGTCCGCGGGATCGATGTCGACGAAGCTCACTCGCACGCCGCGATCCTCTTGCAGCGCCAGCCAGGGGGCGATGTTGGCGTCGTGGTCGAGGGTGGTGCAGAGAATCTCATCGCCCGCGTCGATCTCGCGGCCGATGGCGCGCGAGAAGGCAAAGGTCAGCGTGGTCATGTTGGGGCCGAAGACGATGCAGGCCGGGTCGGGCGCGCCGAGCAGGTCGGCCATGGCGCGCCGCACTTCCGCGATCGTCTCGTCGGTGCGCCGGCTGGTCAGGAAGTCGCCGCCCGTGTTGGCGTTGGACGTGGCGTAGTAGCGCGTGACGGCGTCGGCGACGCCGCGCGCGACCTGCGTCCCGGCGGGATTATCCAGGAAGACACAGGGACGGCCGTCGTCGAGGGTCAGGGTCAGGGACGGGAACTGGGCACGGGCGCGCTGGATATCGAGCATTGGTCATACCTCTCCACGGAAGCATCATCCGCTCATCGGGGCGGCCAAACAGAGAACGGTGGCCGCAGCATGCGGCCGCTCAGGGACAACTCTCTCAGTATACGGCCCGCCATGCCCGGTTGATTCGGGTAGGGGTTTGACTCTCTCACGTTCTCTACAGGGATGGAGCCAGGAGCCGCTCCCGCAGCTGAACGAGTTGTCCCCGTGGCATGCCCGCGGCTTGCAGGTAGGCCCGCGCCCCTCCGTAGTGATCGTCGAGGTAGGACAGCACGTCCAGCATGGTCTCGCGCGACGAGACGAGCAGGCGCTGCAGCCGCTTCCGCGCCGCGTCGTCGCGGGCCTCCGTCAGCAACTGGGCGTAGAGCGGCTGGAGGTAAGAATCACTCAAGGCGTAGTCTTCGGCAATGGTGGGGCGCGGCACGCCGGCAAGCTCCAGCAGCAGGGCCGCGACCAGTCCCGTGCGATCCTTCCCGGCATGGCAATGCGCCAACACCGCGCCCTCGGGCGCGGCGACGATGGCCTGCAGCACGGCGGCCACGCGCGCGGGGTAGCGGTCCAGCATCAGGACGTATTGCGCGCGCACTGACTCCGCGACGCGCACAGCGACAGCGCCCGCGGCGTCGGCCTCGTCCAGCAGCGGCAGATTCAGGTAGGTAACCGGGAGGGGGATATCCCGCGCGGACGGATTGCCGAACGGATGGGGAAACGTCGCGACCTCGGACGGCGAGCGCAGGTCGACGATGGTGCGCACCCCGGCGTCGAGCAGGGCGGCACGACCGGCGGAGGTGAGGCGGCACAGATTGTCACCGCGCAGCACGGCGCGCCAGCGCGTGCTGCGGCCATCATCCGTGGCGTAGCCGCCCAGGTCGCGCACGTTGTAGCAGGCGTCCCACTCCAGACGCCGCTCCCTGTCTTGCGCTGTGTCGACCGTCATAGGCGCCCCTTCCTGCCACTGCCCACTGCCCACTGCCCACTGCCCACTGCCCACTGCCCACTGCCCACTGCCCACTAGGGTCCCCGGTAGATGCGTTGGGTAAAGGGGAAGGCCAGGATGACGGCCAGGACGATACTGTCGGTCGCGGACACAAGGATCGTCCCCGTGTCGACGCGCCCGCCGTTGAGGACGGCCGTCAACAGCAGGCTCGCGATAAGGGCGATGACGAAGATGACCCCAACGCGGCGCCAGTACCGCGCCCATGGAAACGGCATGCGTATTCTCCCCTTTCCCTCCCTCAGTGTACCGCGAGGTCATCCTTATATCCCCGCTGCAGGGTCTGCAAAAGATTGTCCTGGGAGCGCGCGGCGCTCCCAGATGTGCTCCCTGCTGGTGCGCCGAGCCGACTATTTGCAGACCCTGATCTCCGCTGCGCCTTTGTGGGCGCCTCATCGGGCGAGCAGGTACAATGGACACGTGATCATCGAGCAAGACGCGCGGGAGAACCTGATCCGGGACCTGGTGGGCGATGGTGGGGATGGCGGCGCCGTCGACGCGGGTCTGTTGGCGCGCCTGCGCGCCGCGCTGACGGCAGACGATGTGGCCGCGCTGGAGGAGCCGCTCCGCGCGATTGGCCGCGCCGTCGGCGCCACGGGGCGATCCCTGGCCCCCGTTGTCGATGCCTGGGAGTCGCTTGTCGTGGCCCTCGACGCCGAGCCGCGCGTCGCCGTCCGCGGCGCGGCGTGGGTGGTGCAGGGCTACGCCGAGGCCAAACGCGGACGAGACGGCGACTCGTTGCGCGAGACGGCGGACTCGTTGGCCTCGCGCAAGGCCGAGCTCTCCGCGCTGCACCGCGTCAACGCGGCCGCCAACTCGACGCTCGACGAGCGCGCCATGCTGTCCATGGTGGTCCAGGTCGTGGCTGAGGTTAGCAACGCCGCCGTCTGCTCGATCTATTTGCTGGAGCCGCCCCGTTCGCTGGTGCTGGCCGCCACCAAGGGCCTTAATCCCGATGCTGTGGGGCACGCGCGCATGGCCCTGGGCGAGGGCATTACGGGCTGGGCCGCGCGCGAGCGCTGCACCATGGCCGTGGCCGACATCTGGCGCGACCACCGCTCCAACTACCTGCCTGAGACCGACGAGGAGGGCTTCCACGCCATCGTCTCCGTCCCCATCGTCAACCGCTCGCTCGACCGCCTCATCGGCGTGCTCAACGTGCAGACCGTGGAGGCGCGCGAGTTCGAGGACGACGAGGTCGCCTTCCTGGAGATGGTCTCCGGCGAGTTGGCGCTGGCCATCGAGAACGCCCGCTCGTATGAGCTGGCCGACCGGCAACTGCACCGCAAGGTGGAGGAGCTGACGGCACTGCGGCGCGTCATCGCCATGGTCGTCTCCTCGCTCGAGGTCCAGCGCGTGCTCGACAACATCGCCGAGGGCGCCGTGACCCTGGTCGAGGCCGACGCCTCGGCCATCGTGGTGGTCGACGGACCGGACGGCGACCACACGCGCATGGCCTCTTGCTATGGCCTCCCCGGTGGGCAGGACCAGACGGGCCGCCTGGGCGATGGCCCCGTCAACCACGCGCTGGAGACGGGCCGGCCGGTCCTCGTGCCCGACATCCCGGCGCGCCGGTTGGGACCGGGCGGCGACGATGTGGCGCTGCGGCATGGCTTCCACTCTCTGTTCTTGGTGCCCTTCCAGGGCCGCCACTACGCGCGCGGGGCGCTCTGCGTCTACGCGCGCTCGTACCGCAGTTGGATGCGCGAAGAGGTCGACCTCGTCGCCGCGTTCGCCAACGAGGCGGCCCTGGCGCTGGAGAACGCCGCGCTCTTTGAGGAGGCGCAGCGCGGGCTGGCCACCAAGTCCGTGTTGCTGTCCGAATTGCACCATCGCGTCAAGAACAACTTGCAGACGGTGGCCTCGCTGCTCTCGCTGGGGCTGCGCCACGCCACGGGGACGGAGGCGCGGCAGGTGCTGGAAGAGAGCCGCAGTCGCGTGCAGAGCATCGCCGCGGTGCACGACCTGCTCTCGCAGGGCAACGTGGGCCTGACCACTGTGGCCGAGGTGGCGCGCAAGGTGGCCGAGGTGGCGGACCTGCAGGGCGAGACGCCCAACCGTAAGGTCCACTTCACCGTCGAGGGCGAGCGCATTCTTCTGGCGACCCAACAGGCGACCACGCTGGCCATCGCCTTGAATGAGCTGTTGACCAACACGCTGCGCCACGCCTTCGCCGGCCGCAACGAGGGCCACGTTGCCATCACCTACGGGCTGTCTGGCGACCGGGGGGACACGGTCGAGTTGACCGTCGCCGACGACGGCGTGGGCTTGCGGCCCGGCTTCGACCCCGCAACGCACAAAGGACTGGGGCTCTCCATCGTCGATGTCCTCACGCGCCAGGACCTGCGCGGCACGCTCACCATCGCCGCAAACGAGGGCGGAGGCACGAGCGTCGAGTTGTGCTTCCCGGCCGCTCCGTTGCCAGCGGACGAAGATGAGGGAGCGTAGGGAGTCTGCTATTATCCTCCCTCATCTACTCTTCGTTGTCCGCGCCTCGCGCGAGTAGCGCAGCCTCGATGAGTGGTAGCACGAGTAGGTCTTTAGGTCGTCCTGCCGCTCGTTTGGCCAGGATTAAACCGGGTAGATCAAGGGTGGGAATGACAACGGCATCGACGTCAAGCGTTTCCGCCGCTGCCAACACGTCGGTGAAGTTTCCTACTCCTGGAACCGTCGCTAATAGGTCAATATCACCTGCATCCGTCCGCAATGTGAGGTTGGAGCTATCGCGCAGCGTTCGACTGTCCCAGAAGAATGGCAGCGAACGCGCCTCTTCTGCCGTCATCCCACCCACGCGCAACGAAGGGTGTAGCGGCGCCAGCACTGCGACAATCTTGTCGCGATTGGGAGTCCCACTCCAACATCGCCAGCGTGCGCTACGAAGGCTTCCTGACCGCCGCCGTGGCTCGCTGGCGCGAGTACCGGGACGCGCGGCCCCGCTGGGCAGGAGGCCGCTGCTGTTTATCATGATGAACAGCACGGGTGAGGCCGACGATGTGGCCGACTACCTGCGCACCAAGTATCCCGGTGATTTCGGCGGCGAGCGCACGCTGGTCATCCACACCGACAATTCGGGCGAGGTCTCCAAGAAAGACCTCGACGCGGCGCGGCGCCTGGCCCGCGACGTCGACGACGAGTCCTCGCCCGTCTGTGCCATCGTCTCGGTCTTGATACTGCGCGAGGGCTGGGACGTCAAGAACGTCACCGTAGTGCGTCTACAACCTGGCGCCCTGCGAGAATGAGTTCGAGAGCGCCTTTGCCCGGTTCCTTCAAGACGCCTGCGACGTCGCCGCGTTCGCCAAGTTGCCCGAAGGGTTCGGCTTCGCCATCGAGTACACCGACGCGGCGGCCAGTTTGCGGCTGTACTACACCGACTTCGTGGCGCGTCTCCAGAACGGCGAGCACTGGCTACTGGAGACAAAGGGCCAGGAGAACGTCGACGTGGCCAGGAAGGACGCCGCCGCGACCCTGTGGTGCGAGAACGCCACGGCCCTGACGGGGACCACGTGGCGCTACCTCAAAGTCTCGCAGAAGGACTTCGCCAAGCTGCAACCCGCGGACATCGCCGACCTGGAGGCGCTGGCCCTATAATCCCTCGCCGGTTGAGTGTTATCGAGGTCGGGGATCGCCTCCGGACTCAATGGGCCGGTGAGTTGTCCTACCAGCCTTTTCGCAAGTGTAAGATACTCCGACCAGTCAAAGCTCATACAAACTCCAGATCGAGAATCAACTTCCCTTCCGTACTCGGCAGTACGGCGAGCCACCAATCGTCGTCGAGCCGATCAAGCCGACCTATAGCCTCTAGCGGTTCGAGGTCTGTCGCAATCGACGCGACAAGCCCATCGGTGGTGTCGTTCCACGGCGCGTGGAACGACACCATCCTCCCGCACGAGGCCTGCAATGACCAGCTTATTCTTTTACAACCCCTTATGTTGTACGACGCCCGACTTGTTGTAGAGCGTGAGTTGACACGTGGTATGGTCGGCATCTGGGCGGCGCGTCGGCGCGTGGGTCGAGGGCTCAGCACGCCTCGGCCACGCGCGGGCGTCGTGCGCCTCGCCGTCGTCCTCTTTCTCCTGAAGCCTACAGCTGTGGGTCGCGATCCGCGCGCTGGCCGGGGGACGCGGTAGGGTGGTCGGGGCGGGGGCTGGGTCGATGAGCGCGGCGGCGGGCGTCCAGGTCGGCGTCGCGGCTGGTGTCGAGGACGGAGACGGTGTTGTCTTTGTCGTTAGCGACGTAGGCGCGGTGGGCGGCGGGGTCCACGGCCACGCCCTCGGGATAGTTGCCCACGTCGATGATAATAACAGCGGCGTCATGGGCAGTATCGATAATCG
>JAABUX010006183.1_pt1 | contig 14368 bp, 12 predicted proteins | sample 5561851 | NCBI WGS metagenome assembly JAABUX01 (sample SAMN10711883, study PRJNA513361) | rock metagenome | isolation source: Antarctica rocks | place: Antarctica: Victoria Land, Richard Nunatak red sandstone | collected 2016-01-03 | reverse complement strand
TTGAAAGCCGGGTTGTGGTTCCGGCGTGCTCGCTTGGTCATTCTTGCTCCTGATCCGCGGCATCCTCGCCGCGCTCAGGCAGAAAATCCACTTAACGACCTGTCCGAATTCTCCCGACCACCTCTGCAGGGCGGCCTCAGTGCAGCCCATCCCGCAGCGTTGAACAGCCCTGCATAGAGAGGCACCTGAGCGGCTCCGTGCAGTGCGGGCCGGGGATGGCCCCTGCGCCCGCACCACATGGCAACGCCTAGCGGAAGGTGCCGTTCGCCTGGTTCGGCAGGAATCCGCCGCCAGCGCGGACGCCGTTATAGACGATGCTCAGCACCTGGATGATCTGCCGGCGATAGGCGAGCGAATCGCTGTCAGACGGCGAGATGTTCACCAGCAGGTTGGGCGACGACACCGGGCTTTCGCCGCCGCTGCCGGCCGCCGCGCGGACGGCGGAGATCGCGTTCGCCTGCGCCGTCAGGCCAAGCGCGCCGATCGTGGTCCGGATGGTGCCGGCGTGGTAGGCCTCGATGGCCAGGATGCTGGCGGCTGCGCTGACGTTGGCCGGGTTAGTCAGTAGCCCGGCAGCTCCACCGTACGCGGTCACGCCCACGTCCTCGAAGACGAACGAGCCCAGGATGAAGTTGGCCTCGTTCAGGAACGGGTTGAACTGCGTGCCCGGCGCAACCAGCCCGGCCGCCGCGGCCAGGGCGTTGAAGCTGTTGAGCAGGTCGATCGTCGGCTCCGCCACCGCGGCGCTGCCGAGCGCACGGCGCAGGAACCGGACGTGGTTGGTCTCGTCGATGGCCAGCTTCTGCGCATAGGCCGCGATCAGCGGGGTCTTGAACGGAACCTGGGCGCCGCCGAGCACGATGCCCTGGGTGCCGGTGCCGGTGGTGTCGCTGGCCTGCAGGCCCGTGCCCAGGAAGGCGCGCAGGTAATACTCTGCCTCGATGTATTCCAAGTTCAGCGCGAAGTTCAGGATGTCCGCGTCGGTGAACGACTGCGCCTGGGCCGGCGTCGTCCAGGTGAGGGCCGCGCCGCCCGTCGCCAGGGCGCCCAGCGCAACAGCGCCGGCAGCGCCCGCACCGACCCGTCCCATGAGCGACCGGCGGTTCACGCCGCCATCGGCCGCGCCCTCGGCGGGCGTAGTGGTATGCTGGTCCATGCGGAAGCCTCCCGTGTGTGGCGTCTCTTGGCGCGGCGGGCATCCCAGCCCGGTGCACGCCGCGGCATTCTTGCTTGTACGATACGTAAGCTTCAGCAATTTGAATGCGTACGGCCGGAACAAAGCACATCCTACTTGGGCGCGACGCCATGGACCTTTTACGATGGTCCCGGCAGAGATGATGATTGACTGCAAGGTTTCCCTCAGAAGCGCCGCCACCGGGCTGCAAGGGCGTGGCCAGGCCGACGTAGATAACCTGCATGGTGGTGCCGTTCTGGGACGTGGCGACCTGGACCGGATTGCACGCAACATATGTGATGTCGAGGAAGATGAAACTCGACGCCACGTGAAGCCGAACCGCCGCCGTAAAGCTCAACCAAGCACGCCGGACGCCCCCAGCCGTGGGACGGACTGAGTAAGTGCTGCTTGGGTCACGTCGCCAACTTTCAGCCCGAGCCCCCGTAATAGCCCGCGTAGGAAGGCGACAAGCGACTCCGGCTCGCTCGCAACCTTCGCCTCCGGGAGACCTGCCCGGTCACGTCCAGCACGCATAGGCTGCTCAGCTCCAGCGACACGTCGAACCCGACATGGTATTCCATGGCCGTTCTCCTGATGGCCGGACCCGAACCGTTTGAGCCCGCGTGTTCACGCCATCACTCTGAACAGACCGGCACCAGTCGTAGCCCCGGTGCCGGCCCATTACGGTATCTACCAGATCCCCGGACGCGGCGGTGCCGAGCAGGTCATAGCCATCAGTGCTTTTCCGGATTCCGACGATGATGCTGCCGGCCGCCTCGACGGTGCGCAGTCCGCCAGCCTCGAACGCCGGCAGCGCGTCCTCCTGCAGGCCGAGGCTGAGCCATGCTGCCTTGGTCACGCCTGCACCTACTTCGGTATCTTGATGGTGCCGTCCTGGATGCCAGCGACGATGCCGGTGTGCAGTAGGGCGTCGTGGCGCAGGTCGGGACGGAGCGGGGCGCGCGGGCGAACTGTACCCGGCTCCGCACTTGCTCCTCCGTCTTGGTCTCGCCGCGCCAGCCGTTGACCTGCGCCCAGCCGGTGATGCCGGGCTTGACCCGGTGGCGCACGGCATACTGGCCCACCACGTCGGCGAACAGATTGTCGGCTGCCTTGGTAGCGAGAGCAGGCGCACACGCATCACCTCTGGCTGCTGATGCATCCTGCCAGTGGATCGCCACAGACTGCCGGCCATCTCTCCTGAATTTTGATGAGTATTATCCTATATAACCGCAGTCTGACGCATCCCTACCTGCGAAAACACTCTCAGACGTAAGAGATGAAACCTAACAAAGAACGACCTGTCTGGACAGCACATGGAGCAGTGAGCGCCTTACCTCGGCTGCAAGCCCACGCGTGTCGCCCAGCCCTCCCAAGGACGCGCCAACGAGGAAGCGCCAATGCCAGTGACCACTCCAACGACGCCGTTCCCGCTTGGGGCCTACCTCGGCAACCCCGACAACAGCAGCGCCGCGAACGAGGCGATCTACGAGGCCAAGTACAGCAGCTTCACCGCGGACCTCGGCACCGCGCCTCGGTTCCTGACCACGTTCATCGACCAGCGCCAGCCCGTCACGCAGTGGGCGGGCAACTCGCAATTCTTCGCCGACTCCGCCGCCGCGTCGGCTGATGCCCGGAGCCAGACGCCGGTGATCGCCCTGCCGCTGTCGTCCCTGGCGGCGGGATCGGGCACGCCCGACCAGCAGTTCCAGGCGTTCGCCTCGGGCCAGTATGACAGCGCGATCCAGGGCATCGTGAAGGTCTGGGCGCAAGCCGGTTTCACCAACCTGGTGTTCCGCCCGGGCTGGGAGATGAACGTGCAGGGGCCGAACTACGCCGGCGACAGCGCAAGCAGCCAGGCCGACTGGGTCCGCGCATTCCAGCACGTCTACACCGTGCTGCACCAGGCCGCCGCCGCGGACGGGGTGGGCATGCAGGTGGTCTGGAACCCCAGCGTGATCAACTACACCAACGCCGAGGCCACGACCAACCTGTATCCCGGCGACGCCTACGTCGATGTGGTCGGCGCTGACGCCTACTCGGACATCTACCCCTACTCGGACGGCGGGGCGACGCCGACCTACCACGACTGGAACACCGGCAAGGAGGACACCAGCGTCGCGCAGTTCATCGCCGACCCGGTCAACCGCGCCCATTACTGGAGCTACCCGGCGGCGACCGCGTATGTCAACGACAGCAGCAGCGGGCACAGCCAGAGCCTGACCAGCCTGATCCAGTTCGCCCAGGCGCACGGCAAGGCATTCGCCGTGCCCGAGACCGGGGCGGGCAACTCGGACGCAGGTACTGACGTGGCTGACGACGCCACCTATCCGCAGTGGCTGGCGCAGCAGCTTGCGGCCGCGCAGGCGGGGGGCGAGAAGTTCTCTTTCGTCAACCTGTGGGACAGCAACGGCGGCGGCAACTACGAGTTCTCGAAGGCGTCTGATGGCAAGCCGGCCGAGGCGGCTGCCTGGGCGAAGTACTTCGGCGCGCAGCAGTCTGCGGCGGCGATGCTTGTTCCACCCCCGACGCCAGTGCCCACTCCAACGCCTGCGCCCACCCCGACACCAGCCACGCCTGCGGCGATCACGCTTGGCTCCGGGGCTGACACGCTGGCGCTGCAGGTCTCGGAGGACGCCTGGCAAGGCGACGCCCAGTTCACCGTCAGTATCGACGGCAAGCAGGTCGGCGGCACGCAGACGACGACGGCCATCCACGGCGCCGGGCAGACCCAAGCGTTCAAAGTCCTGGGCAGCTTCAGCGCCGGCAGCCACACCGCGACGGTCAACTTCCTCAACGACGCTTACGGCGGCACCTCGGCCACGGACCGCAACCTGTATGTCGCAAGCGCCACCATCGACGGCGCCGCCGTATCCAACGCAGGCCTTAACTTGATGAGCGGGGGGCCGCAGAGCTTCTCGTTCAACGGCGCGGCGTCCGCCACCCCAGCGTCCGTCGCGACCAACACGCTCGACCTGCATGTGTCGGAGGACGCTTGGCAGGGCGATGCGCAGTATACGGTCCAGGTTGATGGCAACCAGGTCGGCGGCGTGCGCACTGCCACGGCCCTGCATGGCCAGGGCGCAACGCAGGACGTGTCCATCGGGGGCACCTGGGGCGCCGGGCCGCATACCGTCGGCATCTCGTTCATCAACGACGCCTATGCCGGCACCTCGGCCACCGACCGCAACCTGTATGTTGACGCGGTCACGTATGGTGGGAAGGCCGCGAGCGGGGCGCCGGCGGCGCTGATGTCGAACGGCACGGCGAACTTCGGCATTGCCGCCCCGACCGCGGCCGCGTCGCTGACGCTGCACCTGGCGGAGGACGCCTGGCAGGGGGACGCGCAGTATGCGGTGGCCATCGACGGCACGACCGTCGTAGGAAATGGCACGGTGACGGCGCTCAACGGGTCAGGCGGCTCGCAGGCGGTCAACCTGTCTGCCTTGCTGTCGGCCGGCAAGCACGACGTGGCGATCTCGTTCCTCAACGACGCCTATGGCGGGACATCCTCCACCGACCGCAACCTGTACGTGAAGGGCATTGACGTGAACGGCTCCCCGGCTGCCGGCGCTAGCGCAGCGATGTACAGCGCTGGGACCAGCCACTTCCAGATCGTGGTGCCGTCGTCCTGACAGCGCCCAACCTGGCCTTCCGGCCCGGGACGACTGGCTTGCACCCAGGGCTGTGAACAAGCACCGAACTGGGACCCCTCCCGAAAGCGGCTGCAATGTAGGGATTTTAATGCGATAAGTGGCCGACAGGTAGGGTCCCGGTCGGTTCCGACTGGGACCCTACCTTGACGGCGTTTTTCTGCGTGTGATCAACGGAACCTGTCAACGACTTTGAGACGTATTTTCGGTCAGTTTAGGCTTGCGGGTGTGGCTTGGGTTTGCGGTGGGTTGATCCAGGCGGCGACGGGTTTGTGGGGTGGCATGGGCGGCTGCTTGACGAAGCGTTCGGGATGTTCGGCGAAGGCGCGATTGAGGGTTTGCTGGCGGGCGGCGTGGATGGCGTTTGCCTGTCCGTAATGGACCTGGTCTGGGGTCATCAGGCCCAGGCCGGCGTGGTGGTGGGCTTGGTTATACCAGGCGAAGAACGCCCGGCAGAACGCCTTGGCGTCCTCGATGCATCCGAAGCGCTTGGGGAACTGCGGCTGATATTTGAGGGTCTTGAAGTGGGCTTCCGAGAACGGGTTGTCGTTGGAGGTGTGCGGCCGGCTGTGCGACTTGGTGACGCCGGGGTCAGCGAGCAGGAGGGCTGTGGCCTTGGCCTTCATCGGCCCGCCGCGGTCGGCGTGCAGGGTGAGCTGTCCTGGCGGGACCTGGTGCTTGGCCATGGTGTCGTCGAACAGGGCGGTGAACAGCGAGGCGCGCTCAGCGTCGGCTATGCACCATCCGACAACGCGGCGGCTGAAGATGTCGAGGATGACGTAGAGGTAGAAGTAGGACCACTTGGCCGGCCCCATAAGCTTGGTGATGTCCCACGACCAGATCTGGTTGGGTTCTTCGGCCAGCAGTTCGGGCTTCTGGTAAGTGGGATGGCGCAGTTGCTGGCGGCGGGCGCGGACCTCGCTGTTGGCGGCGAGGATGCGATACATGGTCCTAATCGAGCAATGGTAGGCGCCCTCATCGAGCAGGGTGGCGTAGATTTCTGCTGGCGCGAGGTCGGCGAAGCGGGGCGAGCGGAGCAGGTCGAGCACGGCTTGGCGCGGCGCGGCCGGCAATGCCCTAGGTGGGCTGGGGCGGGGCCGCGGAGCGGACACTGGCGGCAGGGACGGGCGTTTGCGGCTGCGGTGCAGGCTGGCGCGCGACAGGCCGAGGGCTGTGCAGGTGGTGGCGATGGCGCCCATGGCTGGCAGCGCCCCTGCCAGCGCATCCGTCAGGGCGCGCTGTCGGGCACGATCGGCTCCAGGGGTATGCCCAGCAGGTCCGCAAGTTTTTTTTTGGACTACGATGATCGCCTCTGCCCGGTCCAGCCGGCGCCGGAGCTGAGCGTTGTCGCGCTGTGCTGCGGCCAGCTCCGCGGCCAGCGGGCGGGCTGGGACCGGCTTTGGCCCCCGCTGAGCCGGTGACAGTGCGCCCAGGGTCCCCGACTTGCGCTGGCGGTGCCACTCGCTCAGGGCTGACGAGTAGAGCCCATGGCGGCGCAGGATGGCGCCGGTGCTGGCCGCCTAGTCGGCTTCCTTGAGGATGCCTAGCTTCTCCGCGGCGGTGAACGTCCGGCGGACGGGGCGGGCGGACAGTTCGGGATCAGCCGCCGTGGGCGCCGGCACGACCGTCGGCCTGCGGCCTCCGTCCGTGCCGGCGCCCACCGTGGCCCGCGTCTCTTCTGCTTGGTTTGGCATGACCACGAGACGTTCTTCTGCGGACCCCAGAGCCTAAACTGCACCAGGGAGTTTGTCTCATCGTTATTGGCAGAGAGGGGAATCCCGACTCCGTCAGAAACGAACGTGCTCTAAACGCCCGGATGAATCCTGATCGTCTCGCTACACGGCCTGGGGCAGCTCTTGCTCCGACCAGCGGAACGGCTTGCCGGTCTTCCAGATGCTGTGCAGGATCACAGACAACTTGCGGGCCAGCGCCACGCGCGCCTTGCCGGGGCCAGACCGCTTCGCGATCGCCTGCGCCCAGTCCTTCAAGCGCGAGGCCCGCTTGACCCGCGTCAGGAGCACAACGGCCGCCTCATACAGCAGCGTGCGGGCCAGCGTGTCGCCGCACTTCGAGATCCTGCCGCTGCGGTCGACCTCACCCGACTGATACTGCTTCGGCGTCAGCCCCATGTGCGCGCCCACCGATCGTGACCGGGCAAAGCGCGCCGGGTCCTCGGCCGTGCTCACGTAAGCCAGCACGGACAGCACCCCGATGCCGGGCACGCTCATCAACAGGCGGCACGTCGGGCTCGCCTTGGCCAAGGCGCGCACGGCCTTGTCGAACGCGGCAATCTGCTCGCGCAACTGCCGCCAGGCCACCAGCATGGGCCGGACGATCGGCACCAGGTCGTCGCAGCCGACGAGCAGCTCCTCGACGCGTCGGTCAAATGGAAGCCCGCGCATCGCGCCCGGCAGCATCCCGAACGTCTTGAGCACGCCGCGGATGTGGTTCGACAGCCGCGTCGTCATGCCGACGAGCTGCGCCCTGGCGCCGAGCAGCGCACGCGCCCGGTGGGCGTCGAGCGACTTCACGTGGACCGGCCGATACCAACCCGTGCGCATGATCTGCGCCAGGCCTTCGGCATCGTTCTGGTCAGTCTTGTTCATCTGCATCTTGAGGGCGGCGCTGGCGTGCCGGGCCTCAAGGCAAACAACCTCGAGTCCCCGGCCGCGCAGCTCGTGCACGAGCCAGGGCGTCATCGGCCCGGTCTCGACGCCGATCTTGGCATCTCCTCCCGCATGCCCCCTGACTGTCCGTTTAATCTGCCCTGGGTCCGTGGCGCACTGGCTGCGCACAACCTGCGACCAGTCTCGTCTACGACGCAGAGCGCCGTCAGCTTCTGCGACACGTCCAAACCAACAAAACGAGCCATCGAGCCGCCTCCCATGTGCGAACCGCCGGGCAACAGCGCCTAGATCGCAGCATCATGGACGACCTATGTCCTCGCCGCGATTACCCGATGTCCACACATGCACCACGCTGGCAGCCAGGCCTTGGTCACCGCCACCTCGAACAGCACCTCGCCGTCCAGCGTGGCCGACGAGAAGGCGTCGTCCAATACCGTGCGGGCCTTGTGCGTCTGCTGGCAGGTGAACTTGCGGCTCACCCCGTGCCGGGCAGCCAAGTCGCTGACCGTCTCCGAACCGGCCAACGCCTGAACGGCCAGGTCCTTGCGGTCACTCCCGGGCAGCTTCGCTGCTGCGCCAACACTTCGTTCCATACTCGCACCACCGCTGAAAGCGTGAGGGTGCCACCATCCGTCCCGGGACCGCCAACCCAGCATCACGTGTAACCTAAATTCAAACCACGCCCTCTCAACCCGGTCGAGAATATCTGGGAGTACCTGCGCGGCAGCAAGCTCAGCAAAAGCGTGTTCGACACCTACGATACCATCGTGGACCGTTGCTGCGCCGCCTGGAACTGGCTCACCGAAGCGCCAGATCGCATCCGCTCCATCGCAGCCGCGCCGTGGACTAAAACGGTGAAAGCGTAGGGCCGTTGGTATTATTGAACATTTGGAAGTCGTCTACCTCGCATTGACGTGATCCTTTAGGCGCGAGATTGCGTGTCATGTTTTGGGTAGTTACTTGGCCATTGTTCTGCTTATAATTTGACCCAATGACAGAGTGTTTTTGATCTAATTCCAGATAGCGGGGCCAAATAACGGGTTCAAATGGCATGCACTAGGTTTCCCGCGATGCGGACCATTTGAGTCGCGGCCAATTGGATGCTATTCCTGCGGCCCAACGACCTGCAGGGCCTGGGTGGACATTCTGATCGTCGGCGGAACGCCCCTGCATCGCGGCGGGGTCGAGCTGTTCTGCGAGCGGGCGCAGGACGCGCTGGCCGGCATCGGTGGGCATCGTGTGGAATGGGTCCGCGCCAACACCGCCTATCTTAGGCTGCGGTCGCTGGGCCGGATGGGGCAGTGCATCTGGCGCCTGCTGCGGCGCCGTGGGCAGCACTGGGACTGCCTGTGGCTGCAATATGTCAACCTGCCCGACCTTGCGCTGCTGCTGGTGTGCCGCCTGCTCGGCTACCGCGTCCTGGTCACGCCGCACTTGGGGTCCAACTGGTCCTCGCAGTCGAACCGCTGGCTCCGCGGACTGAGCCTGCGGCTGCTGGGCCTCGCGCACGGGATCGCCCTCATTTCGGCCACGCAGGCCGAGGAGCTTGCGTTGCCCCCGGGAACGCCCCGGCTGCAGATCCGGACCTTCCTGCCGCGCGCCTTCCCCGATCCAGGGCCGGCCCGGCAGCGCGGACCGGAGCTTGCGCTAGTCCATGCCGGGAGGCTGTCGGAGGGCAAGGGCACGTTCCTGTTCCTGCAGGTCTGCGCGGACCTGCAACGGCGGGGCTGCCTGTTCAGCGCGCAACTGATCGGGTCCTGCGACGACGCGACCCGGCGCAGGATCGACGCCGTTATCCAGGATAACGACCTCGCCAGCAGCGTCGTCGTCATCGGCCTTTTGGCGGAAACCGAACTGCTGGCGGCGCTATCGCAGGCGGATGTGCTGGTCCACTTGTCCACCATCGACTCCTTTCCGCTGATCGTGCTCGAAGCGATCGGGTGCGGGGTGTTCCCGATCTGCAAGGACCTTCCGGGCGCGCGGTCCATGATCGGAACCTACTGCGGGCACCTCGTCGCCGGGCCGGATGCCGTTGCGGAGGCCACGGCGTTCCTGGGCGGCGCGACGCCGGACCAGTTGCGGTCCACGGCGGCGCTGACCCGTGGGCGCCTGGCGGCAGACTATGCCTGGGGGCGGTGCGTTGCGGCCTTGGAGGATTCCGTTAGGGCGGTTTCGGACGGTGGCCGGGTCCATCCCGCCGGGGCAGCGCACGACGTACCGAGGTAGTCACCTGTGGGTTTGCTGACCTCCTGCGGCAGAGGGAGGCAGCAACGTTCTTATGCCATGAGCTTTCGCCGCACTGCTGCATGACAACAGGCAGGTGCATGACAACAAGCGGGGTCCTCCCTTAACTGGCCCGGGCCATGCGGGCCGCACGACGCTCGGCGACAGCCGCCATGAACGTGGCATGCAGCTCACGCCCGATCCGGTCCCAGTCAAGCTGTCCCTGCGCTGTCTCGGCGGCGCCGTCGCGCAGCTGCGCCCGCAGCCCTTCATCCCCGGCGGCGCGGATCGCTGCCGCAAGCGCGTGCGGATCGCCCGGCGGCACGAGCAGGCCGTTCCGCAAGTGCCCAACGACGTCAGGGATGCCGCCGGCCGCGCTGGCGATGACGAACCGCCGCCCGGCGAACGCCGCCGCCAGGACGCCGCTCTGGGTCGCGCTCAGGTAGGGCAGGACCACGCAGTCCACCTCTTGGATCGCCTCGATGATCTCGCCAGGCGGGGCAAATCCCGCACGGACCTCCACCTCCGGCAGCCGCTGGAACCGGTCCTGCAAGCGGTCCAGCTCCGGCCCGTGGCCCGCGACCAGCAACCTGAACGGCAAACCCTCGCCGTGCAGCAGCTCCGCCGCCTCCAGGAGCACCTCGACGCCTTTGTAGGCCTCCATCCGCCCAAAGAAATACAGACGCAACGGGCCGGGCTGCGGCGGCCGGACGAGGGAGGGTTCGAGGATGAGGCCGTGCTCGCTTTGCACGATTTGCGGCAGCCCCGGTTGCGGCACCTCCGGCCGTCTCGCCGCGAGATCCTCGCGCAGCAGCCGGGCGCAGTGGGCGCCGTGCACGACGAGCACGTCCGCCAGGCGCCGGACCAGGTTCCGCGACCACGCCGCACGCCGCGCCACCCCGGCGTCGCGGCCGCCATGTGGAACCGGGTCGTGCACGGTCAGGACGATCAGGGCGGATCGCCGCAGCATCGCCGCGATGCAGGCAAGAAAGGCCCCGCGGCGCGGCCCGGCTGCCTCCTGCAGGTGGACCACGTCCGGGCGGAACCGGCGCACGAGGCGGGCCAGCCGCCACAGGTCTGCGGGCGTCCTGAACATCACCGGCGCGACCTGCCCGCCGGGGACCGCAGGCGCCGCCCGTCCGGCGTATTCGGCCGCCATCTGCCCGGCGTCGATGCACACCAGGACATCGCAGCATTTCGCCATCGCCGCGGCATAGCGCAGCGCATACTCCGGAAAGTGCGGGGCGATGATGGCCAGGCGCATTAAAGGACCCGGCATCACGGGACCGGGCATCACGGCGCCCGCCCGGCACGGGCCAGCGAGCGGATCGTCTGGCGCTCCGCCGTGCTGGCGAGCAGGACGACATAGGCGCCGCCCGCCAGCAGCGAGTAGGCTAGGCACTCGGCCACCAGGGACAGCAAGCTGCGCCCGCTCACCAGGTGCCCGGCCCCGCGCGACGCGAGGGCGGCAGCCAGGAAGCACAGCGGCGGCAGTACGTCCGTGAGGCGGAGCGGGTTCAGGGTCAGGACGCGGATGACATACAGGCACCGCGCGACGTTGACCGCGACGAACACGATCGCGACCGACAGCGCAGCCCCCACCGCCGCAAGGGGCGGGATCAGCACGAGGAGGCAAACGACCAGCAGCCCGGCCCCGGCACTCAGGATCGCCACCTCCTGCCGGTGCCGCCCGGTCATGGACAGCACGTAGCCGAACGGCGCCAGCGTCGCGCTGACGTACCAGCCACTGGCGAGCAGGAAGGCGAGCGGCCAGGAAAAGCTGAAGCCGTGCCCGAACACCAGGTCCAGGTCGGTCCCGAACACCGCGACCCCGCCGAACAAGTAGCCGCCCAGCATGGACGCCCGCCGCAGGTAGGCCTGCAATTCCAGCTTGATCGCGTGGAGGTCGCCCTGCTTGTAGGCGAGGGCGATCTTGGGGCCGAGCGTCTGCGAGATGGCGATGGGGTAGATCTGGATAAGCTGCGCGACGCTGCTCATGGCGGTATATTCGCCGGTGATCTGCGTGGTGGTCAGCGCCGCCAGGATGATGATATCGACCAGCCGGATGGACTGGTAGATCAGCAGCGACATTGCCATCCACAGCGACTCCGACAGCACGCCCCCAACCTTGCGCGCGACCTCACCCAGCGGCATCGGGCCATGCGGCGTCGACTGGATACGGTTGCGGCGCCCCCGGTCGTCGAGGCCGATGGCGGCGAATGCATAGACGAACAGCGCGCTGTTGACCCAGACGACGCCCTGCAGTCCGCCACCCGCCAGCAGCACCAGGGCGGTGGCGGCCAGGCGCAGGATCGGCTGGCTGTAATTGACGATCACCGCAAATGTGATAACCCGGTCATAAACCCGGTAAAGCGCCCCAGAAATCTGCACGTCGGTGGCGAACACGATCCCCGCCATCGTAATGGCACACAGCTGCGAAAAGTCCGGGATGTCGCTATAAACGTGCTGCAACGCGCCGCCGGCCCACACCACGACCAGGCCCAACAGCAGCAGGTTCAGCCCGGCCACCAGCAGGCGCAATGCCCGCGCCAGGGTCCGCAGCTCGTTCGGCCACTCATGGTAGAAGGTGGCATGCTTGAGCAGGGCCAGGTCGAGGCCGAGCGGGGTGACGATCACGAGCACGGTCGCCAGGCTTTTCAGCGTGCCCAGCGTCCCGAAATCGGCGGCGCCGAGCTGCCGGGCAATGAGCACCCCGGTTGCAAAAATCGTCGCCTGCTGGACCAGCAATCCTCCCGAAATGATGGCGGTCTCGCGAAATTTCATCCAGTGTTGTCCCAGGTTGCCGCGAATTGTCCGTCGCAAACATTAACCCGCTTCGCTGCACGGGAAAACTGTGCCATATTACTACGCCTGTGCATTCTGAGCCATGGATTGCGCGCCAGGCCTTTGTGAGCGTGCCCTTTCGTGAGTGCGCCCCCTGCTGCAGACCGGACAAGGAGATGGCGATGGACATTGCAGAGCTTGACCGCTCCCTGGAACGGGGCATCCGGTCGCTGTTCGTGGCGACCTGGCGGCACAAGTTCCTGTTCGTCCTGACCGGTTCCGTCGTGTTTGCGCTGGTCATCGTCGGCGCGCTGGCCATCCAGCCGGTCTATGAAGGGGCGACGCTGCTGATCGGCAGCCAATCCAGCCCGGAGCCGGCGGCGGATGGCAGCCGCAAGCCGGCCGAAACGTCGGCCGCGCTGGCCCGCGTGGCCGAGAGCGAGGAGGTCGTCGCTGAGGCCATCGACCGGGTCGGCCTGCAGACGCTGGTGCAGGGCATCAGCCTCAACTCCGTGTCGCGGTTCGAGCGGCTGCGGCGGCTGGTGTTCCCCTCCGCCCCGGTGCCGCAGCATGAGATGTCGGAACGGGACATGTACCTGCCGAGCATCAAGCAGGCGCTCAGCGTACGGGGCGATCCGACCTCGGACACCATCCGGATCGCGTTCCGCAACCATGACCCGGTGATTGCGGCCAGCTTCGCCAATGCCGTCGCGCAGACCTTCGTTGACCGGCAGGTCGCCTTGCAGGGAAGGCCGGGTGCGGCGGCGTTCTTCCTGCGCCAACGCCAGCGGTTCGACGACGAGGTGAAGCGCGCCTCGGACACGCTGGAGAAGTTCTCCGCCACGAGCGGCATCTACACCGCCGGCGACCAGCGCCGGACGCTGCTGACGCGCGTGAGCGACCTGGCGTCCGCCCTGGCGCTGACCCGGGGATCGGTCGCCGAGAAGACCGGCCAGCGCCAGGCGTTGGCGGACCAGCTCCGCAAGCTGGCGCCGGTCACGCGCTCCGCCTACGTGTCGTCGCTGGTGGACCAGCTTGCGCCGGACCGGCCTGCCGCCCGGGCCGGCGCCCAGCCGCTCGATGACCGCACGTCCGACCCGCCGCTGCTGCTGGTGAAGGTGTACCAGGACTCGATGGTGGAGCTGTTCAAGATCAACGCGGACCTTGCCGGGGTGCAGAACCTGCAGCGGCAGCAGACCGACGAGATGGCGAGGCTGGCCTCCGAGCTGAACACCCTGTCGGGCAACGAGCAGACCTACGTGACGCTGAAACGGGCGGTCGATCAGGCAACGTACAACTCGGACCTCTATGCCCGGCGGGCGGTGGAGGAGCAGATCACCGAGGAGTCGAATGCGGCCAAGCTGTCGTCGGTCAAGGTGGTGCAGAAGGCGACGGTGCCGGTGCGGCCGGTGTTCCCGAACTACATCCTTGTGACGCTGGGCGCGGCGGTACTGGGCGGCGCAGCCGGGGTTGGCATCGCCCTGCTGCGCGAGCGGGCGGGCCGGAGCAGGGTGGGCCGGGTCAGGACGGCCTGAACCGCGGCTTGCGAGGCGCCGCCGTGCTGCGCCGCCGGGCCATCCTGGCGAAATTATCCGCCCTGGCCAGCCTGCGCCTTGGCGCCAGCCGGCTTCTCGCAGCCCAGCCGGACGGCACGGCCCCCTATACGGGGATGCGGCCCACCTTCGACTATGTGCCGGCGCGGGACGGCGTTGCGCTCCTGCAGGGCGGCACGGCACAGGCGGGCCCTGCCGCGCGCTCCCTGGAGGACCCCAGGGGCATCTGGCAGCCGCGGTTTCCGACCGAGCCGGCGGCCAAGGGACATGGCAACATCTGGAACGGCGAGTACCAGTTTTACGCCGATCCGGGGTACCGGTGGTCGAATGGGTTCACTCCGTTCGCCGTGGTCG